>QWCK01001710.1_pt1 | contig 30960 bp, 26 predicted proteins | sample 1972571 | NCBI WGS metagenome assembly QWCK01 (sample SAMN09866710, study PRJNA288562) | Human gut metagenome isolate term2_stool, whole genome shotgun sequencing... | isolation source: gut | host: Homo sapiens | place: USA: California | reverse complement strand
TCTTTGGGTTTTCTTTTTCATCACATTCTCCTTTTCTGGTTTGTGATTTTGGAGTTTATTAGGCTAAACCATTCCCTTTTTTCATAAAAAAAGTATGTAGACTTAGCATCTCCATACTCTCTTTTTACCTAAGTCACTCGCTTAATTGCAATACTGTAGAGGTAGCCTGGCTTTACAGTGGCGGGACCGCATAGGACTTGCACCTATTTCCCCTCATTCAATTTGGTTCTAAACTCCAAAATACAGCACTATTTATTTTTATATGAGTATTGTATAAAACTTATGAACTTATGTCAAGATAATAACTATCATTGTTAAAAAATATTTTTTTGCTTAAAAGCTCTCTCCTGTGGTATATATGGAACAGAAAGCAAATAACAAATAAACACAGGAGGCAAAATAATGAAAACTCTTCGTAAGAAATACTTAATCCCATTGACATCCTGTCTTGTCTTAGGTCTAGTGAGCCCGGTTTTGGCCCACCCCTTCCATGATGTAGACAAGCATTGGGCCAAGGATCAAATTGTCTGGGCCTATGATAAGGGAATTGTTTCCGGAGTCAATGCCAACCACTTCTCTCCAGATGCTACTATCTCCAAGGGTGAATTTTACCGGATGGTCAACCAATACTTTGGCTTGACCCGTAAGGCAGATATCCACTTTACCGATGTGACACCCAACATGTGGTTTTATGAAGATGTCCGTAAGGCTGTGGCCTTTGGCTACATTTCCGACTACACCGGAACCCTCCAAGCCATGTCCGCCATCACCCGGGACGAGGCTGCAAGAATCCTAGCCAAGGTCTACAATCTTTCTGCCCAACCCGATGCAGCTAGAGACTTTTCCGACAGGGACCTTATCCGGAATCCTGGAGAAGTTGGAGCCCTTGTTCAAAAGGGCATCATGGTGGGAAAACCCAACAGGGAATTTGACCCCGCTGGATTTTTAACCCGGGCTGAATTTTCTGTTGTCTTAAAGGCTGCCAATGATAAGTTGGGAAGTCAATATGTCCCCTCTCCAACCACCAGCAGTCAAACCACTACAAGTAAGGACAAGTTTGGCTATGCCCTAGATGCTAGTGACTACAATATCTTTAAAGATAAGATGCTAACCAAGGGCTACAGTCTAGACCAAGTCAAGGACCTTTGGGACCGGGGCTACCGCAACCCAGATAAGATTGACCAAAGGACTGGATCTTATTGGGCTAATTGGACCAGCTACAATGACTTTTACCGCTACTATCGAGGTCTAGGCTATAGTGAAAAGCAAATTGAAGACCTTTGGAACAAGGAAGCTGGCCGCTATTCCTATTGGTATCGTAACTCTGCCAACTACGACGATTTTTATAACTACTACAAGGGCCGGGGCTATTCAAATGACCAAATCCTCCATTTTTGGAACAATGGAAAAGACCCCTTAAACTTCTTCCCTAGCAACCGCTCCTATACAGACTACCGGGACTTCTACCGCTACTACAAGGACCGGGGTTACAGCAATAAAGAGATTAATGATCTATGGAATCAAGGCTATGGTTGGTATTATGACTATAGAGATTACTTTAGAAGTTATGATGAGTTTTATAACTACTTCAAGGGAAGGTATAGCGAATCAACCATTAAGGACATGTGGAATAGTGGAAACTATCGCCTATACCCCCGGACAGACAAGGACAACCGTATTATCTGGTATTTTGAATAAGAAAAAGAGACCCTTTTGGGTCTCTTTCCATACCGGCTCCTTTTGGAGTCGGTTTTTTATTGGCCAAAAAAGGAGCTGCCAAAGTTCGGTAATTGGTCTTGTCCCTGGTCTTGGCTTTTAGTCCTTTTTTGAAGGTCTTGACTTTCTTGGAAGGTCACTTCTGCCTCCCTTTCTTTTTTATTACGGATATACTTAATTTTAACCTTGTCCCCTAACTTGTAGGAATACATCAGTTTTTTCAGACTATTGGTATCTTTAATGGCCTGATCTCCCAATTGGGTAATGATATCTCCTTGTCTTAGGCCGGCCTCAGCTGCTGCCCCACCAGGATAGACATCCATGACAAAGGCCCCTTCCTTGACTCCCAGCTTGACCCGGTAGTGGTCTTCCACCGTTTCAGGATTGGCTACCACAACACCCAAGCTGACACTTTTAAAGCTGCCTGTTTGGATGACTTGGTCAAGAATGGGCTTTAGGGTGTTGATGGGGATAGAGAAGCCCAGACCTTCTGCTGAAGAAATCTTGGCTGTGTTAATCCCAATGACTTGGCCTTGGCTATTAAAGAGGGGTCCACCGGAGTTTCCTTCATTAATAGAGGCGTCGGTTTGAATTAAGCCATCAATATAGTTGCCTTGGCCAGATCCTACAGACCGGTTCAAGCCTGAAATGATTCCCTTGGTGACAGATCTTTGTAGGTCCAGACCCAGGGGGTTCCCAATGGCAATGGCTGGTTCTCCAATGGCAATCTTATCAGAATCCCCCAGGTCCACAGGAGAAAGGTCTTTCTTGGCATTGACCTTTAAGATGGCCAGGTCCAAGCTGGAATCTTCCCATAGGACTTGGGCCTCCTCTTGGGATCCATCATTAAAAAGAGCCGTAACGGTATTTTTGGTCCGGTTGGCCACAACGTGGGCATTGGTTACGATATAGCCTTTTTTATCTACGATAAAACCAGATCCCGACCCCTTGACAGCCATAGGGCCGAAAAAGGTGTTTTGGACGCTTTCTGTGGTAATTCCCACCACTGAATCCATAGCCTTGGCCGCTACTGCCTGGCCAATACTGGCATCATCAGAAGCCTGGATTTGAATTTTTTGTCCAGGAGCTGGACTAGGTCCGGTCATGGCTGGGGGTTTTAGGGCATTCATAAGACCCGCCCCTACCAGGCCCCCTACTAGGGAGCAAACCAGGGCCAAGGCAATGGTCCCTCGTCTTTGTTTCTTTTTATCTTTTTTTCTTTGCCTGTAGGCTGCTGCCTCCAGGTCATAATAGTCTTGGTTTTTTAATGGTTCTCGGTCCATTTTTTCTCCTTCCTTTCTTTATTGTCTTCATGATAGCTTTTAAATATGAAATTTTTGTGAAAAGAACCTGTTCTTTAACTTAAGATGTCTAAGGTCTAGATATTTATTATCAAATTTGGGTATAAGTAATATGAAAGGAAGGGATTAAATGCTTAAAGATACCATTATAAAGCGTAGAACGGTTCGCCGTTTCACCGATGAAAAAATGCCCCTGGAAACACTAAAAGAACTTTTGATGTATGCCTCCATGGCTCCATCCAACGCCAATGCCCACCCAGTTGAGTTTATTGTCGTAAGCGAAAAGGAAGACATGGACTACCTGGCTGCCATGGATCGCTTTGGTGCCAAACATCTGGCTGACGCCCCTTTGGCTGTTTTAATTGTTGCCAATAAGGATGTCTGCAAGTATTGGGTCCAAGAAGCTGCCATGACGACTGCCTACCTGGATCTTTTGGTCCAAGAAGAAGACTACCAATCCGGCTATCTCCCATTCCACGATAATACCACAGACAAGAATGCAGATGCCGAAGCTTATGTTCGGGACTACTTTAATATTCCCGATAATTACGGTGCCCTGGGTATCCTTACCATTGGGAAAAAGGACGAAAGAGTCCGGACCCGGAAGGAATTCCCCATTGACGAAAAAATTCACGAAAACCGCTTTTAAAATTCTTTTTATGAATGCAAAAAACCACCCCTAGGGGTGGTTTTTCTTTGCTCTTAGGATTCAAAACGGATGACCTGGTCTTTTACATTGACTTCCGCCTCTAGGCCAAAGGGGACAATGCAGCGAGGTGTGGCATGGCCTACATTGATGTTGTAGACCAGGGACAGGTCCTTGTCTTGAAGCTCTTCCAGTAAAATTTTCTTGTAGTCTTCATAATAGACCTTGTCTTGAGCTTTCCCCAGCAAGACTCCTTGAACCTGGTCAAAAAGCCCATAGTCCTTTAAGGCCCGGACCATCTTCCGGTAGAGGGCAGGTTGGGACTTTTCTTCACTGGTCTCCAAGAGGAGAATTTTTCCCTTCCAATCCTCTAGTTTGGGAAAAATTTGGTATTTTTCACATAAGTCCACCGTATCTTCAAAACGAGAATTGTCGAATATGGTATAGATGGACTCGATACAACCTCCTAGGATTTTTCCCTTGAATTCTCCCGGACCCTTCAAGAGTTCAAAACCTGTATCGGGGTAGCTTTCCATTGCTTGGCCCAGACTCTTTTCACTAAAGTCTTGTCTTTCCCGGTACCATACCTTACTGGGCCGGATTTCCTTAATGGTCCCTGTCTCAATTAATTCCTTAAAGTAACTTTTTGTATAGGGGAGCATGTCCTTGGACAATTCACAGATATCCGGTAGGAAGGCCTGGCCGTAAAAAGTCTTAAGTCCCAACTTGTGGAGCATAAGGTGGTTGATGGTGGTGTCGGAAAATCCTAAGAAGATCTTTTCTTGAACTGCCTCTTTTAACTCATTCTTTTCAAATAAATATGGCAGGAGCCTGTAGGTATCTTCCCCTCCAATGGCACATAGGACCATGTCGATGGAGTCGTCTTGAAAGGCATCTAAAAGGTCCTGGGCCCTGGCTTCAGGGTGGTTTTTAAGATAGTCCATTTCCTTTAAGGCATGGGGCAAAAAGACCAGGTCCAGGCCCATTTTCTCCAATCTTTCCTTCCCCAGCTTGACTTCATGTTGTATAAAGTCTTCTCCTAAGATTCCACTGGATAGGCTGACAATGCCGATTTTTTTCACTTTCATATCCTTCTTCTCCTTATCTATTCTTAGGCAAAAACATGGAAGAAAAGCTGGCAAGCACAAATTTCGCCTGCCAGTTCCCCTATTTTGTAGGCCCTATGGCCTAGTCTTCTTTTTTATGGTGGACAATACTCACCAGCTTGTCTCCTTCTTGGATTTTTCGGACCCGTTTTTCAAAGTCCAGACGGGATAGCCAGATGGTATGCTGGCAGCCGGTGCACTTGAGTTTTATGTCCACACCGGTTCTTAGAATCTCCCAGAGGTTTTCGCCACATGGGTGGCCTTTTTTTAAGGTGATCTTATCCCCCACTTGATAAACTAACATTGAAAGCCTCCTTTTAATTTTATTGGTTGACGAGTTGGTGGACCCAAAGGTTTTGGTCCTGGTAGGATACAACAAGATCCTTGTAAACATGAGTGGCATCCATTTCCTTGCCCAGGGGTTGGTAAAAGACTTCTTTATCCGTTAGGTTGCCGGCCACTTCTCCTTCTGCTGTGGCGTAGAGACTACCTTGGTTGTCAAAGAAGTCCTTGGCGTTCATGGATAGGATATTCTTCCCCTTTTCCTCCAATTTTTTATTGTAGCTGCTAATAATGCCGCTATGGAGGATATGGACTTCTTTTTCCCTAAAGACGACCCCAGAAGCTAGGGGAATGTCTATATGACTTATTTGGTCTTTCTGGATCTTAACCAATTGCTTTTCTGTCATAAGATAGGTGACTTTTTTCCCCTTGTAGAGGCCCATGCCCACTTCTGAAGGGAAGTCGAACTTGTCCATTTCGGAATCCTTACGGTAGACCCGGGTCTTGTAGCCCGAGGCCGAGGTAGAAAGTTCACTGACGGCAAAATTGTCCTTGTCGTGGACATCAAATTGCAGGATAAAGTTGTCTGTTTTGAAGATTTGATCGGTGGCCTTCCCCTTAACCAGGTAGAGGACTTCATGGTTGTCTGCCTTGCAGTGGATGATGGTTTGGCCATCTTCTTCCTTGACCTGGAAGAGGTCTTCTTTTAAGGTCACTATGGTTTCTGTTTTTCCATTTTTATCTAGAATTTCCAGCATCTTGTCTCCGGGCCGGTAGAGGTAGATATGACTTTGGCCAATTTGGGCCTTTAAATTTTCCCGACTCCGGTCCAGCTTCTTAAGCAACTGACCCTTGAGGTCGTAGAGATAGAGGTAGTCTCCATCCCAAACGGCAATAGTCTGGTCCATAGCCCTAGCCTCTTGGATTTCTCCGTTGATTTCTTTTTTCCAAAGGAGTTTGGTGGTTTTTGCATGGTCTTTTGGCCAAAAAAGATAGGCCAAGATTCCTCCCAAAACCAGGAAGAGGATAATCACTTTTGTCCATTTTTTCAATATTCTGCCTCCATCCTAGTAATGTCTTCTTTCAGGGCCCGGATACTTCCTTGAATTTCATCCAAGCCCAGGTTTCCAAAGCCTAAAACCAGGGTGGAACTGGTAGACTTGGACCCCTTGGACCGAAATTCATTGAGCCCCCTTAGGGCATAGCCTTTTTCTACCAGGCCCTGGACCAGGCTTTCTTCATCCAGGGGGCTGTCCAGGTGGAGGAGGAGGTGGAGCCCCGCTTCTTCACCTTGAACTTGCCCCTGGGGAAAGTATTCTTCCAGGCTCTTGACAAAAACTTCTCTTTTCTTACGATAGTGGTTCCGCATCCGGTTTAGGTGCTTTTCAAAAGATCCTGTCTTGATAAAGACTTCCAAGGCCCTTTGGCTGGAGGCCGAAACGGGACATTGGAAAACCGTCAGCTTGTTTTGGTAAATTTCTAAAAGCTTTTTGGGTAGGACCATATAGGAAATTCTCAAGGCCGGTGAAATGGACTTAGAAAAGGACCCCATGTAGATGACCCTGTCCCCCAAGTCCATACTCTTGAGAGAGGGAATGGGACGGCCGCTATAGCGGAATTCTGAATCATAGTCATCTTCTAAAATGTATTGGCCCTCTTTTTTTTGGGCCCAGTCTAAAAGGTCCATCCGCCGGGCCAGGGGCATGATACAACCTGTGGGAAACTGGTGGGAGGGGGTAACACAGGCAATGGTGGCTGGACTTTTTTCCAGGTCCTGGGTCTTCATTCCCGATTCATCTAGGGAAATGGGTAAAAACTTCCGTCCTCCCACTTCAAAAATATGGCTCAAGCGTTCATAACCTGGGTCCTCTACGGCAAAAACCGTATCTCGAGGCACCAATTGGTTGATGAGAAAAAGCAAAAATTCCGTCCCGGCACTGATGATAATTTGGTGGGGACTTACATCCACCCCCCTGGAGCTGTAGATATACTTGGCTATTTCCACCCTTAGGCCCAGGCTCCCCTTGGAGTTGGGATCATTTAAAAACTCACCGTCTTTCACTACGGCGTCCCGGTAGCACTTCCTCCAAACCGTATAGGGAAAAAGGTCCTCATCTACGGTATTAAAGGAAAAGTCCACCCGGTGACCAGGCTTGACCTCATTAAAGCTTTCTAGCTTTTCAACACTTTCTTGGACATATTGGAGGTTGAGGTCTTCCACAAAGTAGCCCCTTCTTTCCAGGCTCCGTAAATAGCCCTCATCCACCAGTTGCTCATAGGCATCGGTAACGGTGTTGATGGAGATATTTAAAAAACTGGCCAGGGCTCTTTTTGACGGGAGCTGCTGGTCCTTTTTTAAGTTCCCCTTATGGATTTCCTCCTTGATATGGAGGTAGAGCTGCTCATAAAGGGGGGTTTTTAGTTTGGGATTTAAGTTGGGAAATAGCATTTCTACACATCCTTTATGGCTATTATACTAAATTTTGAAAAAAAAATCATTAAGATTCATTTTGTGTTATACTTAGAATGTTCATTTATATATTGAAAATTCAAAGGAGGTATTTATGACCGAAAACAACCGACAAAACCAGTATAAATCAACCAACACCAAGCGTTGGATTGCCCTAGGCCTGGCCATTTTACTCTTAATTATCAGCAGTATTTCCTCAGGCATTACATCTAGCCTGTTTAAGACCAAGGAAGAAGATACAGAAAACTTCTTCACCAGCCTATTTCAAAAAAATAATCAAATGACAGAAACCAGCCTCCAAGGAAGCGACAAAGACAACCGGATCCTTTTGGTTCCCATCGAAGGAGTTATCTCCTCCAACAGGGGATCTAGCCTCCTGTCTTCCGGAACAGACTACAACCAAGACCTGATCTTGGCCTCCTTGGATAGTGCCAAGGACGATGAAAGCATCAAGGGAATTATCTTGGAAGTGGACAGCCCTGGCGGGGGCGTTTATGAAAGTGCCCAAGTCTACGACAAGGTAATGGAAGTAAAAAAAGCTAGAAAAATCCCTGTTATTGCCGTTATGAAGTCTATGGCTGCCAGTGGTGGTTACTATATTTCTTGTGCTTCAGATAAAATCTATGCCAGCCAAGAAACCATTACCGGGTCCATTGGGGTTATTATGTCTAGCCTCAACATGAGTGGCCTTTTTGATAAACTTGGTATCCAAAACCAAACCATCAAGTCTGCCGCCCACAAGGACATCGGGTCCACCAGCCGCCCCATGACAGAAGAAGAAAAGGCCATCCTACAAAACTACATCAACTCAGCCTATGGCCGCTTTGTAGATATTGTAGCCAAAGGTCGTAAGATGACCAAGGACCAAGTCCTTCCCCTGGCTGATGGTCGAATCTATGATGGGGTCCAAGCCAAGGCAGCCGGTCTAGTAGACGAAATTGCCTATCCAGACCAAGCCTATGCCGCTTTTGAAAAGCAACTGGGCCACGAAGATATGGAAATTTTCACCCATTCTACCGGGCTTTCTCTGGACTCTTTAGCCTATCCCTTTATGAAGGGCCAGTCCAAGGAAGAAGTTTTGGCCAAAGAGTTGGAAAAGGGCTTGGCTAGTCCCAAGGCCAGCTACCTCTATGGAGGTGGATTCTAATGGACCAAGAGCAAAAAAATAACTTTCAAGAAGAAAACCTCCAAGAAGAACCCAAAGAAACCCCAAACCCCATCTACAAAAAAGTTCTATTGGACCAAAGAGTCCTGGCAGGATTTTTCCTCCGCCTGGTGGCCTTTGTCATTGACCTGGTCCTGGTGGGAAGCCTCACGGCAATCCTGACCCCCCTATTTACAGACCAGGCTATTTTAAAAAACCTAGTGTCTATCTTGATCTACTTGGCCTACTTTGTCCTAACGACCGGTTTAACCAAGGGACAAACCCTAGGTAAGATGATCCTGGGCCTCAAGGTAGTCCGGGTAGACGGAAAAGAATTGAACTGGGCCGATGTCTTCTTCCGGGAAGCTTGCTGCCGGTTGATTTTAAAGATGGTCCTCCCCCTCTACCTCTTGGCTGGAGTTACGGACAAAAAACAACACCTGGGAGACCTGATTTGTGACACCATGGTTATCAAGGCCGCCTATGAACAAGAGCTCTTTTACGAGCAAGTCTATCAAATTCCCAGCTATCAAAAATCTTATTTTATATAAGGACTACAAAAAAAGGTCTTGAGCTTATAAGCTCAAGACCTTTTTTACCCTTTTACCTAACTACATCCTCCCCATGAAATATTTGTTTATTCTTAAGAAACTATTTTGTAATTGTCACAGTTTGACTTGCTCCATCCCAATCCACTTTTGCTCCAAGATTTTCAGAAATTAAACGTAAAGGTACAAAAGTCCGTCCTTGCTTAGCACTTGCAGGAACATCTAAGGTCTTTTCCTTTCCTTGCGCTAAATAAGACTTGGAGTTCAGCTTTAAGACAAGGAGTTTGTCTCCTATAGTAACCTCTTGTTTTGCCCCATTCCAATCTACTTTTGTTCCAAGGGCTTCAGAAATAAATCGAATCGGGACTAAGGTTCGGCCATTTTCAGCATAAGGTGCGACATCAGGAGTTAAAGTCTTGCCATTGACCACAATCTTTATTCCTCCTGTTGCCTTAGGCAATGCTTTTGCAGGCTGTTGACTAAGAGTTTCTGAAACCTTCTTAGCCTTCGCCCAATCAAAGACTAAATAAGCTTTTTGCTCTCCAGCACCCTTTGCCCCTCCTTGCAGAGCATCCATAGCATCCACCCAAACAGCTACTAAAATTTTATCTTCTTTTAAATTAGGTCTTACAAATTCATGATTTTTACAATATTCTCCCTGAATGGGCGTTTTTTTTGTTTCACTGCGATTTGAATCCTTATCTCCGTCATAGATAAATAAGTTAGTTAACTCCCCTTCCATACTCATAAACTCCATCTTTTTCATTTGAATATTGTAGATGGCCTTGCCATCCTTTTCAACCACCCTGGCAATATGTTTTAAGGCTGGATTTCCCATAGAATCTTTATCGATTTCGCCATATTTTTTTAATTGTACCGGTACATCGTAAACTTCTTCACCTGCTGCAAAAGAAGCTCCTGGTAAAAGCAGCCCTAAAATTAGGGTAAAAAGCAATACTAATTTTTTCATCTTTATTCTCCTCTTTTTTCTTCTCTTCATCTACCTATTTCATTCCTTTGGCCGGTCTCCCGGCCAAAGATCTTTTTAATTATGGTCCACATTATAGAGAACTTGAGCTACTTGGGCTCTTGTAAAGATTCCCTTTGGAGCAAAATTTCCCTTTTCATTTCCCTTAACTAAACCTAGTTTTGCCATTTCATTGACAGCATCTTTGGCCCAGGAAGAAATAGTTCCTTGGTCTGGAAAAGTTGCTTGGCTCTTTTCTTTTAAATTTTTATTGACAACTTTTAAATACTTAGCCATAATCGTTGCCATTTCTTCCCGACTGATATCTCGTTTTGGTTGGAATATTCCGTCTCCAGCCCCTTGGACAATACCATTTTCAGCTGCCCAGATAATATAGGGTGTATAATAAGTTCTCCCCACATCTTTAAAAGTATTTTTACTATATTGATTTGGGTCAATCCCTGCCATGCGACCTAAAACTGTTACAAAGTCCCCTCGAGAAATCGGTGCTTCTGGTGCAAATTGATTATTGCCAATCCCCTTGAAATATCCTTTTTCAACAACATAGTTGATGGCGTCCTTTGCCCAATGCCCTTCGATATCGGTAAAGCCTTGTGACTTAGCTTGCTCCTTGGGTACAACTTGTTCAGAAATTTTTGTGTCTTCTACCCTTTTCGGTTCTTCTTTTTTTACACTTGTCTCTGAATATGATTTTCTACCCGGCTTATATGGTTTATTTGGATAACTTGGGTGATTCGGTGTGGAAGGAACATCTGGCTTTGAAGGAGTTGTTTCTTTTGTCCCCTTTAAGACAATTTTATCCACAGGTGCCTTCAACACTTCTTCTCTTCCTGCTTCCAACTTAGGCCATTGGTCAAAATTGGATCCATTTCCATGTTTAAAGAGAATCTTTCCATCTACAGTCTTTCCGTAAATGATTTGGTATTTTTCACCCTTAATTCCTTCTTGCTCAACGCGAGTTTTCCCTTTTTCTAAGTTTGGATCTTCTCTCTCAATGACCTTAAAATCAATATCTTCTAATTTTTTCACGTCCAGAAGGTCACGACTAAAGACCACATTCTTATCGTGGTCAACTAACAACTTACAAGGTGTCTTTAGGTCATTTCGATAGCTTACTTCCATGGGGATTTCTGTATGCTTCTTACCTTCTAATGTAAATTGAAATTCTGTGGATTTATCCGCTTGCGTTCCTAAGTCTTGAACCAAGACGTCTTTACCATTATAAGTTACCGATATTTTTTGTACCATTGAATTTAAAACACTATCTGCTGCAAAATGCAGTTTATAGGTTGTCTTTGCTTCTTCCTCTTGAACTTGGACATAACCGCCCAAGAAGGGATTTGCAATAAATTCTATTTCTTCTCGATCTGGAATAACCAACTTCCCAGGGTGGAAGTTTTGCGTATTTTGATTCACTTCTTTTTCATAAGCTAGTTTTTTTGCTTCATAAGCCTGCTTATTCCAAACACTTAAAACTTGATTTTGTACACCCTTAATGACTTCTTCCTTTGTCTCAATGGCTTTTCCTGTAATCACACCATTGATGGTTTTATACGTTCTAGAAACTTTCTTAAGACCTGTAATGCCAGGCGTCTTCACTTGAACCAAACCTTCTGTCAATTGAGGGTCCTCTTCGAGAATAGTTTCATAATAGATCCGTTCATAACGGTCGTCTGTTGTCTTTCCTTCAATTTGTTTATCAGATAAGTTTAACCAAGTTTTTTGAATGGCTGCTCCATCCCCTAAAATCTTTTGCATGGGTACTACTAAGGCAGTTAAGTCTATCCTATTTTGAACTCCTCCTGTTATTTCAAAGCGATAAACTCTTTTATTGCCATCTTTGCCTGCTAGGTATGCTTCTTTTACTTTCCCATTTGTATCTTTATACCAAAGTTGACCAACAGAAACCATTGGCTCGTTAATGCCAAATTCTTTATCTACAAATTCATTAAAGGTCACTTGATAGCGAGTCTTTCCTTCCAACTCTTCCACAAGCACATTATGGTCAAGGGTTGTGTTGGCCATGGATGGTGCCCCTGCTTCATGATAATGTTCTGCCATACCGTAAATCGTTTTTGGGTTTGTCAAAGGATCTACCGGGCTTGCTGGATCTGTTTTTGGCATATTTGGAATGCCAGGTTCTTCTTCAGGGAACCCATCCATGGGGGTGTTTCCACCATAGATTCTTAACATCGCCGGTTGTTGCCCAGCACCAGGTGTTCCGCCAGCAATGGAATCCATGGCATCTACCCAAACAACAAGTCCTACTTCTCTTTTTTCTTTCACTGCTTCCAGAGGCACATCAAAAGTAAATTTAGTGAAATATTCTTTTTCCTTGCCTTCCTTGTCTTTAAAAGTTTTTTTCTCCGATCCAAGTGCTGGGATTAAATTATCCTTTTTCGCATGGTCATATTTTGTCCCTTCTTTAATAACAAATATGTTGGTTAGCCCTCCAAATATGCCACTAAAGTCAATGGGCTTTACCGATAAGTTAATGGTGGCCTTGCCATCTTTAACTGTAACCGTTGCATCTTGGGTTAAGGCCTTATTTCCCATAGATGCTTTATTTTCATAATAATTTTTTAGATCTACCTTCACTGGGTAGACTCCATCTTGGATCTTTTGAGGATCTTCGGGACTCGGGGGAGTATCTGGTTTTGTCGTATCTCGAACTTGTAAAACGACTTCTTTATACTCATAGTCTGTTCCTACATAAGGGAGCGCATGGATTTTTAAAGGCACTTCTTTTCTTACTTTTCCTGGCAGGACAAAACGGAAAAGACGATCTGGGCCTGCCTGGGTCATTTCGGCTTTGTATTCCTGCCCATCCAAAAGGACACTGACTGCATCCGTATAGTACATATAGCCCCCGTCGCTTTTTTTAAATTGATTCCCAAATCCAATTTTATAGACCGTAATCCCTTTATCTTCAAATTCTTCATATTCTATTTCTTGACTCCAAAAATCGTTGGATCTATCTAACTTTTCATCCTCGTCTGTTGCTTTTGGATCATAGTCTTTTTTATAAAAAGCTGCATCTTCAACGGTAACAGACTTGTCTGTAAATTTGGGGATTTCCGATGTAGGTTCACTTGGTCTTTCTTTTGTCCCTATTTGAATACCTGCTTCAAAAGTTTTTATTGCTTGATCTAGGCTGTCTTTTGCTGCATTGATGTCTTCTTGGCTTGCTTCTAGATCCTTCAGGACAGTTTCTGTTTCTCCAATGGCTTTTTCTAAGGTTTCTTTGGCTGTTTTTACAATAAATTTTGTTCCTTTTTCTACTTGATCTGCACTTTCTGCAACAATTAAGCCTTCGTTTGCTTTCAATTTTTCCTTGGCCCTGGCAAGATCTTGTTCTAAGGCAGTTTTGTCTACAGAAGCTGCTTCTTCCCACTTAGCACTTAACTTTAAGTCTCCTGTAACGGGAGTAGAAAAGTCAAATTCTTGGTCTCCTTGATACCATCCTTTAAAGACATAGGTCTTTTTTTCTGTCTTTTCTTCCCTTTGGATCCGCATTCCCTTAGAAAATTCTCTGGGTTCCACGGCTTGTTTACCTTTTATCACCATTTGGGTTGGAGCAAGCTGGTTTTGATCATTTGTATACTTACTGGAAAAAGCTACAGTATAGAGAGCATTATCAGCCTCTTTCTCCACTTCAATTTTATTGGAAAAATCGAAGGTCAATTTAGCATTTTGTTCTCCCGTACCTGCTTTTCCAGGCTCATAAGGACTCTCTCCTTCATTAGCTAGAGAATCCATGGCATCTACCCAAACCTTTACCCAGGCAAAGCCCTCTTTTTCTAAGAAATCTTTTTGTAGAGTAAAGCGAAGTTGCTTGGGAAATTCCCTGGGTTTTCCTGTTAAATCTGTATCCATATGGGTTCGAACGACTTGCATTTCTATAGCTTGTGTTTTGGGATCGTTATATTCATAGTGGTTGTCTTTATAATAAAAGATCTTGGTAACATGACCAAACATACTCATAAAGGAGAGACCATCTAAAAAGAAGTCCACTGTTGCCATGTCTCCTTGAACTGTTACTAATGCTGTTTTTACTAGGGCGCCATTCCCCATGGATGCTCTACCTGGATCATAGGCATGCATCAGTTTCACAGGAACTAAATATCTTTGCGTAGCTTCTACCTTCTTTTCTTCCCCAAGAGCTGCCTGAATCGCCGGCTTGGGGTTAGGTAATCCCTCTTGACTATCTTGTGCATAAATGGGCATGGAGCCTATGAGAAGTATTCCTGCTAAGGTTGCAGAGCAAAACCGCTCCCATTCTTTTTGATTTTTCATTTTTTCTCCTTTCAAATACAATCAAACTTTTATCCTTTGATGTGTTCTTTCTTTTTACTTAATGGTGGTCAATATTATAGAGGACTTGAGCAACTTGGGCTCTTGTGAAAGGTCCTCTGGGTTCAAAATTCCCCTTGTCTGTTCCTTTGACTAGGCCGAGTTTTGCCATCTCTAGGACAGCATCTTTCGCCCAAGGGGAGATTTCTTCTTGGTCAGCAAAACTTGCTGCTTGTTTTTCTTTTATGGTTCTCCCGGTAGCCTTTAAAAAGTTTCGTATCATTAGGGCCATTTCTTCTCGGCTGATGGTTCGATTTGGATCGTACTTTCCATCCCCTACACCTTGGACAATCTGTTTCTTTGCTGCCCATTCCACATAGGGACCGTAATAGCTAGAAATGGCTACGTCAGAAAAGCTAGAAGAGGAATAATCTTTTGTCTTCACTTGGGCCATTCGTCCTAAGACGGTTACAAACTGACCTCTCGTTGTGGTTTCATCTGGGGCAAATTTGCCTCCCCCGATTCCCATAAAGTAGCCTTTACTGGTAACGTAGTCAATGGCTGTTTTTGCCCAATGGCCGTTTGTGTCACTGAATCCCGTTTTTGATTTTATGGCTGTTTCTTGGCTAGTCACTGTTTTTTGGGTTTCTGTTTGCTTAAATGGGTCGGTATTAGTAGTCGTTTGACTATTTTGGAAACCAGCTTGAAAGAGATTGTTATTATTGGCGGTTCCGGACCGAGATACTTCTTTGGCTTGATTCCAGTTGAGGGATAAAATTGCTTCTTGGGCTCCCTTTCCTTTTATCAAGGGATTCCCATGTTCTGTATCTGAAGCAATATGGTCCATGGCATCTACCCAAACCTTAATCCGCACTTTATCCGCCTTCTTATTCATAATCCAAGACCAGGTGTTATTGGCTCCCTGGTTTGCTTGCCTTTCTCCCCCATCTAAGATAAAAAGATTGTAGAGGTTCCCAGTTAAAGTCTTTCCTCCAAAGTTTCTTTGCATAGGTCCAAATTGAACGTTATAGCGGCATTGGTTTTTGGACACTTCAACATAGGCTGTATGGTTGATGGCATTATTGGCCATGGAATAACCGGAGTCAAAGGCCTTTAAGACTTCCACTGGTACTTGATAGGTAATGATATTTGCTTGTTGTTGGTTGTTATTTCCCGGACTAAAGTTATTGCCGTTTTGATTTCCCGTATCAGTATTAAAATTATTTCCTCCACTATTTCCACCATTAGAGGGTGCCTGTGCCTTCACAAGGCCCTCATAAGCCGATTTTAAGTTCTTAACTGCCTCATTAATTACTTTTTGACTGGTATCTAGTCCCAGCAAGGTTAAGGCATTTTGATAGGCTTTGATATATCGCGTATTGGATTCATAGGTATAGGCTTCTCCTCCTGCATTGCCATAATCTTGGATTGCCTTAATCAAGGCTTTTTTGTCGGCTATTCCTGGTTGAGGACTAGGAGGTTCTTCTCCTCCTTCCAAGTCTTTTTTCATTTCTGTAAGGTCAAAAACTAACTTTGCATTTTGCGCTCCAGCACCTTGGATGATCTTGTCATAAGATGCCTCCCCTTGCATATTCGAATTTAAAGCATCCATGGCATCTACATTGACTTGGACCCAAATGCACTCGGCCTGTAAAAAAGTCTTTTGATCCATCTCAAATCGAAGCACTTTGGGAAAGGTATGGGTCTTTCCATCTAAGCCTGTATCTTGCATGTTCTCGATAACTTTCATGGGGCTTGTCTCTGTTCCCGGAAAAATATTGTCTTTATAGACAAATAACTTGGTTAAGTGTCCATACATATTCATAAATTCTAGGCCTTTAAAGGTCAAGTCTACCTGGACTTTCCCATCCTTAACCACTACCTTAGCTTGGTGAATTAAAGCACCATTTCCCATGGATGCTTTACCTGGATTATAGGCATGCATCAATTGTACGGGAATCGTATAGGTTTTTTCGGCTTGATTTTCTTCTTTTGCTTCTGCAAAAGCAAGCGTGGGCATTTGTAAAAAAATGATAAGGAAGGCCAATACCCAGGCCATTATCTTTTTTTTCAAGTTTTCCTCCTTACTTATTTCTTTAAATTTTCAACTTGCTTAAAAAAGTAGTCTCCTGCTTCTTTAAGCTCCTCTTTTGTTGCATATCTAGATTCTTTTCCCGTTTGAACCATCTGATCTCGAATGGATTTGGGAATAATCTTAGAGGTGAATCCCTCCATTTTTTTTAAAAGTTTGGGGTCTACTTTTCCAGGGCAAAGGTAAGTCCCTAAGGAATTTTTCCCTTTCAACAATTCTTCCAAATTCTTCTGGACCTTAACCCCATGATCTGAATAAGGCATGGCTCCCAAAGTAGCAAAGAGACCTAGGTTTTTTTGTCTCGTTGCTTCAATGACCTTTAAGGCTGCTTTGTTGGGCTTGGCCTTATCTATCCAGGCACCAATTAAGGCATAGTCATAGTCTTCTGGGGGACGATGGTGTCCAATTTCTTGAAGATCTAAATCCAATCCTCTTTTCTTGAAATTAGTATAGATGGCCTGAGCCATTGTTTTGGTATTTCCCGTCAGGGATGAATAGAGAATGAGCCCTTTCATTTACACCTCCTTAGCTGTAATGTAGCTTTTCCCTTCTAGTTGAACCAACTTAAGGGGGGTATCGTACAATTGACTGATTTTCTCTTCTGTTAAAACTTCTTGGGGTGTCCCTTGAAAGACCACTTCCCCTTGTTCTAATCCAATAATTTCATGGGAAAAGTGAATCGACTGATTAATATCATGAAGAACCATAACAATCGTTTTTCCTAAGCTTTGATTGAGGTCTTTAATGAGTTTTAAGACTTCAATTTGATATTTGATATCTAGATAGGTGGTGGGCTCATCTAAAAATAAATAGTGACTATCTTGAGCCAAAGCCATGGCAATCCATGCTCTTTGAATTTGACCGCCAGATAGCGTTCCAATTTTTCGGTCTTTTAACTCATCTAAACCGCAAAGATGAATGGCTTCTTCTACTGCTTCAAAATCTTCTTGGCTGGGCCTTGCCATAAAAGCAATATAAGGTGTACGCCCATAAGACACTAAGTCTTTTACTGTCAGGTCTGCCTGAATTTGGTTTTTTTGTTGAACAATTGCCACTTTTTTAGCAAATTCTTTTCGTGGTATTCGTTGAATAGACGTCTTGCCTAGGCGAATGACTCCGTACTTTGGATCTAAGTTCTTAGTGCAAAGTTTTAATAGGGTGGATTTTCCACAACCATTGGCTCCTAGCAGAGTCGTAATTTTTCCTTCCTTAAATTGGAGATTCAGGTTTTTTAAGACTGTTTTTTTGCCATAGGCGAAATAGAGATGGTTAATTTCCATAGGTCTTCCCTCCAATCTTTAAGAGGATAATAAAGAAGATTCCACCAAAAACCGTCATAACGACTGAGGCTTTTACCTCATAGGGATAAGCTATCACTCTTCCTAAGGTGTCGGAAAAAAGTAGGATAATCGCTCCTAATAACATGGAAAAGGGTAAGAGGTGTTTATGGTTCGATCCCACAAGAATTCGTCCAATATGTGGAACAATAAGACCTAAAAAGCCTATAACTCCAACAATGGCTGTGGATACTGAAGCTAAAACGATGGCAATTAGAGCCACTAAGAATCGATCCCTATTTACATTTACGCCCAAAGACTTTGCCGTATCATCTTCTAGAGAAAGAAGATTGCAAGTTCGCATTGTTAAAAGTGACACTAGCAAACCGATAATTCCATAAATCGCCATTACTTTCACATCTACCCAGGTTTTTTGGGCAATATTCCCCTCAATGATGGATTGGACGTTTGTTAGTGTTCCCCCATTCATGGCTTTGAGGGCATCGGTAATCCCTATAAGGGTCATGTTTAGAGCTACCCCCACCAGAATGAGTTTAATGGGGTTGGACCCTCCTTGCCAAGCTAGGGAATAGATCAAAAGATAGGCCAAAACACCTCCAATCACAGACAAGCCTGGAATAGCGTAAAATAACGTCGGAAATAAAAAAGTGATCAGAGTTGCTGTTAAGTAGGCTGCTGAAGAGATTCCAATAATGCCAGGATCCGTTAGGGGGTTTTGCATCACCGCTTGAAGTAGAACTCCTGAAGTAGCTAAGGCAGCTCCTGCTATGACGGCAATAATAATCCTGGGAAACCGGAGGTCAAAAACAGTAGCCACTTCGGAATCATAATCTAGAAAGAGTCCCCTTACTAATTTTGATAGGGACATTTCAATAGATCCTGTCTTTGCAGAATAGAGAATTAGGAGAATGAGCAGTAAAATAACGCCTCCATAAAGGGAGATAGCCTTAGTCTTTTTCATAGAGAATCGCCTCCAGATCGTCTAGGGCTTCTTTATAATTAAATTTAGCCGACATACCAAACCGTTTATAAGACAAGTCATGAACTTCTTCATTCTTAACTGCTCGAAAGTGCTTCCAAATATCATTTTCTGCAAAATCTTTTTCAAACATTTTCATCACCTCATCAGGAAGAGCATGAGCACACCGTAAAATTATGTCTGGATCTTTTTGAAGCATATCTTCCGTATTAATGGTGATGAATTGTTGGTCTGTTCCTGCGTAGACATTTTCTGCTCCTGCAAGTTCCACCAAGGATCCTACATAAGAGTTTTCTGTTGCCACGACATAAGACCCTGGCAATCCCATAAGAATTAAAACTTTTGGAGCTTTTTTCCCTTCGTGTTTTTTCCGATAATCTTTTATGAATTTTTCATAGTCATCTCTTAGGGCCTTTGCTTCTTTTTCTCGATCTAGTAGTTTACCCAAGTCATCAATGGATTTATACATACCCTCAATATTGTTGAGGTTTAAGAATCCATAGTCCAGGTCGGCAGCCTTATATTTTGGCAAGAGATCTGAAATCAAAGATACAGGTGAAAAAACATAATCTGGTTGAATAGCCTTTAACTTTTCAATATCCGGTGTCATAGCCATTCCAACTTTTGGTACATCTTTATATCGTTCCGGCATGGGGTCTATCTTGGAATCTGGCACAGCCACTAGGTCTAAATTAAGCTTTTCCATAATATAGACAGTAGCCATGGAAGTAGCTGCAATTTTAAGGTTTCCTTTACCAGCTGATTTCGATCCCTGCTTTTGATCGACACAAGATGTTAACAAAATAATACAAGTTAGAACTAGAATGATCATTTTAGTCTTTTTCATACAGGTCCTCCATTCTAGAATAGGTCTTTCTTTCTAGGCTCTTATAGTAAATATAGAGCCCAACGGTAGCAAGGATTCCGACAAATACCAGAAGGGTCAAAAGTCCAATTCCAGCATAGATAAAGGCTTTTGTTATAGGCCCTAGAGGGGCTTTCTTTTTTACTCCTTTTTTCTTGTCTTTTTGATCAGAATAATAAAGCTTTTTAATTTGTGGATCATCTTTTGTCAAGAGTCCATGCTTATAGCCTAGATCTCCAGCCGAAAATTTTGAGTTAACCACTTTTTGCTCGACTTTCTCTCCTAGTTGAGCCGCTGGAATAGTTTGTCCAGCACTTGGAAGATTTGTAGCTCCTGCGGTGTTCTCTGAAATTGCAGTAGATGCCTGATTCGATGTTTGTACTTGTGAGGTCTGGCTTTGGTTTTGAATAGGTGCCTTAGAGCTAGAGCTTGTCGCTCCACCAGACAGAGTTTTAAAATCTGTGTTTCCAGGCGTTGGATTTGTAATGTCATAGTAAAAAATAACATCCCTTCCCATGGGGCCCACGAAAAAACTTCCTCGAACAATTACGTCTTTTGATGGAATTTCAATGCGGTAGTCTTTCGTCGTTTCTGTAGATGCTGTCACCTGAGCTGGAACAGAATAAAAAGAAGCATCGCCTCGTTTTTGAACCGCAAAGGTTTCATTCTTAATGTAATTGGCTAGATTGTATCGAACCGAAAGAAAGATTCTCCCGTCATCTGTGGTTTCGACCAAAGCCTGAGGGTGAACAACATTTTCTGTCATTCCTTGGCCAATGCCTGGGTTGTTACCAGGATCTTCAATTACACCTGTAACTGGATGAATGTAATAAGGCGTTGCCTTGAATATTTCTTGCGTATAAGCCAAGGCTTCTTGACTAAATCCAAACAGTAAAATCAGTGTCAGGCAAAGGAAGATTTTACTTTTTCTCATTTTTCCGCTCCATTTCTTTTATAAAGGTCTCTTCTTCCTGAATAAAAGCAATTTCTTTTAAAAGTTTTTGAGAGATAACTATGGCCGCTGTCAATATAGCTGCGAATAAAAGTAAGATTAAACCTATAATAGGCCCTGATTCTTTCATCTTTTTTCCTTTTTCTACGCTCTTGGACTGCTCATCTTCTTTCGTTGGATTGTTTTCTTCTATTTGAGAAGAATTACTAGCCATATCCACTTGTCCAAGAGGCGGGAGGTCTGCGGGAGCTAAAACTTGGCCAGATCCTGCAGCTCCACTTTGAACAGAAAGACCCTGAGCGCTTTTTACAGATGTAGCCTGGGGTTTCTTAACGCTTTGCAAGAAGGCCTTTCCTCTTTCAGCAGCTGTTGATCCTTGTAGCCCAACGGATGCTTGACTTAAAGAATTTTCAGCTGGCATATTCGCCACACCTTCTTTTCCTCCACTGTTTACCAGAACATAATTTCCTGGTTTTTTTGTTTGAAAAGAAACAAATTTTTCATCTGTTTGAAAATCTATTTTTTTCTTAGCTCCTTGTGTATAGTCGTACAAATTTAAACTATCCGTTTTTTTAAATTTTAAAAGAGGCAATTTCACCGTAAAACTTTTTTGAGGTGAGACTTTTTTTCGAGTCGCTTGGATTGATTTCTCTTTCCCAGTAAAATGATCCAGATTTCCTAAAAAGTCAATATTAAAAACATTGACCTGGTCTAAGGGAGAAAAATCCTTAGAAATACCTTGGGCTTCTGGTCCTGTTAATCTGTTTCCATAAAAAGAAAATTCTTCTAAAAAACAATTCCCAGGATAATCCACATAAAGCCCTTTATTTTCTTTACTTCCTGAATTTTCTTTTTTAAAATCTGGTTTTCTAGGTCCCTCTTTATACTTGGCAACCAATGTTGCTTGGTCTGGAGTAATCTTTTTTGCCTGATCCCAGTCAATTTTTATTCGAGCTCGAATAGGTTCATCTCCCATGGGTTCTACTTTTGGATCAACATAAACGTTAACCATTTGATCCTGGTTTAGCAGTTCCACCACAAAAACTCTAGGTCTTTTTTCCGCTTCATTGGGCACTTCAATTTCATAACAACCTTTTTTTGTTGCTTGATATGTACCATCTTTTTGTTCTACATATAAATTAATTAATGAAGCCTTAATGTTCATGTACTCCATCAAATCCGTGCCAACATAAAGAGAGGCTTTTTTATTTTTTACAACTAAATTTCCCATTTGTATAAAAGCCTGGTTCCCCATTGATGGTTTTTCTTCCATGGCATGCCAAAGTTTAATGGGGACTGTATAGCAGCCATCTTCCAATTCAACTGGTCCGTCTATAGGAGGACCTTGGTCCTGTCCATACACCGAACTTAAACTAATCCATACAAACAATAAGGCTAAAACTAGTCTTTTTACTTGTAAATTAATCTCCATTTTAGTGAGCATTCATTCCTTTCTCAAATAGTAATTCTATCTACCCGTTGATAGCTATTATCATTATGCTATTAATATAACGTATTTCCTCTTTTTAAAAAGTCTTTTCCTATAAAAAAATAAGTTAACCTAGGTTAACTTATTTTTCTCTTTTATTAAACTTTATAGTTTTTTTTATCTTATTTAATAAATTTCGTATAATTTACACTTTATTGTTTGTACATTTTGCCAAAATTCTCTCTCTTCTTTTTGTTAACCCTGGTTTTGTTTTTCTTAAATATTGAACAGGTTTAAAGTTAAAATACATACAACTCTTTCCACTTGTAAGCCTAGGCCAAGATAGGATTCTATCGTTAAATAAATTCCAGTTTGCAACAAACCTTGTCCTAGGTTATACCACGACAGGTCTTGGGGTAGATGCAAGGTAAATAACCCGTTTTTAGAATTTATTTCCTCTTTTCCATTTTCTCCAAAATAAGAAATCTTCGATACAACGCTCTTTTTTTGATAGCCTTCTTGATTTTTTGTCATTCTTGTTGCCTTTAATTGAATCGAAATATCCTCATTGACTTCAAGATAAGCTTGTGCTTCAAAATTTTCCCGAAGAATACAAGGTTTTAAACAAGAAAAATCCTCTTTTGATTTTTTATACAAGCAACAGGTTATAGGATATAGGCCTGGCAAAAAATACTTTTTAAAGTCGTAATTTGTCCAATCTTTTTTACCTAGCTTTTTTGTATGAATTTCCCTAAGAATTTTTACTTTCTTATTTATTTGATTAAAAAAAATTTCTCCCTTGCTTGTTAAAAGAATACTTACAAGTTCTTTTATTTCCTCCTCATTTAGACAAAAAGTTTCCTGTAAAAAAAGCTCTAAATTTTCTTTTCTTTGATGGTAGTCCAAAGCAATTTTATAGGCAATTTTTGTCAATTGATAGTCTTGTCCATTCTTATATAAGAGACCCACAGTCATCATTTTGTCTAGGATTTTTTTAGCGTTGGTTTTTGAACAGATAAAATAATTTGCACAGCCTGTAATCGTCTTTGGTCCTTTATTTTCTAAAATATAGAGTAAATAATTTATCTGAGGTTTGGTTAAGTTTAAATTCGTCATGCATTTCCCTCTAAGATCGAATCTGTCTTTGCATATAGATGACTGCCTGGCATATTCTTAAGGTAGATTCTCGATGAGATGTGATTAAGATAGTTTTATCTTGCCTGTCTTGATAGATAGACTTTAAGATCATCCCTTCTGTCATGGCATCGACATTCGCTGTTGGTTCATCTAGAAGGTAGAGTTTCGGATTTTTTAAAAATAATCTGGCCATAGAAAGCCGTTGCATCTCTCCAGAAGATAAAAGGTTTTGATCTCGTACAATTTCTGTGTCCAAGCCCTGCGGCAAATCCTTTATAAAATCATAAATAGCCGCCTTTTTACAAGCATAAATTAACTCTTCTTCTGTAGCACCTTTTTTGGCAATTAATAAATTATCTCGAATACTCCCTTTAAATAAGTGGGTAGACTGTGACAAATACCCTATATTCTTTCTTAAGCTTGAACTATTTATCTCTTTTAAATTAATTCCATTATAGTTTACTTTTCCTTTTTCCGGATCATAAAATCGCATCATCAAGTGAATAAGGGACGATTTCCCACAACCAGATTTCCCCGCCAATCCAATGATTTGGTTTTTTCCTCCTTCCATAGAAAATTGATCTAATAAGGGTGTCTTATCATGAGAGAAAGTGACTTTTTCAACTTTAAAATTCTCATAATCAAAAGTTTTTCCTCCCAATACTTCGTCTACTTTAGGATCTTCTTTTAAGAGGCCTAGGACTCTCCTGGCACAAGCTAGAGTTACCACAAGATTGTTGGCTAAGGAAGCTAGGGCCGATGTCGGTCCAAAGGATGATAAAAAGATAACCCAGGAAACAATAAATAGGTTAAAAGGAATTTGTCCATCTTGATAAAGTTTCGCAGCAAAAACTCCAAAAAATCCAGATAAAGCAAAAACCAAAAGCCTTGAAAGGCCAAAACTTTTACCACTGTCTCTCATTAAATTTTTTGTAGCTTGATTTAATTTCTTGGTTTGCTCGGTAACTTCTTGCGATCTTTTATCTCCATAGTTGAAATTGACAAGTTCTTTAATCCCCTTAAAACTTTCTAAAATATTTAGATTGAGATCAGATAAAATTTTTCTTTGGATTGGGCCTAAGTCTCTAGATTTTTTCTCTGTATAAATAGGCACAGCTACTCCAAGAATTAAATGCGAAACAAACAAACAAAGACCTATGGCCCAATGAATCTTTGCCATAAAGATTGTAAGAACCAAGGTGTGAATAATGGCAATTACGACTGGAGAAATAGTATGGGCGTAAAAAACTTCCATTAATTCAATATCTGCACTGATTACAGAAATGAGTTCTCCTTTATTTTTTTCTTCCATTTTTGCAGGAGCTAAATCTCTCAGCTTGCGAAAAACTTTATCTCGTATAATAGCCAAGGTTCTAAAAGCCACAAAATGATTTAACAGTTGTTCAAAATATCGAAATAAGGATCGGCATAGAGCCAAAATACCAAAGGTTATTAGGCCCGTTTTAACGTTGAATTCCCCCGTCAAAAGCCAATAACTCCCAAGACTTGGAATCGCCGTAGCCAAAATATGTCCCAAGGCTCCAAAAAAGACAGCTCCCATCATTGGAAAAGCCAAGGGCCTAACGAGAAATAAAAGGTCTTTTAATAAAAGCAATAATTTTTTATAAGTTTGCATTTTTTATCCCCCACTTTTCTAATTCTTCTTGCTGTTGGTAGAGCATAGCAAAAACCCCTTCTCGCTTAACATGGTTAAAAAGACCCTCTTGCACAACTTTCCCATGATCTAAAAAGTAAATATAATCTGCAATCCGAGTATTTTTTAAGCGGTGGGTAATGAGGATAATATTCGTATTTTTCTTTAACTCTTCTAAAAGCTCCAGAATGATTTCTTCACTTTCTGCATCAATGTTGGAAATAGCTTCATCTAAAACTAAAATCCTGGCGCCTTTTAAAAGAACTCGAGCAATTGCGAGTCGTTGTTTTTGTCCTCCAGATAAGTTGCTGCCACTTTCACTAATTTTTGTATTTAAGCCGTCTTGTTCTTTGAAATAAGCTGCTAAGCAAAGTTGGTCTAAAACTTTCCATAATTCCTCTTCACTGGCATCTGGTTTAGCCATTCTCAAATTATAAGCTAGGCTTCCTGTGAAAAAATAAGGGGTATTATCTACGTAGGCGAGAGATTCTAAGAGATCTTGTTTTTTTGGATTCGTCTTTTCTCCATAGTAAATTTCTCCTCCTTTCGCCTCGATTTGACCCATGATCAGCTTAGCTATCGTTGATTTCCCAGACCCTGACCTTCCAACCAGGGCTGTAATGGTATTTTTCTTAAAGTTTAAGTTAAGTTTGGTCATAAAAGTTTTTTCCGTATAAGAAAAATCTAAGTCTTCAAATCTTACTTCTAGATCACCTGCCTCTAAATAATTTTCTCCATCTCTTTTTTCTTCCATTTCTAAGACAGTGTATAGGTCTTCCGCCGCTGATATTCCTGTCATAGCAACATGAAAAAGGGATCCTAGTTGGCGTAAGGGCGTAAAAAATTCTTGTGATAGAAGAATGAAAATCAAAGAATTTCGTAAATTCATTTCCCCTTTTAAGAAAGCTGAAATAGATAGAACAATTCCAAGACCCGTTCCTAAATATGCCACCAAATCCATTGCTGTAATATTATTAAGTTGGACCATTAAAAGTTTCATCGTCTTTTTACGAAAATCTTCCGCTAAATTATTTAAGCGTTGATTTTGATCCTCATCTGCTTCAAAAATTTTTAAAGTTGTCATTCCATAAAGAAAGTCAATAAAAACTTCTGCTAAGTTTGTATAGGATTTCCAATACGATTTAACAACCCTAGAAGCTAAGGTTTGCACTAAAAGAATTGCTAAGGGAATTGCCGGTATAACGGCTAAAAGAGCTAATGAAATGCTTCTATTCATTGGGTAAAGGAGCATAAATAATAAAAGAGGCGCTAAAATAGAATATGCAACTTGAGGTAACATCTCTGCATAAAAAAGATTCAGTTGTTCAATTCCTTCCACGCTGGTCTGTATGACCTTAGCTATAGACACCTTTTGACCAAAATTTTGTTTAAATCCATAAACTTTTTCAAAAAGCGCCTTACGCAGCTTCCCTTTAATTCGAATGGAGATAAAGTAAGAGATATAAGAATACAAGCGCGTAAACAGGTATCCAGCCAGCATAATCATAATGACTTTGGCTGAAAAAGCTAAAAAATCTCCCTGTCCTTGGGTTATTTGCATCACAAAATCAGCTAGAAAAAAAATTAAAGTAACATTTAAACCCAAAATCCCCAACTTAAGTAAACAAAGAAGAAAAATAAGTATTTTTTCTCCTTCAATTTCTTTTAAAAGTCTGCGATTAAACATACTCTTCCTCCGTTCTTGTTTTCACGCAAAAAAGGAAGTAAACATAATGAAAAATGAGCACCAAAATAAGAGCCAACCTAGCATGAAAATGGTTGACAAAATAAAATGAAATGCCCAAAAAGAAAGTTACCGTCGCTAAAATTTTTATCTTTTTTTTGCGAGTTAACCCCTCTTTATTTTTAAGGGGCTTTATGTTTTTTTTGTATAAATTTGTAGATTTAAACCACTGATCAAATTTTTTAGATCCTTTGGAAAAGCAAGCTGCCGCTAATAGGAAGAATGGTGTTGCGGGTAATAGGGGTAAGTAAACACCAAGAATCCCTAGACCCATAAAAATAAATCCTAAACAAACAAAAATAGGTTTCACAAAAATCTCCTTTCTGCCGGGTAGACAGAACCTATTTTGCTTTTATTATAGCAAAGAAGATTTTTTATGTAAAGGATTTTGATTCTTCCTATCATTTTAAGACCATTTTATTTTTTGACTTCTACCCAAGCATAGAATATATTTATCCTCTATACTATCACCTGATCATCTTAACATGACAGGATGTGGTATGTTTTATGCATACAATCCGCATAGAACGAATGTTTGTAATAACAAAATCGAGCAAGCGAAATGCTTACTCGATTAGGTCCAACTTTATGGGGTCACTCTAAAAACGGGTAGTTATGGTTAGCTTAATTTAGATTGCCAAGCTTCTTTTTTTCAGGAACTTGGGCATAGACAATGGCTGCCATCATAATGGCACAGCCAAGCAGTTCTCTTGGAGTCATTCTCTCGTGGAGGTAGATGGCTCCAGAAATAGCTGCAAAGACACTTTCCAGACTTAGAATCAAGGATGCTACAGTGGGGTCGGTGTCCTTTTGGGCTACAATTTGTAGGGTATAGCCAATGCCTGAAGATAAGATTCCCACATAAAGAATGGGGATGGCTGATTCTAAAATGTTGGCAAAAACCACATCTTCCCTTACCAAGGCCAAAATCAAGGAAAAAAATCCTGCAACGAAAAATTGAATACAACTCATCTTAACCCCATCTACCTTGGGAGAAAAATGGTCAATAACTAGGATATGGATGGAAAATAAGACGGCGCAAATCAACAATAGGATGTCGCCCTTTCCAATGTTAAAACCACTTTTAAAGCTCAGTAGATACATACCAATGGCTGCAATGACCACACAAGCCCACATCTTCAAGGTTACCCTCTTGCCGATAAAGACCCCCAGCAAGGGGACAATGACTATGTAGAGGGCTGTAATAAAGCCAGCCTTACCAGCTGTGGATTCCATAATTCCAATTTGTTGGAAGGTCATGGCGAAAAACAAGGCCAGTCCACAGGAGATTCCTCCCAAAATCAAGGTCTTTTGGTCTCCCTTGACTGGAGTCACACCATTATTGGCCTTTTTATCACGACTGGATAAAAAAGGAATCACAATAATTAAAAGGAAAAATCCAGCCACTAGGTTTCTAGAAAAGTTAAAGGTAAATGGTCCAATAGAGCTTTGCCCTCCTAGAACCTGGGCCACAAAGGATGTTCCCCAAATAAATGCAGTTAAGAATAATAGCAGGTTTCCATAAAATTTTTTGCTCATAAAATCCTCCTCTCTCCCCCTAGTATAGCATAGGTGATTTTCACCATGCAATCGTTTTTCTAATCTTTTTAAGGAAAGACACAAGCCTGGCTTGTGCCTCTTTTTTTACCTTTCAGTTCTTACATAGAAATTGTAGACCCCATAGGCAATCCGTCTTTGATTTTGCTCAATGCTGACTTCCAACAAGACCGTTCTTTTCGTCCTATGGATTAGGCTGGCTGTGGCATAGATCTTGCCTACTTGGCCTGGCCGCAAATAGTCCATGCTCCCCTTAAGGGTAACAGACCCCCGACCCACTGCCATGGCAAAAACCCCAGCAGCCTGGTCTCCAATGGTAAAGAGGACTCCACCGTGGATATTACCCAGGGGGTTTAACATTTCATGGCCACAATCCAGGCTAATGGTTAAGTGGTCATCTGTTAACTCTTCAAATTCAAAATTAAAAAATTCATAAAAACCGACTTGTCTTTTTTTAAACCGCTCTCGAACTTCTGCTTCTGTTAAGACTAATTGTCCCATACTTACTCCTTATAAAAATGTTAATTGCCGGATGGACCGGTCCATTAAGTTGGACAGGGTCACTCCGACCAACCGATAACTTTCTTTTTTTTGGTAGACCTCTTGAAACAAGTCCTCCAATACCATCAACATATCTTTTGCCTGGTAGATGGGACTTCCTAAGGTCCTGGACCTGGTGTGAGTTTTAAACTTCCCCGTCTTGACCTTAAGGGTCAAAGTATAGCCCTGGATGTTTTTGTCCAGGCAGTCCTCTTCCAATTCCCGGCAAAGATTCTGGATATAGGTCCATAAAAGCTCAGGGTCCTGGCTGGCCCTTTCCAGGGTTGTTTCCGTTCCCAAACTCTTTCTCTTGCTGGCAGGTGTAACCTCTCTTTGATCAATGCCCCGGATCCGGTCATACCATTGGATCCCAGCCTTATTAAAGTGCTGGTAGAGAAAGGCCCGGTCCAGTTGGTAGAGGTCTTGGACCGTGTAGATTCCCAAAGCTTTTAACTTTTCTGCCGACTTTTGCCCCACTCCATGGACCTTTTCTACCTTCAAGGGAAGGAGGAGGTCTGGAATATCCTGGGGACTAATCATGAAAAATCCATCCGGTTTATTCCAATCACTGGCTAGCTTGGCCAAAAATTTATTGTAGGACAGGCCCACAGATAGGGTTAGGCCCGTCTTGTCCTTGACAGCCTTCTTCAGGGCCAGGGCTCTTTTTTCATAGTCTCCTGGCCAGTGGTCAATGGCAAGATAGGCTTCATCAATGGAAACCTGTTCCACTAAGGGACTAAAGGTCCTTAGAACTCCAAAGACCTCCCGGGATTTTTCCAGGTATTTTTTCCGGTGGAGGGGGAGGACCTTAAGTTGAGGGCAAAGACTCTTGGCCATAAAAACTGGCATGGCTGAGTGGACCCCATAGGCCCTGGCGGCATAATTAGCCGTTGTCAAAATCCCATCGTCCCTTTGGCCCCCTACCGCCATGGGCTTGTTTCTGTATTCAGGATGGTCCAACTCTTCAACCGATGCATAAAAGGCATCTAGGTCCACATGGAGAATCTTCATCATTCACCTAAATTCTAACTGGAATCCAGCACAAGTTAAAAGATACTTACCCCTTTAGTATACTACAAGTCCCAGGCTTTTAAAATACACAAGTCCCGGGAAAACTTTCTCTTTTATTCCCCCTAAAGTATGGTAAAATAAAGACCATGGAGGTATAGGATGAAAAAAATTGCCCTATTTGATTTTGATAAGACCATTACCCGGGAGCATTCCATCGGGACTCTTTTAAAATTTATTTTTAGACGCTACCCCCTGCATGCCCTGGCCTTTGCCTTACGTTTTATCTTTGCCCTGGCCCACTCCTTTCTTTCAGGAGACTATCGCCACTTAAAAAATTCTGTGTTAAAGTATTACGACCTCTTGACCCCGGAAGAAAAAGACGTCTTTTTACATAACGTCATGCCCAAAAAATACTATAAGGATGCCTTGAAGGAAATTGCCCGGAGAAAAAAAGAAGGCTATGTCCTCTTTTTAGTCAGTGCTTCCATGGAGCCCTACCTGGTGCCCCTGGGTAGAGACCTAGGCTTTGACTACATCCTGGGAACCCAGTTTATTGACGGCAAAATCCTGGGATTAAACCATGCCAAGGAAGAAAAGGTCCGCCGGCTCAAGGCCCTCTTTGAAAAAGAAGGGATTCCCTATAGCCAAGCCACCACTGTGGCCTATAGCGACTCCTACAAGGACGACAAGCCCATGTTAGACATGGCCCATGAAAGATTTTTAATCAACTCCCCCGTTCGGTCCCAGGGCTACCAAAACCTGACCTGGGACTAACTCCCAGCCTAGGCCTTCTTGACAGGGAAAATCCTCCGCTGTAAAATAGGACTAGACTTGCTACCGTGGCTCAGTCGGTAGAGCAGCAGATTCGTAACCTGCAGGTCGGGAGTTCGATTCTCCCCGGTAGCTCCATAGAAAAATTAGCAATTCCAACAGCTTTATCCTTTTCCATTAAATTCCAGGATTGTCGCGTGCGGGATAAAATGTGGGATTGCTTTAGAGTATACTTGAAAAATAAAAGCCCAGTAGTCTTTTGAGATTACTGGGCTTTTGTGTTTAAGTTAAAAAAGTTTGCCCTTGAAATAGAAAAAACGTGAACACCCGGTTCACGTTTTTTTATTGTACGCTTTAGCATGAAAAAACCACCAGCTATGCTGGTGGTAGGAAAATAAGCTTTAGCTTCAAGTAAAAAAGCCTCCCATGATATACTA
>QWCK01002003.1_pt1 | contig 31096 bp, 26 predicted proteins | sample 1972571 | NCBI WGS metagenome assembly QWCK01 (sample SAMN09866710, study PRJNA288562) | Human gut metagenome isolate term2_stool, whole genome shotgun sequencing... | isolation source: gut | host: Homo sapiens | place: USA: California | reverse complement strand
AACAGGCACAAGATGCTGATCCAAACGTGGCTAAGAAACCGGAACCAAAAGCGGACGCTGTTATTGGGAAAGGAGGACGTGATGAGTGAAAGCTGGTCCCACGCCCTCACCTACCTGGGGATGGTGATTCTCACCCTGGGTTCTGCCTTAACTCTAATTGCTGCCATTGGAGTAGCGAAGCTTCCAACTTTGCTGCAACGGCAACACGCTGCCACAAAACCGCAGTTAACCGGGTTTATTTTGACCTGTCTGGGCTTGGTGGCGATTCGACAAACCTGGTCGTGGCTGACTGTAGTGCTGCTAGCGATTGTGCTGCAAACTCTGACGGCACCGATTGGTGCGCACTTGATCGGCAGAACCGCTAAGCAACGCGGCGAAATCAAAGATGCTGGCGAAACGGTTTATCGCCACTTACATTTGCCACTTCCTGGTAAGGATGTGTCTGAAGGCGAGGACGGCGTGCGGCCGCGGTAGCCGCACCTGGAAATCATCACCTTGTTCGCAGCCTCGCCATTTTACCTAACAGAATCGCGCCATTTTACCTAATAAAACTGCGCCGAATTACCTAACACATTGAAAGTAGCTGATTATCCAGCAAAGATTCGAACAAATTATGTACGGACACCGTATGCGGTTGGTGGATAATACTCTTCACCGCTCTAGCCTCCAATCAGATAATCCGGCGCGATTATTGCCGTAAATATTGTCGAGTTATTTCTGACAAAGGCAAGGGATAATCACCGGTTTTTGCATAATCGTCCTGTAGGGCGACTAACTGTTCGCAAAGGGTTTTCGGTAGTTCAATTTGTTCTTCAAACGCGAGTGAAACAATAAAATCCAGGTCTTCGCCCTCGCCATATTCGTAATCTGCTATCAATTGTTGGAGTGCAGGGCTAGCTGTTTTTTCGAGGTGACGCCGAACCTGTTTATATAAATCTAAGTAGGTTAGCACGATTTAAGCCTATCTTTAGCAATCCTTATATTTATCGCTTCCCGGTAAAGATGTGGCTCTACCTAAAGAGAAACCTTCCCGGCACTAGGAGTAAATTTTTTTAATCGTGGTGACTATCAATTAATCGCATTCCGGGAGACTGTCTAACATTGATTGCCAATTAGCTATTTTTTCGGGCATGCCCGGCATATTACCAAGGAACATATCTGTAAAGAACAGGATGGAATCAACGAAATCAGCCAAAGTAGTGGGTGTTTCCAAGCGTACCGGGAAAGTATGGTGTAATGGGCGTACTTGCTCTAGCGGACGTAACGAAAAGGCTAGCGTTGCCTGGTACTGCGCAAAATGGAGATCCCTGAAAATGCTGGACCGTACTATCTAGGTATGTAAGAACGAATCATTATCGCTGATAGGTTTCATGCCGGTAGAAGTATTCGCGCGATTGCCGCACAGTTAGGGCGAGCACCGTCAACGATCAGCCGCGAGGTAAATAAACATCGCAGCCCAATAACAGGGGACTATCAGACATATCACGCTGACCAGCAAGTAGCACAAGCCAGGAAAAGACCTAAGCCAGCTAAGATTAACCGCAGTGCGCTATTGTTTGAACTGGTGGAGGACGGGTTAAAGAAACACTGGAGCCCGGAGCAATTTAGCGGGTGGCTGAAGAAAAACTATCCTGATAACCCGGCAATGAATATGTGTGCAGAAACCATTTACCAAGCGATCTATGTCCATGCCCGCAGACAGCTAAAATTAGAGGTTAAAAAATGCTGCGTACAGGACGCGGCAGGCGTAAACCACATAAACAACCCCACCAGCGCACACCCCGTTTTAAAGACCCTATGACAATGATTGCTGACCGCCCAGCGCAGGTCGATGAGCGGATCGTTCCAGGACACTGGTAGGGCGATTTGATATGCGGTGCCGGTAATAAGTCCGCGATTTGCACGATGGTAGAGTGCACAACCCGGTTCACGATTTGGCTGCATCTTCCTAATCACCATGATGCCGGCAGCGTTCAAGAAGCAATCATAAAAAAGATGCAAGGACTTCCAAAACTACTACGTAACTCCCTTACCTGGGATCAGGGATCTGAAATGGCGCTACACAAGAAAATCTCTACCTCGCTAGATATGGATGTTTTCTTCTGCGATCCTCATTGCCCTTGGCAACGCGGCACAAACGAAAACACCAACGGCCTATTAAGACAGTACTTCCCAAAAGCTACCGACCTATCCCAATACCCAGAAGAATATCTTGACGCAGTCGCAGAAGAACTAAACGATCGACCACGCAAGACGTTACAATACGATAAACCCAGCGAGCGGATCCTCAAACTGCTTGCCTAAAACCATCAACCGTTGCAACCACCCTTAGAATCCGCAAGCCACCCCCCGAAAGATAGGGGGGCAGTTTTACCTAATTTTAGCGAGCTTTTCCCAGGCCTTATTTTCCATTTCTATCAACGAGGTCTCCGATATTCTTTGGGAGGCAATGAGTAATCATCTCCACTCGGGTCAGTTAGATACCAGTAAGCTACGGTAGTTACATCATCTCGGCGTTCGAATAGGTGATCTCCCCGGTCTCCTATTTGCTGTAAAGTAACCTTTAGACGGGTGGAAAATCTGATGGGATCTAGCAGGTGCCATCTGTACATCCCATGACCCGTCGGCACATCTTTAGCATAAGGGGAAACTCCGCTGTTATCTCGATTTATCTGTTGATGATACCCCAGGTAAGCAGAATTAAAATGAACCGCCTGAGGATCTTCCGGTCCCTCCCATTGATCCCGAAACCCCCATGCGCCCCCTACATAATCCTCGAGACCAGTACCAACAATGGTTGCAAAGTCTTTATCATCATCAATATAGAATTTTACTTCCCCTTCTCCATACCAAAACCGTTCCAACTGGGTCAGAAATACTTGAGTCCCTACGTAGCAGCCAGTGCCAGTAATATTTGCTAGAACATGATCTTCCCCTAATGAATTTGAACCATTTGTACGTCTCCATTGAGAATGTAAGTAGCAAATATTGTCGGGGAGCTTGTCATTTAAAGAATAATCCACTTGATAAAAGAATCCGTCAACATTTTCTTCATGTTCGCTTACAATCTCGACACGAGCTTCTTTTTTGAACGGCATTTCTAAATAACAATTTAAGCCTCCTGTTGGAGCCGAAACCATTACCGCAGAAGAAAAAACTACTGTTTCTCCGAAACCACAACCAAAAAAGTCTCCAATCGGTACATCGATAGCTGCCCTAGGAGAGGAATCCCAAGTAATACGCAAGCGCAAGTTCCTTAACACGAAAGGGTTCTTTGCAGTACGAGTGGGCATAGTAAACCACAAGTGGCGTATCACTCCGGGTCCTTCAATTCTTGCAATTTCAACGCTTTCTCCCGCCGTTATGGAAATACACGGGCTTCCTTTCCGCCCTTGCCCAAGCTTGGATGATGCTCTCCCCCCCTTCCCGGGCAAACCACTTGGGTTCTCCGCTGTGATTGCACGAGACAAAGCGGGTAGGTATTGGGTATACAAAGGTAAATTCATTTTCTATTCCGTTTCGTGGATTGTTGTCATCACTTAACTGATCCTGCAGCGACTCCGCGTGTCAGTGTTCGTTGAAAAAAAGCGAAGAACATTAGCGTTGGCAGCAGGGATAACAACGAAGCTGCCGCCATCTGGGTCACGTCAAGTGTATTTTGACCTTTAAGATTAGCCAATGCGATGGGCAAAGTTTGCGAATCTGGCCCGACTAGCATAATCATCGGGATTAGGAACTCATTCCATGTCCACACGAAGAAAAAGACCATTAAAACCGCCAACGATGGTCTCATTATGGGATAAACCACGCTAATGAGAACACGAAAGCGTCCCGCCCCATCCACTTGTGCCGCCTCTAACACTTCTCTTGGAAAAGTAGACATAACAGACGCTAGGAGATACGTCCCCATCGCTGCCTGCAAAATCGAAAATATAATTATTACCGACCATACTGAATTATGCAGACCGATCCCCTGTGCACCGTAGAATAACGGATAGAGCAACGCCTCTTGCGGAAGCATTGTTGCTATTAATAATACAAAGATTAATCCAGTTCTTCCTTTTATACGGCCGATCCCCAACGCATATGCTGAAAATAGCGAAATTACAGTCCCTACCAGGGCGGTAACACCAGAAATTAGTACAGAGTTCCAAAGCAGCCGCGGAAAATTAACGGCACCTAGATATCTATTAAATGCACCGGTTGTCCAGTTTTCTGGAAAGGCAACCGGGCCGTTAATCGAATAGTCAGCCGGATCTTTAAATGAATTAATAACAACCAAGTACAACGGTGCCAGCATCAACATAGCTACCAGCAAAACTAGAACTAATACACAGTATTTTATTACCGCGTTGCGAACACTCGAAGCTGAACTACGCTCCATTTTTTCTTTTTTTAAAACAGGTATTTTTTTCATTACACACTTACCCCTCTTCAATCGCTTTGGATTGCCAGTAGACAAGTCCACCGGCGATAACAAAGATGGTCAGTGCTAAAACTGTAGCTGACGCGGCACCATACCCCACTCGCGAAAGTTCGAAGAAATTCCTATACGAAAAGAACGAGGGGACGTACGTTGATAACTCAGGCCCACCCCGAGTTAATACCATCACAGGCGCAAATAGTTTCATTGCCCCTATAGTTGCAGTTAAGATGACCACAAAGATGTCAGCTCTAATACTTGGAATGGTGATGTTTTGAAAGCGCTTCCACCACCCAGCACCATCCAACTGAGCAGCTTCATACAGTGAAGGCTCCACCCGCTGTAGTCCGGACATGAATATGACTACCGGATAGCCAATTTGTAGCCAAATCATCATTAGCATTATCGAGTAAAGCGCTAAATCAGTACTTCCTAACCAGTCTGGTAATACATCAATTCCGACGCTACGTAATATTTGATTAAGCGCTCCATCTCGGGTATTCAGAATCCAACTCCAAAGAACTCCAGCTACAGCTACAGGCAAAATTTGCGGAACGTAATAAGTTGCACGTAAAAATGATGCGATCGTTCCATTAAAATTGCGCCCGATAAAATCAAATAACGTAGAAGCTAAAATCAATCCAATGATAGTGGGAATAATAGCAATAGCAATCACCATATAAATGGTATTGAGAAATGAAGACCAAAACAGGGGGTCTCTGAGCAAATCAAAATAATTTTCCAGCCCCACCCATTTCATTTTAGCCCGTCCCCCTTTCCAGCTAAACAAGCTTATAAAGACATTAGCCGCCAAGGGGATTAACACAATAATACTAAATCCAACTACCATAGGTATCAGATAAAGCCAATACGCTCTCCGCTCTCTTTGTTTCCAATTCATAATTCACCGATTTATTTTCGAAGAGAAAGCAATACATTTAAATTATTTATTACCCTCATAATAATCTTTCATTCCTTTTAGAAATTTCTTGCCACTCTGGGCTCCAGAGGCAATTGATTGCAATCCCGCCATTTGGTAATCCAAGAGCCCCGGAACAGGGTAATCTGGATAATAAGATAGCTGATTTTTTGTCTTTAGAGTCTGAAATGTTTTGTTCATTTCTTTCATCCGCTGATCCTCAATCGTCGACGGATCGACAATCACCGGGATTCCTCCTAACTTGGCAATTTCCCCCTGTACAGATTTGCTCAAACTCTTCTTGATCCAGGCTCTGGCGCACGCCTTGTTCTTTGCATCTGTGGGAATGGCCCACAAATGCCCCGAAGCGCCAGCAGTGAGTTTTGAGTCAGGGAATTTAAGCATGCCCCAATTGAATGGAGCCTCCTCATTTATCCGATTGAACGACCAGGTACCATTTGCCATGAACGGCATTTTGCCTGCAAGAAACGCCCGCTCCATATCATCGGCCTTCAAACCAGCTAGCTGCTTACCCAAGTATCCTTTCCGCAACCACTTTTCAAGATGAGCAGTCCCTTCAGCAAATGCACCACCCGTCATATCCGACCTATCCGACATTAGAATGAAGTTGTCAATCTCTTCTCTAGAGGCATTTTGAGAGATAAGCTGCCACCAAGTTTGTAGAACTGCATGCTCGCCAGCATTCGACGACACGGGAGTAATCCCATCGGCAAGGAGTTTATCAAAGACCGATTCAAGCTCTTTCATAGTGGAAGGTATTTCAGTGATACCATGCTCCGCCAGCAAATCTTTGTTGTAGTAGAAAGTAAAATAGCTGGCTGTAGAAGGAACACCATACCAATCACCCCCACCGGCTCTACCTTCATCGTCATATTTGGCTAAGGCTGCCACTGCACCCGTAATCTCTTTATCCCAGTGGTTCTTCTTCACAAGTTCATTCACAGGCTCAATTAACCCTTGTGACGCTAGCTGCCCAGCATCGGCGTTACCGGTATTTATAAGCACAACATCAGGCACACTCCCACCCGAGAGCAAGACCTTTGCATTGGAACGAAACGCCTCGAAATTCGTAGTTGCCCATTCGACGTCAAGCTCCGTATTCTCCTTCTTAAATTCGTTAAGCCCCTTCTGCCACCCCTTGTACTGAGCGGAAGTGGTCGGCTCATATTGAAGTATGCTACATTTGCCAGATAGTTTTGCCGGATCATTGTCGCTATCGGCAGATGCACTACTCGAATGCCCGTTCCCACCTGCACACGCGCTTAGACTCATAGCAAGAACCAGCATTACGCCAACTGCGTTTTTGATTTTTGACATCTTTGTCCTCCTTAACTTTGCAAAGAGTAGGTGTATTCGAACACCCACGATAAGGTATCGTTACCTCACGATGTCTCATAAGACAAGTAACTATTGCCAGGAAGTTAAAAATGACCCCTACATGCCTACACCAAGACTTAACGCTGCATTCGCCAAACCTGAAATATCTGCAGCATTAGTCACGAAAGCAGTAATTAAGTTCCTGAAAATTGCCGATCATGCTAGAGTAGTAACCTAATGGTTACAATAAAAGATGTTGCAAAAGCTGCAAACGTAAGCCCCATGACAGCATCTCGTGTTGTCAATCGAACAGGTAACGTTAACTCTAATATGCGTTCTCGCGTGTTGCGCGCAGTTGAGCAACTCGGTTATGTACCAAACTTGTCCGCATCAAAACTTAGAGCTTCCAAAGGCAAACATTGGACTATTGGCCTAATCCTTAGAGACGTTTCGAATCCTTTTTCAGCAGAGCTACATCGATCAATAGAGAAGTCACTTCGGGATTCCGGCTCGTTGACCCTTACGGCAAGTAACGATGACGATCGCGAATACGCGCGGGAAGTTGTAATGACCATGCGTGCCCACCAAATCGATGGACTTATTATTGCCCCTCCACCAGGTAGCCAGTCATATCTAGCAGCAGCAGTTGAAACTGGATTGCCTATTGTAATCGTGGATCGCCCTTCAGAATTCGACCTAATTCCTTGTGTTATTTCCGACAACTACGAGGGGATGCGCCAGGCGACCCGCCATCTTGCATCTTTCGGACACCGTCGTATCGCTTATTTAGGTGACGAGCTTTCAGCACCAATGATTGCTCGTAGGGATGGGTTCTTTGCTGGATTGGACGAGATGCGTATTGCCAGAGATGAGGCAATAGTTCTTCTTGATCAAGTCAATCCCAATCAAGCTAGGAACACTGTTTCATCCTTATTAAAATCCCCGAATCCTCCTTCAGCCTTTTTAGGCTCTCGAAATCGGATAAATGTAGCCATTCTCCAGGCGTTACGAGAGCATGGCCAGGAAAAACAAATTGCTATGATCGGATTCGACGATATAGAACTAGCGGCTGAGCTAAGTCCAGGCATGACCGCTATTGCTCAGAATCCGGCGTTGATTGGGCAAATAGCTACTGGCATATTGATTGAAATGATAGAAAACAATCACATAGACGGCCAAACGGTGGTAGTCTCCACCCGTCTAATCCCGCGTGGCTCCGGAGAAATCTTATGTTCCTCTCAATAAGTCGACTAAGTGATTAATCGTTCATATTCTATATCCGTTAGAACCACCGCCCTCCAGGTAGGGCGCGTTTTGCCTTAGGGTATTCGTGTCCCTCCGCTCGGCACGCCAAAGGGTAACTCCAATCACTTGGCGTGTCTCCTGGCTAAACTCTGACACCATCTATTAGGTAGGCAGTTTCCAATCCGGCCGGCCCTGATCAATAACTGCGAAAGCCCAAAAAGAGGAACCCGCGATAGGGATTAATCCGGGGTACTCGAAATAAAACCCTCTAGCGAAGGAGAGACTGCAGTCTCCACGGCGCCAGGCTATCGCCTGCACCAAGTTGCTAAAATACCGGACAAATACCCTCCTACAGCGACAAACCTACCAGGTGGCCGACTGCGCCAGTAATCAGCATGGCGAGGGCGCCTCCGATAATCACCCGGATGACGGCACGTCCTCGGGGAGCTTCTGAGAGCCAAGCGGAGGTGTACCCCGCTAAACCTAGCGCCACTAAAGTCAAGATGAAGGTGGCGATAAACTTGGAGGCCGGCGGGAACAGCAGAATGGCCTGATTCTTTCAGAAGAACCTATTGACCACACGCCATCGGGAGAAGGGAATCCCTACGACTACGACTTAACAGTGCCTTTGGGTCGCCCAGCTTTGCCGGGGCGGTTCGCTTGCCAGTTGTCCACGGTTTCAGGGAGCCAGCCGTATTTGATGGCTTTTCCTGCTCCAATGGACGCATCGGGGGCGGGGAATGTTCCGCGCGTGATATAGCTTTTTATAGTGTGAGGGGATAGCCCGAATCGCCGGGCTATCCCGTTCACGGTTAGATAATTAATCATCGCGTTTATTTTGGCGGTATATGGCGATAATGCCAGCCAGAGCCGCTAGGGATACTAGCAGCTGCAATATCTGTATAATCATAACGTAAACCTCCTAGACTAGGAGAAAGTTACCAATCCTTTCGGAGCGGGCAACCTTTCAATTTCTATTTACGCTTGTCCCACCAGGTGAGCAAGCTACAATAGCAATTGAAAGGTTAATCAATATGCTAATGATTTGAAGCCATAGCATATTAACTCCTTTCTCTGTCATCCCCCGGCCTGCCCGGGGGATATTCTTTCAGTTCCCCTCAAGAGCAATAGTATTGCGTTTAACCAGTGATTTCGCACTAAATCTGCCATATTGTTGGACACTACCCCATTAACCTGGGTTTCATCCCACGACGGAATAATAGGCCGAAACTATCCCCGCAGGTGCGGGGCATTTGATCGCTTAGCGATGGTTACTTTTCCTCCCGGCGGATCATCCCCGCAGGTGCGGGGCATTTCTCTTGGCGTCAGTCTTGACGGCGTAGCTAGGGGGATCATCCCCGCAGGTGCGAGGCATTTACTTTGCGACCTCTTCAAAGGTTGATATGTGGGGGATCATCCCCGCAGGTGCGGGGCATTTGCTCTTGGTTCTAAGGTAAAGAACGTCACCCGGGGATCATCCCCGCAGGTGCGGGGCATTTGACCAGTACGCGCTATTAGCTGTGGAATGCGGGGGATCATCCCCGCAGGTGCGGAGCATTTTAACCAGCCCTTTATCTGTTTCGCGGCATTTAGGGATCATCCCCGCAGGTGCGGGGCATTTGCTCTTGGTTCTAAGGTAAAGAACGTCACCCGGGGATCATCCCCGCAGGTGCGGGGCATTTCCCGGCAAGCTATCGAGCGCACCACGAGCCCCGGGATCATCCCCGCAGGTGCGGGGCATTTGATAAATTGGGGGGCGCCGCGGGTTCCGAACAGGGATCATCCCCGCAGGTGCGGGGCATTTTATTTTGCATGAAGATTACACCGTTAGCACAGGGGATCATCCCCGCAGGTGCGGGGCATTTTGATAGGCTTCCGAGGCAAACCGATGCCTTAACGGATCATCCCCGCAGGTGCGGGGCATTTACTCGCTGAGCTGGAATATCGATCCAAAATATTCCTTTCTAACACCATCCTATAGGTAGTTACCTCAGATTTTAGGGGTTACGCCTACGCATTCTTCTGCGCCTGGCAGCTATCGACCACCCATAGCCTTCATTATCACTAGTTTTCCCTTGCTGCCATCCCGGTTCCCGTCGCCGCCCATCCCCCGCTGAACTATCACTTTTGATTCGCTCGGGATGCTGCAGCAATGTCATCCCCTCGAGTTCTATTGGATTCCATTTATGCCCAGCCGAGCGCACAGCATAACCTTGCTCATTATTGGTGCTATATATCAGCAGAGCCTTACCCTGTTTCCGCTCCGCAACCACTAAATCCCAGAGGTTCTCCCTCACCCGGGCAGACAGCCTCCCCACGAATACTCCCGGTGAAGCCTCTAACAGCCAGCGCGTTAGATATCCGCGCAGCCCCGGAGGGCAGGCCGTTAAGATTAAAACCATCAAAACGGAGCCTCCCCCGCCTCAGCTGCATAGTTTGAGCCGCCTTCTACATTTCCCTGATAGTAATCCCACAACCTATTACGGTTCTCCTGAACTTCTACCGAAGCATCTCGCTCCCCGGTAAGCAAAAAGATAATATCTTGCGCACACCGTTTCAGCAGTCTACTTTGAAAGACCTGGTCACGTAGCTTAATCCGCATTCTGGTGGCAACGTCCTGCTCGCCCTCGGAAACAATCTGGAATGCCAGCGGAATCACAAATTCAGCCTTATACAAATCAGCAATATCAAACACAAAGGAGCGCGAATGCCCAGTATGCACTATGCCGAGTCCCGGCGAACACCCCAGGGCACAAATAACTGCATGGGCAATCCCATATAAAGTGGCGTTACCAGCAGACAGCGCCTGGTTAACTGGATCTCCTGCCGAGAAATCTTGGGAATCAAAAACTCTACCTGCCCAAGGCACCCCATATTCATCTGCCCAGCGCCGGTAGGCCATTTTCATGCGGTGACCTTCCCGCCCCCGCAGCTGTCGCATGGAGAGCCCCTCCACGTCCTCTTCACCAAAACGCATCTGATACATTGCCCTGGCTACTTTGATTCTTTCATTTTGCGAGGACGAGCAACGCGCTTGCAGCTGCAGCAAGGCATTCGAGTCCGCCAAACTGCGCCCGCTGGCATAGAAACGCACCCCGTTTTCACCAACCCAAACCACGCTTACCCCACATTCACCTAAAAGGCTCATTGCCTGGTGAGAAATCGTAGATCCCGGTCCCAGCAGCAGCGATGAAATCGTTGCCGCCGGGACATACACCGTCCCCTGCTCATCTCGCAGGGTCAGGGCATTTTCTGCGCGATGTACTACACAGCGCTCTGCATAGAGGAATGACCAGCGGTCTTCCACCCGCGGCAGCGATTGCCGCGGGACGGGCTTATTTGCGAGGCCACCGCTCATTACTAACCTACCTAGGAGCTAGGGTTAGCAGGCCACATCCGTACGCCTTCGCTGCTCCTAAACCATTTAGCATGGCGCTGCGCAGCAGTTCAGGATCCTTTACAGTCAGAATTCCTTCGAATGCTACCCGGTTCAAGGTAACTAAAGATCCCGGTTTCCCCGCCTTTCCTCGCTGAAAACGAATGCGCTCTTTTTCCACGATCGCCACCGCCAAATCAGTTGCTTCACCAGTGGACGGATTGGCAGACACCTGAGGAATCTCGAACCCCCAACCCTCTGCTCTAGATGTCAACCAATTAACGCGGTCTTCATCCCTAACGATTGGAATCCGTTTGGATCGTTTAGCACCTTCAACTTTCACCGCCCGAGTAGGAGTTGCCACTAGCCTAAAATTCCAGCTGCTTCCCTCCGCGAGTCGATCCAAGAAATGCTGATAGCTTTTCACCCCGTACGTGGACTCTATTTCTGGCCACCCAGCTTCTTCAGCAAGTTGGGTTAAATCTGGTCGCACCGGAGACTGAATATAAAGGTAGTAGCCTTTTTGGTGTCGATCCAAACGCCAGAGAATCCGCGGTGGTTCCCCTCCCTCCCATTGGGATTCATGGAAACAGTTCTGCAAGATGGCAGCGTGCATCCGCTCCATGGAGGCGAGCAACCTGGCGGCTCCCCGCCTCCGGGGGTTTAAAGCGCACCGTGCAAGATAATATTCGCTCACCACATACCTCCCGGATTGTGGGTGGTTAAGAACGATGGTTCGGTTTCGTTGGCTGAAATATCAGTCGCTACTTCGCATTTCCACCTGACTACGTCACGCCACTCATATTGGCGATGGTGGGAATCGAAACTGAGCGGAACATCGTGCACTTGGTCAAAAATACAGTCTTCACGTCTGTCTTCCGGTAGTAAATCCAGATCCGCAACTACCTCTAAACTTACTTTTCCATTCTCGAGGTCGAGGGGTGAAGAGGACGACCAGTCCGTTTTCCGCGATACTTTCTTTTGATACCAAGCGGCTGCCTGCCAGGGATAAGCGGCGTCCCCAAAAGCATCATTGACGAGCTAGACCCCACCGGTATGCAATGCGCAAGTCTAGACTCCCCCTCAGGAAGATAAGTGACATCAAACTCTCTTCTATCAGGTCCTAGTACAAAGTTGTTTTAACCCCAAAGGCAGAGATGACTCTGCGAATCTCCTCATCCGTTAGACCCTCTGCCTTCCCCCCGCTCGCGGTATTCAAATATTCATACATAGCGCCGGTCTCCAGATATTCCACTTTGTCAACGGCCGCCAAGGGCGAGACGTCAGAACGTACCATGATTCCATGCTTTGCCCACAGCGTGATCTCATGATCGCGCAATCCCCGCAAGTTATTTTCCATCAACTCCTGACTGCCAGGTACCATGAAATCCAGCACCTCTATGCCCTGTGGAACCTGGACTATCGTTTCCGGTTCCCAGCGGAAAATCGCGCGGTTATAGTCAGTGTTATTGAGCAACTCCGGGTGATGCGACAGAGCGACCAGGTAAGGTGGCTGCGCATGAACCACGGCTTGAAAATCTACCTTCCTCCTAGCTACCTGGTCATTATGAACCGCCAGATGGGAGTTAAACTCGCTCGTGGGTTGATGATATTTCTTGTCTGGATGCGTATACCAGATACCGGTTCTACCACCCTCATCAATCACGAAAGCTGAAACATTCACCGCCGGCATTTTTCCAATATCCCGCAACCGACACCCAGAGCCGGTCACGAAAACGGTTCTTCCGGCTAGTGCCGGAACCGCCCATGGCAAATTCTTCTTTTCTTGACGGTCCGGGAAAACAGACTCCAAATCCACGGGCCAATTTATCGATATTGATATGTTTCCCGCACTTGCTTCCACCGCGTGCATCTGGTCTAGCCGGGCACCCGCCTGCCCCATTTGGTCAAGTAGTTCCTTAATAGTTGAATTATTGTTCATTTTATTTCTCATCTTTCTTTGCTAAAAATTCGGGCAGCTGCTTGTTGCCAATCCGTTTTCTTTCCCCCGGGATTTAGGGTTATTGATGCTACCGATTGAGATACAACGAATCTCATCTCAGATAGCGAATCTCCTACCGCGCCACTGGCTCGAGCCTGTACCAGAAGGTTCCCTAATGCCGTAGCCTCCACTGGTCCAACAGTTACTGGCAACCCACATGCGTCAGCTGTAAGTTGGCAAAGCAAGAGATTCTTCGCGCCACCGCCCACGATATTCACCGTGTCAACCGGCACATCCGCGAGTGCGGCTGCTTGATGGATTGTTCTCGCATGGGCTAATGCCAGAGATTCGTAAATGCAGCGTGCGTATTCCCCTATTCCCCTAGGGCGCGGTTGATCAGTTTCATCAGCAAGCCGGTCTATACGAGCCAGCATGTCACCTGGATCCGCAAAGATGGGGTCATTAACGTCAATAATCGTGCGCATACGGGGGGCTTTTGCAGCCGCTTCATCGATCTCCGCAAAAGATAAATGTGGCTCCTTTTCGCGCCATTTTGCAACACAGCCATTAAGTATCCACATACCCATAATGTTGCGCAAGTACCTGACCGTTCCATCTACACCTAGTTCGTTAGTAAAGTTTGCTTTACGAGAGGCTTCGGTAAGCACGGGAGCAGCTAATTCAAGCCCGACCAATGACCAGGTCCCGCAGGAAATATAGGCGAAATTATCACTTTTAGCAGGAATCGCCGCGACTGCAGAGGCTGTATCATGGCTTCCTACACTTACCACATTTGTGGGCAAATCCTTACCGTTACGCAAAGGGATGACATCTGGCAAGACCGGCCCTATACATTTTCCTGATTCAATCACATCGGGTAATTTTTGCGCGATGTCCATGCCCGCCTGCTGCGTGTACAGTTGCAATATTTCCTGGGACCATCTACGCGTACGGGGATCCAATAACCCTGTGGAAGAGGCATTCGTCACCTCGGCATAAATCTTTCCAGACAACCAGTAAACAATCAGGTCTGGAAGCAAAAGGATATGTCGAGCAACCTCAGTCAATCTTCGGTCATCTTCATTTTCCATACTAGCCAGCAGTTGGAAAACCGTGTTGAAGTTTATTACCTGCAATCCATTATGACGATAGAATCTTTGGGGAGAAACCTTCCCGAAAAGTTTGTCAGGAACGCTCTTTGTTCGAGAATCGCGGTAGCTATATGGCGATGTAAGTAGCTTTCCGTTGTGGCCGATTAGCCCATAGTCAACTGCCCACGAATCAATTCCTACTGATTCAATTGACTCACTTTGTAGTACCTTCAGTCCGTTATTTATTTGACTCCAGATTCGGTGTATATCCCAATATAGGCCAGCCCTTCCCCGCTCAGGTACGCGGATCGGACCATTTGTAAATCTGGTTACTTCTCTAGTATGAATCTGGTTGCCCTCGACATTTCCACTTATTATTCTTCCCGAAGAAGCACCAAGATCAATTGCAGCAAAAACAGGCATTTCTTAAAACTCCATTCATCACGTCTTGGCCCGGCGCCCGACACGCGACCGATAAAATTGACGCCGGGCCAAAATCGTTGACTAAGCCACTTCCGGGAAAACGGAAGGACATGAAATCATCTTGTTAAGCTCCCCAACCAGCTTGTTTTCCTCCTACCCGATCTTGCCGAACCTTCTCCAGATAACCGGAAGACAGGAATGCCCGCATTGGATCAGGATCTATACCTTGTGATTCGCGAAGTTCTCTTAACAGACGCCGCACATCGGTGTTAAACGCGTCCATCAGTAGTTCATTCGCCCCTAGCACATCTCCTTCTAACTGCTTCTTCTTTAGTTCTCCCCGGTCAACTAACAGGGCTTTGGCAGTCATTTCCTGCACATTGGTGACAGATCGAATTTCTCCGGGAATTTTTTCCTCCAAATTGTGGCATTGATCGAGCATAAAATTGACCGGTGAGTCAGCTGATAACGCCCCCGCCGCTACGATTTCATTCATGATTCGGAACAGCTGAAATGGGTCGGCAGCTCCAACTATCAAATCATCATCAGCATAGAAGCGAGAATTAAAATCAAAAGCTCCCAACCTCCCCAAGCGTAAGAGCTGTGCCACGATGAACTCAATATTGGTTCCTGGGGCGTGATGCCCCGTATCTAGCACTACCATTGCCCTTTCGCCTAGAGCCTGGCATTGAACCAGAGAACTACCCCAATCAGGGACATCCGTATGATAAAACGCCGGTTCAAAGAACTTGTATTCCAAAACTAACCGCATATCCAAATCCAGCTCGGCATAGATTTTTTCCAAGCAATCAGCTAATCGATCTTGCCGTTCTCGGATTGAGTCCTGCCCCGGATAATTAGTACCGTCTGCTAACCAAATCTTTAAGTCCTTAGACCCGGTCTTTCGCATAATATCGATACATTGCTTGTGATGATCGATTGCCTTCTGACGAATTTTCGGGTCAGGGTTGCAAAGCGAACCAAATTTATAGTCCTCGTCCTGGAAAACATTCGAATTAATTGTACCCAGTGTTACGCCCTTGTCTTCCGCGTATTTCCTTAGTCCATCGTAGTCATCAGTAAGATCCCAGGGGATATGCAGAGACACGCGCGACGCCGATCTCGTAAATTTGTTTACCTGGGCTGCATCCGCCACTTTCTCAAATGGGTCACGTGGCACACCATCAGTGGTAAAAACCCTAAACCGTGTGCCAGAGTTCCCAAAAGCCCACGACGGCAATTCGATATCCTGCTCCTCAAGCAGTTTCCGATTTTCTGCACTGAGGTCTTTTAGTTGTACCATTATATTTTCCTTTCCTATACGCCGGTCTAATGCTCAATACGACTAATCATTACGATCTGGTTTCATCTTTGGCAGAAACAACGCGACCATAACGCTCAACTTCAATATCCCTTAACGGTCTACCCTGAGTTTTGGGTGCCCAAACGGTTCCTACCACTAAAGAGACAATCAAGAAGCCAATAAGAATCAATCCGTCTATCAGTAATCCGTTGTTCCATTTCAAAATGACCGGGAAGATGAGAGAAATAAGGCCAGACATGACGCGGACAGTAAAGAAAATAATTCCTTGTGCGCCGGCGCGATACGGAGCAGCAAACAACTCTGGCGCCCACACTGAGTAAAATGCCTGTGCCGAAGGGCCTGCGGAAATTCCCCAGATGATTGCATAGCCGAATGCGGTAAACGCAGAATCCGCTGGCCCAAAGATTAATATCAGCCAAGCTACGATAGCGAGAGCCGCCCCCACGAAGAAGTGAACACGGTACGGAACCCTGTCCACGAAATACATAAATCCGGCAGTTCCAATAATAACAACACCCCAAGACAACATTGAGAACATGTTGGAAGCCATTTGGTCGTATCCCATGGAGTTCAATATCGTCGGGAGAAATATTCCGTTTTGCGAAGCCGCCTGATTCCAACAGGTATAGATCACTGCGAGAAATATTAATGCGCTGATATTGCACTTCCAGCTAAATAAAGCCTTAAATGACTTGAAAATAGAAGGTGCTTTTGCGGCAGCACCGCCTTTGGCATCCTCCCAAACCTCAGACTCTTCGAGATTGCGTCGAATATACCAGGTGATCAGTGCAATCACTACAAGATGGGCAAAGACTATCCTAGAACCAAGCAGGCCTAGGGGTGTAAGAGCCGCAGCCAGTCCAAATCCGATAAAAGGACCAAAAGACCAGGCCATTTGAGTAGTACCTATGTGCTTACCTCGACTCTCAGCTGGGGCGAACTCCGCTATATAGGTCCAACCGGCCGGCACCGAGGCTCCTACCGCGAGCCCAATGACCACAAAGCCAACGAACAGCATTGCCAGATTTGCGGCAAACACCACGAACAATCCGCCTAGCGCGTAAACCAGCAGATCATAAGTGTAGATGAACTTCCGTCCATATTTATCGCAAAGTGGACCACCGATTAGCGCACCAAGCGCGGCCCCAAAAGCGTTAGAGCTGAATGCCGCTAGCATGCCAGCAATAGTGCCGTCATCCCCCGGGAAGAAGGCAGCGCCCCAAAAACTTAAGGAAGTAGCGATGGCAATGATAGATCCGGAGTCAATATAGTTTGACATGGAAACGGCGATCGTCGCTTTCCAACCTGTTAATGGTTTGTTTTGCATAGTTTTCTCCATTGAAAATATTGAATTACTTTAGGTAGAAATATTGCGACAGAAGATGATTAACGCCCCCGTCGGGCTGTACGAAGAATCTGGACATCTCTGATTGCCAAATCCTATTTATCTGTTGCGAGTCCATTCGCTTCATTGCGGCTCGCACATCATCGGCCTCAAAGTATCCGAATACTACCCCAGTCGGTGGATCTACGAAGAGCGAATAGTTTCTCCAACCAGCTGCGGTAAGTGCTTGCCTCATCTCCTCCCACACATGTTGGTGTATATCCAAATATTCGGCAAGTACTTCTTTGCGGACTTTCAGCAGAAAACCACAGCGCGAATCTGAGCGCTGTGCACTTGTCTCTAGAATCTCTTGGGTTGTTTTTTCGCCACTCATTGTCACTCCATTGTCACATGATTGAAAGGTTTCAATCTGGTTTCCAAACTAACATTGAATCGTTTCAGTGTCAAGAGTTTTTACGTTTTCTTCTTAACTAGTATTCAAGTGACCATTTTCGCTGTTCAGACAGACATGAGCTAATCTACTTATTAGGAAATGTCCAGAGTCAGGAGTTCCCATGAGTAAGCCGCCAAGCATCAAAGACGTAGCTAAAACTGCACAAGTCTCGGTCGGTACAGCTTCTAATGTTTTGAATCATCCTCACTTAGTTTCGGCGTCAACTAGGAAGCGGGTCGAAGAGGCGATCTCCCAACTTGGATTCGTGCCATCAGATGCGGGTAGACGATTGCGCGCCGGAAACTCACGCCTGGTAGGACTGATTGTTCTCGACATTGCAAATCCGTTTTTCACTCAGTCTGCTAGAGGAATTGAGAACCGGCTGGCATCAGATAATTGCTACCCCATGATTTGCTCTTCGGATGGAGATGCAAACAAAGAGAGAAAACTCATTCAACAATTGGCATCCCAACAGGTTAGGGGGGTGATTATGGTTCCTTCCGATAAAGCAATGGAGAATGTCCGTTTACTCCAACGCCGTAAGATTCCAGTGGTCTTCATGGACTATCCTTCTGCTTCCGCAGAGATCAGCAGCGTCTCTGTTGATGATGAGACCGGTGCTGCTACTGCGATAACGTACCTACTGGGTCTAGGCCATCGCCAGGTCGGGTTCATCAATGGGCCAAAAAACATCAGGCAGGCGCGTGCGCGCCACCGAGGCGTTATTGAGGCACGGAATAAAGTCGCTACGAAGGTAGATATATTTGAAATCCTTGCCGATCACTTCGATGCGACCTCGGGGGCACATGCGGCGCGCGAACTTATCCGCAACCATCCGGATATCACTGCAGTTTTCTGCGCCAGTGACCAGCTAGCTATAGGAGCCATGCGCACTATTCGTCAGCTCCACTTGTCTATTCCTAACGATATTTCCGTAGTCGGCTTTGATGATATAGCAGTAGCATCTGAACTGATTACTCCACTAACCACCATTCGCCAACCAATGAATGAATTGGGAAACGCCGCCGCAAATCTGCTACTTTCCGACACTGACGAGCCCAGACACATTTCCTTTGTGCCGAAACTTATAGTGCGCGAATCAACCGCTGCGATCTGACCGTGTCAAGATTGCCAAATTTGTAGAGCTGCCCTGGATAGTTTTGAGAGCATACCTAAGGTATCCGCGAAATCATAAGCCGCAATAATCTGCGGGAGTCCCTCCCAGGTTGATAGAGGAGAGAGAAGCACTCATTATTACATGTGTCTACTAGCGATGAAACAGGACGACCTAGTATCCCTAGTCGAGGACATTAAGTCGACGGTTTCGATAACGCATGCCCCAGCATCGGTTTCTCGCCGCTCTTTGGACCCCAAGTCATCAAGTGGGATGTAGCACTCGAATTCGTTGTCAAGACCACGAGCAAAGCTACCACGCACAATCCGGCTGGTAAAACTGGTATTTACCGAAACGCTTTCGGTAACCATACGATCAAAGATTACCAGATTAAACTTCAGGTTCTCAGTCACTGCCCTTCCTCTCATGAACCGACTTCGGTTCGCTAATAATCTCGAGCAGTCCCGTTTCTACCGCTCACAAAACCCTTGATATTTATTCTTTGGAACTGTGTAGGAAATAAACTAATCTTACATAACAACATAGCAAGTAGCCGAGCTTCGATTCGAACTAATATTATCTACCTCGTTTCCCGCTGATAGAATGAAAGCAGCTCGAGAAGACTTGAGATGATCCGTGTGTGGGAACCACGCAATACCTCTGCCCCGCCTTTGCGGGGATCATCCACACCGATTACACACCATTAAAGCTACAGCTAAATACCGGTTTATACATCCGAATCAGTATCAAAAATTTGCAAACCCACATCGCGGCGATATGAAATAGTTTTCCCAAACCCGGTTCGATATTCCCCGCCCTGCAGCGGGACTACTAATTGCCCCCGCAGCATAAAATCTTTTTCCCAATTCACCCCCAGGTCACGAGTTTCCTTTTCTAACTCGTGAACGAACTCATCAACGGCTTCCTCAAGCCCCCGGCCTTTCACCCGCAGTCGCGCTGAAGGAATGGACACCAAGGAACGCACCAGTCGCTCCCGCAGCGCACCGCTCGGCAATTCTTGTAAATCAATTTCCCGGGATTCGGGGTGACGATCAGTAGGAATCGCTGCAATGCCCTCTCCCTGTTGTTCGACCAGCAGCACTTCCACTCCGGAATCGCCATCACGAACTCCAACGATTCCCATTTCATCGGGATCCCCATCCGGATTATTGCCACCTAGCCAGTCAATCAATGAGGCGGTATCAGTGTTGCGAGGCGGCGCCAACAGTCCGATTGCCGCCCCCTCGGTTTTAGAATACGCCTTATCCTCTTTATTCTTCCTGGTTCGCTGTAAGGTATCGCTCCATAAGTCGGGGGTGACCACGCTTTCCTCATAGACAGCAGCCACCGCCGTCCCGATATCTTCAGGAATCCGCCAGACCTCCCCCTTGCCCTCTTTATCTAGCACATAAGCCGCAGTTCGCAGCAGCACGTCCTCGTCGTAAACATAGCTCGAGCCTGGATCTACTTGCGGCTTTGAATCCTGCTTGCCGGGTACGCCCATTAAGATGCAGCTAGGCTCCGCAACTGCAGCAGGGCGATTTTCCCTTTCGTGACGATGCACCCGCCCCATGCGCTGAAATAGCAGGTCAATCGGCGCCAAATCGCTGTAAAGAACATCGAAATCAATATCTAAACTTTGCTCAACAACCTGGGTACCCACCACGATCGTCTGCTTAGGTCGGCGAGATTTTCCGGGTTTTCCAAAGGTACGCATCAGCCATTCGTCGTTATCTTGGCGATCTTGCTGGGTAAAACGCGAATGCACCAAACGGACATCCTCCCCGAATATACCCCGCAAAGTTTCATAGGTACGTTGCGCATTAGCGACCGTATTGCGAACCACCAGGGCACATCCCCCATTTTGGAGTCGCGTTTGAAGATCTGCGACCAGCCCAGCATCGTCCTCCCAATGCTCAACTTCTATCTCTTTGGTAGCTAATACGGGCAGAGGGCGAACCTTAACCCCCTGCACATCCGAGTAAGAAAGCGCCGGATATATGGGGGATTGCGAGGATGAATCCGACTCTTTCTCTTTGGCTGGTGCTGCAGCCGTCCCACTTCCTGCGGGCTGCGGTTTCCGCATCGCGGCAAATACCGAAGCATCAAATGCTACTGCACCTTTATCCTTCCCCTGAGCAGCTTGTTTCAGCTCTTGCCCTTTTTTATAAGCTGCAAACAGCTCTTCACGCGCCCTCCGGGTTAAGGTGGCGGATAGAGCAATTACTGGCACCCCGAACGCTCCCAGCCATTGCACGGTTCTTTTCAGGAATTGGCTGGTATAGACATCGTAGCTGTGTACCTCGTCAATAATGACAACTTTGTCGCTAATCCCCAGATGCCGCAAACTCACGTGTTTGGTTTGCAATGCCGAGAACAGCAAATGATCCACTGTACATACCACTACCGAGGCTAGCAGGGCGGCTTTCTTGTTAAACCAGCGATGTACTACTGCCGGCTGCCTACTGTGACCAGACTCTTCATCAATGCCCATGGAAGAACTCTGTCCCGGCGAAACCGCATTGCCGGCACTGGCGATTCTTCCGTATTGGATTTTCTTATATACGCTATTCAAGGCAGCATTTCCGTGCTGAAGTTTTAGGCTAAAACCACTTTTCGCCGAAGTCTGCGCCCATTCGACAACTCTAGTAAACATGGCATCGGTAGTAGCTTTTGTTGGTAGAGCCACCAACACCCCGGAAGTTCCCGCCCGTTTCGCCAAAATGGTAGCTGCCATTAACGCGGCCTCGGTCTTTCCTGCCCCCATCACTTCCTCGATTATCATCATGCCGGGTAGCGCCATTTTTTCCGCGGCCTCTACCGCTGCCACCTGCACGGGGCGCGCATGAGCATCAGCGCCTAACGCGAACAGGGTTTGTAGCAATTGATCAGGGTTGTGAGAGAGCATTTCTGGCTGCCAGGAGGGCGGCAAATGCAGCTTCTCCCAGGCAGCTTTAGTGCGTTGGCGATGATACTCCGGAGATAGCAACCTTTCAGGGTATAGATAGTTCCAGTCAACCAGTGCAAACAGCTCTTGATTCGAAGCGATCCAGTCGGCCATCACCGTAATGCCCGCCACCATACTTTGCCAGGTAGTTGGGAAAACTAACCCTTCGCATTGGCAAATAATCTTTTGGCTGTCAGTCCAGTTCATCCACCAATCTAGTAGTTCCCGGCGGGTCCGTTTCCAGGTTTTATCACCATTAATAGCCCGAGGCAGATTGGGATTCGCCATAGCGGTATGTCGCTGCCAAGACACCGGGCGACCGTGGTGAGCGCCGATTATCGACCCCAGTTGTTTCGCAGTGGCGGAAACATACCTTTTCGCCGCCTTTCCTGGATTCCAGCGCGATTCCAGCCATCTTTCAAACGCTATTTCCCCTATCCAGGAGTGTGGGTTATCTCCGCGCAGTTCCTCTGCCCGCTGGTATTTAGTTAGGGAGTCATCGCCGTTTTTAAATATCCGCTCATAAAGCTCGGTGTTCTGGGTAAGGAACATAGGCGAGCATTTCCCAATGTCATGGGCACCCACGATTAGCTTTAATAAAGCTAGAGCGTTCCCCGAGGGTTCTTGTATCCCCTGTACCCGCATTAACGGCTCTACCAATAATTGCCGCTGCCGGGTCGACAAGTACTTATCCCATATCAGCTCAGCCACTTCTCCCGAATCTGCCATATGCACAGCGAGCGGCAACCATTGCTTACCTACATCCTCGGGAGGAGCCGAATGCCAAAAATTAGTTTTTGCCCAAATTGACAACGCCGTTTCGGAAAGAAAAACATCTGAGACCACTCTTTTAGTAAACCCCATTAGGAGGGCGAATATCTCGGGTTTTACGACCTATCCTTTGATCGCTGCAACGGTCATACCATCTCCGTGGCTCGCGTAAGGAGGTATATTAAATCAGGTCACAGGTAGCGCCCGGGCTCACCCAGGGAACGATAAATACGTTCCTATCTGAAAATAACTAAAAAACTACCCTCAATGTAGTTTTTTTTACGCATTGAATGTATCATTTGATATGTGAGTGGTGTCTTTTTCCCTAGAGGTCTGGCAAAGCGATTGGCAGCTAGCTCTAGTCTGCCGGTGCAGATTTTAGAGGGACGACGTGCGGTGGGAAAGACCACGTTGTTGCAAAATCTCACCTTAGCTAACGGGGAAAGACCGGAATATTTCAGTTTTTCTACGGATAGAGAATCTTTGCGCGCCGCAAAGCGTGACCCGCAGGAATGGTTGTCGCGTTTACCTATCCATAGCGTTATCGATGAGGCGCAACTTTTGCCGGACGTAACCCAGCACATAAAGGCAGTTGTAGACCGGGTCGAGGATAAACACCGTTTCATTCTATGCGGCTCGGCCGCTATTGGACGGTCCCGCCGGGGAGAGGCGGATTGGCTAACAGGAAGAGCGCAGCGCCTCGAGCTGCTGCCTTTTACTGCTAGTGAGCTTGCCGGGCGTTCTCTTTCCGACGGTTATTCCCTGGCTGATGCGTTGTTTTACGGGGATTGGGCCTCGGCAGCTGAGCAAAGTTTTGCTTCCTCCGATGCGGATTTGATTGCTGTTTTGCGTTATGGGGGTATGCCCTCGCTATGCATTCCGGGGGCAAATCCCGGGATAATAAATCTAGCGCAGGTAAACCAGCAAGTTTTTTCTGAAAATGAGATGTCGTTGGGACGTGAGTTAGTCCCGGGTCAGGCCGTGGATATTTTGCGGGCGCGGGCGTTACTGGACGCACTTGTGGCATATCCCGGAGGTGTTTTGAACAAAGATCGTTTAGCCAACGAGCTAAAGATGGATGTTCGCACAGTGGGGCGTTACCTGGATATATTGAGGGAACGTTTCCTAGTTTATAGCCTGGCGAACTTCCGAGGCTCGGCGGCGAGTGTGGGGCGAGGGGCACCAAAAATACACGCAGTGGACACCTCCACGGTTTGTGAGTCCCTGTCGCGTCGCGGACATGATATTTCTGCTTTCCCGGCTGCGGCTGGTCTGGTCTTGGAGAACTGGGTTGCTAATCAGATTAGAGCTGAGATTGGCTGGGCAAGCACCAGCTACTATTTGGGGTATTGGCGGGTACGGACAGGGAATCGTGATGACGAGGTCGACCTGGTCTTACTGGATAACACCGCTGGGGCTGTGGGCGTGGAAGTCAAACTCACCAGCACTCCTAACAGTTCAGATTTTCGCGGTTTACGCCGTTTTCGTGAGGACTGCGACAAGCTCGGGAGAAAGTTTCGCCAAGGTTTTGTAGTTTGCACTTGTGAACGAGTGAAGAAAATCGAGGAAGATATGTGGGCAATCCCCTACCAGCTCCTAGGAGATTACCCCTCGCCCTCGCCAAAAAAAACAGTTAACCAACCTGGAATGTCAACTACCGAAAATGAACCCCTTACCGAAAGAATAAACTTGAAACCAAGCGAAGTCGTCCTTCCGCCCGGCCAGAAAACCGACACTGAGTCGCCTGCTGCAACTATTTTCGTCAGCTACACGCATGATGACAACGCCAGTGTTTACGGTGGACTGCTTGAACTAGTGAAAAAAATTGCTGACCAATACGAAATGAAAACCGGCGAAACCCTCAGTATCTTTACAGACCGTGACCTGAAATGGGGGCAATCATGGAAAAACGTCCTGGCATCTGAACTAGAGACAACCGCGTTCCTACTGTCCTTCGTTAGCCCCCGCTTCCTCAAATCCTCTGCTTGCCGCGAAGAAGTTGAAAGATTTGCAACTGCAGCCGAAAAAGCCAAATATAAAGCCATTCTTCCCATACTCATTCAAGCCATCCCTCCGGCGTTGCAACCCGACCCCCTGTGGAAAAAACTACAAAGCTACCAGTATGAAGAAGTTAGCGCTAAAGATCTTAGATCCGAGAACCGACAGGTGCTAGACGAAGTCGCTGACAAAATCTCAACCAGTCTGCAGCAGACAGTGGAAGCCAGACAGAAACTCGCGGCACCTACCTCAACCCTGCACACAGGAGACAAACCCGACGAATCTGAAAATCGCATGCCCCTGGAAGAGATTATGGGAGGAATAAAGGAACTATCTGACACTTTTGCTGCAGATGCACAAGCATTTGGCAAAGAAATGGCCACCATGAGCGACCAGCTAAACCAAAGTGTCGAAGCCATCACCGCCGGAGAATTCAAACCTGCCATCATAGCTAATCAGGCTCGTCTTTTAGACCCGCAAGCAAGTCGCCTGCAAGATACGGTTTCTAAACTAACTCACGACTGGGGAATGATTAGGGAGCGAATTAACGGCTCCATTGAATTAAGCAAAGAGCTGTCAAAAATCGGGGAAAACGACCTTTTACAAGACATCAGTATCTCCCTGGAACAGCTTGCTACCCAAACTCGCGTGCCAGAACTGGACACCTTGAAGCAGGTGTTGCCCTTACTTGGACGAATCTCCCGGCTACTCCGCCCCACAGAACAGTCAATAATGTCCGCGATTCGCGCCCTGGAAAGTGTCAGCACCGAAGTCGGCGCTCTGCGTGACTACGCAAACCAGTTTCGACAATAAGGCACAGCACCTGGCACTGAAATAACCAAGTGAACATGGTGACCATGAACCGGAGAAACAGAAAACTGAAACGTACTGGAGCTCCCGCTTCTACACCAAGTCAGTGAACTGGTCTGGTACCGTTTCACCTCAAGTTTTTTGCTCTGCAAAGGTCGCAGGGAGACAGGAATATAGTCAACCCCGTTACTACAAGTCGAAATATAGGTAGCAGGCGATTACAGCGACAAACCCACCAAATGCCCCACTGCGCCGGTAATCAACATGGCGAGGGCGCCGCCGATAATCACCCTGATTACCGCGCGTCCTCGGGGAGCTTCCGAAAGCCAAGCGGAGGTGTATCCCGCTAAACCTAGCGCCACTAAAGTCAAGATGAAGGTGGCGATAAACTTGGAGGCCGGCGGAAACAGCAGGATGGCCAGCATCGGTAACACTGCGCCTAAGACAAAGGAAATCGCAGAAGAAAAGGCAGCATTCCAGGGATTAACGAACTCTTCCGAATCAATCGAGTAACGCGCCTCTACCTGCGCCGCTACCGGATCAATCGCAGAGTATTCTTTCGCTACTATCCGGGCAGTTTCGGGAGATAGCCCTTTGGCTTCGTAAACCTTAATCAGTCCCTCAAACTCGCCCTCGGGATCCTTCTTCAGTCGCGTCTTTTCTTTATGGACGAGCGCCTGCTCCGTGTCCTTTTGAGTAGATACAGAAACATATTCGCCAGCTGCCATGGAGATAGCCCCCGCGACCACGGCCGCCATCCCAGCGGTAAAGATCGCGATATTGTTCTGCGGGTCAGCCGCGGCCACCCCGACTACTACGCCGGCGGTTGAAACGATACCGTCATTAGCGCCCAGAACCCCAGCACGCAACCAATTAAGTTTAGAGGCCGTCTTTACGCTTTCATCGGTATGCTCATCTCGCTGCCGCGAATCGGAAGATTTTTCTAGTAACCTTTCGCCCGCCAAACTCATTTGGCACCTCCGTTTATCTGCGCATTTTTGCCTCTCGGCATTCTTTGTGACTTCACGGTCACCCTAGCAGTACAAAAGTTTTTGGGGATTAACGGGCTAGGTTAGGGAGCAGGAAAAGCTTCGCCCTCGGAAAGCAAAGCGCTGCCTCTAAGGGAAGGCGAGCCATAGGAAAACTATATCGTTGCCCTCAGGAAGTCTTCGGAAACAACAGATAAGAAGGACGCGCCGAGATGAAGTAGCTACATAGCGGCGCTTAGTTCTCGGCGCTCACCCTCACCGGAGCGAGCGCCGACCCTCATGAAGGAAAGTGGGGCTTACCTTAGTTAGAGTCCGACCCTACAGTCATAGCGAAAACCTCTCTAGCCGGCGCAAATATCACTTTCCTAGCGTGCAAGTTGCGCGATTAAGGAAACCATCCCGTTGCAAAATACCGCGGCTTACCCTGCCTGTTGCGACAAGAAATCACGAACTTCACTGGCGCTCCGATAAGAGGATTGTGCCCCCATTTTTGCGGTTGCCAGTGAAGAAACTGCCGCCGCCAGACAGGCTCCCTCAGAAAGTGAACATCCTGCAGCCAACGCGCTCAGCAGAGAGCCCATAAAGGCTACCACCTAAAGTTAGAACTACCTGCTCGAATCCGAGGTCGGCAACCGCTTTACGCAGCTCGTCCAGGTTAGTCACGTCAATTTCTTGGCCTCCTAGTACCGCCAGTTCATGCTGATTAACAATCAGCACATCAACCAGTTTCAGCAACGATTCCGGCACCTGGGTGATGGGCGAGAAGTTCAGCACCACCTGCACCCCGGCGTCGTGGGCGATTCTTGCTGCTTCCTCCACCGCATCCAGTGGAGCTTCCAAGCATAATCCCAGGATTTTCGCCGAAGTAATTATCTGACTTTCTTCCCGCACAAAATCTGCATTTACCAGCCCGTTCGCGCCGGCTGAGTAAACAATAGTATTTTCTCCCGCCGCGTCCACAGTGATCATTGTGGATCCGGATGGCCCCTCACAACGCCGAATCCCAGCAGTGTCGACTCCCGCCTTGTTTAAAGAATCCAGCAGGAGGTCACCATGGCTATCGTTGCCTAGCGCTCCTATCAGCTTGGTTTTTGCCCCTAAAAGAGAGCAAGTTACTGCCTGATTAGCAGATTTTCCTCCCGGAAGAGTAACTACCGGCCCGCCGATCACGGTTTCCCCTGGCCGAGGAAGCCGCTCAGTTTCCACCGTCAAATCAGCATTGATCGACCCCATCACCGTCACTGGTGACCCTATAGAGGACAGCACCTTCTGGGCGGTAGCCACTGTATCGTTCGAGATTTTCATGTCGTCTCCCCAAATTCTTAGTAGTAGTTAGTTTGCTAGCTTTGGAGTTGATTCTCGCAGCAGTAGTTTCGCGATAGTGTTTTTTTCTACTGCTTTACCACTCCTACCAGCTATTCTTTTCAGCAGCAGATTCACTGCCAGGTCAGCCATATTGGAAATGTCAGTATCAATCATGGTTACGGAAGGTGTCATCGCCTCTAACCAGTGCAAACGGTCAAACGTGGCGATCCCTATATCTAGTCCGGGACGAATCTGGCACGCTTTCAGGCCTAGTATCGCTCCCAAGGCAATAACCCCAGAGGCACATACCAGGGCATCCGGTGTCTCTTTTGCTAAAACCTGTTTTATCGCCGCATCCCCTCCAGTCTCTTGGAAGGGGCTCGAATAGGCTTGCACTCTGGAGATACCGGCTTCCGCGAGCGCTGCGCACAGCATCCGGTGCCGACTATCCCCGGTACTGGTTGATTCTGGACCTGACAGCACTGCCACTGATTGGTAACCATTTGCCGCAAAATGTGCAGCTAACTGTGTAACTGCTTGACTGAAATCGCAGCCAACACTGTCTATCTCGGCTTCGGTAATCTTACGGTCAACCGCCACCGTAGGCACTTCCTTAATGTGGGAAAGCATCTTAGAGGTAGGTTTTCCAGCAGGAGTTAACAACAAGCCATCGATATTTTGCGACAGCATAGTTTCCACTATTTTTTCTTGAGCCCCCGGTTCTTCTCCGCCATTACCAAGCATGATTTGGTAACCCTTGGCCCGGGTTTGGCGTTCAATGCGATCAGCTAGTTCAGCAAAAAAAGGGTTAACGATATCCCCCACTACCACCCCGATGAGGAGGCTCTTCCCAGCGCGCATTGACGCTGCTCTGATATCTTTACGATAGCCAAGTTGGTCAGCTATCTCGCGTACTCGCTGCTTAGTACTATCTGGGATAGTGGGGGAATCGTTGAGGGAACGCGAGACCGTTGAGACATTGACACCTAGTTGTTCGGCGATTTGCCTAATAGTAGTCATAGCGTTCCCTCGTTAGACATAAAACTGCGTACTAACTGGCTATTTCATCCTGGCCAGCTGGCTGCGGGATTAGGAAAGATGATCCGAGAGCCAAAACCAGAAGGATACCACCCGCAATAATAGCGCCTAAATGCCCTCCGTACCCTCCTCCTAATGAGGTCATCACCGCATAGAGCACCGCGAAGGAAATACCCGCACCCAGGTTGAAAGCTCCCGCGTTGAGTCCGGGAAGGTAACCAGGATTATCAGAGGGTGATAGTACAATTCCAAGACCGTTAAGCATAATATTTGCGGTACCAGCATAGGCTAGACCAGCAAGTATAGATACTACTAGCAGCACCCAGGCGGCAGCGCCATTCATAGTAAGCGCCAAAATCGCTAGGGAAATCAGAGAACCAACAAGCCCGTACCGTAATACTTTGCGATATCCAAAGCGTCCCGCGAGGGTACCCGCTACCGGCCCCATCACTAGGCCAGCGATTGCATAGGGAGTGAGCGTCCAAAAAGAGACCACGTCTGCACCCAGCGCTGCGCCGAACTTAGCATCTTGGGCAATAGAGGGCACGATCCCGTTCATGATCGCGAAGATGCCGGTCATGGTAAGTATGGTAGTCAGCAACAAAGCCCAAGTACTGCGCGATCGCAGATAGTGACGGGTAACCAGCGGATGGTCGGTTTTGCCTTCTTGACGCCAAAACAGCAAGAAACATACGGCGCTGGCAAGCACGAGGATGATAACTAGCAGCCAGTTTGCCGCTTTTAGTTTAGCGATCTCGTTAATGGCGGTTAAGGCGGCACCTACTGCCACCACCAGGTATAGAGTGCCCAGCCAATCCATTGGCTGAGGACTGTCCACTGTTGATTCATCGGTTAGCGAGCGCACTCCCACTGCCGCGATCGCTGCGATCACTGCCATTGTCCAAAACACTGAGGCAAACCCGAAATTCTTCGCCAGCCAGCCTCCTGCAATGGCATCTATTCCGGCAATACCGCCGTTCACTGCGGTAATAATCCCCATGAGGGTGCCGTAGCGTTTTGGATCAGGTACAGCAACCCGTAGCATGATCAAACATAGGGGAACTGTCGGCCCGGCAACACCTTGAATAGTGCGGCCAATGAACAGTAGCGCAACTGAACCGGTAACTCCTGCCAGAGCAGAGATGACACACCCGATAGCAGTGAGCAGCATCATGGCGGTCAACAGTTTGCGCCGACCGATCATATCGCCGAGCCGCGGTAAGAACAGGCTAAAAAGAGCTGCCGCCGTAAAGAACACAGTCTGAGTTAAGCCAATCATCGCGGCGGTGGTGTTAAGTTCTTTCTCCATCAACACCAGGGCAGGTGAAAGCATAGACGCGTTTAGCTGAAACGCAAAACAGGCTACTAGCAGCGCGGTCATCACCGCACCTACGGAACGTACTTTTGTCATTAGCAGTCCCCTTTCTGGACGCGGTCAATGGAGTCGATAACGAGCTCCCAAAAACGTTCGAAATCAAGGTCAGTGGCTGCCTTAGTATGGCATTCTTCCCCTGCCGGTTCCCTAAAGTCGGCAACAGTCATTCCCACGGTTAGCTCTCCACGCAACTCAATATCGATGGGTACTCTCACGGTTTTTACAATTGAGGGGTCGATTAAATAGGCTACGGTACAGGGATCGTGTACCGGCGGATAGTCAAAACCTTGTGAGTCTTGATATGCCTTACGGAAGAATACGAACAGATCCAGGACGAACTGGGCAACCGGCCCGCCGAGTTTTTGGATTTTCGCGGTAATTTCATCGGTAGCTAGTGCCTGGTGGGTCAAATCTAATCCCACCATCACCACTTCCCAAAGTTCATTGAACACAATATGGGCTGCCTCGGGATCGACTTTGATATTAAATTCGGCGACCGCCGACCAATTGCCTACATGATAACCACCACCCATAAGCACAACTTCTCGCACCCGTTCTACGATGCGCGGCTCTTTGCGCACTGCCATCGCAATATTGGTGAGCGGACCGGTAGGTACCAGGGTAATTTCTCCTGGCTCGTGACTCATAATAGTGTCAATGATCAGGTCTACCGCATGTTGATTAACGAGCGGTTGCGGTTCGGGGAGTTCTACCCCATCCAAGCCGGATTCTCCATGTTGCCCGGGGGCTACTTCGGCCTCACGAACTAACGGGCGATCACAACCGGAGGCGATCGGCACCCCCTGCATACCATAAACAGTGGCTATACGCTGGGCGTTGTTGGTTACCTTCGCCAGAGTTTGGTTTCCTCCAACAGTGGTAACCGCCAA
>QWCK01001689.1_pt1 | contig 31304 bp, 22 predicted proteins | sample 1972571 | NCBI WGS metagenome assembly QWCK01 (sample SAMN09866710, study PRJNA288562) | Human gut metagenome isolate term2_stool, whole genome shotgun sequencing... | isolation source: gut | host: Homo sapiens | place: USA: California | reverse complement strand
TCAGTGGGAGCTTTTAACTCCCACTGACATAAGCATCCCCTTTACCCACCGCTTAGTGCTCTACGCACTTGAAGCGGGGGAATGCTTATTCTGCGTTCATTTTACAGATTGACCCAATCTTATTTTTCAATCTGTATCACGTTTTCTGTTATTTATCTCTGTAAGGATATTTTATCGAAAACAACATACAGTCTCAATTTTGAAAATGCACAAACAGGTTTCTTATTTTTACACTTTTGCATAATGCCCTCCGGTTCCACCCGTTATATCATAGATGTATAAAAAAGAACGGAGGAACTGATCATGAGTAAAAAAATCCTGATTATTGGCGGAACCTATTTTTTAGGCAGAGTATTTTCGATTCTGGCTTACAGGGAAGGGTATGAGCTGACCTTTATCAACCGCGGCCGTTTTTCCATGAAAAACCTTGGCGAACATATTCATGAATTTGTGTGCGACAGACATGATACCGTCCGGCTGCAGACACTGGAACTGGATACTGATTACGATGCTCTGGTGGATTTTTGTGCCTATGCCCCCAGCGACATCCAAACTTTATGCGATGCGCTTCCCTGCCATTTTACACAGTATATTTATCTCAGCACCGCAGATGTGTACGAGCGCGCACCCGGTATAAAAAAAGAAGATGCACCGCAGCAAACCATACAGCCTTTGAATGAAGCAGGACTGTACACCTATCGGAAAATGCTGTTGGAAAAAGAACTGCAGAAAGTGCATGAACAGAATCATTTTGCATATACGATTCTCAGACCGGCCTTTGTATTCGGACCATATAATTACGCACCGAGAGAATCCTGGTTTATCCAGAATGTCATCCAGAATCATTCTGTCTATTATCCATCCGACAGCACCGGCCATTTTCAGATGATCTATGTCAAAGATGCCGCCGAAGCAATTATTCGCTGCATCCAGTCTGAAAAAAGCCATAACGAAGCCTATAATTTAAGCGCACCGGAAGTTCTCACCTACCGGACATTTCTTGATGAACTGCACAACGCCAGTGATGTGGATTTCACCGAACAAAATGTGACTGTTGCCCGCTCACTGACTGCCCGAATTCCATTTCCTTTCCCATTAACAGAAGCAGAAAGTGAATTATTCGACGGTTCCAAACTTACCGATGAACTCAGTCTGACTTACACACCGTTTTCCGAAGCACTGGCAGCAACTTACCGGGCCATGAAAGGCATTTATCTGTAATGTTTTTATTTTTAAGCAAATGTAATCGAACATTTTTTCGATTTTATCACGGTTTTCACTTGTGCCATCATAGATTCCTAATGTATAATGATAACATCTGATTTATTATTTTCTTACAACTGATAACTATATTTTTGATACCAGGTTCAAGAATGATCCCGGCATTGTTGCTCCCACCTATAGCGGTGGGAGACATCTCTCATTTGATATATCTATTTTTATCTTTTTAATGCAAAATATAGTTATCAAACTTATTACCAAAGAAAGAAGGAGCTTTGAATCTATGTGGACAGAACGTGATTTACAAACGATGCTGGATCCTCAGCTTTTTTATCAGGGACGACTGATTGAGCTGACCGGCGGCGTATATTCCTTTGAAACTTATAAATCCACATCCGAATATGGTGATCTTCAGCTGGATATTGTCGCAGAAATTCGGGACAAAAATGAGCGTTCCTACTCTGTGGAAGTGACCATGTACTATGATGACAATATGGAGGAAGATCATTTTGACTATTATTGTCCCTGTGATTCTTTTCGGAACAAAAAGGACCTGTGCAAACACTGTGTTGCCACATTGCTTCACTATATCCGTAAGCCAAAAAAAACATTGCTTGCCCTTGAAGACAATGATTTTACACCAGATAACCCAAAGCAAACCAATCAATTTGTTCCCCTGGTTGAACTCCCTGAGGACAAACCTGATACCCGTTCTACAGATTATGGAATGGCACAGATTCTGCGTCAGATGGGAGAGCAGGAGAACTGGCTTCTTACCTCCGGTTCCATCGCAGGCAAAATTCATCTGGAAGCGATTTTACAGACAGACAGAAGATATCCATGTGTTTCTTTGAGAATCGGTGAAAAAAAAATGTATGTGGTCAAAGATATTGCCGCTTTGGTAAACCGCGTGCAAACCGGACAATGGTTTGCTTATGGAAAACAGTTCGGATTCACCCATCAGCTGGAAGCCTTTGACGCGGAAAGTCGACCGCTGATGGAGTATTTTATGCGCCAGTTCGAAGACAGTGACGCTTGGTATAATTTTACAAGTTCCAGAGAATATTTTCTGCGGCATGAGACGCTGGATTCCTTTATAGATGTTGTCCGCACCACAGGAATTTATCTGGCACCTTATACAAAGTCCTCCAGGCTATGGTATCCGGTGGAGGAACCCTATCGGAAAGCGCTGCAGATTTCGTCCGTAGAAGATGGAATTGAACTGACGCTGGAACAGCCTCCCGTCATTTGCAGTCACGACTGGCAGTATATATTTTCCGATCAGAAAATCTACCGAATCAGCCGTCGAAATTCAACGGCACTGAACACATTTGAGAAAAATATGGCCATTCGTTGGGACGGAAACTGTTTTATTTCCAATGACGATTTGCCGGTATTTACCCGTGATTTTCTTCCGGAACTGGAATCCGTGTATCAGATTCAGAAAATCGGTTATGTTCCGGAAAAATACCTTCCGGATGAAGCTGTTTTTCGTATATATCTGGATCTTCCACAACAGAATCTGATCACCTGTGATCTGGTGGCAGACTACGGAAATGATCAGATTTATCACGTTTTTGACAGAAATAACCGTCAAAAAGACAGCAATCGAAATATGCGTGAAGAAGCAAAAATTGCTGCTCTCATCTCCAGTTATTGTAATGCCTTTGATGATCGAACCGGCAATCCGGTGGCAACCAATGATGAAAACTGCATGTTCGAACTTCTGACCAAAGGACTGGGCGCCTTTGAGGAAGTTGCTGAAATATTTATTTCTGACCGTTTGAAGAAAATTCGCGTAATCCAACCGCCAAAAATATCCATCGGTATCACAATGAAAGAAGATCTTCTGAATTTTCAGATTGAATCAGACAGCATTGATCTGGATGAACTGGCTTATATTTTATCTAAATATGACCGTAAAAAGAAGTTTTACCGCTTAAAATCCGGTGAATTCTTCCCTGTAGAAGACACAGATCTGGATACTCTGGCTCAGTTACAGGAAGGACTCATGCTCACTTCTGCAGAAATGGCTTCCGGTGATATCACTCTGCCAAAATTTCGTGCACCTTATCTGGACGAACAGTTGCGGCAGGGCAATTCCCTTTCTGTACAAAAAGAAAAAAGTTTTCGCGAGCTGATCCGAAATATGAAAACAGTGGAAGACAGTGATTTTGAAGTACCGGAAAAATTCCGGAAAATATTGCGTGAATACCAGAAAACCGGTTATCTGTGGCTGGAAACCCTCTGTCAGAACGGTTTTGGTGGGATTCTTGCTGATGATATGGGACTCGGAAAAACCCTTCAGGTTATCGTATTTCTCTATGCCCATTATATTGAACGGCAGGAGACACACAAAAATACACTGATTGTCTGCCCTGCATCCCTTGTATACAACTGGGAAAGGGAAATCCACCATTTTGCACCGGAACTGACCGTTTATACCGTAGCAGGGAACGTTGAAGAACGAAAATCCGTACTTACACACCACCAAAAAGGTTCCATTTTCATCACATCCTATGATCTGCTCCGCCGGGATACTGAGTTGTATCAGCAGCTGACCTTCGCCTACCAGATCATTGATGAAGCACAGTTTATCAAAAATGCCACCACGAAAGCTGCAAAAGCAGTCAAACAGATTTCTTCCGATTTTCGCATTGCCCTGACCGGTACACCGGTAGAAAATCATCTGGGCGAATTATGGAGTATTTTTGACTACCTGATGCCCGGATACCTTTATTCCTACAAGCGGTTCCATGTCACCTTTGAAATCCCGATCGTTCAAATCGGCAATCCCGCTGCACTGGAACGTTTGCAAAAACTGATCGCGCCGTTTGTGCTGCGCCGTCTGAAAAAGGATGTATTAAAGGATCTTCCGGAAAAACTGGAGAAAAACATGTTTACGCCGTTAACAGGAGAGCAGGAAGACCTTTACCGGGCACATGTCCAGCGTTTGGAGGTATTGTTATCCAAACAGTCTCAGGAAGAATTTAATCAGTCCAAAATTGAAATTCTTGCGGAACTGACAAAACTGCGGCAGCTTTGCTGTGATCCGGCTCTATTATATGAAAATTATCAGGCAGGTTCTGCCAAGCTGGATCTGTGTCTGGAGCTTATTCAGAATGCCATTTCCGGTGGACATAAAATGCTGATATTTTCCCAGTTCACTACCATGCTGGATGGCATTGCAGAGCGTTTAAAACAGGAAAATATTCCATACTATGTGCTGAAAGGCTCCACGCCCAAACAGGAGCGTATGCAACTTGTAAACACCTTCAATCACGATGAAACACCGGTATTTCTGATTTCTCTGAAAGCCGGCGGTACAGGACTGAACCTGACAGCAGCAGATATCGTCATCCATTACGATCCTTGGTGGAATACTGCAGTACAGAATCAGGCAACTGACCGTGCACACCGTATCGGGCAGAAAAACAAAGTCCTTGTGTACCGTCTGATTGCACAGAACACCATTGAAGAAAAAATTCTGAGACTACAGGAAAAGAAAGCACAGCTGGCAGATCAGATTCTTGGCGGAGAAACGACCAAAAATCCGGCATTTTCCAGAGAAGAATTACTGGCATTGCTGCAGGATTAAGCCGATTCACCTCAGACTTTCATTTTTTGATGGGAATAGTAAAAAATCTGCAACATCATATATTTAATGAATCCAGTTCAACCGCTACACAAAGCAGAATTTTCAACTCAACTTAAGCTAAAAAGACAGAAGATTTTATGCTTCTGTCTTTTTTAACGGACATTTATAGGTAAACTTGCGGACATTTATGGGATGTATATTTATGCAGGACAAATATAGGCAAACTTATGGACATTTATAGGTTATATTCTTTACTCACGCCATCTATAGGTGAACTTACGGACATTTATGGGCTATTTCTTTATGCACGCTGTCTATAGGCGAATTTACGGACATTTATAGGCTATGTTTTATGCACGCCGCTCATAGGTGAACTTACAGACATTTATAGGCTATATTCTTTATGCACGCCATCTATGGGCAAACTTGCGGACATTTATAGGCTATGTTTTTCATGCACGCTCTCTATAGGCGAACTTACGGATATTTATAGGCTATGTTTATCCACATCATCTATCGGTAAACTTATAGACATTTATGAGCTATATGTTTTATACACGCTATTTATGGGCAAACTTGCGGACATTTATGGGCTATATGTTTTATACACGCCATTTATGGGCGAACTTGCGGACATTTATGGGATCATATTTCTTTTTTTAGTAAAGCGACTGCGTTCAATTGACGTTATTTCTGAATTACAGGAATATTTTCTTTTTCCAAACTTTATTAAATTTTATCCTTCAGCCACCAAGCCTGCACAACAAAAAATGTGATGTACATCTCTATACATCACATTTTCTTATTAGTTCTATTATTATCTTTGTTTTTTCACATTATTCTTTCACAAAATCTATCTTATTATTTTGTAGAACCTGCCTTTGCATAATGCTCCAGACGCATCTGCTCCATATATTCATCAAATTCTTCAGTCTGCTCCTGAGAATATCCCTTCACTTTATGGATTGGCGCATCTTCATATCCATTCTGGATCGCAGCCGTCAGCCAGCCGATCAGATTTTTGATATTTTCCTGCTTGCATGCCAGTTCATACGCATATTCAATCTTATTTATATCATAATTTGCTACTTTTAATAACGCTTTCGCCTGTGAAATCTTGATCTTTTCATCGATAATATCCATAACTTTATCAATCAGATCATCCAATTCAGCATCTCCCGGCGTCGAAACTTCTTCTTCCAGTGTCGGTTCCACTGTCATATCTTTCTTCGTTACTTCAAAATCAATGCCATAGATTTTTCCACCACGACCACTTCGCATCAGGTCATATTTTACAGAAATATCAGACTTTTCATTAATCTCATTAACCGCAACATCCAGAACACGACGCTTGAAATCGCACCATTTATCAAAGGATTTCAGCTTTTCATGCACTAATTCGTTGACAATATAGTCATAATCGATCTCTTTTTTCTCCAATTCGCGCTGAATATCACGATTGATCTTGCCTTTGTCATCTTTGATCTGAACAGTTCCAAGATGCAGCTTGATCTCCGAAACACCATATTTTATATGGAAAACATTGCCCGTTTCCTTATCATATTTCGTATGATAAGCGCGCGAAGAAAGCAGTTCGTACAGACGGTATGACCATCCGGAACGAAATGACAGCATCATAGGAATATTCAACATGGTAAAATTAGCCTTCAGATCATAAATATAATCTTTGATCTCAGGCTCAAACTTAATTTCCATCGTACCGGAACCGGATTCATAACTTACCACACCGACCAGACTCATACATTTAAAACTTCCGTCCGCAGATTCGATGAACATGGTTCGACCTGCCAGAGAAGTAGCAACATCTTTCAGATATGTACCCATTGCATTTCCGGTTACATGTAAAACTTCTTTTATTTCTTTCGTACGGAGTGTCGCTACCGGACGCCCCTGATCACTCAAACGCACTTTTGTCAGTGCCAGTGCCAGCACTTTGTTCTCTAAAAGCGATGCTCTGTATACGGAGGAAATCAGAAAATTACTTTTCTTTAACATGTCCGGGAACATCGTTTTATCCGATTTCGCTATCTCATTCTTTGCCATTGGTGAAAAAGTTCCTTTTTATATTCTCTCTTTTGTGCTATTAAAGAAGATCTGCTGTATTTTTGCATCAGATGTAAAGCGTTCATCTCAGTTAGAGATTGTACTCCCACTGAAAAAGACTTGTTATTACTCACCACTTGCAGAAATGGGAGTCTTCTCGACTGAAATAAAATTCCGCTCTGATTTGCTTCCTTAATTATGCCTTTAAATCCTCAATTTGTCAATGAAAAAACCGTCAGACTTTTTCGAAAAAGTTATCAACACCCATAAATGTCCGTTAAAAGATTCAAATCAATCCCATAAACGTCCGTTATTTCAGTATAATATCCTATAAATGTCCGCTAAAAAATATTTAGCATCCTACATTTGTCCACTAAATATCCATTTTTTCACCCAGAAATGTCCATATCTTGTATTTTGCCATCCTACATTTGTCCGTTTCTTTCGATGGGGTCCTACAAATGTCCTTTAAAAACATCTGTTCGAACCCACAAATGTCTTATTCTTATTTTTTTATATCCTATAAATGTCCGTTTCTTCATGGTGAATCCCACATTTGTCCGTTAGTTCCAAAACTACTATCCTGAATTTGTCCGTTAAAAAAGTATTATTTGCAAACTTACGGCACAATATGTAGATATCTCTTAAAATCAAACCTCCCATAAATGTCCGTTAAAACGTTTGTTCGCCTCAAAAATGCCGTTAGTTTCACTCATTAATCCCAAATTTGTCCGTTTCTTTCCAAAAAATCACTCTAACCGTCCTAAATTTGTCCGTTAATTAATCAAAACACATCCTAAATCTGTCCGTTAGTTCCAGTTTTTTTATCCCAAATCTGTCCGTTTCTTCGTTAAAAACAATTGTAAAACAATTTAATTTTCCTCAAAAATGCCGTTAGTTCACAAATAATCGCCCATAAATGTCCGTAAATTAGCAAAAATGGCTAAAAATAAGGCTTAATTTTTCTTTTAACGGACAAATGTGGGACCAATATCTGCCTTTTTCTTTGCCTAAATCTGCCTTTTTCTTCGCCCAGAGCCCGCTTTTTCTTCGATTTTCCGGGCATCCCACATTTGTCCGCTTCTTCACCCACGTATATTCGCATCTTTTCCAATCAGCCACCGTCATTTAGCCTGTAAATGTCCGCACTTTATTTTCAAGAATCCCGTAAAATCAACGTTTTTCGCCATTTTTTGTGGATATAATATAAAGAATATAAGTATGTTGTTTACAAATAAATAAAAAGAATAGAATATTATCAACAACGATGTCGTTATCAAAAATTAATCTATGTAATTTACACCAATAATCTATTTATTTTTCCATTTACTGAGAACAACAAGAAAAAAAACTTCAATACTTAACTTAAAATTTTTTTCTGTTATACTAGGACAGGTTGTTGTTGATAACTCACACAACCAATTCATAAAAAAATAATTATCAACAGAGGGTGAATTTTATGGAAAAGGGTATTGAAATAATTGCAAGATATCATTATCAACAAGAATATTTTGTTGAAGTGACAACAGAAAAATCTGTTTTAGCTGGCAGAGATTATTGGTTATGTAAGAAAAACAGTCCCCGAAAAGTGTTCATGTTCAGCAGTAAATTCAAAAATGAAGATCAGGAAGTACATCAGATCATAGATCAGATTGAAAATAATGTTGAAAAATATGAACATACAAATATGTAATTAAGCAGCAAAAGCCATCTGGATTTTTTATAATAAGTATTTCTTATTATAAACCCAAAATTCAGGTGGCTTTTATTATACATAAAAATGCATAAATATACATTTTGCTAATAATATGCATAATTTAATATATGCATGTATCACAATACGTTATATATTAAAATTAAATGCGGACAGCAGGAAAAATCTTATGGATAATGTTTTTATTTAAACAAAGAAAAAATTTTTTGCATTTGAACGCAGAATAAGCAAAGCGACTGCATTCATGAGCAAGTAGTGAAAGCGGATTGCGAATATCCGCTTTACCAAAATAAAAAACCGGGTTCATTATGAATCCGGTTTTTTGGGGGAGAGTGAGTTATGAAAAATTTATCTATATAAAAGAAATAGTTTTTTGTCGCCCCTGAATGTGCCAATGCTGGTTAACTGACTACCCTCAGAAGCTTTTTATATCTGACAGCGATTCCAATATCTATTAATCAAATTAAAATCACTGTACCAGGTCTCATATTCGTTCGACTTGATCTTTTTACCTTAGGATTAAGGCTTTTATCAAAAGTAAAGCGAACATTCGCAAATTGCTTTCGCTACTTGCTCATGAACATAGTCGCTTTGCTTATTCTGCGTTCAAATGTTTGTTATGTGTTTCACTTGATTTATTTGATACTGTTATATTACTGGTAAAATGTGTTTATTTTGTGGATGAAATATGAAGAAAAAAGAAAGTATCTCTTAACAAATTATAATAAGGCGAGGATGAAGGGCACGCAGAAAAACATGGATTTATTGACGTGTGTTTTTGATAATGGTAAAATTAGCATAATTAAATGCAGGTCGCAAAGCGACTGCGTTCATGAGCAAGTAGCGAAAACGGATTGCAAATGAACGCTTTACCTAGTGTACGGGAGGGATTTTCTTATGGAACAGCAGATTTTTACCAACGAGAGCATTTTATCATGGTTGCAGTATTTTGCGAAAAACACAGCCATTGATCTGGAGAAAGTGAAGATGCTCGATATCACCCGAAAAAATAAAAACCTGATTCCGACAGTAGAGTCACACAAAGCAGTGCTGGTATTTACAGAGGCCGGAATTGACGATATTTTTTACCGGATGTGGAATGCAGGACTTGGAGATTGTGATGTATGGTATAACGAGGGCTCAGAGCCTGCAGGAGAAATCAAACACGATAAAGTGAGCAATATGATCAATCGTGGCATCAACGCATCCGCAGGCATGCTGATCGTGAATGAGCATGCGCGTAACACTTATAAAATTGGTATGGATAATCATAATTTCAAACGTGGTTCCATTCATTATGTAGGAAGTGAAATACGTTCTGTCATCTTAAATAAGATGCATGTAGGACGCCAGGATGACATTTGTGTTATCAGTGGGGAAAGTATTGCGGTAGAGGCTGCAATCATCGCTACAGAGGGTACTGTGATCGCTGTGGAGTACAATAAAGACGACCGTGCGACCATGGAAGAAAACATTGAACATTTCGGTCTGCACAATATTCAGGTGATCGATCATGTGGATGAGAAGACAATGAAGGACTGTCCGATTCCGTCACTGGTATTTTTGGTGGCATCTGCAAGCATGGAGCAGGAAATTGAGTATCTGACAAAATTAAATCCGCAGATCAGCATCGTAATCTATACATTAGATTTTGGTGTAGCTGCATCTATTTCCGGTATGTTTGAAAAATATGGTATCAAAGATACAGAAGTTATTCAGATATCGGTAGCCAGATTGAACAGCAAAAATTCCTTTGAACAGCAGCCGGCTCCCTGGATCATTACAGGAAAGGCAGACTGTTGAAAATGGCGAAAGTATTATTATTTCAGTGTGAAAACGAAAGTGAGATTCGTCAGGTTCTGACACCGATGAAAGTACAGGCGGTGTCGGTTCCGAAGACGAAGCTGCATATGGCATTGGGAGATCTTGCCAGGGGAAAGGACGATGGCGGATATTTTAGCGGTGCGTATCCGAAAGGCAGCATGATCGTGATGTGTGACTTTACGGAGAAACAGTTAGATCGGCTTCTGATGGATTTACGTAGTCGCAACGTAAAAGTAGACTATAAGATGGTTATGACGCCTACAAACGCCTCATGGGACGTTCTACACGTATATTTTGAGGCGCAGCGTGAAAAAATGATGTATGAAATGGTTCGGCGGGACCGGAAGCGTTTTTAGTTTCTTGCTTGGTGGCTGAAAATTTTAGCCAATGTGTAAATTAAAGAAAAACAGGATTTTTCCTTGGCGAGCGATTGTTAGCCACAAAGGAAAAATCCTGTTTTTCTTTATCACAACCTGTCGTTTAAAAACAAGTTTTAAAAATTAGCTTAAAGCTGCAGTAATAATAGCCATGGAGTATACTTCCAGAGCGTTACATCCTCTAGACAGATCGTTGATCGGTGCATTCAGACCAAGAAGGATCGGACCGTAAGCATCGAATCCACCGAGACGCTGAGCAATTTTGTAACCGATGTTACCGGCGTTGATGTCTGGGAAGATAAATGTGTTAGCATGTCCGGCAACCTTAGAATCCGGGCATTTTGTCTCAGCAACACGCGGAGATACAGCAGCATCAAACTGAAGCTCGCCATCGATAGAAAGATCCGGAGCAGCTTCTTTTGCTTTTGCACAAGCGTTACGCATTTTGTCAACGTCCTCACCTTTACCGGATCCGAGTGTTGAGTAGCTAAGGAAAGCAACCTTAGGATCAATACCGAAGATTTTAGCACACTGAGCTGTCTCAAGAGCGATTTCTACCAGATCATCCTCAGACGGTTTGATATTGATTGCACAGTCACCCATTGCCAGTACTTCGTTGTCGCCTGTAGCAGCCGGACGAACGAGGATGAAGCAGGATGATACGATCTTGTTGCCTGGTTTTGTTTTAATAAGCTGAAGAGCCGGACGAACGGTATCAGCTGTAGAATATGTAGCACCACCAAGTAAGCAGTCAGCAATGCCCATTTTTACGAGCATTGTTCCAAAGTAGTTACCATGAGATAATGCTTCGCGGCACTGCTCCTCTGTCATTTTACCTTTACGAAGTTCAACCATCTGTGCAACCATCTCGTCCATGCGGTCATAGTTCTTAGGATCGATGATCTCTGCACCGTTGATATTGTAGCCGGCGTCTTCAGCAGCAGCTCTAACTGCCTCTACGTTACCAACTAAGATTGGTTTTAAGAATGTACCTGCAAGCAGACGGGAAGAAGCTTCCAGAATACGTGCATCAGTTCCCTCTGTAAAGACGATTGTACGAGGGTTCTCTTTTAATTTCTGTATTAATTTTTTGAACATTTGTTTCGTTTACCTCCATTAATAATTTAATATACTCGTCATTTCTATTTTATACGTTTTGCTTTAAATTGCAAGCTACTTTGTCTATTGTTTCTCATAAAAAAATGATATTTTTTTGTTATTTTGTATGAAAAATTACAGTTCAAATAAAGATGCCTGTATTATTTCGCCGGGATTCAGCGTTAAAATGTTAGGATCATCGATTCCAACGATCAGATGTTCCAGTGTGGAAATGTTTCCGGAAACTGTATTTCTGGTAAAATTCAGGCAGGCAGCTGCCTGATCCGCATATTGTTCCACCGGTTTTAAATCAAAGCATCCGGTATCGATCACAGATAAGGTGTGATAGCCGTTATACATGGCTCGCAAAATCATATCACGCATTTCCGGTTCGTACTGGCGGGATATGATTTGGTACTGCTGTAAAATCGCTTCTTTATCCAGGGTCCATCCGCGGGTCAGGTAGAGCGCATCAGTTTCGGTCTGTTTACGTTCGGTGCGCGGTTGTTTGCAAAGTAATTGATTAATGCAGTCGTCAAAACGCGGAAGACGAAGCAGCGTATGTTTACTGACGAGTCCGGCAGTTCCGTTGCCGCAAAGTCCGAAGGTCAGCAGTATTTCATCCTGATGTTGCAGGGCATCTATATAATGCTGTAAAATACGGGTCAATTTTTCAGGGGTGCTGTGCAGACCACGTTCCACCCAGATGACGGGAAGTTCAATGTTTGTTTGTTTTAAAATATGGTTAACCTCGTCTGCAAGCATGGAGCAGGAGATGAGGGTTCGCTTTTTCTTATTCATGAAGACCTCCTGTTAATGAAGCAATTAACACTATCGTATCATAGATAACACTTTTTTTCCAAAAATACTTGCATTTTATTTTTATATCCGTTATAATAACACTTGCGTTAAAGACGTATGCGCCTTTAGCTCAGTTGGTAGAGCAGTAGACTCTTAATCTATTTGTCCAGGGTTCGAATCCCTGAAGGCGCATTATATAAGGTCATCCAAGCGGATGACCTTTTTGAGTAGGATGACAGGGATTCGAACCCATACGGGTTCGGTCTTCGCTTCGCTCCGGTCGGTCCAAATCCGAGATCCCCCGGATCTCGTGGACCCCTGAAGGCGCATTACCTGAAGGCGCATTATATGAGGTCATCCAAGCGGATGACTTTTTTACTATATAAAATAGAAAATATGAATATAAAGCATCTCAGAGCAATTTCTGAGGTGCTTTTCTTAATATATAGAGAGTTAGAACAGCGTATCTTTTGTAAGAAATATAAAAAAATGGTAAGCATTATAGAAGATAAGTGGGACGGGAATAACTGGAATTGGTAACTATCTCAGAATATGATTTTTGGGAATAACATGGAGAAAGAGAGAGTGACAAAATATGACAGAATTACTGATAAAATTATTTGTAAAAAATAATAAAGATACAAAGAATACCAAGGTTCGACTGGCCTATGGAAATCTGGCAGGAATTGTAGGTATTTTATGTAATGTGCTGCTGTTTGCTGGAAAATATATTATCGGAACGTTATTCGGATCCATCGCAATTGCAGCAGATGCGGTAAATAACTTAAGTGATGCGTCCAGCAATATTGTCAGTCTGCTTGGATTTAAACTGGGATCAAAAAAAGCAGATGAGGAGCATCCGTATGGTCATGCGCGGTATGAGTATCTGGCGGGACTTGTGGTCTGTGTCATTATCGTGGCTATCGGCTTGTCACTGGCAAAAGAAAGTATTTTGAAAGTCATTCATCCGTCAGAAGTGGATTGCAATGTGCTGATGATCGTAGTACTTCTTATTTCCATTTGTGTAAAACTGTGGATGAGTATTTTTAATAAGAAAATTGGTATGAGAATCGAATCCGATACACTGATCGCGACGGCGGCAGACAGTCGAAATGATGTGATTTCTACGTCAGCTGTTGTAGTTGCAACTATTTTATGTAAGGTGACAGGGTTAAATATTATTGATGGTATTGCCGGTATCGGTGTGGCTGTATTTATTTTGTACAGTGGTATTGGACTGATCAAAGAAACGTTAAGTCCGCTGCTTGGAAAAGTACCGGCAGCAGAATTTGTCAATCATATTACGGAGAAAATTCAGTCATATCCGGGAGTAATCGGAGTGCATGATCTGATGATCCATGATTACGGCCCGGGAAATCTGTTTGCCACGGTGCATGTGGAATTTCCGGCAGAAACACCTGTCATTGAGGCACATGAGGTCATGGATGAGATCGAGCGTGATTTTCAGGAACAGGAGCATATGATCCTGACAATTCACTATGATCCGATCGTTGAGGAAAATGCGGAAGTGGCAGAAATCCGAGCTTTTGTCAGCAAGGCTGCAAAGGAGTTTGATGAGAGACTTTCCATTCACGAAGTCCGTCTGGTTCCGGGAAATGAGTCCAGTAATGTAATTTTTGACTGTGTAAAACCGGCTGGATTTAAAAGCAGCGATGGCGAGATTTCATCTTATCTGCAGAAACGTGTGGCAGAATGGAATCCGCGCTATCGCTGTGTGATCAAAGTAGAGCAGAGTTATGTCTGAGAAATTCGTTTCCGAAAAGATTCCGGTGAGAATGTAAATGTTTCCAGAAATACTTTGTTAAAATAGTAGGTGCTGGAATATCCGAGCATGGATGCGATGCCATTAATTGGAATATCTTTGTTTTTCAGCAATTGGATGGCTTTATTCATGCGGATTTCCGTTAGAAGTTCAGAAAAGCCTTTCCCGGTATTTTTTTTGAAAATACGGATGACCTGGCGTTCACTGTAATTGAAAGCAAGAGCAAGTTTTGACAGTGTAACTGTCTGGTAATGCATTTGCATATAATTCAGCAGGGAACGGAAATTTTCATCAGAATTATTGATATATGAAGTGGAAAAAACAGCTTCATCTTCATGGGAACGCATAAGAATCAGAATAAATTCCATGACAAGCAGCTCAATCATTTTATCGCAGTATTTTAGATTATTTTCCCATTCTTCATAGACCTTTAAGACCAATTCTTTTAATGCAGAGTCATTCTGACAGTGCCAGATAATATAGCCGTTAGAATCTCCGTAAATCACATTGGAAAACAGTGTGGATAAATAATTATTGTTATTCAGCAAATGAAAGAAAACAGTATCAAATGTTGTGACACGCAGAATGAAATCAACAATGATGCTGTTTTTATTTTGTGTCTGAAATGTGTGCTGAAGGTTTGGAGGACATAAAATAATATCTCCATCCTGAAGTGGGGTGGATTTCTCCGCATCAATCAGCAGGCTGTGATCACTTTTCAGAACATAATTGATCTCAATAAACTGATGGGAATGCATCAGCAGTGGCATATATCTCAGATTTTTCAAAATACAGACATTTTGATTTTCCGGGATAAAAAAATCTTCAGAAAGATGTCCGGATGAACCGGTGAGAAAAAAAGTCTGATCCGGGAGCTGCTTGTGCCATTCCGCTTCCAGCAAATGCAGCAGATATATATAATCCTGCTCATTTGCTAAGGGATTAATGATTTTGGTCTGATAAACCGGAAATTTTTTCAAAAAATTTTTTAAAAAATGTTCAGTGTCATTAAGTGGAAGCAAATTGTTCTCTGATATCATGATAACTGTCTCCTTTTGCAACAGCTACTTTCGGAATTTTTCTAAATGAGTCATTCCAACCGTATAAGAATGAATATGTGAATGAGTTTTTTGTGTCATTTCTTTTGAAATAAATGTCATAAAATTTGTGACATTATAGATTATAATCTCATCATCAAAAGAAAACAAGCAGGAGGTTTGTTATGAAAAGAGAAAAATTAAAGTTGTCAACGATTTTGTCTTATGCATTGGCAACCGGAAGTGGATATCAGATCATGGGTTCTTTAGTTGGGGCGTATCTGATGATCTTCCTGACAGATACGTTTGGAGTACCGGCAGGAGCTGTTGGTGTGATTACTGTAGTTGCTTCTGTATGGGATGCAATTAATGATCCGATGATGGGAACGATTGCTGACAGAACAAAGAGCCGTTGGGGAAAATACAGACCGTATTTTCTGTTTATTCCGGCAATTTTGACGGTTGTTGTAGTATTATTGTTTGCAAGTCCAAATATTGGAACACATGGAAAAATCATATGGACAGCAGTCTTTTATATTTTGTACGGAATGCTCAGAACTGCCATTGAAATTCCAAGTGGTGCACTGATCAATGCAGTTACAGATGAGCCATCAGAGAGAAGCAAAATGATCAATGCTTATACAATGGTAATGGGAATTTGCACAACGATTGCAACTTCTTTTGGGCTGGCGCTGGTTTCTTTGTTTGGCGGAGATAATACAGCAAAGGGATACATGATTGTTGTAGGTCTGGCTGGTGTTATCATGACAATTACATGCTGGATGTGCTTTGCAACAACAAAAGAGACTTGTGTACAACATAATGAACAGAAGCCACTGCTGGAAGAAATTAAAAATATATTTCATGTAAAAGGTCTGTTAAGTGTGATTGCTGTCTGGCTGGCAGCTTATACCGCATATAATATAATGATGTCATCTTCTGTGTATTACATCATGTACTGTTTATGCAGACCGGATCTGATCTCCGTGTACATGTTGGATGTTTCACTGGTTGGACTTCTTGGAATTGTTATCATTGTTCCACTGTTTATGAAATTATTCCACAAGACACAAAAAGCATTTGCAATTTCTCAGGTTGCGGTAATTATATGTGATATTTTAATCGTAATTTTCCATGGAAACATGGCAGTATTATTTATCTGCTCTGGCGTTGCATCTATGTTTGCAACGGCATCTATGCCATTCAGTGCAATGATGATGACAGAAATGACAGATCTGGTATTAATTGATTCTGGAAGAGTTGTAAATGGAACGATGGCAGCTTTGAAAGGATTTTCCAATAAAGCAGGTATTGCTATTTCCAGTGCAATCGTAAGTTTTACACTTGCAGCAACGGGATATATTGCAAATGCCATCGGACAGGAGCCACAGGCGGTTATTACAGGAATCACGGTTGCAAGATTTGTGGTTCCGGTTATTTGTGGAATTGTAATTATTTTAGCATTAGTGAAATATCCGATCACGGATGAAATCAGACAGAAAGTAAGAGCTGTATATGAAAAACAGCATACAGAAAATAAGTAGTATTAAGAGGAATGAAATGAAGTTAACAGATATTAATATAAGAGATCCATACATCTTGTGTAGTGGAGATTGGTACTATATGTATGGAACCAGAGCAGAGACCTGTTGGGGAGCGGCAGAAGGATTTGACTGTTTTAAAAGTAAGGATCTGGAGAACTGGGAAGGACCATTTGAAATTTTTCACAAGCCGGAAGATTTTTGGGCAGATCGTTGTTTCTGGGCTCCGGAATGTTATGAAATTAATGGAAAGTATTATCTGGTTGCCACATTTGGCAGTGAAAAACATAAGGGCATTCAGATTTTACAGTCAGATACACCAGATGGAACATTTCAGATTATGACCGCAAAACCGCTGACACCAGACAATTGGAATTGTATTGATGGGATGCTTTATCAGGAAAAGGGAAAAATTTATCTCATATTTTCTCATTCTTTTGAGGATGTTCCGGATGGTGATATGTGTATGGTTGAACTGGAAGAAAATCTCAGTTGTATAAAAGGCAAAATTATCACATTATTTTCTGCAAAAGATGCTGGTTGGGCTGTCCCGGTACCTTTTGCAAAAGCAGAATTTGGAATGGATGGTGATGTATATTTTACAGATGGTCCGGCAGTGTATCGTCAACAGAATGGTAAATTACTGATTCTCTGGTCCAGTTGGGGCGAAAAAGGTTATACCGTTGGTCAGGCAGTTTCTGATTCCGGAAAAATAGAAGGACCGTGGAGACATTTGGAGCAGATTGTTTTTGGTCCAGATGGTGGGCATGGGATGTTTTTCCACACAAAAGAAGGTGCGTTAAAATACCTGCTGCATTATCCAAATCAACCGGGAGATGAGCACCCTCTTTTACTGGAACTGGCAGAAACTGAGTTGGGATTAAAAGCAACTTTAAGTTAATGCGGTCAATTTACCTTTTTAGAATTTGCATATATATTACTCAATAATTTCTACTTCAACTTTCGCCACAAATTCAGTTTCATTTTTGGTGATAAAATTATTTACCACGTCGTATTCAATGTAAAGATCACTGGTCTTAAGCTGATGCTGTTTTTTATAATTCAGCATTCGTTCATAAGTCTCACCGATTGTATTCCAATGACCGACATGATAGGCTGTCAGATATTTTCCAGCGGGAAGTATCTGGCAGTTTTTTATTGCAGGCTTCTGTTCCATGAGCAGAGCAACATTATCATAGGCATCGTAAATACCATGTTCCACATTTTTTCCGTACTGAAAATAAGCAATATCATAATCCAGATAAGGATTGGTCTTTTGTAACAATGAAATCAGCTTATTGAGATTTTTGGAAAAAGACCGATTAGAATTTGGCTCTGCCTCTCTGTAAAGATAGTAACAGTCCGGATAAGTCGTGATTTCAATTTTTGAAAAATCGGTCTGTTCCGCAATCTGAATCTTGTTTCTCTGTTGCTGCATCCATTTTTTCATGGATTGTAGTTTCTTAATCTGCTTTGCAATCTGTGCTTCATGTTCCAGAAATATCTGCTGAAAAAGTTCTGGGGTTCGCTGTGAAACATATGTTTGAAATTCCTTTAATGGCATGTCGAGATCACGCAAAACCAGAATTGTGTTTAAAATATCAATCTGATCGATGGAATAAAACCGATAACCCTTTTCGTTAATATATTTCGGTTGAAACAGACCTATGTCATCATAATGAAAAAGTGTATGCTTTGTAATACCCATGAGCTGGGTCAGTTCGCCGGTGGTCAGATAATCTTTGCGTTCCATATACTTTAACTTCTCCTGTCTTGTAATTGCAATCTATAGGCATCCTGTGATTTGAGTAGATTATAATTTGATAATGATGTAAAAAATCTCCTGCAGACATGTTGTAAAAATCTGCTTGACTATAGGGTTACCCTATAGTATATGCTGTCAGAAGTCAAGATATAAAAGGTGAAAAAGCACATTTGTCACGTTGTATCATATGGGGAAAATATGCAGATAACGGATAGAAGTATTATAAAAAAGTATGTAAGTTTGAGAAAGCAGGTGTTTTTATGAGTATGTCTTTGAACCAAGAGTTTACTCCTTTGAAATTGTTGCGATTTGCGGCACCATCCATCATTATGATGATGTTTATGTCGTTGTATACGATCATTGATGGAATGTTTGTATCACGTTTTGTGGGAAGTAATGCATTATCTGCAACTAATATTGTGTACCCGGTTGTAAATATTATGATCGCAATTGCAACGATGCTTGCGACTGGTGGAAATGCTATCATCAGTAAATATCTGGGAGAAGGAAAAAAGAAAGAAGCCAAAGAAAGGCTTACCATGTTTGTGGTCATTACTTTAATTGTCAGTGTGGTGATTATGCTGATCACGCTGATTTTTCTGGATCAGATCTGCTATCTGCTTGGTTCTACCGATGAATTACTGCCATATTGCAGAAACTATCTGATGATTCTTGCATTTTTTGCTCCGGCTTGTATGTTACAGTCTTTGTTTCAGTGTTATCTGGTAACTGCAGAGCGTCCGACACTGGGACTGGTTCTGATCATTTTAGCAGGAGTTTTAAATGCAGTGCTGGATTATGTAATGATCGTGCATTGCCATCTGGGAATCAGCGGTGCAGCGCTGGCAACCGGACTTGGTCAGTCGATACCGGCAATTGCGGGATTGATTTTCTTTTTCACAAATAAAAAGGGACTTTGTTTTACACGGTTTCGTGTGAAAGTTGGAGATTTTTTTCATGCATGCTATAATGGCTCTTCCGAAATGGTATCTCAGCTGGCAGCAGCTATTATCACGTTTTTATTTAATTCAGTTATGATGCGGCTGGCCGGTGCAAATGGTGTGGCTGCCATCACAATCATTTTGTATGGAGAATTTTTGTTTAATTCATTTCATCTGGGATTTGCTGTTGGAATTGCTCCGATTGTCGGTTTTCAGTATGGTGCACAAAATAAAGCTCAGCTGAAACGGATATATAAGACAACTTTTATTTTTGTAGTGCTATCATCTGTTGTGATCACTGTGGTCGCTGCACTTCTGGCAAAACCAATCGTTTCGATATTTACAAAGGATCCGGGAACATGGAAACTGGCCTCTGTAGGATTTCAGATTTTTGCAATAAATTTTCTGTTCAGTGGAGTTAACATTGCATCTTCTGGATTTTTTACCGCTCTGTCTAATGGAAAAGTATCTGCGCTGATTTCTTTTTGCAGGACATTGCTTTTTACCGTTTTATTTTTACTTGTGTTGCCGCACGTACTGGGCTTGAACGGTGCGTGGATCGCGATTCCTTCCTCGGAACTGTGTACATTAGTCCTGTCAGTCTGTATGCATGTGAAATATTTTATAAAAAAGAGTGAAAAAAATTATATTTTGGGATAAAATGTACGTTATGAATGAACGGGAGAAGGAGGACGCCGTAAAATGGCAATCCATGTAAAAAGCGAAATTGGAAAATTAAAAAAAGTTATGCTCCACAGACCCGGTCAGGAGCTGGAACATCTGGTTCCGGAAGATCTGGAGAGGCTTTTATTTGATGATATTCCGTACTTGAAAACCGCAAAAATCGAACATGATATGTTTGCAGAAATCATGCGGGGACAGGGAGTGGAAGTGGTATATCTGGAAGATCTGACCGCAGATGTACTGAAAAATCCGGAGAAAAAGGAGCAGTTTGTCCGTGAATTTATTGCAGAGGGCGGTGCTTCTGCAGCGAAAGTCCGTGACCAGTTGTACGACTATCTAATGAAAATTTCAGATGAAAAGGAACTGGTGTTAAAGACCATGTCCGGAATCCGGGCTTCTGAATTGAATGTAAAAATGAGCTGCCCGCTGGTAAGCCTGGTGAAAAAAGAAAGTCAGTTTTTACTTGATCCGATCCCGAACCTTTATTTTACCAGAGATCCTTTTGCCTGCATAGGGAATGGTGTCAGTCTGAACCGGATGTATTCCCGAACCAGAAGACGGGAAACACTTTACGGAAAATATATTTTGAAATATCATCCGGATTTTGCAGGAAAAGTACCGTTTTACTATGATCGGGATATGGATTTTTCTATTGAAGGCGGAGATATCCTGAACCTGAGCAATAAAGTGATCGCCATTGGAATTTCACAGCGTACCACTCCGGAAGCCATTGAACTTCTGGCACAGAATATTTTCGTGGATAAAGCGTCAGAGATTGAAACGATTATCGCATTGGATATTCCGGCTGTACGTGCATTTATGCATTTGGACACAGTATGCACGCAGGTGGATTATGATAAATTTACGATTCATCCGGGTATCATGCAGACGCTGCGTATTTTTGAAATCAAACCGGGAGATCGGAAAGGACAGCTGAAAGTAACGGAGTCCGATGCGATGTTTTCGGATATTCTTGCAAAATATCTGGAATTGGATAAAGTGACGTTGATCAAATGCGGTGGAAAAGACCGGATTGCTTCTGAGCGTGAACAGTGGAACGATGGTTCCAATACTCTTTGCATTGAGCCGGGAAAAGTTGTCGTATATGATCGAAATTATGTGACCAATGAGATTTTACGTCAGCATGGCATTGAGGTGCTGGAAATGGCAAGTTCGGAGCTTTCCAGAGGTCGGGGAGGCCCACGTTGTATGAGCATGCCGCTGGAGCGGGAAGACCTGTCAGGGGGGAGCTTTTCTATATCTACGTCTTGATTATAAGCATGATTTCTAAATAATATAATTAGAAAACCATTCACATTTCTTTTTGTTTGAGCTATGATAAACGTATCTATGGGAAAACATCAGAGGAAGTGGATGTTTTTCTTTTTTACAGGATTACAAAAATGTGCAGAAGAATGACATACATTTTTGACTATAATCTTATTGTTAAAATAGCTTACAGAAAAATGTAGGGAGTGAAAAAATGATCAGAGAAATTAACGTAAAAGAATTAACCGATAATATCAGCGAGATGTGTATACAGGCGAACCATTATCTGTCACCGGATATGGATGCATGCATGAAACAGGCCGTTGAGACAGAAAAATCAGAGCTTGGAAAAAAAATCCTGAATCAGCTTCAGGAAAATCTGGAAATTGCAGATAAAGAGATGATCCCGATTTGTCAGGATACCGGAATGGCCGTTATTTTTATGGAAATAGGGCAGGACGTACATTTTGTGGGCGGTGATTTTGAGAAAGCTGTCAACGAAGGTGTCCGCCGTGGTTATGTGGACGGCTATCTGAGAAAATCTGTTGTAAAAGATCCGCTGATCCGTGAAAACACAAAAGACAACACACCGGCAATTCTTCATACAAAAATTGTTCCGGGCGATAAAGTAAAAATTACTATTGCACCGAAAGGGTTCGGCAGTGAAAATATGAGCCGCATTTTTATGCTGAAACCGGCAGACGGCATTGAAGGTGTGAAAAATGCAATTCTGACAGCAGTCAAAGATGCAGGACCGAATGCCTGTCCGCCAATGGTGGTGGGTGTTGGTATCGGTGGAACTTTTGAAAAATGTGCCCTGCTTGCAAAACAGGCTCTGACCAGACCGGTAAATGAACATTCCGACATTCCATATGTCAAAGAAATGGAAGAAGAAATGCTGACAAAGATCAATCATCTTGGTATCGGACCGGGTGGACTTGGCGGCACAACCACAGCGCTGGCAGTCAACATCAATACTTATCCGACCCATATCGCAGGACTTCCTGTTGCAATTAATATCTGCTGCCATGTCAACAGACATGCAGTAAGAGAACTGTAGATTTAAGTTAAATGCGGGAAATTTACAGGAATATAGATAATATTTATGACTTCCGGGAAAATTCTAGGAACATGAATGATCAGAAAATTGATTGAATACCAGGAGAAAATCATTATGGATAAACATATACATACACCAATTACAGAAGAAATTACCGCTGATTTAAAAGCAGGCGATTACGTTTATATCACAGGTACACTTTATGTAGCCAGAGATGCTGCACACAAACGTATGATGGAAGTACTGGATGAAGGAAAAGAACTTCCTATCGACATCAAAAACTGTACCATTTATTACATGGGACCATCCCCGGCAAGAGAAGGACGCCCGATCGGTTCCGCAGGTCCAACTACCGCAAGCCGTATGGATAAATATGCTCCGCGTCTGCTGGATCTTGGCGAAAAAGCCATGATCGGAAAAGGCAAACGTACGAAAGAAGTCATGGATGCAGTTATTCGAAATAAAGCAGTTTACTTCGCAGCGATCGGCGGTGCAGGTGCGTTGCTTTCAAAGTGCATCAAGAAATCAGAGATCATCTGCTACGAAGATCTTGGGGCAGAGGCAATCCGCAAGATTGAAGTAGAGGATTTTCCTGTTATTGTGGTCGTAGACTCCGCGGGAAACAACTTGTATGAAACCGCAATCAAAAAATTTGCGGTAGAAGATTAATCGTTATAATTTTTATCTCAGTCGAGAAGACTCCCACTTCTGCAAGTGGTGAGTAAAAACAAGTCTTTTTCAGTGGGAGTACAATCTCCGACTGAGATAAACGCTCCGCGTGGATGTGCAGTGATTCTGAAAAGAATATGTCAGCTTTCGCTGACCAGAATCATGCACCAAGTCTCACGTGCGTTCGACTTGAATTAGAAGATGATGAAATAAGGGAATCACACATAGCTTTGATAAATACTGATAGTGATAGGAAATATCAAAGTATGTGTGATTTGTTTTATAAAAATGAAAAACATGAAAAAAGTTGGAAAATAGTCATATAATACATAAAAAATTAAGAATTTCATACATTTTTTTCACAGTTTTATTTTCTAATATATTTATATCTCAAATCAGAATGAAAATTTACATAATCTGATTCGGCACCAAAAGCAAAACACAGGAGGACTGACGGTGAAAAAGAAATTCAAACACAAAAAACTGGTGATCGTACTGGCCATCATTGTAGTAGCAATCATTGTGCTGGTTGGTGTAGCCAAACGAAAATTAAACAGCGTAGCAGAGGCAACCAACATTGTACAACTGGAAAAAGTAGATAAACGGGATCTGTCCGATTTTATATCTCTGACAGGAACCGTAAGCGGCGAAACCAAGATCAACTATTCATCTACCGCAGCGACAGAAATCAAATCGGTCAATGTACAGGTCGGTGATTTAGTAAAAGTGGGTGATGTGATAGCAACTTTGGACAAAGATTCCATTCAGAAACAGATTGATGTACTGGAGAAATCATTATCTAACGCAGCAGCCTTAAAGCAGAATGAAAACAGTCAGAATCAGCGTACTTTAGAGCGTGCGAAAGAAGACCAGAAAACACAGCTTGCGCAGGCAAACGACAGCATCAACAGTGCAGAGGCTGCATATACCGCAGCACAGAATACGGTAAATTCATTAAATAATCAGATCAAAACCGTATCCGATCAGATAAATGCAGCATCCGATGAGGACGCAAAAGCAGATCTTCAGTCAAAACTTTCCGACCTTCAGGATCAGCTTTCCAGTGCAAAAAGTGATCTGACTTCCGCAGACAGTGCCCGAAAAGAAGCCAAAAATAACTATACAAGTGTGAAATCATCTACGGATGATGCTATTTATTCTGCTCAGAACAGCATTGATTCTGCAAAATACAACCAGACGGATGACAGTGATACACAGACACAGTTGGATCAGCTGAAAAAACAGCTGGAAGACTGCACCATCACAAGCAAGAGTGAAGGTATCGTTACTGCAGTCAATATTTCTGTTGGTGATGTAAATACAGCAAACAGTACTTTGGTTACGGTTGAAAATAATACCGATATGATCGTAAATGCCAACGTCACAGAGAAGGATATTCTGAAATTGCAGGAGGGTATGAAAGCCATCGTTACTTCCGATGCACTGGATGATCAGGAAATCAATGGTGAGATCATTAAAGTAGTAAAAGTATACAATGCATCTCAGCCAACTACCGAGCAGACCGGACAGGAGACTTCCGGTGCTTCCAATACAGGTGGCTTTTCCGTACAGATCAAACTGGATCACTGTGATCTGATCAGTGGCATGAGTGCCAAGGCAAAAGTTGTCCTGACAGACCGTCAAAATGTGTTGGCTGTTCCATATGATCTGGTGCAGCAGGATGAAAATGACAAAGATTATGTACTTTGTGCCGAAGATAATGGTGACGGAACTTATACAGCTGTAAAGAAAAATGTCACAGTAGGCGATGAGATTAACTATTATACCGAAGTGACCGGTGGAGATCTGAAAGCAGGCGACTATGTCATCATGGATTACTCTATTTCCGAAGGAGATACCTTTACTGGAGAAATTGGCAGTGATGAGAGTGGAAATGAAAATACAGGTGACGGTTCTACAAGTGTAAGTTCTGAAGTAACTGCGGATTAATCATGGAGGTTTTTATACATGTCAAATGAAATTATGATCCGCATGGAACAGATCGTAAAAACATATTATATCGGTCAGCCAAATGAACTGGAAATTCTTCATGGTATCAATCTGGACGTAAAACGTGGCGAGTTTGTTTCCATCGTAGGAGAATCCGGTTCCGGAAAAAGTACGCTGATGAATATTATGGGGATTCTGGACCGTCAGACTTCCGGTAATTATTTTCTGGAAGGAGAGGATGTCAATAGCATGGATGATACCGTGCGAAGTGTCATGCGGAATAAAAAAATAGGGTTTGTATTTCAGAATTTTAATCTGATTCCCAGAGCTAATGCCTTAAAAAATGTAACCCTGCCTTTGATGTACAGTGAGCATCGTCCGAAAAATGCAAAGGAAATCGGTATGCAGATGCTGGAACTGGTGGGAATGGCAGATCGTGCCACACACCGTCCGAATGAGCTGTCCGGTGGACAGAAACAGCGAATTGCTATTGCCCGGGCGATGATTAATGATCCTTCCATTATCCTTGCAGATGAGCCGACCGGTGCACTGGATTCCCAGACCGGTCATATGATCATGGATATTTTTCACAAGCTCCATGAAGAACAGGGAAAAACAGTAGTTCTGATCACTCATTCAAAAGAATTGGCTGCAGAGACCGAGCGAATTGTCACATTAAATGATGGTATGATCGTATCCGACAGCAAAAAAACAGAGAAAGGCTGTGATTTGTCAGGTCATCACAAGATGAATGATGGATGCAATAAGCCAGAAATCGGAGAGGAGGGAATGATATGCTGATAGAGAATATCAAAGAAGCCTTTCAGAACCTTCTTTCCAATAAAATGCGTTCCCTGCTGACCATGCTTGGAATTATCATCGGTATTTCCGCGGTTATCACGATCACGACCATCGGAACATCCATCAAATCAACGTTGAATGCTACATTAAACTCCCTTGGTGGAAACAGTATCAGCGCCAGTGTGGATGCTATTTATCCGGAGGATGATGCGGACTGGTCAAACTGGGAATATCCGGAGATGACAGCAGATGATTATATTACGCAGGATATGCTGGATGAATTACAGGAAACATACCCGGACGAAATCGCAGGTTTTGGTATTTCAGCTTATCTTGGCAGCGGTCAGATTTACAAAAACAGTGATAAATATGCGAATGTAGACGCAACAGGAACGACAAAAGAAGAACTGGAGTACATGAAAATTAATATTCTTCGTGGACGTAATCTGACAAGGCAGGATATGAAAAAGGAGAAGCGTGTATGTGTTGTATCCGATACGATGGCATCCTATTATTTCGGCAGTGAAGATCCTATCGGACAGCAGATCATTTACAGTGGAAGTGATGGTTATTCTTATGAATTTACAGTAGTAGGTGTGTATGAATATAATGCTGCTATTTTCGGTAAACAGGATACGACGGTTCCGGAAAAAGATCGCAGTACTACCATGTATATTCCTGCCACAACTGCAAATAAATTAAACAATAATGAAGCGACCAATGGATATACATATATAAGTGTTCTTTTAAAAACAGGTGCGGATCAAAATCAGGCAGAAACAGATATACAGAGCTTTTTTGCAGACAAATATGCAAAAAATGAAAAATGGCAGGTCACAACATACAATATGTCTTCGGATATGGGTGTTATTAATACGGTTATTAATGTAGTAACCGTGGCCATTTCCTTTATCGCGGCTATTTCTCTGATCGTTGGTGGTGTCGGCGTTATGAATATTATGCTGGTGTCCATCACCGAGCGAACCAAAGAAATCGGTATCCGAAAAGCATTGGGTGCAAAAAATAAGGCCATCAAGCAGCAGTTTCTGATTGAGTCTGTGGTACTTTGCCTCGTTGGTGGAATCATTGGAATTTTGATCGGAATCCTGTTCGGATTCATTCTCGGAAAAGTGGCAATGCTTGTCATCAACAGCTACTACAGCGATTATGCAGGTTATATTATCATGAATGTACATCCGTCTGTATTAGCGATTGTGCTTTCGGTATGCTTCTCTATGTTGATCGGTGTGTTCTTCGGATCTTATCCGGCGAAGAAAGCAGCAAAAATGGAAGTTATTGATGCACTGAGATATGAATAAATTTTTATCGTTAGTGTAAAATAGAAATTAATAAGACGTACGAAATCGGGTCATCTTGTCCCGGCGGTTAATAATCGCCTGTCGGGATAAGATGACCCGATTCCTGTATTTAGTTTTTGGAAAGATTGTGCTTTAAATATGAGTGTGATAAGATAAAAACAATATGCAGCAGATAAGGGATATAAATTTAAGAAAGTTGAGATATTAACATTTATGACCAAGAAAGGAACTCTGATCAACAAATACACACCAAATTACGTGATTTTTGATCTTGAGACAACTGGAATCTCACCGAACTACGATGAAGTGATTGAAATTTCAGCGCTGAAGGTTAAAGGTGGCGAAGTTGTGGATGAATTTAATACGCTGGTGAATCCGGGTCGGAAGATTCCATTCGGAGCGACAAAAGTGAATGGAATCACAAATGCGATGGTGGCGGAGGCATCGATGTTTTCTCAGGTTCTGGCAGAGTTCCTGGATTTTGCGGAAGGACTTGTTTTAGTAGGACACAATATTGCGCGGTTCGATATGAAGTTCATCTGGCGGGATGCGGAACAGTATTTTGGTGAAATCCCGCAGAATAATTACGTGGATACGCTGCAGGTGGCACGAAAACATTTGCCGAAGATGGAGCATCATCGTCTGGTGGATCTGGCAGAGCACTATGGTATTTCTTCTGAGGGTGCGCATCGTGCCCTGAATGACTGTTACATGAACCAGAAAGTGTATGAGTGCATGGTGGCAGAGATGCGTGAGGAACATCAGAGACATTTGGAGGAAGCCAGAAAAAAAGCTGAAGCAGCAAATGCAGGTACAGGTGCAAACGCAGAGCAAATGGCAGTATATTCGTCAGATAATCGGGCACATAGTAATCGTAATCAGGCGCAGAAGGAAAATGTGCAGTCGGAAGGTGTAGAAGTGCAGCAGCGTCCACAGCATTTTACGGTAAAAATCCGTGGAGTAGTAGAACGCATTACTTATCAGAATCCGGAAAATGGTTATACGGTCCTTAAATGTGCCGTGAAAAGTTATAAAGAGCTGGTGACAGTTATCGGAAGTCTGCTGGATGTAAATGTTGGTTCGGTATTATTGATTTACGGCAACTGGAAAGTGGACAGTCGTTACGGCAGACAGTTTGTGGCAGAGAGCTGGGAAGAAACCCTTCCGGCCACGGTATTTGGTATTGAAAAATATCTTGGTTCCGGTTTGATCAAAGGTGTTGGACCGAAATATGCGAAAAAGATTGTTGCACAGTTTGGTACGGAGACGCTGGAAGTTATCGAGACAGATATTTCCCGTCTGCAGGAAGTAGATGGCATTGGTAAAAAGCGAATCAAAATGATACGTGACAGCTGGGAGCGGCAGAAAGAGATTAAAAACGTTATGCTCTTTTTGCAGGATCATGGTGTCAGCACGTCCTTTGCAGCAAAAATTTACCGTCAGTACGGAAATGAAAGTCTGGATAAAATGAAAGAAAATCCGTTTCAGATGGCAGATGATATCTGGGGCATTGGATTTAAAACAGCGGATGGGATTGCACAGAAACTTGGATTTTCGAAGGAAGCTTATGTCCGGTTGCGTAGCGGTATTATGTATACACTCAGTAATCTGGCGGATGAAGGACATGTATTTGCCTATAAGGAGCAGCTGATCGCAAAGGCAGCAAAATTGCTGGAAGCGGAAGAATCCAGTATTGCGATGACTCTGGATCAGATGATTGCGGAAAAAGCCCTGATCTGTGAGACGGTAGATTACAAAAAAGATCAGGCAGAAATGAAAGCTATTTATCTGCCGGCATTTTATTATGCGGAAGTGGGTGTGGCAGGAAAATTAAAACGTCTGGCGCAGGCACCAGCAGCAGACCGGCTCTGGCATGCGCTGATGGATGCAAGGCAGAAAACAGGAAATGAAAGCCTTTCTATTGATGTCAGTAAAATTCAGGAAAAAGTACATATGGAATATGATGAGATTCAGGCAGATGCCATCCGAAAGGCAGCTGTTTCCAAGGTCATGGTGCTGACCGGCGGACCTGGAACCGGTAAAACAACGACAACGCAGGGGATTATTACCGCATACCGTGCTTTTGGATTGAAAATATTGTTAGCAGCGCCTACGGGCCGTGCGGCAAAGCGTATGACAGAAGCAACCGGATTGGAGGCAAAGACGATTCACCGTCTGCTGGAGTGCAAACCGCCGGAAGGTTATCAGAAAAACGAGGACAATCCACTGGAGGGAGATGTGCTGATCATTGATGAGTGTTCCATGATAGATATGGTTTTGATGAACGCATTACTCAAAGCCATTCCAGAAGGCATGCGGTTGATTCTGGTGGGAGATATCGATCAGCTTCCATCCGTTGGCGCGGGAAACGTATTGCGTGACATTATTGATTCCGGTGTGTTTCCGGTGGTTCGGCTGACCCGGATTTTCCGACAGGCTCAAAGCAGCAGGATCATCATGAACGCACATGCCATTAATGAAGGAAAATTTCCAGATATTTCCAATGGAAAAAACACGGATTTCTTCTATATAGAAAAAGAAGATCCGGAAGAAGCGGTGCAGGAGATTGTCCGACTGGTAAAAAATAATCTTCCCCACTATTATAAAACACCGTGGAATCATATTCAGGTGCTGACACCGATGCAGAAAGGTATCGTGGGAGCGGCAAATCTGAATCTGGCGCTGCAGGAAGCGTTGAATCCGCAAGGAGATGGACTGCGTCGTGGAGGATATCTGTTTCGTGCCGGGGATAAAGTCATGCAGATTCGCAACAACTATGAAAAAGAGATTTTCAACGGAGATATCGGAACAGTAGAATCCGTAGATTTGCAGGAGCGGACGTTGAAAGTAAACTTTGACCAGAATATTATAGAATATGAAGTATCGGAGTTGGATGAATTGGTGCATGCCTATGCCACAACCATACATAAAGCGCAGGGTTCTGAATATCCAATCGTGGTCATGCCTGTTCTGATGAACCACTATGTAATGCTGCAGCGCAATCTGATCTATACGGGAATCACTCGTGCAAAGCAGGTTTTGGTTATTGTAGGAACCAGAAAAGCATTGTCCTATGCGGTCAGAAATGTAACCGTCACGAAGCGTAACACCTTTTTGAAAGAACGACTATCTGAAAAGCAGGTAGAATTATGAGCGTGATCAATAGACCTGTTTTAATTTTTAATTTTTGGTTTTGTTACTAGAATCTCAAAAAAGTCAAAAAAAGCTATTGACAAAAACACAAAGGTTTTGTATAGTAGATAAAGCGTTACGGCGCATCAATTTTATAAAAAAATATGGAGAAATACTCAAGAGGCTGAAGAGGCGCCCCTGCTAAGGGTGTAGGTCGTTCGCGCGGCGCGAGGGTTCAAATCCCTCTTTCTCCGTTATTTTTTTGCTCTAAAAACAGGGTTAAAAAATAAAATTGAAAATGAAAGAAAAAAGTTGTTGACAAGCGCAAATGCTTGTGATAATATATACAAGCTGTCGCGTGAGCGATACAACAAAAACAAATAACTTTGAAAAAAAGTTAAAAAAGTTGTTGACAAACACTTGGATATCTGATAAGATATAAAAGTTGCTGAACAACAGCAAAACAAAGAACTTTGATAACTGAACAGTGAAATAACCTTGAAAGATTCATTGAGAACAGCGAAGCAATTCGCATTTAAATGAGTTCGAGAGAACAAAGCAGAGACGAAAGTCAAAGCAACCTAAAAAACAGTAAAACGTTTAGGATTGACGAATGGTTAAAATTAGCCAGTTGATCCTGGAACGGGAAAAACTTT
>QWCK01002013.1_pt1 | contig 31325 bp, 25 predicted proteins | sample 1972571 | NCBI WGS metagenome assembly QWCK01 (sample SAMN09866710, study PRJNA288562) | Human gut metagenome isolate term2_stool, whole genome shotgun sequencing... | isolation source: gut | host: Homo sapiens | place: USA: California | reverse complement strand
TGCATCATCGGTCGGAAAAATAGTCTTGGATTTCGTAACCTTGCGTAGCTGGCGGTTAAAATTTTCGATGGAATTTGTAGTGTATATTAATTTACGTATTGCTCCTATGGTAAAGGATATGGAACGATTTGCAGTTAAGTATTCGTATGATCCAGAGGAAGTGCTGCCGGAAGCAGGAACATTGGAAAGCGGAAAGACTTACAGAGAGAAAAAGGCAAAACCACTGATTGGGAAAATCATAACAGTTCTGCGGGCTGTGTATCGGGAATATTTGAGTGTTTCTAACCGATTTGAAAAACTGCAAGATGCATATAACAGAGAGCAAGACAGAAATGAAAGGTTAAAGAACCGATTAGAAGAATTTTTAGGGGAAAATCGGGAACTTCGGACGATTGCAATGGATTTTGGTCGTGTAAGAACAGTTATGGGGGCTGAACAGGTAAATGCGGTTATTGACCGGGCAAAGCAACAGGGACAGATAGAAGCTGAACAGAAACGGGCTGTAAGGAGAAAACACAGTAGAGAAGCACGGTAATTGAAAGAGGGATGCTTAAAGCCCTCTTAACTGTCATGAAGTGAATCCTCGTCAGTTAGTCGAGAAAAGTGTAGCTATAAAGTTTACTCTTGATGGACTGACGGGGGGGTGCTGGTTTTGTTTTACAGTGAAATGACTGAGAGATATAATGAAAACAATTACTTTATGACTAGATATAGGAGAACAATATGAAACGGTCTTTAGGTATAATATGTGTTTTTTTAATTGTATTTTTATTGAGTGGATGCGGAAAATCGTCATTTGATGGTAGCAGAATAGGGAATGATAGCCAGTTTGTTATGGAGTACAAAATTTTTAATACTACGGATGAGCAATCATTGCTCTTAGAATTGGGAGATATTATTAGGACGGAAGTTATAGTTGACAGTGGGAAATTGTCGATAAAAATTCAAAAAGATAGTGACACCCCGATTTATGAAAGAGATGATATAGTAACCTCTGAAAATTTTGATGTTGAAATTCAAGAGAGTGGAACATATAAGATTACAGTTATAGGGGAAAATACAAAAGGTGGTGTAAGTTTTAAGAAAGTTGATGGAGAGAAAGCGGAACAGGAAGAAACACAACAAGGGATAAGTGAAAAGACGATAGATTTAAGCGGGGCATTTCAGGAGATTAATGGCTGTGCGGTGATTTATTCGCCAGTACAAGAGGAATATTCATTTTTTAATGAAGATATGTGTCGGCAAGAAGTATCGCCCTATTCTACTTTTAAGATTATTTCAGCATTATTAGAATTACAAAAGAGCTATCTGAAAAAATTGGTAAGCAAAAAATGATTTGGAGATATGATTCTATATTCTTTTCCGATAGATACACGAAAGAATATCATTTGAAAGCATTTAAAAGTATTGCAGAGGCTTTAAGTGGATACACAGAAAAATGCGTGATTAGTTTTGTTGATATTTATCCAAAAAATAAAAAAAATATGGACGGATTGTCAAGTTACGAATTAAATGATAATGAACTGAAAGAATTTGCTAAGGAATTAAGCAATATAGCAACAGATAATAATATCAAGATTGGAAGTTGTGCAGAAAAAATAAATTTGGATGATTGTGGTATAGTTCATAATTGTTGCATAGATAGAGAATTAATTGAAAGAATAGTTGGATGTAAACTCAATGTTGCCAAAGATAAAAATCAGAGGATAGAATGTGGATGTGTTGAAAGCGTTGAAATAGGCACTTATAATACATGCAAAAATGGATGTGCATATTGCTATGCAAATTATAGTTCAAAAAGCGTAGAAACAAATGCTGCCAAATATGATCCATCGTCACCTCTTCTATGTGGGCAAGTTCAAGAAGATGATAAAATAACAATTAGAAAGGTTGAGTCATTAAAAGAAACACAGTTAAGTATTTTTGATATGTGATTTCATTTTTATAACGTATATTTTCAGAGTATATTTGGCTCCATTTTGGCTCTAAAAATTTTAGATGAGGTACACAAAAATGCAAAATAAGATGAATATGAAGAATAAAACGCACAAATGTGTACCAAGAAACAGCCAGATAAATCTCTCCGCCCAAGAGTTTGAACGCAGAATAAGCATTCCTATGTCAGTGGGAGTTAAAAGCTCCCACTGACAGGTCGCAAAGCGACTGCGTTCATGAGCAAGTAGCGAAAGCGAATTGCGAATGTCCGCTTTACTAAATAGGTAAATCCCTACAAAGCCTGCATTTATGGGCTTTGTAGGGATTTTTTTAGTGCGAATGGGTACACATTTTGGGTACAAATTCATATCGTCTATCTTGCTGTTTGCCTGGAGTAAACAGACAAACTTATACGTATTTATTTTAATTCCAGAACAAGTACTTCACAGCTTCCTAATGGTAGAGTTGCTGATTCTGAGGAACCTGATAATGCAGAGTTTATAATATCTGTGGTGTCAATATTTGCCAAAAGAACCTGTTTTGCCGGATGCTCCAAATTGAGGGTAACAGGTTTTTCGCCAAAATTGGCAGCAACCAGAATGCGTTGAGTTTCTGTTTCACGATAATATGCCATTACAGAGTCCGTATGCTGGTAAACAGGAACAAATTTTCCATAGGTGAATACTTCTTTATAAGCGGTTGATTTTCTTAGGGCAATTAATCTGCGATAATAGTTTAACACAGAAGATGGATCGTTTTCCTGATTTGCCACGTTTATCTGAGTATAATTTGGATTTACCTTCAGCCAGGGGGTTCCACTGGTAAAGCCGGCATTTGGCTGATCGCTCCATTGTACTGGGGTTCTGGCATTATCACGACTCATTCGATTGCATACTGCCAGAGCCTCATGGTCTGTTAATCCGGCATCCCTTGCAATGCGATACTGATCTTTGGTACTGATGTCGTCATATTCATCCATACTGTTCCATATGGCATTTTGCATACCAATTTCCTGCCCCTGATAAATGAAAGGAATTCCACGTAACAGAATGCTGACAGTGGCAAGCATTTTAGTACCAGCCGGGTTCTGTGCATAGTCTGGTAAAAAGCGTGATACACCTCTTGGTTCATCATGGTTTTCAATAATGTTTGACTCAAAACCACAGGTTTGCGCGGTAAGCTGTGCATTGGTGATAGCCGATCTCCAGTCTTTAAATTGAACCGGTCCGGCTTCATACCAGCCGCGTTTGCCTTCTGTCAGACAGTGTGCACTAAAATCAAACATGCTTGAAAAATGACCGTTTTCGCCAATGAACTCGGCAAGTTCATCGGCTTTCATATTAAAAACTTCACCAACAGTAAAGGCATCATATTTTTCGAAGGTGTGTTTTTTTAAATTTTCCAGTAATTCGCCAACGCCATCAACACTGTCTACCATTTTGGAACAGTTGACCATTCCGTCTGGATCATCCGGTTCATAATCGGGAAAATTAAGATCCTTTTTGATATTGATGATCGCATCAATTCGAAAACCAGCAAGTCCTTTATCCAGCCACCAGTTGATCATATCGTAAAGTTTTTGACGAAGAACCGGGTTTTCCCAGTTTAAATCCGGTTGTTCTTTGGCAAACATGTGGAAATAATATTTATCGGTACCGGCTACTGGTTCCCAGCAACTTCCACCAAAGTAGGAACGGTAATTGCTTGGTGGATTTCCGTTCTTCCCCTTGCGAAAGTAGAAGTAATCTGCATATTCACCATCAGGATCTGCCAGTGCTTTCTGGAACCATTCATGCTGATCGGAACAGTGGTTAATAACCAGATCCATAATAATATACATATTGCGTTTTTTTGCTTCTGCAAGTAATTCGTCAAAGTCTTCCATTGTACCGAATTCTTCTGCAATCGAATAATAATCGGCAATGTCATAACCTTGATCTACAAACGGAGATTTATAGACAGGAGAGAGCCAGATCATATCGATTCCCAGCTGTTTTAAATAATCCAGTTTTGAAATAACTCCTCTCAGATCGCCAATACCGTCTCCGTTGGTATCCAGAAAACTTTTTGGATAAATCTGATATGCTACCTTGTCATGCCACCATTTTCTGTTCATTGTTTTACCCTCACTATTGCCGTTTTCAGGCAATTTTTCCATGATTGTTAAATTTAAGTAGTTTATATCCTTATGCATTATACTACGGTTGGAAATGCTGCGCCAGAGAAATAACCAGGGTCAAAAGCCTGAAACCACGATGTGCTTGCACAGGAGTGGTTTTATGGCTTAATGACCCGCCCCGATATGAGCATAAAAGTGGAGCGTCAGCTTTACAATATGCGAATATTGGGTAGAATTGCGGGAGTATGAAGCACGGAACAATTCGTATGGCATCTTTTGACCCCAACATCTTATAACTAAAAAATCATACATTACATAGCATAAAGTCAAAAATAAAAACAGTAAATATATAGAAAATTGAAGAAAAGACAGAAAAAACAACGATACAGATAAAAATAACAGAAAAGTATTGACAAAACAGGGGAAGTGCGTTACTATAATATCAACAAAAGAACTTAAGAAATAGAGGTACAGTCCAATGAAATGAGAAGGAAGAACTCAAAATCTAAGATAGGAGGTACGGTCCAAAAGGAACATAAGTAATGATTAATAATCTAAGAAAGTTGAAGGTGTAGACAATGAAATTACAGGAAATTCATTAAAAGCCCGGTCGGAGAAGAAAATCAATGATCGGGCTTAAAATTTGTAGAATGATGAAGAAACATCTGCAAATAAAATTTTTTTATGATAATATAATGCTTCATTCATCTCAGTCAGAGTTGATACTCCCGCTTCTGCAATTGGTGAGTACTAATAAATCTTTCTTAGTGGGAGTTCAATCTCCAACTGAGATAAAAGTTCCGCGTGTTCGACTTGAATAACACTCACTGATTTTTATTATGAGTATCATCTTCAAAATATATCTATTTTATCTGTAAATAAATTTTAAAAATCAGACACGATCATCGCAAAATATCCCCAGTCCCAATAAAGAGAATCAAAACTATTTTCTAAATATTCGTAAATATCATCTTTTTCATACCCGGTCATTCGTGTGAGCACGACCAGTGAATCACGGACTACATCATAGCGCAGTTCTCCTTTTCCGTCAGAAAGCCATTTCAGAAAGATACTGTGGCGGACAACGGCATATTCCATGCCAATCCACTGCATCTGCACGATTATGCTTTCTAGATCACCGTCAGGAGACAGCAGATCAGAGAAAAATTCATTCGTAAGAAAATTTCGAATCAGAGCCTGATATTGGAAAAACTGCTGCTCAAAAGTATCCCATTCTTCTGTCAAGTCATAAGTGACAGTGCCTGCTGAAATCTGATCAGCAAGTGCCAGAAGCGGAGTCAGAAACCTGCTGTAAAGACCTTCCTTTTGATAATTAACGGCAAGATCCTGAAGAAGTTCATTACATTCCGACAAGGTATCTTCTAGTGGAAAATCCATCTGTTCAATGGCATCAGAAAGCTGTTGGATGACAGATTCAGAAAAATAATCTGCCAGCAAATCCGAAGATAACGTTTGTTGCTGCAATTCCAGAAGAATATAAAAACATTCCAGCAAAATATGTTCTGGGGAAGCCGGGTTGTTTTGCATCAGAGAAATCAGATGGCTTCGTATAGAAAAAAGCAGATTGTCCGTGTCAGAACACAGACTGGCATCGACAGATGGAAAGGAAAGTTTTGTTTCTTCTTTCCACAGATCAATGACTGCCGGACAGCTTGGCATTAAAGTCTTTTCTACGTGGTTGGAAAAAGTATGAAATTCCCGTGGAAATGTAGTACATGTCTCTGACAGGATGGCATCCCCATATGCTAGAACCAGCCGGCAAAGTCCGTTTTCTTTCAGGAACGGACATTTTTTTTGCTCATTCAGGCGAATGACACGAGCTTCCGCCTGATAAGTGGTATAGGCAGAAAGTGTGGCTTTTTGCGGAGCGACATCTGTGGGTGGCTGGATCGTAAACCAGTTTCTGTAAGTATCATCATCCACAGAAATTTTCCATTCCTGACAGCAGGTGATCGGACATTGATCTGCGGTGCAGGTAAATTTTGGATAATAATTCGGGTAAAGTTCTAACATATGCAGTTCTCCTTTTTGGAACAGGTGGTGCTCATTTTGCGTGTGGTTTATCATAAAAAATACGTTGTACAAAAATAAATATTGCGTTCTGCCTATTGTACCATGGGAGAATGGAAAAAGAAAAGGTGAAAAAACTATACAAAATTTGTATTTTTTCATCATGGTAAAATGGGGCAAAAAGGAGCGAAAAGTGAAAAATGGCAGATTTTATGCATGTTTTCCTGCTTTGTGCAGTTTGTACAGATGCAGAAAATGAGGAAAATGGTGCGGTTGACAGGCGCTGACGGGATGCGTATACTGAAGCCACATCAAAATCACAGGCAATGCATTCGGATGCAGTTTCTTTTGCCTGCTATGGACATATCTAAGTTTCGTGGCCGATTTTCGGCACAGGATTCCAGTTTTGATGAGTAACAATACGTGTTGGATTTCACAGAAAAAGAGGTGAGACATGGAAATGGATAAGTAGTCTGGAACAGTTTTTGATAACTAAATGTAAAACGAAGTAAATAAAGTAGGAGAACGGGTAAAAGATGAGAAAAAAACAAATGATGATTGCAATGGGAGCAGTTACTTTGTCACTTATTCTGGGAACCGCACCGTTGGTGCAGACTGGTCTGGCAGCTCAGGGGGAGCGTGTTTATGCGCAGGACTCAGAGAAACGTGGAAAATCTGTGGAAGCGTCAACGGTAGATCTTTCAAAAACGGGAAGTATCACGATTCGAAAATATGATATAACAGCGGCTGAAGCAGCTGGAGATTACAAACAGGGACAGAATGAAGCAGATGGAGAACAAAATACAGAGGCAGAACAGGCTCTGGCAGATTACGGTATGGAAGGCGTACAGTTTTCCTGCCTGCGGGTTGGAGATGTGGAGACACATATGGTGCATAGTGATGCGACGTCACTGGTGGAATTAGTCTATGAGATTCCAAGCAGGCTGGCAGAAATTCTGGGGTTAAAGTCAGAAGATGCGATTGATATGACAACATCAGAAGAAGCATATCCGTGTCAAAATCAGGGCGTGAATCATTATACAAGCCAACAGATTTCTGATGCGATGGAACAGATACTGGAAGAAGATAATGTTTCTGCAAAAAATGAGTTAGAGCATTATCTGTATGATTATGGAACATTGGATGATACAACAGATCAGAGTAGTGCGGCTGGTGTGATCAATCTGCCAAAGACAGATCGTCATGGGGAAACACATGTAGAAAATCTGCCACTTGGACTGTATCTGTTTGTGGAAACAGAAGTTCCGGAACAGGTTGTAGATACGGTAGATCCGTGGTTTGTGCAGCTTCCGTTTACCGACTTGGAAGAAGGAAATACCTGGCTGTATGACATGGTATGTTATCCGAAGAATCAGACAGGAAACCCGACGCTGGATAAAAGCGTGAGAAGGGCTGCTGACCGTGTGCTGCCACAGAACGGGGAAAAGGTTTCCGTTGCTGATTTCCTCACGGCAGAGGAAGATTTTGCCTATGGAGATACGGTGACGGCATCAGAGGGAGATATACTGGATTATATTCTGGTTTCCAAATTACCGCATATTACTTCTGCTGCGACTTATCTGAGTGAATATACTTTCACGGACACATTAGCAGCAGGGTTACGTTATAACCGTGATGCCAAAATTGCATTTTATGATAATGCAGAAGATGCGAACAGCAATAATACAGAGAATGCCATTTCTGTGTGGGAGTTGGATTCTGGTGATTATACTCAGGAATATGCCGATGTGACAGTGCAGGATCCGGATACAGGAATGCAGACTCCGGATGGTTCTACAAGAATGAATATCCGGCTGACGGAACAGGGACTGAATGTTTTAAATGGTGCCAGGAACCGTGAGGGGGGATTATCAGATTATTATATGGTAGTTTCTTATACGGCAACTGTCAGATCAGATGCATCTGTGATTATCGGCGATGAAGGAAATCAGAACAATGTCAGTTTGATCTGGAGTCGTACTTCGGATGGTTATTACAACATGTTGGAAGACCGAAATTATGTGTATACCTATGGAGTAGATTTGACCAAGACATTTTCTGATGACAAGGGAAACTTTAAAAATGTAGAGTTTACACTTCAGAATAAGGCAGATGACTATTATGTAATTGCTGACAAATCAGAGAAAGACGGAAAATATTATGTGACTGGAAAGACATCTGAGGAAGCAGAGGCAACTGCTTTTGTACCACAGAATGACAGTGGAAGATTGCAGATCGAGGGATTGGAAGCGGATCAGTATCTTTTGACAGAGACTGCGACGGATCGGGGATATAATCTGCTGCGTGAGCCGGTAGAGATTGATATTACTGCGACGGACAGAGACGTGATTGCATCTGTTTGTGGTGTGACAGGAATGGATCAGGAAGCCGTGGAACAGATTGTAAAAAACTACAATGGCGGTATTTATGATGAAAATGGAAATCTTGTGACAGATCAGCTGGATGAGCTGACAGGAACCGCTGCCGGAAAACCAGTGTCGGAGACAGCAAACGGTCGCACGATTGGAAAAACAGACCTATATGTAGGCGCGATTCGGAAGGCGTCCGCAAAAGTAGATCAGGTGGATGCATCTATGACAGATTCGAATGGATCCGTCATTTTGACAGTAACGAATACGAAAAAGTTTCTGTTACCACAGACCGGTGGAAAAGGACTGTATCTGGTGACGATCATCGGTGTTGCAGCCGCCGCCGGAGGATGTAGCCTTATGTCACGTAAAAAAGACTTATCAATGAAATAAATTGCAGTATGGGAAAAATCAGACAGGCAGGAATGGTTGTACTGATCGGACTTGGAGTAATACTGATGGGATATCCATGGTTCAGTAATTGGCTGTATCAACATCATGTGGCTTCTAGTGCAAATGTATATGAACAATATGCGTCAGAAAGTGGAACGTCAGAGATTACAAAACAGCTGGAAACTGCAAGAAGATATAATCAGGAGCTGATCAACAGCCGGGTAATGCTTACGGAACCGTATTGTGACATATCATTGCCAGAAGATATTCTTTATGGGGATGTGCTGGATCCAACAAAGAATGGGATAATGTGTTTTGTGGAAATTCCAAAAATTAATGTGTCACTTCCGGTTTACCATGGAACATCGGAAGAAGTTTTGAAAAAGGGGGTTGGGCATATGGAAGGTTCCGCGTTGCCGATTGGGGGCGTGGGGAACCGCCCATTTCTTTTAGCACATACCGGGATGAATACTTCCAGAATGTTTTCTGATCTGACAGGACTAAGTGAAGGTGATCTGTTTTACATCCGGGTGTTAAATCTATGTCTCACCTATCGTGTGTGTGAAATACAGACACTTTTACCGGAGGAGGCAGATGAGCTTTATCCAGATGAGGAACGGGACCTGATGACGCTTGTTACATGTACGCCCTATGGTGTAAATTCTCATCGTCTGATCGTAACTGGGGAACGGATATCGGATGCGGAAGTAGAGAAAGTGGATGTACCGATGCAAACGGCAGACTGGAATGGCTCCGCATGGATGCGGGCATATCTGAAAGCAATTCTGCTTGGCAGCGCAATGATGGTGGGGGTGATCGTTGCTGTCAAAGGATTGCCTGCGTTGTGGAAAAAAGGATGTAAGAAATGTTGAAAAGGCAAAGAACGGGCAGAATGGCACAAAGATGGAAGCATTGGTGTGGAGTCGTACTTTTAATGGCAGGATTTTTAATCTTTTTTTCTCCAAATCTGCATCAGCAATATCAGGACAAACGGATACAGAAAGAGATTACAGAGTTTCAAATGCAGATAGAGTCAGAGGAACAATCTGATCTGTTCGGAAAGATACAACAGTATAATCAGGAATTGTTTGAAAGCGGGCAGAAATGTTTATATGAACCGGCATATGTGGAAAAAGCACCTGAAATTGATGGAATTGTATCAGATAAAATGTTTGGATATGTGAAAATCCCAAGTATTGATTGTACGCTTCCGCTGTATCTGGGAGCATCCGAAGAACAGTTAAATCAGGGAGCAGCAGTTTTGGGTGGTACATCTGTTCCGATTGGCGGAAACAATACCAATTGTGTGATCGCAGCGCATCGTGGCTGGAAGCAGCAGGCATATTTTAAATATATCGATGCACTGAAGCAGGGGGAAAGTATTATTGTGACGAATTCGTGGGAACGTCTGGAATATGTAGTATCTGATATTCAGGTGATTGAACCGGATGAAATAGAGTGGATAAAGATACAACCGGGAATCGATCAGGTGACGCTGATCACCTGTCATCCTTACCGAAGTGGTGGAAAATATCGTTATGTTGTTTATGCAAAACGGAAAGAGACAAGTGCCGCGGATGTTTCAGAGGGAGGAAAGAAGAACTTTGTACAGGACAATGAATCAGCACAAGATCGTATAAGGACAAATTCAGATCAGGCAATTTGGCAGGAGACAAAAATACGTTATGCAGGAGTGGCAGTATTGGGGGGATTCGTGATTTTTACGGTATATAAGAATGTGAGAGGGGGAAAGCGGAAAGATGCAGAAAACAGAGAGTGCGGGTAGAAAATGGATACGTTTGTTTATGATGTTGGGAAGCCTGTGGTTACTTTTTCATGGAAGCGCAGTGTTTGCAAAGGCAGCAGAAGCAGAGGTTAAGTGGAAGATCGTTACGCAGGAAATCAATGAGGCACAGCAGTATGTTTATGATGGGGATAAGACCGATATTACCATAAACGGAGTGTACCCTGCTCAAACAGGAAACCGATGGGGATTTGTTGATCAGGGAATGGTTAAAGATACAGAATCCATTTTGGTAGCGAATTGGAATGGCTGGTGGCATGTCGTAAACGGCTGGGTAGATTGGAACAGCGGAATCTTTGATACGACATCCGGAAAGTATAAATTTACGAATGGAAAATGTGAATTTCCACTGAATCAGACGGTAGAAATGAGTGGAAACACTGGCTGGTATCTGGTTAATGGAAAAGCAGATGAAACTTATACCGGATTGGCAGCAGGCAAAGATGGGATATACTGGATGACAAAAGGAAAGACGGACAGTAGTAAGAATGGATTAGTAAAAGATACCATCGGTGTTACGGGTAATCAGGGAATTATTTATCTGACAAATGGCAAATTCAATTCGGGCATGGATACCGTTGCAAAAATCGATAATGTCTGGTGGAAAGTCAGAAATGGTATTGTGGATACGACCTACACTGGCCTGGCAAAAAATGAAAATGGCTGGTGGTATCTGGAAAATGGGAAGGTACGATTTGATTATAATGGTGTTGCACAGAACGAAAATGGTTTCTGGTATGTCAGTAGTGGAAAGATTGATTTTAAATATACCGGATTTGCCTATGGTTATTATTTTGTAAATAGCAAAGCATAGTGGGAGGAAATAACTAAATGACAGAAAAAAAGAGAAGGAAGCTAGTATCTCTGTCCGTGTTTACTGTGCTGATACTGTTTGCAATATTGCTATTTTGGAAAATCAACGGGTTCGCAGCAGATTCTTCTATGATATTAAAAAGAAATACAGAACAAAATCTAAATGGTGCATTTTCCAGTTATAACAGAAATGGGGTGGATGGCACAGGATCAATGTTACTATTGAATGACCAATGGGCATATTGTATAGAACCGGCTACCGAATTGAATAATCTGACTGCGAACGGAACACGTTTTTACTTGCAGGAAAATGGAAATGGAGTGAAGTGGATTCAGGATCGATATGGATGGAGTTTTGATAAGATTAATAATCTGACCAAGGCAGTGTGTTATACGAAAAGTTATTTTGGTTCAGACTGGGTATGTAATTACGTATTGACACAGAATCTGATCTGGTCAGAAATTAAGGATCATGAGGATTATGGTCAGGCAAGTCACTATATGTTGACGAATATGAAAAAATATTCCTGCACGCATTTGGATACAAAAGCAAAACTGAATCAGGCAATTGCAGATATCTGGAAAAAAGTGGGTGTCTATAATACGACACCGTCATATACGGGTCAGACGATTTTAGCTGATGCCGGAGGAAAAATCTGGATTGCGGATAAGAATAACATTTCAGATCAGATCGAGTTTGTAAATCTTCCGGCAGGTGTTCAGGTTACTCCGGCAAAAGGCGGATTAACAGTTACCAGCAATGCATCTTTGGCTGGAAAATCAATCACTTTAAATTACAGAAAAAAGGGGCTTACGACTGGTGGTGGCGTTCATATTTATGCGGAAGGAAGCAGACAGAAGGTAGCACTTTGGAATAATGTAATAAATCCAGTCAGTGGAAGTGTACGGATCGTATTCAAGAGAACGAATTATTTGCAGACATCGTATCGGGCGCGGGATCAGGTTGCTCAGTCTTTTGATATTCATATAGAAAAAACAGATGCAGATACTGGCGAAGCTCTGGCAGGTGCAGAATTTGAAATCTACAGAGATGGAGAAAAAATGGCAACGGTTAAGACGGATGAAACTGGGTGTGCATCCTATCACTGGAGAGGAAATATTTTATATACAGATTATTTCTCCGCTAGCAAAAAAGTGCTTGATTTTGGAAACTGGGGAACTGCTTATCAGAGTGCAAAAGATGAAGTGCTTGGAAAAGTAAAAACAGCAGTAGAACAGTTGAAATCGCAGACAGCATATACCTGGAAAGTAGTAGAAACGAAAGCTCCGGATGGATATGAACTGAATCCGAAATCTTGGGAACAGACTTTCAATCTGAATACACATGCGATAGAAGTGCAGTTTTCCAATACAGCGCCCGGAAGTTTGAAATTGCGGAAAATATCTGAAAATGCAGAACTTGTAAAAGATAATGTCTGCTATACGTTGGAAGGCGCAGAATATGGAATTTATGCGTCACAGGAAGATGCCTTGGCAGATCAGAATCGGATCGACACACTGCGAACAGATGCTGAAGGCAATACCAATATAGTGATGCTGCATGCAGGAACTTATTATATAAAAGAAATAAGTGCATCCGCTGGATATTTGTTGTGTAATGAAAATGACGGTGAAACTGTAGTGGATGGAATTCATCGCGCAGTAGTGACACCAAAAGAAACAACACAGATTGTCTGTACAGAAGTTCCGGGTACACATGCATTTCCACTCACATTGAAAAAAATGGATCAGGAGCTTTCGGAACCTTCTGCCGTACGTGGAAATATGTCTTTGCAGGGTGGTGTGTTTGAACTTTCCTATTATATGAATGTGAATGGTGAAACTGAGGACAGCCCTTGCCGTAGATGGTATTTTTATACGGATGCAGATGGAAAACTTGATATTGGAGACAGTTCTTATTTTTTGAAAAATGCTTATACTATGCAGGACGGAACCGGGTTACAGTCTGATGAGTTATATATGGATGCGGAGGGACAGATTTTTTATCCTCTGGGAAGCTATGTGTTAAAAGAAATTGTACCGCCCCGGTATTTTCAGTTAAAAGGATACCTGTGTTTTTCGGAATACGCAGATAAAAAATCTTCTGTGACGGATGGCTTAAAAATGCTGATCAAACAGCGGGCGAATGGATCAGAGGCAGAATTGTATGGTTCCAATGAACAAAAATTTGAAAAACTGGAGACAGAGAATATTACCGTTAATGTATATGATAGTCCACGAAAGGGAAGTATCTGTCTGTATAAAAAAGATGCAAGAGGGTTCCGGCGACCGCTGAAAGGTGTTATTTTTGAGATGAAAGGAGTACAGACTGGAGATGTATACACTGGTACAACAGATACAGAGGGCAAGATAGAATGGAAAGATTTGATCGCGCAGACTTACCGGATCACTGAAATAAAAACAAAAGAAGGCTATCATCTGCTCAAAGAAGAAATTGAAGTGACGCTTCCTTTGGAGAAGTCTTTGGAAGAATGGGAAGAGAGTGATGCAGATTTATCAAAAGCGGTTTATGATGAAGTTACGAAAATGTACGGTTTTTATGACTTGACCTATCATATTGATAATGCAGCAGAATTTTCTATGCCGGTTACCGGCGGTTCCGGAAAAATGCTGTATGTCTTTCTGATAATTGGTATGTCAGCTGCCGGTACGGGAATCATCCTGTTTTGTCAAAGGCGTAAAGATAGAAAATGGAAACTGAGTTAAAAAAGAAAAATGATTATGTACGTGTCCGGATATATATGTTATGTTTTACATAAGATACAGAAAGAGTACATGGAAAATACGAAAAAATAGTTGACGAAGACTTGCTTCCTGTGCTATAGTGGATGGGCGATGGAAGTAGGTCTTTTTTTTATGCCTAAAATTGAATGTGTTTCATAATTTTTATGAAAGCATACAGTTGCAAAGAAATTTAATGGAGGTGGAAAGTTGTGCGCGTAAAGATTACATTGGCATGCACAGAGTGCAAACAGCGTAATTACAACCTGACTAAGGATAAGAAAACTCATCCTGAAAGAATGGAAGTAAACAAGTATTGCAAATTCTGTAGAAAGCATACATTACACAAAGAAACCAAATAATCCGGCGATGCAAAGGATGTGACATGATGGAAGAAACCAAGAAAAAAGATGCTCCGAAAACGAGCTGGTTTACCGGTCTGAAGGCTGAGTTCCAGAAAATCGTTTGGCTGGACAAAAAATCACTTGGGAAACAGACTGTAGCAGTCTTGATTGTTTCCGTTATCCTGGGTGCGATTATCGCGGTGCTGGATCTTGGTATCCAGTATGGTGTTGATTTCCTTGTAAATCTGTAGGAAGGCAAAGGTGAGTTTTTATGGCTGAGGCGAACTGGTATGTAGTTCATACTTATTCTGGATATGAGAATAAGGTAAAAGCAGACATTGAGAAAACAATTGAAAACAGACATCTGGAGGAAGAAATCCTTGAAGTTCGGATTCCGATGCAGGATGTCGTTGAGTTGAAGAACGGTGCAAAAAAGCAGGTTCAGAAAAAAATGTTTCCTGGATATGTGCTCATCAATATGGTGATGAATGATGACACTTGGTATGTTGTCAGAAATACCAGAGGCGTTACCGGATTTGTTGGTCCGGGATCAAAGCCGGTGCCACTCACGGAAGCTGAGATGAGACCATTGGGAATCAAAGAGGAAAAAGTGGTAGTTGACTTCAAAGAAGGCGATACTGTTGCAATCACTGGTGGTGTATGGAAGGATACCGTTGGTGTTATCCAGAGCATGAACGAGAGCAAACAGATCGTGACTATCAATGTAGAGCTTTTCGGTCGCGAAACACCGGTAGAAATAAGTTTCGCAGAAGTGAAGAAAATGTAAGCGTAAGTAAAGGAACGATTACGAAAAATTCAAAGGAGGCAATCTCAAATGGCAAAGAAAGTAGAAGGATATATCAAACTGCAGATTCCTGCTGGTAAAGCTACACCGGCTCCTCCAGTTGGTCCTGCACTTGGACAGCATGGCGTAAACATCGTAGAGTTTACAAAACAGTTCAACGCAAAAACAGCTGATCAGGGTGATCTGATCATCCCTGTAGTAATTACAGTATATGCAGACAGAAGCTTCAGCTTCGTTACAAAAACTCCGCCAGCACCGGTTCTGATCAAGAAAGCTTGCGGAATCAAATCTGGTTCAGGCGTACCGAACAAAACTAAAGTAGCAACAATTACAAAAGCTCAGATTAAAGAGATCGCAGAGCTGAAAATGCCAGACTTAAATGCAGCTTCCTTAGAGAGCGCTATGAGCATGATCGAAGGTACAGCAAGAAGTATGGGTGTTACTGTAGCTGAGGACTAATTAACGAAAATAAGTGGGAGGGTCCTCTCCCGATACAACCACAGGAGGTTATAATTCATGAAAAGAGGAAAAAGATATGTCGATAGTGCGAAAAAGATCGACAGAACAGTTCAGTATGAAAGTGCAGATGCAATCAAACTTGTAAAAGAGAATGCTACAGCAAAGTTTGACGAGACCATCGAGCTTCACATCCGTACAGGTTGTGATGGACGTCACGCTGAGCAGCAGATTCGTGGTGCTGTTGTACTGCCGCACGGAACAGGTAAAACAGTTCGTGTACTTGTATTCGCAAAAGGTACAAAAGTAGACGAGGCTCAGGCAGCAGGCGCTGATTTCGTTGGCGGAGAGGAATTAATTCCGAAGATCCAGAACGAAGGATGGCTTGATTTCGACGTGGTAGTAGCTACACCGGATATGATGGGCGTTGTTGGACGTCTTGGACGTGTACTTGGACCGAAAGGTTTAATGCCAAACCCGAAAGCCGGAACAGTAACTATGGATGTTACAAAAGCTATCAATGATATTAAAGCAGGTAAGATTGAGTACAGACTGGACAAAACAAATATTATCCATGTGCCAATTGGAAAAGCATCCTTTACAGAAGAACAATTAGCGGACAACTTCCAGACCCTTATGGATGCCATCATCAAAGCAAGACCAAGCGCATTAAAAGGTCAGTACCTGAAGAGTGTAACAATGACCTCTACAATGGGACCTGGCGTTAAATTAAACACTGCTAAATATGTGTAAAAAGTTTTGAATTGTTGTTGACATCGAAATGATACAATGATATAATTGCACCGTTGTGTGAAAACACAGCGGTGTGTAATCGCAAGATTACAAAATTGCCGAAGACAGCAGGTGCCGAAAGGCATAAACGCAGAACCTGCCGAGGGAATTTACAAAACAGCTTAATGTTTGGTAAAGAAGAATTTTCTCCCTCTGTCTGCGTGACAGAGGGATTTTTATGTAGCATGGAAAGTGATTACTTCCTATGTGAATGGATTCCCGTTTTCGTCTGAGGAAACAAAATTTAAGAAGGAGGTGCACGATTCGTGGCAAAAGTAGAACTGAAACAGCCTATCGTTCAGGAAATCGCAGCTCAGATCGATGGTGCACAGTCTGTAGTAGTTGTAGACTACCGAGGACTTACCGTATCTGAGGATACACAGTTACGTAAAGAATTAAGAGAAGCTGGTGTTTCTTACAAAGTTTATAAAAATACTTTAATGAATTTCGCATTCAAAGGTACTGAGTTTGAAGCACTTGCACCGGTTCTTGAGGGACCAAACGCAATTGCAATTTCAAAAGAAGATGCAACAGCTCCGGCAAGAATTCTTGCAAAATTTGCTAAAACAGCTCCGGCACTTGAGATTAAAGCTGGTGTTGTAGAAGGCGATTATTATGATGCAGCAGGAATGCAGACAATTGCAAGCGTTCCGTCCAGACAGGATCTTCTTTCCAAATTACTTGGAAGCATCCAGTCTCCGATCACAAACTTCGCTCGCGTTATCAACCAGATCGCAGAGCAGGGTGGTGCTGCAAACTGCGAGCCAGCAGCTACTGAGGAAGCTCCGGCAGCAGAAGAAACACCGGCAGAGTAATCCGGTTATGAAGTTGCGGATAGCAGCTTGAAAATTAGAATATTAAAAGATGAAAATATCGAAAAATTGGAGGTAAAAAGTAATGGCAAAATTAACAACCGCAGAATTTATTGAAGCGATTAAAGAGTTAACTGTTTTAGAGTTAAATGACCTTGTAAAAGCATGTGAAGAAGAGTTTGGCGTATCTGCAGCAGCAGGCGTTGTAGTTGCAGCAGCAGGCGGAGACGGTGCTGGCGCAGCTGAGGAGAAAACAGAGTTCGACGTTGAGTTAACAGAGGTTGGCCCGAACAAAGTTAAAGTTATCAAAGTTGTTCGTGAGTTAACAGGTTTAGGATTAAAAGAAGCTAAAGCTGTTGTTGACGAGGCTCCGAAGATGGTTAAAGAGGGTGCTGACAAAGCAGAAGCTGAGGATATCAAAGCTAAACTTGAGGCTGAAGGCGCTAAAGTTACTCTTAAATAATTTTATCCGAATTATTTGCACCAACCGGGAAACCGGTTGGTGTTTTTTTGTACCACAAAAATGATGCCAAAAAAGTAAAAAAATCCTTGACTTGGCAAAAATACTATGCTACTATGATAAATGCACTATTGTGGTTTGATGGGGCTTATTGCGCCCTTTTCAGGGATAGAAAAAGAAAACGAGAGGTGAAGCGTCAATGGAGAAAAACAGGATACGTCCGGTCATAAACGGAAAAAGTTTGCGTATGAGTTATTCGAGACAAAAAGAGGTTCTGGAAATGCCAAACCTGATTGAGGTTCAGAAGAATTCCTACAATTGGTTTTTGGAAGAAGGCCTCAAAGAAGTGTTTGCGGATATTTCGCCGATTGCTGATTACAGTGGACATCTGAGTCTGGAATTTACAGATTTCACATTGTGTGAGAAGGATGTAAAATATTCCATTCCAGAGTGTAAAGAGCGTGATGCGACATATGCAGCTCCTTTAAAAGTAAAAGTAAGACTTTACAATAAAGAAGCAGACGAGATCAATGAGCATGAGATCTTCATGGGTGATCTGCCGCTGATGACAGAGACAGGTACATTTGTAATTAACGGTGCTGAACGTGTAATTGTAAGTCAGCTTGTTCGTTCCCCGGGTATTTATTATGGAATTGCCCATGATAAAATTGGAAAAGAGCTGTATTCCTGTACTGTTATTCCAAACCGTGGTGCATGGTTGGAATATGAGACAGACTCCAATGATGTCTTCTACGTTCGTGTAGACCGTACGCGTAAAGTGCCGATCACAGTATTGATCCGTGCACTTGGTATTGGTACAAACCAGGAAATCATCGATCTGTTTGGTGAAGAGCCAAAGATTATTGCAAGTTTTGGTAAAGACGTTTCTACAAATTATCAGGAAGGTCTTTTAGAGTTATACAAAAAAATCCGTCCGGGTGAGCCACTGTCTGTGGAAAGCGCAGAGAGTCTCATCATGGCAATGTTCTTCGATCCTAGAAGATATGATTTAGCTAAGGTCGGAAGATATAAATTTAATAAGAAATTAATGCTGAAAAACCGCATCAATGGACAGATTCTGGCAGAGGATGTTGTTGATCCGAGTACAGGTGAAGTTCTGGCAGAGGCAGGTCAGAAAGTTGACCGCGAGCTGGCAGCTACCATCCAGAATGCGGCAGTTCCTTATGTATGGATTCAGACAGAGGAGAGAAATGTAAAAGTTCTGTCCAGCATGATGGTAGATCTTCGCCATTATGTAGACGTAGATCCGGAAGAACTGGGTGTTCATGAGCTGGTTTACTATCCGGTTCTGGCACAGATCCTGGAAGAAAATACAGAGATTGAGGATATCAAAGAAGCAATTCGCAGAAATATCCATGATCTGATTCCGAAACATATTACAAAAGAAGATATTCTTGCTTCTATTAACTATAACATGCATCTGGAGTACGGTATCGGAAATGATGACGATATCGATCACCTTGGAAATCGTCGTATCCGTGCGGTAGGTGAACTGCTTCAGAACCAGTACAGAATTGGTCTTTCCCGTCTGGAGAGAGTAGTTCGTGAGAGAATGACAACACAGGATCTTGAGACAATCACACCGCAGAGTCTGATCAATATCAAACCTGTTACAGCTGCAGTCAAAGAGTTCTTTGGATCTTCCCAGCTGTCACAGTTCATGGATCAGAATAACCCGCTTGGTGAGCTGACTCACAAACGTCGTCTGTCTGCATTGGGACCAGGTGGTCTGTCCAGAGACCGTGCAGGATTTGAGGTTCGAGATATTCATTACTCTCATTATGGAAGAATGTGTCCGGTAGAGACACCTGAGGGACCGAACATCGGCCTGATCAACTCCCTTGCATCTTATGCGAGAATTAATGAGTATGGTTTCGTAGAGGCACCATACCGAAAAATTGATAAATCAGATCCTAAGAATCCGCGTGTAACAGATGAGGTTGTATACATGACAGCGGATGAAGAAGATAATTACCATGTAGCACAGGCGAATGAGAAACTGGATGAGAACGGATACTTCGTTCGTAATTCCGTATCTGGTCGATTCAGAGAAGAGACTCAGGAGTACGATAAGACATTATTTGATTACATGGACGTATCTCCGCAGATGGTATTCTCAGTTGCTACCGCATTGATCCCGTTCCTTGAGAACGATGATGCGAACCGTGCACTGATGGGAGCAAACATGCAGCGTCAGGCAGTACCGCTTCTGACTACAGAGGCACCAGTTGTTGGTACAGGTATGGAGCCGAAGGCTGCCGTTGACTCTGGCGTTTGTGTTGTTGCAAAACGTGCCGGTGTTATTGAGCGCGCTTGCTCCAACGAAATTACAATCAAATACGATGACGATGGAAGCAGAGAGACAATCAAACTGACAAAATTCTCACGAAGCAACCAGTCTAACTGTTATAACCAGAGACCAATCGTATTCAAGGGCAATCATGTAGAAGCAGGACAGGTTATTGCTGATGGTCCTTCCACTGCAAATGGTGAACTTGGTCTTGGTAAGAACCCACTGATCGGATTCATGACATGGGAAGGTTATAACTACGAGGATGCTGTACTGTTAAGTGAGCGTCTGGTTCAGGATGATGTTTATACATCTATCCATATTGAAGAATATGAAGCAGAAGCACGTGATACAAAGCTGGGACCGGAAGAAATCACAAGAGATGTTCCGGGAGTCGGCGATGAAGCATTGAAAGATCTGGATGAGAGAGGTATCATCCGTATTGGTGCAGAGGTTCGTGCAGGTGATATTCTGGTTGGTAAAGTAACTCCGAAGGGAGAGACAGAGCTGACAGCAGAAGAGAGACTGCTTCGTGCAATTTTTGGTGAAAAAGCAAGAGAAGTACGTGATACTTCCTTAAAAGTACCGCATGGTGAATATGGTATCGTTGTTGATGCAAAAGTATTTACACGTGAAAATGGTGATGAATTATCACCGGGTGTAAATCAGGCTGTTCGTATTTACATCGCTCAGAAGAGAAAAATTTCTGTTGGTGATAAGATGGCCGGTCGTCATGGTAACAAGGGTGTCGTTTCCCGTGTACTTCCGGTAGAGGATATGCCGTTCCTTCCGAATGGTCGTCCGCTGGATATCGTATTAAATCCGCTGGGTGTACCTTCCCGAATGAATATCGGACAGGTGCTGGAGATTCATCTGAGTCTGGCAGCAAAAGCACTTGGATTTAACGTAGCAACACCAATCTTTGCCGGCGCAAAAGAGACAGATATCATGGATACTCTGGATCTGGCAAATGATTATGTAAACTTAACATGGGGAGAATTCAAAGAGAAACATGAGGAAGAATTACTTCCGGAAGTTCTTGATTATCTGTATGAAAACAGAGATCATCGTGAGCTGTGGAAAGGTGTTCCAATTTCCCGTGATGGTAAAGTAAGACTGCGTGATGGACGTACCGGTGAGTATTTTGACAGCCCGGTAACGATTGGACATATGCATTACCTGAAACTGCATCACCTGGTAGACGACAAGATCCATGCACGTTCTACTGGTCCTTACTCCCTCGTTACACAGCAGCCTCTGGGTGGTAAAGCTCAGTTCGGTGGACAGCGTTTCGGAGAGATGGAGGTATGGGCACTTGAGGCTTATGGTGCAGCATACACACTGCAGGAGATCCTGACAGTAAAATCTGATGATGTGATTGGACGTGTAAAAACTTACGAGGCAATCATCAAAGGTGATAATATCCCTGAGCCGGGTATTCCGGAGTCTTTCAAGGTACTGTTAAAAGAGTTACAGTCTCTTGGCTTGGATGTAACACTGGAAGACGAGAACGGCGAAGAAGTAAAACTGCTTGAAACAAGTGAATATGGAAATACAGATCTGAACGCAATCATTTCCGGAGATAGAAACTTCAATTATGAAGAAAAAGAATCTTTCGGAGAGATGGGATTCTCAAAACAGGAATTCAATGAAAAAGAAGAGCTGGTAAATGTAGAAGACGATCAGGATGATTCTCAGACAGATGATTTCATGGACGGATTTGATGATAGCATTCTTGATGAAGAATAAGAGGAAGGAGCGTTGTAAATGCCAGAAACAAACAATAAAGAAGTCGGCACAAACATAGCGTTCGATGCCATTCGCATCGGACTGGCTTCACCGGAAAAAATATTGGAATGGTCCCGGGGCGAAGTAAAGAAACCGGAAACCATCAACTATAGAACTTTGAAACCAGAAAAAGACGGTTTGTTTTGTGAACGTATTTTTGGACCGAGCAAAGACTGGGAATGCCACTGCGGAAAGTATAAAAAAATCCGTTATAAAGGCGTTGTCTGCGATCGATGCGGAGTTGAGATTACAAAATCTAACGTTCGTAGAGAACGTATGGGACATATTGAGCTGGCAGCTCCGGTATCTCATATCTGGTACTTCAAGGGAATCCCGAGCCGTATGGGATTAATCCTTGATATTTCTCCAAGAACACTGGAGAAAGTACTGTATTTCGCTTCTTACATCGTACTTGACAAAGGCGAGACAGACCTGCAGTATAAGCAGGTTCTGTCCGAAGCAGAATATCAGGAAGCATACGAAAAATATGGAAAATCTTTCCGTGTGGGTATGGGTGCAGAATCCATCAAAGAGCTTCTGGAAGCAATTGATCTGGAGAAAGATTCTGTTGAACTGAAAGCAGCATTAAAGACTGCTACAGGTCAGAAACGTGCAAGAATCATCAAGAGACTGGAAGTGGTAGAAGCGTTCCGTGAGTCTGGAAACAGACCGGAGTGGATGATCATGACTGTTATCCCGGTTATCCCACCAGATTTACGTCCGATGGTACAGCTGGATGGTGGCCGTTTCGCAACATCCGATCTGAATGATCTGTATCGTCGTATCATCAACCGTAACAACCGTTTGAGAAGACTGTTAGAGCTTGGAGCACCGGATATCATCGTTCGTAATGAGAAACGTATGCTTCAGGAGGCAGTAGATGCCCTGATCGATAACGGTCGTCGTGGAAGACCGGTTACAGGACCAGGTAACAGAGCATTAAAATCTCTTTCCGATATGCTGAAAGGTAAATCCGGACGTTTCCGTCAGAACCTGCTTGGTAAACGTGTTGACTACTCAGGACGTTCCGTAATCGTTGTAGGACCGGAATTAAAGATTTATCAGTGTGGTCTGCCGAAAGAGATGGCGATTGAGCTGTTCAAACCGTTTGTTATGAAAGAGCTTGTTGCAAACGGAACCGCTCATAATATTAAAAGTGCAAAGAAAATGGTAGAGAAACTTCAGACAGAGGTATGGGACGTTCTGGAAGAAGTTATCAAAGAGCATCCGGTTATGCTGAACCGTGCTCCTACACTGCACAGACTTGGTATCCAGGCATTTGAGCCGATCCTTGTAGAAGGTAAAGCAATCAAACTTCATCCGCTTGTTTGTACCGCATACAATGCCGATTTCGATGGTGACCAGATGGCTGTCCATCTTCCACTTTCCGTGGAAGCACAGGCAGAATGCCGTTTCATGTTACTGTCCCCGAACAACCTGTTAAAACCGTCCGATGGTGGTCCGGTAGCCGTTCCTTCTCAGGATATGGTTCTTGGTATTTACTATCTGACACAGGAGAGACCGGGAAGCATCGGTGAAGGTCATTACTTTAAGAACCTGAACGAGGCAATTCTTGCATACGAGAATGGCTATGTGAAATTACATTCCAGAATCCATGTACGTGTGACAAAGAAAATGCCGGATGGCACAGAGAAGACAGGAACCGTTGAGTCAACACTGGGCCGTTTCATCTTCAATGAAATTCTTCCACAGGATCTTGGATTTGTAGATAGAAGCAAACCGGAAAATGATTTGCTACTGGAAGTAGATTTCCACGTCGGTAAAAAAGGTCTGAAACAGATTCTTGAGAAAGTTATCAACATTCACGGAGCTACAACTACAGCAGAAGTTCTGGATGATATTAAAGCAATGGGTTATAAGTACTCTACAAGAGCTGCTATGACCGTATCTATTTCTGATATGACAGTACCGGAGAAAAAACCGGCACTGATCAAACAGGCACAGGATACTGTAGATATTATTACAAAGAACTACAAACGTGGACTTATCACAGAGGAAGAACGTTACAAAGAGGTTGTTGAGACTTGGAAAGAGACTGATGATGAGCTTACACATGAGCTGTTATCCGGACTTGATAAATACAACAACATCTTTATGATGGCTGACTCCGGAGCCCGTGGTTCTGATAAACAGATTAAACAGCTGGCTGGTATGCGTGGTTTGATGGCTGATACAACCGGTAAAACAATCGAGTTACCAATCAAATCAAACTTCCGTGAGGGACTTGACGTACTGGAGTACTTCATGTCTGCACATGGAGCTCGTAAAGGTATGTCCGATACAGCGCTTCGTACCGCCGATTCCGGATACCTGACAAGACGTCTGGTAGACGTTTCACAGGATCTGATTATTCGTGAGACAGATTGCTGTAAAGATAGAAATGAAATTGCTGGTATGTACGTAAGTGCATTCATGGATGGCAAAGAGGAAATTGAGAGCCTTCAGGAGCGTATCACAGGACGTTTTGCATGTGAAGATATTCACGATGCAGATGGAAACGTACTTGTTGCAGCAAATCATATGATCACACCGAAACGTGCAGCTCTGGTTATGAGCAAAGGTGTAGATGAGAACGGAGAGCCGCTTGAGAAAGTAAAAATCCGTACAATTCTTACCTGCCGTTCTAAAGTCGGTGTTTGTGCAAAATGCTACGGTGCAAACATGGCAACTGGTCAGGCAGTACAGGTTGGTGAGGCAGTTGGTATTATCGCTGCTCAGTCTATCGGTGAGCCTGGTACACAGCTTACAATGCGTACTTTCCACTCCGGTGGTGTTGCCGGTGATGATATTACACAGGGTCTTCCTCGTGTCGAGGAGCTTTTTGAGGCAAGAAAACCGAAAGGACTTGCTATCATCACAGAGTTTGCTGGTATTGCTACAATTAAAGATACAAAGAAAAAACGTGAGATCATTGTTACAAGTCAGGAGACAGGTGAGACAAAAGCTTACCTCATTCCTTATGGTTCCAGAATCAAGATCACAGATGGTGCATTCCTTGAAGCTGGTGATGAGCTTACCGAAGGTAGTGTAAACCCGCATGATATCCTGAAGATTAAAGGTGTTCGTGCGGTTCAGGATTACATGCTTCAGGAAGTTCAGCGTGTATACCGTCTGCAGGGTGTAGAAATCAATGATAAGCACGTTGAGGTTATTGTTCGTCAGATGTTGAAGAAAATCCGTATCGAGAATAACGGAGATTCTGATTTCCTGCCAGGAACCATGGTTGACTTCCTTGATTATGAGGAAGAAAATGAGAGACTGGCTGCAGAAGGAAAAGAGCCGGCAGAAGGAAAACAGGTACTGCTTGGTATTACCAAAGCATCTCTGGCTACCAACTCATTCCTGTCAGCTGCATCCTTCCAGGAGACAACAAAAGTTCTGACAGAGGCAGCAATCAAAGGTAAGATTGATCCGCTGATCGGTCTGAAAGAGAACGTAATCATCGGTAAACTGATTCCGGCCGGAACTGGTATGAAGAGATATCGTTCCATTCATCTGGATTCTGATATTGATGAGAATGCAGAAATTGATGCAGATGATCTGCTGGGCGACGACCTGTTAGCAGGTGGTGAAACTGTTGAAAGTACAGATGCAGAGATTGATGTAGAAGATATTGACGCTGAGACTGAGGCTGAAGAAGCTACCGATACAGAAGAGACTGTAACAGAATAAGACATAATAAAAGGCGGTGCCGTAGGGCATCGCCTTTTTACAATAAGAAATATTTGCTGGAGATTGTAAAATTTCTTTGCAAATAGCATTTAACCTGTTGTTGATGGATAAAATAACATCATTATCAGCTTTTTATATAGAAGAAACACATTGTATATGTATAAATACAGAAAAAACTGGGAAAAATCAGAAAAATGCGCTTGACAAGCTATTAGACAATCACTATACTATTTTAGTGTGCATAAAAGCGCACAGGAAACTTTTTTACAAAATATACAGGAGGTGAATAGAATGCCAACATTTAACCAGTTAGTAAGAAAAGGTCGTCAGACATCTGCTAAGAAATCTACAGCACCTGCATTACAGAAAGGTTACAACTCTTTACAGAAAAAACCTACAGATGCAGCTTCTCCGCAGAAGAGAGGTGTTTGTACAGCAGTTAAGACTGCAACCCCGAAAAAACCTAACTCAGCTCTTAGAAAAATCGCCAGAGTTCGTCTTTCTAACGGAATCGAAGTAACAAGCTACATTCCGGGTGAAGGTCACAACTTACAGGAGCATAGCGTTGTTCTGATCCGTGGTGGTCGTGTAAAAGACTTACCAGGTACAAGATACCATATCATCAGAGGAACACTGGATACAGCAGGCGTTGCAAACAGACGTCAGGCTCGTTCCAAATACGGCGCTAAGAGACCGAAAGCAGGCAAATAGGACCTGTAAAAGACCAATAGTATCACAAACAGAACTATTGTAAGTGTTGGAATTCTTTTTATCGACGATAACAGATAAAGATAGATGTTCCCAGCATGAACACATTAGAAAGACACATGTGAGTACCGTTGAATTAATCGATTAAGAAACTGCTGTGAAAGACAGCAAGCCAAGACCATGATTAAGGAGGGAAGTACCGTGCCACGTAAAGGACATAATCAGAAAAGAGAAGTTTTAGCAGATCCTATGTACAATAACGTAGTAGTTACAAAACTTATCAATAACATCATGTTAGATGGTAAGAAAGGTGTAGCTCAGAAAATTGTATACGGAGCTTTTGATCGTGTTGCAGAGAAAACCGGAAGACCGGCTCTCGAAGTATTCGAAGAGGCTATGAACAACGTTATGCCTGTACTTGAAGTAAAGGCTAGACGTATCGGTGGTGCAACATATCAGGTGCCGATCGAAGTAAGACCGGACAGACGTCAGACACTTGGACTGCGTTGGTTAACAATGTTCTCCAGAAAAAGAGGAGAGAAAACAATGGCAGACAGACTGGCAAATGAGATTATGGATGCAGCTAACAATACAGGCGCATCTGTAAAACGTAAAGAAGACATGCACAAGATGGCAGAAGCAAACAAAGCATTCTCCCATTTCAGATTCTAAGAGGAGGAAATCACCATGGCAGGAAGAGAATATCCGCTTGAGAGAACCAGAAATATTGGTATCATGGCTCATATTGATGCAGGTAAAACTACATTAACAGAGCGTATCCTTTATTACACTGGTATTAACTATAAAATTGGTGATACTCACGAAGGTACTGCTACCATGGACTGGATGGAGCAGGAGCAGGAGAGAGGTATCACAATTACTTCAGCTGCTACAACATGTCATTGGACACCGCAGAAAGAAAATAAACCTGCACCGGGTGCGAAAGAGTACCGTATCAACATCATTGATACTCCAGGTCACGTTGACTTCACAGTTGAAGTAGAGCGTTCCCTTCGTGTACTGGATGGCGCCGTTGGTGTCTTCTGTGCAAAGGGTGGTGTAGAGCCTCAGTCAGAGAACGTATGGCGTCAGGCAGACACATACAATGTACCACGTATGGCATTCATCAATAAGATGGATATCCTTGGTGCAAACTTCTACGGAGCAGTAGACCAGATTCGTGAGCGTTTAGGTAAAAACGCGATCTGTTTACAGCTTCCAATCGGAAAAGAAGATGACTTCAAAGGAATCATCGACTTATTCGAGATGCAGGCATATATCTACAACGATGAGAAAGGTGAAGACATCAGCATTGAGCCGATTCCGGAAGATATGCAGGATGAGGCAGAGCTTTACCATGACGAGTTAGTAGAGAAAATCTGTGAGTTAGATGATGATCTGACAATGATGTATCTGGAAGGCGAAGAGCCGTCCGTTGAGCAGTTAAAAGCTGTTTTAAGAAAAGCTACATGTGAGTGTACAGCTGTACCGGTTTGCTGTGGTACTGCTTACAGAAACAAAGGTGTACAGAAACTGTTAGATGCTGTCGTAGAATTTATGCCGGCACCGACAGATATTCCAGCTATCAAGGGTGTTGACCTGGATGGTAATGAGATTGAGAGACATTCATCTGATGATGAGCCGTTCTCCGCTCTGGCATTCAAGATCATGACAGACCCGTTCGTTGGAAAACTTGCATTCTTCCGTGTATACTCCGGTACAATGAATTCCGGTTCTTACGTACTGAATGCAACAAAAGATAAAAAAGAGCGTGTTGGACGTATTCTTCAGATGCACGCTAACAAGAGAACTGAGCTGGACAAAGTTTACTCAGGTGATATCGCAGCAGCAGTTGGATTTAAGATCACTACAACAGGTGATACAATCTGTGACGAGCAGCATCCGGTAATCTTAGAGTCCATGGAGTTCCCAGAGCCAGTTATCGAGCTTGCTATCGAGCCGAAGACAAAAGCTGGACAGGGCAAGATGGGTGAAGCTCTTGCAAAACTTGCAGAGGAAGATCCTACTTTCCGTGCTCATACAAACACTGAGACAGGCCAGACAATCATCGCCGGAATGGGTGAGTTACATCTGGAAATCATCGTTGACCGTCTGCTTCGTGAGTTCAAAGTAGAGGCAAACGTTGGTGCTCCTCAGGTTGCTTACAAAGAGTCATTTACAAAACCTGTTGATCAGGAATACAAATATGCAAAACAGTCCGGTGGACGTGGTCAGTACGGACACTGTAAAGTTAAATTCGAGCCGATGGATGCAAACGGTGAAGAGACATTCAAGTTTGAGTCCGCAGTTGTTGGTGGTGCCATTCCGAAAGAGTACATCCCGGCAGTTGGAGAAGGTATTGAAGAAGCAGCTAAGGCTGGTATCATTGCTGGATTCCCGGTTGTAGGTGTTAAAGCTACAGTTTACGACGGATCTTATCATGAGGTCGATTCCTCTGAGATGGCATTCCATATTGCCGGATCTATGTGTTTCAAAGAGGCTATGCAGAAAGCAAGCCCGGTTCTTCTTGAGCCGATCATGAAAGTAGAAGTTACTATGCCGGAAGAGTACATGGGTGACGTAATCGGTGATATTAACTCTCGTCGTGGACGTATCGAAGGTATGGATGACCTTGGCGGTGGAAAAATCGTTAGAGGTTATGTACCGCTGGCAGAGATGTTTGGATACTCTACAGACTTACGTTCCAAAACACAGGGACGTGGTAACTACTCAATGTTCTTTGAAAAATATGAGCCAGTTCCGAAGTCTGTACAGGATAAAATTATTTCCGCAAAAGCAAAATAAAACTTGAAATACTTTGACCTTTTTAATATAATCGAAGTATCGAGTGATAAGATTCAATTAAGAATTATGAATGCCGAAGGCATACAATTTTAAGGAGGACGCAAAAATGGCAAAAGCTAAATTTGACAGAAGCAAACCACATTGTAACATTGGTACAATTGGACACGTTGACCACGGTAAAACAACTTTAACAGCTGCTATCACAAAAGTATTAGCTGAGAGAGTAGAAGGAAACGAGAAAGTAGATTTCGAGAATATCGATAAAGCTCCGGAAGAGAGAGAGCGTGGTATCACAATTTCTACAGCTCACGTTGAGTATCAGACAGCAAAACGTCACTATGCACACGTTGACTGCCCAGGCCATGCTGATTACGTTAAAAACATGATCACTGGTGCTGCTCAGATGGATGGCGCTATCCTTGTAGTAGCTGCTACAGACGGTGTTATGGCTCAGACAAAAGAGCACATCCTTCTTTCCCGTCAGGTAGGTGTACCTTACATCGTTGTATTCATGAACAAATGCGATATGGTAGACGATGAGGAGCTGCTTGAGTTAGTAGAGATGGAGATCACAGAAGTTCTGGAAGAGTATGACTTCACAGACTGCCCGATCATCAAAGGTTCTGCTTTAAAAGCTCTGGAAGATCCGATGGGCGAGTGGGGCGACAAGATCATGGAGCTCATGGACACAGTTGATGAGTATATTCCGGATCCGCAGCGTGCAACAGATCAGCCATTCCTTATGCCGGTAGAGGACGTATTCACAATCACAGGTCGTGGTACAGTTGCTACAGGTAGAGTAGAGCGTGGTACTCTTCACATTAACGAGGAAGTTGAAATCGTTGGTATCAAAGAGGAGATTCAGAAAACAACTGTTACTGGTATCGAGATGTTCCGTAAACTGTTAGACGAGGCTCAGGCTGGTGATAACATCGGTGCATTACTTCGTGGTATTAAGAGAGAGGACATCGAAAGAGGTCAGGTTCTTACAAAACCAGGTACAGTAACATGCCATACAAAATTCACAGCTCAGGTTTACGTACTGACAAAAGACGAGGGTGGTCGTCATACACCGTTCTTCAACAACTATCGTCCGCAGTTCTACTTCAGAACAACTGACGTAACAGGTGTTTGCAACCTTCCAGAAGGTACAGAGATGTGCATGCCTGGCGATAACGTAGAGATGACAATCGAGCTCATCCACCCAATCGCTATGGAGCAGGGTCTTACATTCGCTATCCGTGAAGGTGGACGTACTGTAGGATCAGGACGTGTTGCTTCTATCATCGAGTAATACAATCTGAATATAGATTTGTTATCGTAAGATAACGTTGTGTCAAAACGTAAGATACCCGTAGAACTTCGGTTCTACGGGTTTTTCTGTTGCCTGGAAATATATAAAAGGGCAGAAAAGAATAACGAAGAGTATAGAAAAACAGTTGCCGGGAGAGTGTCCTGACAACCGTTTGTGATAACAGAATGATAACAAAATATATAATTTTCGCTTTTTAATACCAGGCAGACATTCCTTCTTTTAAAATCTTCCCGGAATTATAGCTTTCTATGATTTTACCAATAGCATGATCTGCAAAAAAAGTTTTTGTAAGCGCAGTTGTTGCTGAAGGCCATTCTTCTTCGGTTAAAAGTGGAAGTCCTTCTTCTTTTCTCGTTTCATTAATAGAATTTCTGAGTTCATTTTGCTCATCTACAGTAACAATATGGGAAAAATCATCATGTGCCATTTTCTGAATTTCTACAGTTTCATTTAATTTGTCAATTAGTATAATTCCATACATTTCATCTTCATTACCATTTGGAAAATACCAATAAGTAAGATATTGATCAGTTTCTTCAATTAATCTAAAAGTAACCATTTCGTCACACTTTCTATATATACTAAAATTAAGTTAGATCATAAACTCTGACAGTATTGCCCTCAGTGCCTTTTTTGATGATAGTATGACAACCTATCGTAGTTCCCATAGCACGCAGTTTCCATTCTTCTTGGGTAGCGTCCAGCTTATCCAGTTCTGCCTGTCTTTTATCTTCATCTTTAATAGCTAATATTTCAGCTTTTTCCTTTTCATAGACATTTTTAAATTGACACCATTTCCTGAAAAAGTCCTGCATTGTAGGATTATCGAA
>QWCK01001688.1_pt1 | contig 31326 bp, 27 predicted proteins | sample 1972571 | NCBI WGS metagenome assembly QWCK01 (sample SAMN09866710, study PRJNA288562) | Human gut metagenome isolate term2_stool, whole genome shotgun sequencing... | isolation source: gut | host: Homo sapiens | place: USA: California | reverse complement strand
TCAGGTAAATCCGAAGACGCTGGGAGCACTGCTTGCACACTTCGAGAATAAGATCATGTTCCAGGGATTCCTGTGGAACGTAAACAGCTTCGACCAGGAGGGCGTCCAGCTTGGTAAAGTCCTTGCAAAACGCGTTCTGGCTCATGAGACAGACGGAGCACTGAAGGTATTCAGTGATCTGCTCAATATCTAAAAGCGTTATTTTCTGATCAGAAAAGGCGTCCTGTGAAAAAAATCTCCCGGAAAAACTCCGGGAGATTTCAGACTATAGACAAAGCCCTGCTTAGGGGCGGTGACGTAAGAAAACATTTATGTGAGAGAATCGGCGTAGTTTAGGCTACGCCGGTTTTCTTTTCTTTTTGGGCTGCTTGGGATTGCTCCCTTGCTTCCTCAAAATCAAATGCACCAATGAAGTTATAGACAATCTCAATTTCTCTGACCTTAATGCGCGGCTCGTTGTCGTCCGGCGTGTAAACCTCGGAGATATAAATTTTATCCACAAACTCCCGGAGAATGGAAGCGTCAAGCTGCTGCATATCGGTGTACTTTCTGACCGCTGCAATGAACTGTCTGACGTTGACTTTCTGCTTCTCCTGTTCCTTGACTTCCTGCCGCAGATGTTCGACAAGATTTGTAAGGTTGGTCTGTTCCAGCTCATAGTCACGGGACAGTTTGATGAAACGCTCGTCGGAGAGCTTGCCGGAAATGTTATCCTCATACAGTCGCTTGATGATAACATCCAGCTCGGCAATCCGCTTTTGCGATTGCACCAGAGTGTCTTTCTTTTGTGCCAGCTCCTTATCCCGTTCCCGCAGGCTTTGATCTGCGGCCCGCTGCACAAAGTCGTCCTCATACTGCGTCACATACTGAATGGCTTCCCGCAGGTTTCGCAGCACGATTTCTTCAAGGACAACGCGCCGGATAGAGTGGGTCGAACATAAAGTGCGGTCTTTACGGTAAGTTGAGCAAAGGTAATATTCCTGTTCAGGTTTGAAGTGATTGGCTCTGCACAAGTACATCTTTCCGCCGCAATCCGCACAGAACAGCAGGCCGGAGAACATACCCATGTCGCCCATCTTAGTTGGACGGCGGCGGCCCTGTCGGATTTTCTGGACGATCAGAAACACGCTTTCCTCAATAATAGGTTCCTGTGTGTTCTCAAAGATCACCCAATCCGCCGGATCATTCCATAATACTTTCTTGCTCTTGAACGATTGCTTGGAAGTTTTGAAGTTGACCGTATGGCCCAAATAGTCAAGGCGTTCCAAAATATGTACTACCGTCTTTGTTGCCCATTTATAAGGGTCAGTTGGCCGTTTAGATGTTGTCGGCAAGTCGTTTTCGTAGCAGTAAGCAACAGGCGAAAGAACTTTATTTTCTTGGAGCCATTTTGCAATTTGCGTCGGCCCCATGCCGTCCATGCACAGTGCAAAAATCTTCTGGACAACGGCGGCAGCTTCTTCATCCACGATCCACCGCTTCTTGTTCTCCGGGTCTTTCTTGTACCCATAAGGCGGGATAGTGGTAAGGTGTTCGCCGGAGCGTCCTTTGGATTGCCACGTTGCCCGGATTTTCTTGCTGGTGTCCTTGGCGTACATTTCATTGAATACGTTGCGGATGGCGGTAAATTCGCTGTCCCCGCGCACACTGTCCACACCGTCATTGACGGCAATAAAGTGGACGCCGTACTCTGGAAACAGCATTTCCGTATACATCCCGACTTGCAGATAGTTACGCCCGAACCGGCTCATATCCTTAACGACAACGCGCTTGATCTTGCCCGCCTTGATGTCGGCAAGCATCCTCTGGAATCCGGGCCGGTTGAAGTTGGTTCCCGAATATCCGTCGTCCTCGTCGTAGTGGCGGATGGCTGTATAGCCGTGATCCCGGCAATACTTTTCCAAAATCCGCTTCTGGTTGCTGATACTGTTGCTCTCGCCGTCCAGCTTATCTTCTTGGGAAAGACGCTCATAGCAGGCGGTAATGCCCTCGGCTTCCTCCTGCGGCTGGCTGTGGACATAGAATTGCAGCACCGTGTTTTGGATGGCCGTCTTGGTTTCCTCGCTCAACGGCGCGTCGTTGGATACGCGCTGAAAGGAAGTGACTGGCTGTTGGTACATTTGATTGTCAAGGTTCAAAGTAGTATCGTTATTCCGTGTCGCACGGGAGTTCCGTGCAATCACCATTTCCGGCTGTTTGCTCATAAGTTCCTCCTATTCCGCAGCCGGAAAACGAGGCATGATACAAGTATATTATACCATATCATGCCCCATCCGTCTGCTTGTAGGAAATGAAAAAATCTTTAATTTTTAAGTGGCTGCCTTGCTCAAATCATTTTGAAGCAGCCGACGGATTTTCTTGACTGCGGTTTCTTTCGCGCCGTCTTTGACGGTCGCTTTCACAATATATCGAACGCCTCCGATCTCGTACTGACGTACTACGGGGGCGGTCTGGTTCTGACTTGTTACTGTACTCATACAGTAATCCCCCTTTCGCTTACATTGGTGTAAAACGAAATGGGCAGTACGGACGGCTGTTGGCGCAGCTCCACGGGAATTTCACCCCCGCGTGGTTCTCACGCGGCCCTACCTATTGCCTGCGACGCTTTTAACGCTCGGACTTGGAAACCCCGGAAAAAACGGAGCTTCGTTTAGCTATAAGGGAGTATCATTGTCGCTACCTCCGCTGTTTAAGAGCTGCCTTGCCCTCGGCCCGGTGGTTCTCGCTCTCTCATAAGATATGAGGTCATGGCGCACCACGCCGATGCGGAAGTTGCAGAATGTGTCCGCTGCCCTATGATGCGCCGCCGTTATCTTGCGGGCATTTTTGTCAAGGAACTGTGACGCCACAGACCTTTTGCTGGCGGGGAAAGGGTAAGCCGCTGCATCCAGCCGGGCGGTTATCGTTAAACTTTAACGATAGCTTGGATCAACCTGATTTCTAAGCACCGTTTCATGTACTCGTCCACACACAAATGAGGATAGCCGTCCTCGTCATAGAGCGTCCGGGTACACAGACAATTCATGTAATTGTCATAGTACCGAAGCAACCGTTCTACGGCTTGGGGATCGCCTGCACGGGCGGACACATACACTGAAAGGGGCAAAGGCTCTTTGCCTTTGTAGGCAGGTTCTTTCATCCGCGTCAACCTCCTTCCGGCATGAGCGCCATCAATTTTACACGCAACTCTTTCAGTGTCTTTGTCCTGTGGCGCTGGACGGCGCTGCGGGACATCCCTGTGAGGCTGGCGATCTCGCCGTCTGCCATATCCAGTACGCAGTACAGGATCAAAATGCTTTGTTCCTGTTGCGGCAGGTTGGCAAAAGCGTCGGCCACAAGCTCGTTGTCGATATGTAAATCGTACCCATGAGAGCTAAATACAAAGCTGTCGCTGGGGTAGCGGTCTACGGTGCAGAGCTTGTCCAACTCATGCTGCGGCAGGTCGCTGAACGTCGTTTCACGATCTCTTTGACGCTTCATATTCCGCAGATAAGCCCGTGCCTCATTCTTCAACACTTTTTTGCAAAAGGCATCGAACTGGCCTTGTCCATAGTCGCGGGGGATAGCTTCCATCATTTTCACCCCCTTTCTGTTGGGGGATTGGGTGGTTCTCTCCCTTTCCGCTACTACTAATCCTGCGATACCCTTTGCTGCCCGCTGCACGCCTCCTTTTTGGACTTTTTTTTGAAAAACTTCCAGAGCAAATTTGAAACCGCAGAAATGACAAAATTCGCCCGACAGGTCGTAGACCCACCGAGCGAAAATGAAAGCAATATGAAGTTTATTTACATTGTATAGTTCATACTGTTGGCCGGAGCTGCCCCCTGTTGGGTATAGGCTTTTTTTAACAAGCTATGCCTTTGAAAAACAGGACATATCAGCATGGCGGCTCCCTCCGTGGGCCGCCGATCCTGTGCCGGGCAAAGAGAAGCGGCGGCCTTGATTACTCAAAGCCGCCGTTGGTCGTATGGGCGCGTCAAAAGGGCTGCTGGGCGACGGCTTTTTTTCTTTGCCGTCGTCCGGCAGCTATTTCAACATATTATGTCCGAAAGAAGTCGTTACGCTTTAATGTTTCCTTTCTTCCTTATAAGAACTGTCCCCGTCATAGTAGCTGCAAGACTGGCTACTATATGACTAACCAGTACCGCAACCCAAATCCCGTTTAGGCCAAATCCCAAATAAGATAGCAAATAGGCCAAAGGCATCCGAACCACGATATAATAGAAAATCATCAAGAACATACTTATTGACGGTTTTCCCATGCCGTTAAGCGCACCCAAATAACAGTTTGTGACTGTGTTGAGAACATACCCGATGCTGACAATCAGGAAATATGTACCGACAATGACCGCGACATCGCTGCTCCTGACGAACAGGCCGGAAAGCTGTTTGGAAAATCCAACCACCAGAACAGAGAGGATCACAAGCAGGCCACACCCATATCCCAAAGCGCATTTCAAATAGTCTTTTGCTCGATCATATCGCGCTCCACCAGCGCATTGGCCGATGATTGTAGTTAAAACCATGTTCAGAGCCATAGCCGGATAGAACAGGATAGTTTCCAGTTTTCCCGTTACCCCATAAGCCGCTATTGCCGTTACACTATATGTACTAACGAGTGCCGTAAGGGAAGTTGTGCTGATTGCTGGAATACTTTGCTGAATTACAGAGGGAATTGCTTTTTGAATCAGCAGCAGGACATCACTGCAATTAAAAGCAGAGATTTTGAATGTAAATAACTTTTTCTTTTTCAGATAGGTCAGCATAAACAGCAGGCAAATCATCTGTGAAAGCAATGTCGCAATCGCGGCACCATGAAACCCGATGAAATGAATAAAAACAGGATCAAAGACGGCGTTCAAAATGGTTGATACCAGCATTGCAACAGCCTGAAACATGGAATTACCAAAGCTACGCAAAACCGCAGTGAAATACAAGTAGAGGTAAACTGCCAAATAGCCAAGGATATAAATTGCCAAATAGCTGTATGCCATATCATAAGTTTCGGCAGGAGTGTTCAAGGCTTTCAAAATTCCCGGAAGAAAAATTTCAAGCAAAATGGTGACAAGTAGGGAAAATGTCACTGCTACGCAGAACGATGTGGCTATCAAACTTTCGGCCTTTTTCTTATCCTTTGCACCAATGGCTTGGGAGATCAAAATAGACACACCGTTTGTTGCTCCCATTGCAACAGAAGTCAAAATTAAAATGATAGGGGTAGAATTTGTTAAAGCGGCATAGGCCGTTTCACCGAGCAGATTTCCGATCCACAGACTGTCTACAAGGTTATACATCATATTAAGGAACATGGCGGCAATCATCGGCAGCGCCATTGCCATAAGGCAACGCTTTGTGTTACCACCTATAAAATCAATTTTCGTTGGCATAAATAGTCTATCCTTTCCATAGATAATGAATGAACAACATTCATATTGAAGCCCAAAATAAGCACCGCTGTTTGCGGCACGCTTAGTTGAATGAAAGCTATTCATTTTCTGCTTTTTGATAATCCCCCGTCCCAAAACGGGGGATCATCTCAAAGGTGAAGTGCAAATATGAGAAATTCACGAATCCGTTTGGATTTATCTTCTTGTGTAAGATCGTCTGCCAGTAGAATACCAAGCTGCCCATATACGCAAAATGTCGCGGCGGCCTGCAAATCATCGAAATGGATTTCACCTTTTTGTTTGGCACGTTGCAGCAGTTTTTCTACAAGTGGCACCAACTTCTCACATACCTTGAGGGCAAGCTGATCGTGAAATTTTCTGTTCTCCGTTCCGTGAAAAACAGAATAATATTTTGTGTCCTGTTTTTCCATAGTGGCAGGCATTTCTTCAATAATCTGACGTAAGGTTTTGCGGTCGTCTGTTTCGGCATCTGCAAATTGCTCTACCAGTACATCGGCATATTGTTCAATCGCGCTGTCAAATAAAGCCTCTTTGGACGGAAAATAGCGATAGCACAAACCTTGTGCCACACCGATGGCTTTTGCTATATCTGTAATTGAGGTTTTTTCATAACCGTTTTCCCCAAACAATTTGAGGGCAGTGTCTAAAATTTCCTGCTTGCGTACTTCCGGCTCTTTTGTAATTCGCATAGTTTTGAGCCTCCTTTCTTTTATCATATCACCCCCACACGAAAAAATCAATGAGTGAATATCAATCATTTTTCGCCCATAGCAATACACGCAGTATTTCCAATCTGCTCCCACGATACATTGCGAAAATATTTTGAAAGCATAGAAACAATTTCTGCTTCGGAGTAAATCTTGACATCCCCCTCTTTGCTGTGGCGCATATAGAAATTCATAATGATGCGTCCTACAAGTGGCTGCCAACAATCGCCCATTAGGAACGTGCCGCCGGGTTTCAATACCCGGTGTACTTCTCTTAGGACATTCATCGGAGCTGGATAATGATGAAACGAATCATTGCAATACACGACATCAAAGGTATTGTCCGGGAAAGGGAGTGCCTCACTATCTCCCAACAACAGTTTCACTTGCTCCGGTAGCTTCGACTTTGCAACATGAAGCATTTTTTCTGATAAGTCAATTCCGTATAATTCTTTGCCAACATCTTCTTGCAAAATAAGTTTCAACATCTCGCCAGTTCCGCATCCTAAATCAAGGGCAGATTGGAATGGAATATGCGACAGCTTTTCCAACAGGACAGGATAAAGGGATCGGGCGTGCTGGCCCTTAATATCTTTGTCATAGGTAGCAGCTTGTTGGTTAAAGGCTGCCTTTGAGTTTTCTTTTGCAGTATTCATGGCATTGACCTCCTTTCCATCTATCAGTATAGCACCATTTTCTGAAATGTCAATGAATGTTATTCATTCAATTATATGAGTTATAAAGTTTAATCTACCTGCATATAGCAACATTCCATCGGGATACTATGAACTATACAATGTAGATGGGTGATGTTATATGGCGAAAGTTGAAGATTGCCCCGGCTTTGAAACTTTCGGCGCAGATGTGAAAGCTGCGCGGAAAGCAAAGCACCTGACGCGCAAGGTGCTGGCCGAAATAGTGGGAATTGAATGGCGCTATCTTGCCAATATTGAAAATAAAGGCACGATCCCCAGCCTCCCGGTTGTGATCCAGCTTATCAAAGTCTGCGGGCTTCCCGTGGAGCAGTATTTCAACCCGGAAATCATACGCGGGGACAGCGAACAGCGGCAGCGGGTCAGCCACAAGCTGAAACTTTGCCCGGAACACTATTTGCCAGTCATTGAGGGCGCAATCGACGGGGCGCTGAAAATTGAACAATCAGCGAAAGAAACGGGGGATGTGTGAAAGCATCCTCCGTTTTCCGTTTTGCCAGAGGGCCGCAAGGCTCTCTTATTTTTTTGCCCTTTTTTCAGAGAAATCCCGCATTTTGCGGGCAGTTGGACGTGTTGGGAGCGTTTTAGTAGCGGAGAAGAAGAAACGTAGCAAGCATAGGAAGTGTAGCCACACTTCCGAAAACCGGCCCGTCCCTGTCCCTGCGGGCCGTGGCCGGTTGCTTGTTGGGGAAAGCCCCAAACCCCTGTTCAGAAAGGACGGTGAATGAATGGCAAACCGAACACGAAACATTGTGCTGCGCGTCCCTGTGACGCCGGAAGAACGGGCCTTGATCCAGCAGAAAATGGCCCAGCTCCACACGAAGAACTTTTCCGCCTATGCCCGGAAAATGCTCATTGACGGGTATATCGTCCACATGGACACCAGCGACATCCGGGCGCAGACCGCGGAGCTGCAAAAGATCGGCGTCAATGTCAATCAGATTGCCCGGCGTATCAACAGTACCGGGACTGTGTACGCGCAGGACATTGAGGACATCAAAGGGGCGCTGGCGAAGATATGGCAGTTACAAAGATACATCCTATCAAGTCAACGCTGAAAAAGGCGTTGGACTACATCGAGAACCCGGACAAGACCGAGGACAAAATGCTGGTGTCCTCCTTTGGCTGCTCCTATGAAACAGCGGACATAGAATTTGAAATGCTGCTGGCGCAGGCGATCCAGAAAGGCAACAATCTGGCCCACCACCTGATCCAATCCTTTGCCCCCGGCGAGGCCACGCCGGTACAGGCCCATGAGATCGGCAAGCAGCTTGCCGACGAAGTGCTGCAAGGCAAATACTCCTATGTGCTGACAACCCACATCGACAAGGGCCACGTCCACAATCACCTGATTTTCTGTGCTGTGGATATGGTAAACCACCGCAAGTACAATTCTAATCGGCAGAGCTACGCCTATATCCGGCGCACCAGTGACCGGCTGTGCCGGGAACACGGTTTGTCGGTGGTACAGCCCAGCCGGGATAAAGGCAAGAGCTATGCGGAATGGGATGCCGGGCGCAAGGGTAAGAGCTGGAAAGCCAAACTGAAAGCTGCCATTGACGCAGTAATCCCGCAGGCCAAAAACTTTGACGATTTTCTCCGGCTCATGGCGGCGCAGGGCTATGAGATCAAGCAGGGTAAATTTATTTCGTTCCGCGCCCCCGGACAGGAACGCTTCACCCGCTGCAAGACCTTGGGCGAGAACTACACCGAGGAAGCCATCACCAGCCGGATCAAGGGGCTGGCCGTGGACAGAGGCCCGAACCGGCAGCGCAAGGGTATCACCCTGCGGATCGACTTGGAGAACAACATCAAGGCCCAGCAGAGCGCGGGCTATGCACGTTGGGCGAAGCTCCAAAATTTGAAGCAGGCCGCAAAGACAATCAACTTCCTTACCGAGCATGGCATAGAGCAATATGCCGAGCTGGAAAGCAAGGTCGCGGAGATCAGCGCGGCCAACGACGAGGCGGCTGCGTCCCTCAAAGATGTGGAACATCGTCTTGGGAACATGGCGGTGCTGATAAAGAACCTCACCACCTACAAGCAGCTCCGGCCCGTGGTGCTGGAATACCGCAAGGCCAAAGACAAGGCCGCGTTCCGGCGCGAACATGAAAGCCAGCTCATTTTGTACGAGGCTGCGGCAAAGGCCATCAAGGACGCCGGAATCACAAGGCTGCCCGATCTGGCCGCCCTGAAAGCCGAGTACCGGGAGCTGGACAAGCAGAAAGCGCGGCTGTACGAACAGTACGGCGAAGTCAAGCGAGAGCTGAAAGAATACGGCATTATCAAGCAGAATGTGGACAGCATTTTGCGGGTGATGCCGGGAAAGGAGCAGGCACAAGAGCTATGAGCATACCGAGAATGAATTACCCTCAATATCGCAAGGCCCGGAAGCTGACGCATGAGTGCTGCAACTACTGTGACGGGAACTGCCTTTTGCTGGACGACGGCGAGGAATGTGTGTGTGTCCAGAGCATTTCCTATTCTCTGCTGTGCCGGTGGTTTCGTGCCGCTGTTCTCCCGCTGGATGGGGCGCTGTATGCCGAGATCATCCAGAGCCGAGACAGCGTGAAGCGGTGCGCCGTATGCGGTGCTGCATTTACACCGAAATCCAACCGGGCCAAATACTGCCCGGATTGCGCGGTGCGGATGCGCCGGAAGCAAGAGGCCGAAAGGCAGCGGAAAAGATACCTGCAAGCTACGCAGTTAAGCCGCTGAATAGGCCGCCATAGCGGGCTTCTGGCAAGCGATTGACGGGGCGGCAATAGGATTGCTCCAATACCCGCCGGAACGGGTTTTGAAATGCGTAGAATATCCCCCATAGGAAAACGCCGGGCGCAGGGCCAACAGGCCGCCGCGTCCGGCGCTTTCTTATGGGCTGTTCAGGATGGCCCGGATCAGTCTGCTTTGCAATCGGCGCTTCATGTACTCGTCCACCCGCACATGGGGCGTACCGTCCAGATCGTAGAGCGTCCGGGTACAGAGCTTGTTTATGTAGCCCTCATAGTACCGCAAGACGCGCTCCACGGCCAGTGGATCACCAGCGCGGGCCGCCTCGATCACAGACAGGGACAACAACTCCCGCCCACAGAAAGTCGGCTGCTTCATTTCGGTTTCCTCCTTTCTTCCTCCAATCGTTTCCGCAATTCGTTCAGGGCCTTGGTGCGGTGCCGCTGGACGGCGCTGCGGGACATTCCCACAAGACTGCCGATCTCTCCGTCTGCCAGCCCCAACACACAATGCAGGATCAAAATGCCTTGCTCCTGTTCCGGCAGACTGGCAAAGGCAGCGGCCACCAGCTCGTCATGGATATGTAAGGCATAGCCATAGGCTGTGAATAGGATGCTGTCGCTTGGGTATTCGTCCACTGTGCAGAGCTTGTCCATTTCTTGCTGCGATAAGGCGCTGAACTCGATTTCTCGGTTCCGCTGGCGTCCCAAATCCCGCAGGTGGGTTCTGGCCTCATTGCGGAGAACAGTTTTACAGAAAGCGTCAAACCGGCAGCGTTCTCTATAACCATCAGGAGTGTACTTCATCTTCTCACCCCCGATCTGCGGGAGAGTGAGAAGCCGGGGCCGGTTGCGTCGCCCCCTGTGTCTATGTTGCTGCGGAAGCTCCGGCCCGCACCGAAAAACCGCAGGAATCGACAAAATTCGCCCGGCAGGTCGTAGACCCACCGGGCGAATATGAAAGCGTTATGAAGTTTCCTTACATGGTATAGTTCATATCGTTGGCCGGAGCTGCCCCCTGTTGGATACAGGCTTTTTTTAACAAGCTATGCTTTTGAAAAACAGGGTATATCAGCATGGCGGCTCCCTCCGTGGGCCGCCGATCCTGCGCCGAACAAAGGAAAGCGGCGGCCTTGATAACTCAAAGCCGCCGCTGGTCGTATGGGCGTGTCAAAAGGGCTGCTGTACGACGGCTTTTTTCTTTGCCGTCGTCCGGCATAACATCAAGTTTTTATATTAGATAAATAAATATAGGCATCTTCAAGTGATGCTTCGCAGGGCCAACATTCGATGTCAGGATGTGACGAACTGATTATTTTCATCAACAATCCATCACTTGTAAGTTGTTTCGCTGAAACATGGTATCGCTGTTCTACTTCTCTGGCTTTATTTTCATTCGATACCCTACACTTCCAAACATGACCTTGTGCCTGCTCAATTAGTTCAGACATATTGCCTGAATAGAGAAAGTGACCTTTTTTCATTACAGCGAGTTGATTACAGGTAGCAGCCAAGTCCTCCGTAACATGGGTTGAAAAAAGAACTGTTCTGTCCGCAGAGAAATCAAACAATAGATTTCTAATTCGGATGCGTTCTTCCGGGTCAAGCCCTGTTGTGGGTTCATCGACAATTAAAACAGATGGATTGTGTAAGAGAGCTTGGATAAGCCCCACTCTGCGTTTCATTCCACCGGAGAGCTGCCGATTTTTCTTCTTCTGATGTGCAGATAACCCTGTGGCCTCCAAATAATAGTCTATTTGTTTCTGGTACTCCGCTTTTTCCATGCCAGACATAATCCCAACATACTCCAATGCTTCACGCACTGTAAGATTGGGATATAGGCCAAACTCTTGCGGCAAGTATCCAATTTGCTTTTTGATGATCTCGTAATTTTCCGGCTTAACAGTGAGGCCGTTTATTTCAACCGTACCAGATGTGGGAGTAAGAAGTGTAACCAATATCTTCATCAGTGTTGTTTTTCCGGCTCCATTTTCCCCCAGAAGTCCATATATGCCATGTTCGATAGTCAAGTTTACATGATTTAGGACTTTCACACCCTTTTTGTATTCCATTACTAAATCACATACTTTTATTCCCATGTTTACACCACCTTTTTTTATTAAAATCCGGCTGCTGATTTACCAGATGTAGATTCCAGTACAATAAAGCAACTGCACATACAACGTATAATATTCTGCTCGGCCAAAAAGGAATTAAATAACCATACTTCAAAATATTTTCTCTAATTTAGAGGTTGAACCGATAGAAAATCCATTTGATTATATCAAAAAACTCCAAAAGGATTTTCCGTATAAAGAGATAAAGTTTACAGATGAATTTTATAATATAACTGGTTTAACACGGCAAGAGAATATCTAAAAAAGTTGCAGAGGACACTTTCAACAGTGTTCTTCTGCAACTTTTTTGTTGACTAATTAAACTTTTGATTTTTGTGAGATTTCTTTGAAAAGGATGCCGTTAATAACCAGCCCACCAACTTGTTACCTGTGTATGTGTTGCTTTTGGAAGATGAATCAGATTGCTATACGCATTACTTCCGCCGTATGCAAGCGGGCGAATATGGTGAACATCGTATAAACTGCGATTTAAGGTAACGCCCGTATTGGCGGTGTAAGTATTATAGTAGGTATCAGCTAAATTAGACGGACGAGTAGTTGTTGCACCTTTGGCATAGTTAGCAGGCGGCATGGGTAGGCTTTTCCCGCTTACAGAATCAGAAAAATTAAAATTCCAAGCGTGTCCTGTTCTATTAGAAAGTGCAGTTGTTGTTACGCCACTTCCAGAAGTAGCATTATCATAGTCCGTAATAGTGTAGGCAACATAATAATACCCTGTTTTTGCAGGAACTGTCCATGTGTAATCTACGCCATACTCACTGTTGGATGTATATGTATGGTAAACAGAACCCCCAACATTTGAGTAAGAGCCGGATAATGTTGTAAAACTCCCCTTTAATTGAGCTGTCAATTTAATATTTGGTTTCACAAAAGGAGAGGTTGGGCAATCAACATTAAAATACCAAGTAAATTCGCCACCACTGGTTTTTTTAATTCCAGCACGGACAAGATAAATTTCAATTCCTCGCTCACTGGGAGTATCAGCAGATCCTTTAGGAACAGGGATGGCAACTTCGTCGAAAGTAAGAAGTTCACCATCCTCAACAAGCATTTCACCCGTGGTCGTATCGTAATGAGTGACTTGCCCGGAATCAGCGAGAGAGGTATCCATGACGGCTTCCAACTCATTCTGGTAGGGTTCAGCCGCAATAGCAGTAATCGACATTCCTATGGCCATCATGGTGACAAGCACCAAACTCACAATTTTCTTTAAGTGTTTTTTCAACATACAGTCATTCCTCCTTATTAGGTATCGTAAATAGAAAATGCCATCAAACTATCATCCCAATGGAATCACCTCTTTCATTCATTTCAATCGCGCAATCCCCTTATGTTTTATGGTAAAATTATACAAATTATGAAGTATAACGTCAATATTATATGAACAATACAGTGTAATATACTAAAAAGCGCCGGACGCAGAGGCCATACAGCCACCGCGCCCGGCGCTTTGCTATACTTGGATCACTCGTCCGTGAAATGGAACTGCCGCGCCTCAAAGTCGGCGTCGTGCATGGCGTCCAGCTTATCGGCGGTCTGGCGGGCCAGCGCCGCCATGTCCTCGTCCATGTCCGGCAGGGCGGCCCGGATGTTGGCCGCCGTCCTGCGCCGGTCGGTCTTGTGATACATACAGATCAGGTTTTCTTCCTCTACGGTAAACGGTACCATTGTCATACCTCCAATTCGTTTTTCTTGGTTCTGGCCGGGGCCTTTTTCGGGGCTTGGGCCTGTTTGGTTTCGGATAGCTGCCTGCGGATGGAAGCGCGGGGCCTCCGCACTTCCTTGTCCCGGTTCTCGTCCTTGCCGATCACCGCATACAGGCCGTGCCGGTCTTTCATGCCGGTAAAGCACAGGGATTTATAGGGCAGCATAGAAAACAGTCGGTCGGTGTCCTTGCTGGACGCAATCTGGACGAAGTACGGGGACAGCTCCACCATGAAATGCGTTTTGTTGGGGCTGTTGGGGGCGGACAGATCTTTCAGCCCGGCCACGATCCGCTGCGCCTCGGCCAAAATCATGCCGTCATGCAGCGCCGTGACGTGGGCCTTGAAGTCGCCGGGCGCAAGCTGCGCCCGGCCTTTCTGTTCCTGCCGCAACAGCTCCCGCAGGTGTTCCGGCTCATTAGGCTTGGCCTCATACCGCAGGAACGCCCCCAACTTGGGATCGGGCCGCCCGTCGAAGTACAGACCGGCGGGCTGCTCCCGGTCGCCCTTTTCATAGTGCAGGATGATGTTGTCGGCCTGTACCGCCTCGGCTGCGACGTGCCGGAAATGCTGCTGATAGTCCAGCTCATAGAGATTACCCCGGATGGTGCCGCCCTGTGTGCCGGTCAACTCCACCGCATAGGCCAGTATCTTGTCACGGGTCTGTTCTCCATAGAACTTCCATGTGTTGTGCTGCCGGGTGCCTTTCAGGAAAACGTCACGCTCCCGAAAACAGTATGTCCCAGAGGGCCGGGACATCCAAAGCAGGGCCTTATCCACGGCCTGATCGCTGGCGGCGTCCCGATGGATAATGCTTTTGTCAATGTCAAAGTCATTCTGATAAAAGGCGGTATGCTGTCGCATGAGCTGTTCCAGCGCGGCCAGAACATCCACATTCTCAAACCTGTTCATGGTGTCACACCTCCAATTCCTGTGCTTTTTCCCGCTGCGGCGGTTTCTTCTTCTGTTCCTCCTTGGCGGCTTTGAGCTGCGCCCGGATGGACGGTTTTTTCTGTTTCTGCGCCGGGCGCTGGGGCTGCTTGGGCTTTTGGGCCTCCGCCTTGGCTGCCTCGGCCACGTCGAACAAGGAAATCTGTTCCCCGGCTTTGGCCTTGGCTTCCAGTTCACTCATGGTCGGGGCATTGTTCAGAACACCGTCGATCATGTTGTAGTTCTGCTCGGTCGTCATTTCAGCGGCCTTGATGGGGCTTTCCTGCTGGGCGGGGATGGCAAAAGCGTCTGTGCCGTTGCCCATGATAAGATACTTGCCGTCCTCGGATTGGTGGTGGAAACCATAGCCTGCGGCCTCCAACTGTTCCCGGCTCATGTCGGTTACAAGGAAGCTACCTCTTGGGGTCTGGATGCTCTCGCCGGTGAGCAATTCCCGTGGCGTAAGCTGTTTTTCCCGCTGCAAGAAAAACTCCGGCACCGGCGTAAAGCCGAAGCTGTCACAGTAATGGGCTTCCTCCTTGCCGCTACGGTTCAGCACCACAACGTCGGAAACGGAAAGGCTGTGGCCGGTGAAGTCGGCGGGACGGTCAAGGTTGAATGTACGGTAGATGTCCTCCAGCGTGGTTTTGCCGTCCAGCGGGGCCGTGTAGATAAGATCGTAATTCTGCCGGTCAACGGCCAGCCCCGCTTCCTGCAAGCTCTCGTAAGCCTCAAAGCGATAGTCCCGTGTTTCCGGCCCGCCTTTGAGCTGGTAGATGGTAAAGGTGTCGCCCTGTTCCGGGGGATCGACGGTGAAATACGGGTTTTCCCATTGGGTGAAAGGCATATCCGGCATGGCCTTGTAGCTGCCGTTCTCCATCGCATAGGGCCGCACCCGGTCAAAGCCGATTTCCTGTGCCACACGGGAGAGGCTTTCCAGTACCACGGGATCACTCCGCAGCCATTCCATGCGGGTGAAGTCCTCCACAAGATAATTCTGGCCCGCCCGCACATGGAGAATATCGGCGGCGCTCATGCCGTCCTTGCTTTCCATGCCCAGTGTCAGATGGGCGTAGGGTCGGCCATCGGTGTTCAAATCCTTGGCCTCGCTGTTATAGGGCTGGCTCCGCAGCTCGTCGAACCGGGCCTTGGCTTCCTCAAAGGTGGCGAAGTGTTCAATCGGGGTCTGTTGTTCGGCATTGGTGGCCCATGTTTTCAGATCGGGGATGATGTAAAAGCCCCATTCCCGGCCTGCCTCCGGCGCTGCGGCGCTGCGCTCGGCCAGTGTTTTTTCGGCACGTTCCCGCACATCGTCCCGCAGCGGCACCGTATAGAGGCTGGAATCAGAAGAAAAGCCCACGTTATTGAAAACGTAGTCCACATCGGCCTCTTTCAAGGCACCTGCCGGATAGTAGTCAGCCCGTGTTGGGGTGTCGCTTACCTTGCCGTTCGCAATATCATGGTTCAATCCCGTTTCCAGATGGGTACAGATTTTTCCGTCCACGGCCAGCGTCACATAGTACCAGCCAATATAACCGCCGGTCTTTTCGTCGGCTCCCTCGTTGAACTCCACATTGAGCAGCGTGTAGGGCTTCAAGCCCTTTTGGGCTGCGATCTCGTTGTCCTTGGCCTCCCGCTGCAACAGCGCGGGCAGGGCCGCTTCCTTGGTGGCCTTGACGATTTCCGGGTTGTACTGCACTAAAGTACGGTTGACACATTCCGTCTGCACCTTGACCGTCTTGGCTTTTGGCGTCAGGTGGTTGCCGATAAACAGGGACGCGCCGTTGTCAAAACGGATCGTCATATCGCTGGTGCCGCGCCATTTGCCGGTACAGGGGGACGTGTGGATTTCGCCGGTCTTGCAGCCAAACGCCTGCGCGATCACATCAATCTTGGCCTGCAAGGGCAGGTCTTTGTAGCGGTCAGCGATTTCCAGCGCCTTTTTCTGCAACTCCGTCAGGGTTTCGGCGGGGGCCGCCTGCGGCTCGGCATCGGAAGTAACTTCCTGCGCCGGGGCGGTTTCCGGCTCCGGCACGGGTTCTTGTTCCGGGGTGGGTTCCTGTATCGGCTGCTCCTGTTCCTTGGCATACAGCTCCTTGACGGCCTCCTGCGTCAGCTCCCCGGTATTGAGCTGATCCATCAGCTCCCGGCACTGTTCCGGCGTCCCGACATAGAGAACATCCCCGATCTTGGCCCTGCCGTTGTCCTGCGGAACATAGGCTTGCAGCATATACAGGTTTTCCCGGCTGTCGCTGCTGGGGGTGGCGTGTACCCGGTAGAAGTAGTCCGGCTCGGCCTGATCCTGTGCCATCTGCGCCCGCTGCTCCCGGCTGCTGTTGCGTTGCAGCTCCGTGGGCTTGATGCCGGAAAGGGGCTGAATACAAGCGATCCTGTCCGACGCATGGTAGGCGTTGTCGTTCAAAAGCCGCTGCCATGCGCCCACACTTGGCGCCCAGCGGAAACCGTTCTCTTTCAACTGCTGGCGGGCGTCCGCTTCCGGCTTGCCGTCAAAGAACACCTGCAAGCGGCCCTGATCCCGGTTGGCCTCCACATGGCCGCCGTCAAACTCCCAGCCCACATAGGCCACTTCGTTTGCGCGGGTCAGGCTTTCGATCCGCTGCCGGACACGGCGGATTTCCGCATTGTTGTTGGACAGCTCCCAGCTCTGAAACGGCTTCTTTTCATAGTGCCAGCCGGACGCCATATCTGCTTTCAGGTTTTCAAGGTTTTCAGGAGAGAGGTGCGGGCAGCCGTCCAGCGTACCGTGTTTGCGGTAATAGGCATTGACCGCTTTCATGGTTTCCTGCGTTTTTTCCAGACCGGCCAGCTTTTTTTGCAGCTTGGGAATGGCCTGCGGGTCGTCCTGCCGGATGCCGCCCATGCCGGTGCTGCGGATTTTATCAAGCAGCCCTTGGATGTACTGCCATTCCTGCATATTGCTGTCGCGGGCCGCGTTCTGTTTCTCTTTCTGGCGTACCGGGAAATTGGAACCACCGGCAATCAAAATGGACGGAACACGGGCGTCAATCTCATAGCCATGGTTCATGTTGGCGGCCAGTTTCCGCGCATAGGTGTCAAGCAGGCTGTCGATCTTCTCATGGTACATGGGATCGACGCGCTTTTTCTGTTCCTGTGCCAGCGCAAAGGCTTTATCCACATAATGCCGGTATTCGGCTGTGGCGCTGCCGGGCTTGTAGTCGGAAAAGCTGTTCATTTCCTTGGCACGGCGGGCCGCGCCCTCATTGATGGAATAGTAGTAGTAGTCGGACGCCGCAGGTTCTTTTGTCTGCTGTTCCGGGGCTTCCTGCTGGGGCGGCTCTTTGACCTCCTGCGGCTGGGCCGGGGCCTCATAGCCAGCCGCCGCATATTCCTCTACGGTCATACCGGCGTCGGCGGCCTCCTGTGCAATTTCGGCCTCCACCTGCGCCTTGTAGTCCTGCAAGCTCTGGTCGAAGTCGGTCAGTTTCGGCATTTCCGGCAAAGGCTCTCCGTGGTTGAGCAGCGGACGGCACTCCATAGCGTAGTCCACCAGCGCCCCATAGTAGGCGGTTTCCTCCGGCGTCAGGGTGTCGCTGGACGCCAAACGGGTCTGCGCCGCCTGTTCCAGCCGGGACAGGTTGCAATGCAGCTCCATGTAGGGGATGATCTCGGTGAGAAAGGCTTCCCGGCTGGCGTGATCCTCCGCCCATGCCTCCGGTCCTCCCTGCCGGGTCAGATGGTCTTTCCATTTTTCGTCGTTCAGATAAAAGGTCTGATACTCCCGGATATGCTCAATCAGGGAACCGTCCCGGTCGCCAAAATCCTGCCGCCCGGAATAGCTGTGCGGCTCTCCTTGGAATGTAAAATCAATGCGGAAGTCGGTCTTGTCATAGTAGCCGCCGCCTCGATGTTCTGCGTCCAGCCGGGCAAACAAGGCGTCAGCCTCATGCAGCGGCATTTGCTGGCCCATTTCCAGATGGGGGCTTTCGGTGAAAAGGATCGTTACAACCGGCTCCGCTGCCGGATCAAGGGCGGTTTGCTGTTCCGCCTTGGCAACGGCAATCTCACTTTCAATCTGGCTTCTCACAAAATCATCCATGTGGCCGTGCTGCATTTCATAGCCCTGTTCGCACAGACGGTTGATAAGCTCGATCACCTTGTCCGTATCGCCCACAGCCTCGGCGTACTCCACGATCAACCGGCGTTCCTCGTTGCCCATGCGCTGACCGTCCCGCTCGGCCCAGTCGATCAGAGCGTTGGCCCGTTCTGTGGGGGTGGCCTCCGGCATAATGGGCTTGTTGTTCAAGAGGCCGTCAATCCCATTCCACGGCTGCGGCTCCGGCTGGGCCTCGGCCCGTTGCAGCGTCCCGTCGCCAGAAAGGACAAAGCCCTGTGTCTGAATGGCGTCCAACGTGCCTTGCGTCACCTCGCCGGTGGATTTCACATCGGCGTCAATCAGGGTTTGCAGCATGGCTTTTACACTGTTGGTCATTTCCTGCTGCTGTTCCGGGGGCAGCTTGGAAAACACACTATCGGGGGCAGGCTGCTCGGCGGCCTGTTCCACGGTTGGCTCCACAGTTTTCTCCACGGCCTGCTGCGCCTGCCGCTGTTGCTGAAGCTCGGAAAGGTGGCCGTCGATGGCGGTAATCAGCTCATGGGCGGTGCCCCGGATGGTTTCAAGGGATGCCCGCAGCTCTTTCAGGTCTTTGCCGGAACTCCAACCGGCCACATACCCAAAGGAATAGTCGGACGTGTCCAGTCCGTAGTGCTGGCAGACGGCATAGGCCACGCTCTCGGCCTGCACCTCGCGGGTGCGGCTGTCGGGCCGGTCGGCCTGCTCGGTCACAGGGGCGTCCGGGTCAATGGCGTGGAGCTTGGCATGGGCAATCTCATGGATGGCTGTTTTCAAAGTTTGCAGCTCACTCATGTTCTCCTGTATGGCGATCCGCTTTTCCGTCAGGTGGTAGTAGCCGTGAGAACCACCGGGGATGTCCTCAAAGGCCATCGGCACGGGGGAAGTCTGTTCCAGTGCCTTGAAGAAGTCCTCGTATTGCTCCACATTTCCGGCCAGCTCGTCCACACCGATAGATGGCAACGGTTCGCCCTCGGTCTGGCTCACATCAAAGACAGACACGATTTTGAACGCCGGAACTTGCGTTTCCTGTACTTCGGTCAGAGGCTTGCCGTCCTTGTCCATGACCGGCTGACCCTGTTCGTCCAGCTTCGGCATTTTCTTTTTCACCTTGTAGGGAGCCGGAGCCAGAATTTTGATGCCTTTCTCGCCCCGCTTCACATTGCGGTGAAAATCGTCCCGCCACTTGTTGTAGCCAGCCACAAGCTGGCCGCCCTGCATGGCGATCAGCAGCGTATTGTTGAAGCTGTAACTGTGGAACTTCGCCATAGAGGTGAGATAGGCTGTGTAGCGTTCACTCTCGAAAAGCTCCTGTATGCCGGTTTCCAGCCGGTCGGTGATTTCTTTCATGCGGTCGGCGCTGTTCTGGCTGTTGAGAATAATGGGGACGACGGGCGGCGGGGCCGCAGCTTCGGCGGTGGGCGCTACCTCTGGCTGCACCGTCCGGGCCGGGGCCTCGTCCCGCAGAATTTCCGGCGCGGGATAGGCCATCACACGGTATTCCTCCGGCACCGGCTGGCCCTCATGGACACGCTGCCACTCGTCGCCGCTTTTCACCAGATAGCCGTAATCGGTGAAAACACCATGCTCCGTATTGGCAATATGCAGGCCGAAACGGGGCAGGAAAATTCCCGCTTTCCATTCCTCCGGCATATCCACCATGCCGGAACGGTTCAGGTAGTAGTCACCCAACTGGCCCGTGCCGGTGACATCCGGCAGATGCACAAAGTAGTCCACGTTGTCGGGGTAGTCGATAATCTGGCCGATACTGTGAAAATCGCTCTGCGGGCTTGTCAGGGCGGCGTTCAGCTCCGCAAGCTCGGCAGCGTCCAGCTTTTCCAGCCTCGCGACAAGGAAGTTCAGCTCGTCCACATCGGCGGACAGCACCAGATCGCGGGGCAGCTTAACGGGACGCTCCTGCGGGCTTCGGTAGTCGTACAAGAAAAAGTCCTGCGGATTGTCGGCACTGATCCCGATTTCCCGCAGGGCTGCTTGCAGCTTTTCGGTTGTGGTCGGCAAAGAAAACCAAAGGCCCTCTTTGCCTTGCTCATAACGCTGTCGGTTATGAAGCAGGATAGAAAACACTTCGCTCATGGGTTCACTCCTTTCATATTCATAGGGGTTTGGGGCTTTCCCCAACAAGCAAAATCCCCGGCCCGGCAGGGTGGCCGGGTCAGGGATTTATCGGAAGTGTGGCTACACTTCCTATGCTTGCTACGTTACTCCGTCAGCTCTTTTTCTCCACGCGGTAGTTGACGTACTTCCCACCGGTATCGGCCAAAAGCACCGTCCCGTCGTAGGTTTTGCCGGTTTTCATGGAGCGCAGGCCCTTTACCTTTGCCTTTCCGTCTTTGAGCAGCGCGGCGGCGATCTTCGGGGTGAATGTCTTGCCCCGTTCCTCAAAAAATCGGTCATTCTTCCACATGACAAACTGGCAGGCCCGGTTTCCGCAGTAATAGTTTTTCTTGCCCTCGTAGACGGCTTCGCCGCAGCGGGGACACTTGCCGATAACAACACGCTCGGCCTGAAACAACTTCTGCGCGTCCTCGCTGATCTGCGAATATCGGGAAATCAGGCTCCGGGTCATTTCCTCAATGCCCACCATGAAGCCCTCCGGGTCGGCCTCGCCCTTGGCAATGGCCGTCAGCTTGGTTTCCCATTCCGCCGTGAGCTGGGGAGAAGTCAGCACTTCCGGCAGGACACACACAAGGTTGTGGCCGTCCTTGGTGGGAAGTAGCTGTTTGCCTTTGCGTTCCACAAATCCCATCTGCACCAGCTTTTCCAGAATGGAAGCGCGGGTTGCTGGGGTTCCCAAACCTTGGCGCTCGGCGTCCTCCGGCATATCCTCGGCCCCGGCACGTTCCATAGCGGACAAAAGCGTATCTTCGGTGTAGGGCTTGGGCGGCGTGGTGAAATGCTCGGTGATACTGGCCTCCACCGGGTCAAAGGTCTGGCCCTCGGTGATCTCCGGCAGCTCCCTTGCCAGCTCCGGCGCGTCCTCGTCCGCGTCGGTCTTGAACGACGCCTTGAAGCGTCGCTCAATCTCTTTCCAGCCGGGGGTGAGAATGGTTTTTCCCTTGGCGGTGAACTCGTTCCCGGCGCAGGTGAATGTGGCAGTGACGGCCTCATACACATGGGGCGCGGCCACGGCACACAGCAGCTTGCAGCACACAAGGGACAGCAGTTTCTTTTCGCCCTCGGTCAGCCCGTCAAAGCCTTTCTGCACAAACTCCATCGTGGGGATAATGGCGTGGTGGTCGGACACCTTTTTGCTGTTCAGTACCCGGCCAAACTGCGGGGCAATGTCCAGCCCCGCTGCAAAGGAAAGCAGCGGCCACAGGCCGGACACGATGCTTTCCGCCGTGGGCTGCATATCGTCGGTAAGATACTGACTGTCGGTGCGGGGATAGGTCAGCAGCTTCTTTTCATAGAGCTGTTGGGCATAATCAAGGGTCTGCTTGGCGGTAAATCCAAACAGGCGGTTGGCCTCCCGCTGCAAGGTGGTGAGATCGTAAAGACGGGGCGGCTGCTCCGTCTTTTTCTCACGCTTCACCGATACACAAACGGCCTGCGCTCCTGCACAGGCCGTCTTGGTGGCGTCGGCGTCGTCGGGGTTCATAAAGCGGTCGCTGGCCGCCTCCATGCCGCCCGCCGCGATATGGACAACGTGGTATTTCTCTTTCTTGAAATTGCTGATTTTAGCCTCCCGGTCAACCAGCATATTGAGGGTAGGCGTCTGGACACGGCCCACGGTCAGGGTCTTGTGATAGAGAATGGAGAAAAGCCGGGTGGCGTTGATCCCCACCAGCCAATCGGCCTGCGCCCGGCACAGGGCCGATTGATACAGGTCGTCGTAGTCGGCCCCCGGTTTCAGGTGGGCAAAGCCCTCGCGGATCGCGGCGTCCTCCATGCTGGAAATCCAAAGGCGCTTGAACGGCTTTTTGCAGCCCGCCATTTGGTAGACAAAACGGAAAATCAGCTCACCCTCGCGCCCGGCGTCGGTGGCGCACACAAGCCCCGTCACGTCGGGGCGCTCCATCAGAGAGCGCAGCACGGCAAACTGGCCTTTCTTCTCGGCAGGGATGATGTACTGCCATTCCTGTGGCAAAATCGGCAGGTCGTCATAGCGCCACTTCTTGAAACGCTCGTCATAGGCTCCGGCGTCGGCAAGGGAAACAAGGTGGCCGATACACCAGCTCACCAGACAGCCGTTTCCCTCCATGTAGCCGTCCCTTTTCTGATCCGCACCGATCACGCCCGCAATGCTGCGGGCGACGCTCGGTTTCTCTGCAATTACCAACTGAATACTCATTCCTTATTCCTCCTTATCCTGCGCGGGTTCCTCGTCCTCCGGGGTCGGTTCGTCCTCGTCGTCCTCGTCCTCGCCAAAATCGTATTCGTCCAGCTCGTCGCCGCCCTTGGTGTCGGCCTTGGGCTTCTTAAACTTGAAGAAGTAAAGGGCCGCGCCGCCGCCGATCAGGGCCACCACAAGGAACACGACAAGGCCGCCCATGCCGCTGCCTTTCGCTTCACCTTCCTGCGGCTGCTCGGTTTCCTCCGGCTCCTGCGGTTCCGGCTCCGGGCCGGTACACTCGGTCATATTGGTTTTACATACCGGGCAATTCGTGTTGACGGCTCCCGCCGCGCACTTGGTCGTACAGGTACAGGTTTCCGGGGCGGCTTTGCCGTCCTCCAACAGTGCTTGCAGGTCAGCGTCGTCCACTTGGTTGAGGAAGTGAACGGCGGTTTCCTTGTCCTCGTTGGCGCGGTCGATCAGGATATAAAAGTAGTTGCCCGCCTTGGTGGTAACGGTGATAAGCTGCTTATCCCCATAAAAATCATCCACCAGTGTTGCATTGCCCTCCGGGGTAACAGGTACGCCCTCCGGCTCCATGCCGCCGGTGGTGGGTTCTTCCTCCTGCGGTGCCTCGGTGGTTTCCGGCAAAGGCTCCGGGTTGGGGTCAGTGCCACCGGCAAACGCGGTGGTGGAAAAGGCCGTCAGGCAAAGCACGGCGGCCAGCGTCACGGTAAACGTGCGAATGATCTTATTCTTCATCGGCATTGTCCTCCTGTTCAAAATCCGGCTGCGGGGCCGGGGCGCTCTGCAAAGCGCCGCCGCGCAGGAACGCCGCAAATTCCTCCGGCTTCATGTTCAGGCCGCGTACAAGCTGGATGATCTGCAAATTCTCCTGCTCGGTCTTTGCCGCTTCCAGCTCACGAAGCTGCTTTTGCAGCTCCGCGATCTTGGCCTTGGTTTTCTCAATGTCCTTTTCGATACGGTCAAGTTTGTTTGCCATAGTCAAAACTCCTTTCTGGCGTCAAGGCAGACGCCCGTAACAATAGAAATGCTGCTGCCAATAACTCGAATTGAGGTTGGTGTAGGAAATGGGGTCGCCACAGTGCAACATCACGGAATTGCCCACATAAATGCCGACGTGGGAAACGCCGGGGGTGTCGTAGGTGCCGACGAAAAATACAAGGTCGCCGGGCTTGGCCTGCTCCGGGGAAACAGGGGTACAGATATTGCAAAGGCCCTGTGCACCCAGCCGTCCCACGTCCCATCCGCTGTGATTGATTACCCAGCTCACAAAGCCGCTGCAATCAAAGCTGGTGCTGGGAGAGCTGCCGCCCCACACATACGGATAACCTACATACTTTTCCGCCTCGGCCATCATTGCGGCAAAGGTGGCGTCCTCCAAAGCCTCCGGGGGAATGTCGTAATAGGTCGGCTCCTTGACGGTGGAAGCGTTGGGATAGGTGCCGTTTGGGAACAGGTCAGGCCGGTTGCCCAGCGTGTGCATATACACCGCATACAGGCTCATTTGTTCCTCGCCCATGATGTAAACAGGCAGATGGGACATATCGAAGTTTTCCAGCTTCACGTTGCAGATGTAATAGGTGTAGGGAACTTGCACAGTATAGGTGTTGCCCTCGCTGTCCGTCCGGGTTTCGGTGCGGTATCGGGTTTCGGTTTCAATGGTCTGTGTCAGGGTATATTGCTTCTCAAAGAGCATGGCAAGGTCGCCTTGCACGTCGCCCAGCGTATAGACGCCCTCATGCAGCGCCGACAGGATGGAAGTCAGCACATAGGGGTCATGACCGATCTCGTCCAGATCGAAACGGTATTCGTCATAGCCGGGGTGCAGGCTTTCGTAGTTGTCAAGCTCATACTGCAAATCGGCCTCCATGTCCGCATAGGCGGCTTCCGCCCCCAGCATATCGCTGTCCTCGGACAGATAGGACGTGGCTGCCACGCCGGTTCCTGCGCTGCCGAACATGGCCGTACAGGATTGCAGGCCGCCCATAATCAGCATGAGCATAAGGCCCACACCGCCGATCAGCAGCACACCTTTCCAGTGCCGGGCCACAAAGGACGCGGCCTGTTTGCTTTTCTCGGTGGCTTTTTTGGCGGCTGCGGCGGTGGTCTTGGTGGCGCTGGCTGCGCCCTGTGCCGTCTGGCCCGCCGCCCGTGCTGCCTTGGCATAGTCCCGTTTGATTTTCTGTTTATGCCAGAACCGGGCCACTGGGTTTTTCACCGCCTGCGCCATTTCCGGGTTGTCCCGCAAGGATTTCTGGTAGATGTACTCCGCATTGGCGGCAATGGCCTTTTTCTCGGCCTTGGCTGCGGCCCGGTAGGGTTTGAGCTTGTGGCGGTGGACGCCGCTGCGGATCATGCGGCCCGCCTGCCGTTCCGCCAGTTCCTCCCCCTTGTGGCCGCCCTCCACGCCCACATTTTCGTGTTCTACCTCGTGGATTTTTCCGTGGAGGTAAAGCCCGGCTTCCTGTATGGGACGGCTGGCCGGGTTTGGTTTGAGCTGGGGAGGGGCTTTCTCCACCTTGTCAAAATACAGCCTGCTTTTGGCCTTGCCCTTGGCCTCGTCATAGACGGTTTCCTTGGTGACGACGCGCTTTTTCGGCAGGGCTTCTTTGGCCGCTTCCAGCTTATCCGCCCGTTTTTCTGCCTTTTTGATATACGGGGCCAGCTCTGGGGAGGCCCGTTCCTCGGCGGTAAACTGCAACCGGGAAACAGGGCCGGTGGCCTGCGCCACGGTTTCCCCGGCGTCCTTGGCCACCGCGGAGAGGCCCAGGATCCGTCCGGTGTCGCGGTCCGCGACAACCTTGATGAAGCCGCGGATGTCGCGGTTGACCACGGCTCGCGGCACGTACTCCAGGGGGAGGACCCGGCACTCGCAGCTGATCCCGGCGGCGACAGCTTCCTTTTCCGTCATCCCGACCGCCCCGATGGCGGGACTGGTGAAGGTGACCCGGGGCAGGTGCCGGTAGTCGACCTCGGCCAGGGCATCGGTGAACGCATTGTCCACGGCCAGGGCGCCGTGGGCCGCTGCGACGTAAACGAACTCCCGATGGCCGGTCGCGTCCCCGGCGGCCCAAACCCGCGGGTTGGACGTGGCCAGGCGGGAATCGACCACGATCTCGCCGGATGCGCCGGTCTTCACCCCGACGGCGTCAAGGTCCAGTCCCTCGGTCACCGGGCGGCGGCCCAGTGCCACGAGGATGTGGGAAGCGCGGAACACCTCCTCGCCCCCGGCCATGTTTGCCGTCACCGAGACCCCGTCCGGGCCGGAGGCCACGGAGTCGGCCATGGCCCGCCGGACCACCCGGATCCCCTCGTCGGCGAACACCCCCGCTAACGCCTTGGACGCCTCCGGTTCCTCCTGCGAGGCCAACCGGGAACGGACCAGCATGGTCACCCGGGAGCCCAGCCGGGAGAAAAGCTGTGCCATCTCCAGGGCAACATAGCCTCCGCCCAGGATCAGCATTGATTCGGGCACCTCGTCCAGTTCCATCGCCGTCGTCGAGGTCAGGTACCCGGCCTCGGCCAGTCCGGGAACGGGGGGCACGTAGGGTGCGGAGCCAGTGGCCACGAGGTAGTGCCCGGCCTCGATCGTTCTCACTGCACCATCCGGGGAGATCACCCGGAGCAGCGGTGCGTCCTGGGTTCCGGTGAACGACGCGTCCCCCGAGATCATCGTCCACCCGTAGTCCGCGGCCAGATCGACGTACTTCTCCGTGCGCATGCTTTCAACCAGCGCGGCCTTGCCCTGAATCAGGGCCGGCATGTCCACCGGGCCCGCCGAGGCCGCCACCCCAGGGAAGCGGGCCGAATCCAACGCCACGTGGCGGGCCTCCGCGGCAGCCAGGAGCGCCTTCGACGGGACGCAGCCCGTGTTCACGCATGTCCCGCCCACGGTGCCGCGCTCCACCATCACGACGCGCTTGCCCAGCTCGGTGGCCCGGATCGCGGCCGCAAACGCTCCGCCGCCGGAACCAATAATCGCCAGATCGAACTTTTCGTTTGTCATTCCAGATGTCTCTTCCCTGTGGTTCAAAAGTTCCTATGGAACCATTGTGAACCTTCCAGTACAATGGAAGGTCAAGTCAAGTGTGGTGGCCATTGGAAGGGAATCGGCGAACATGAGGATCGGACAGCTTGCGGAAGCAACCGGAACCACGACCAAGACCCTGCGGTTCTACGAGGAGTCGGGGCTGCTCCCTCCGGCCGAGCGATTGGCCTCCGGCTATCGGGACTACGCCGAGGATGCCGTGGGTCGGGTCGGGTTCATCCACCGGGGCCAGGCCGCCGGGCTGACCCTCGCCCAGATCCGCCAGATCCTCGACATCCGCGACGGCGGCCAGGCGCCCTGCGAGCACGTGCGCGACCTGCTTGACATGCGCCTCGCTGAGATCGAGCAGCAGATCGCGCAGCTCTCCGTGCTGCGCGACACTATCGCGGACCTCAGACAGGACGCCGCACACCCGGACCCTGAAACGTGCAGCACCGATCAAGTGTGTAGGTACTTGTAATCCAATTGGGCACACCTCCTGGACCGCCAAAAGGCTCTCGCAAAAAGATACCGCCAGATCTACAAAATTGAGGAAGAGCTCATCAGCAAAATCGACAAATTGACTGACGTAGTAGTCATCCCTAACGCGTAAGACCTGCACGCTGCTTGTACAAATGATAGTTTCGTGATGACGCTGGGGTGGGTTCCTGCTCCGCAGGCGTCCGAAGGCCCTGGGTCGAGCAATCCCCCCTGCTCCCCGGGGTCTTCCGCTATCTGAGAACCTTGCTTCACCCGGGTTCTCTCATTCTTCACTGCCGGATGAAGACTGAATCAATCTACAAGGTGATGTAGGCAATGGGCGGCAATACTAACTTAGGCACAGCCAAGACTGCCAAGAAGGACGAGTTCTACACGCAGTGGAATGACATTGAAAACGAGATGCAAGCCTATCTCGAATACGATCCCGACGTATTCAGAGGTAAGACAGTTCTGCTGCCGTGTGACGACCCGGGGCAAGTAACTTCACCAAGTACTTTGCACTGAACTTTGAGAAGTTCGGCTTGAAGAAGCTGGTCTCTACGTCTTATGTGCCAGCATCAAACCCAGCCGTGACTGAGAAGGGGCAGATGCTGCTGGACTTCGCACTTGGTGAGGACCAGGACGAGAAGTTCAACGAAGACGACACTTGGCTCCGGGGACGCATTTACGTCATGGAACAGGGCAAGGACCTTAACGATGACGGGCGCCTTAACAAAGAAGACCTCCAGTGGGATTATCTTGAAGGCGACGGCGATTTCCGTTCTGAAGAGGTCACGAAACTCCGCGATGAAGCCGACATCGTTATCACCAACCCACCGTTCTCCCTATTCCGCGAGTTCCTTGCGTGGCTGATTGATGGCGACGTCCAGTTCTCCGTTATCGGGAACATGAACGCAGTTACCTATAAAGAGGTATTCCCGCTTTTCAAAGACAACAAGGTTTGGTACGGCCCCTCAATCTCAAGTGGTGATCGCGAATTTCGTGTACCCGAAAGTTACCCGCTTACCGCTGCAGGTCAGCGTGTGGATGAACAGGGGAATAAATTCGTCCATGTAAAGGGTGTTAGATGGTTTACCAACATTGAGCATGGACGCCGACATGAACAGCTCGTGCTCATGTCGATGGAGGACAACCTGATCTACGGTTCAAAGACGGTCCGAAACGTGAGGTATCCAAAGTACGACAATTACGACGCGATAGAAGTACCGGAGACCAAAGCAATCCCCAACGATTACAACGACATGATGGGTGTTCCCATCTCGTTCCTCGATAAGTACAGCCCAGACCAGTTTGAAATCCTTGGGATCACGCAGGCATGGGACGATCATTCGGGGTTGAAGCTCAAGAACTATCCAACCCAGATTCAGGTCAGCAAGAACGGCGTTAGATCTCGGGTGGGCAAGCTTAATGACGGTGCAGCCATACCGCATGACACAGAGCCTCAAGACGTGACGTACTACGAGGTCGACGGACAATTCTTTACTAAACCGTATTGCAGAGTTCTTATCCGCCACCGCAACCCCAATGTCAAGGAGTCTTAAGCCATGGAAGCAAAACTCAACCCCCGCAAGATCCGTGACATCGTTGACGGATTCCACTACAACGAACTCGAAGGCAAAGGTCTGTACGGTTTGGCTGGCAACCTCACCATCCAGCCTGAGTACCAGCGCAACTACATCTACAACGACGGTAAGAAAGATGTTGCCGTCATTGACTCGCTGCTCAAGGGCTATCCGCTGGGGCTGATTTACTTCAACCAGCCCAAGCAGGACGAAGACAAGTTCGAGATCCTTGACGGCCAGCAGCGTATTACCTCTATCGGCCGTTTCTTCAAGGACTTGTTCGTCGTCAAAGATACCGACGGCAACGAACAGTACTTCTCGTCGCTGAGTGAGCACCAGCAAGAGCAGATCCTTGAGACTGAGCTGCTTATCTACGACTGCAATGGCACTGAGTCTGAGATCAAGGAGTGGTTCAAGACCATCAACATCGTTGGTGTGCCGCTGACAGCCCAAGAGCTGCGTAACGCCGTGTACTCTGGCCCATTCGTTGATGCTGCTAAGAAGGTCTTTTCCAACTCCGGCTCTGCGGTCATGTCGAAATGGTCGAACTTCGTAAAAGGCGACCCTGCTCGCCAGGAGGTGCTTGAGGTAGCCCTTGACTGGATCGCTCAGCGTGAAGGCACCACCATCGACAGCTACATGGCAAAGCACCGTGAAGACGATAACTGCAACGAACTACAGACTTACTTCACTGCAGTTATCGACTGGGCAGCAAGTGTGTTCAAAATGACAGACACGTCCATGCGAGGCATCGAATGGAACACTCTGTATGAGCAGTACGGCGGCCAGGGCTACAACGCGACTGAGATGACGGCTGCTGCAAAGGAGCTGCTGTCTGACCCGCAAATTCAGTCCAAGAAGGGTATCTACGAGTACCTGCTTGGCGGCAAGACAGACACCAAACTACTTAACGTACGTGTCTTCACTGAAGCGGTGAAGAAGCGCGTCTACAAGCGCCAGACTGATGCTGCAAAACAGAAGGGTGTCTCCAACTGCTCGTATTGCGCTATCGGTCACGATGAGAAGAAAGCAAAGATCTGGGCGCTTAAAGAAATGGACGCTGATCACGTCACTGCGTGGTCCAAGGGTGGATCGACCGAGGAGAGCAACTGTGAGCTGCTCTGCAAGTCGCACAACCGTGCCAAGGGCAACGCTTAAAGTCGGTGATTAACCATGCTCATCGGCTACGCCCGTGTCTCAACGTCCAAGCAGGGGCAGTCACTTGATACCCAGCGCGAGGCGCTCATCGACGCTGGCTGCGACCCGGACCACATCTACTCAGACACCATCTCCGGCACCAACTGGCAGCGACCTGGCCTCGACGATGCTCTCGCATACATGCGCCCCGACGACACGCTCGTTGTTACGCGCCTCGACAGGCTCGGCCGCAGCCTCGCAGATACCGTGAACACCATCGCCGACCTGGCTGCACGCAAAATCAACGTCAAGGTGTTGGAGCCAGCGCTGGACACGTCGAAGCCCACCGACAAAGTGGTTATCAACGTCATGGCCAGCTTGGCTGAGTGGGAGCGTGACCTGCTTGTTCAGCGCACCCGTGAAGGCGTGGCTCACGCCCGTGCGCAGGGCAGGGTAGCCGGGCCGAAGCCCAAGCTCAGCGACGAACAGGCACAAGTCGCAAAAGAACTCATCGATGGTGGTAAGTCCGTGAGTGCAGTGGCGAGGACGTTCAACGTGTCCAGGCCAACGATTTACCGCGCTATTGAGCGTATCGAAGCAGACGCTTAAGCACAGGCTGCGCCGCTAGTGCTTGTGTCCTGCAAGCAAGCACCAGGTGAGCACTAGCGACGCACTGAGCACGCTGGGGTGCTGCCGGGCGGTGGTAACACCGCCCGGCAGAGCCGGGACCAAATACGGGACTGACCTTACACATCCCGTATTTGGCAAGGAGTGTTTCATGTCCAACTATTCGCAGACACTTACCTCTCACGGCGAGATTCTCGCAAACATCCCCGGCATCCTGGGCTTCTACCCGCAGGACTCGCTGGTGTTCGCGTTTTTCAAACAAGACAGCGACACGCACAGCCTGAGCCTCGGGCCACTTGCCCGGCTTGATCTCGACGGAGCGATCCAACAGCTCACCGAGGATCGTGAGAAGCTCGCAGCATGGACTGAGACGCTGGATCTCGACGCTGTTGCGGCGTACGTCATCACCGACGACATGGTTGAAGCAGATGCAGCGGCGCACTTCCTCTGTAGCGAGGATTCCCCGCTGCGCAGTGAGGTACTGGCGGTCATTCAAACGTCAGAAATCACCGCTGGTACTGCCTGGTGTGCGATGTACTTGCACCCAAACTCATGTGAGCCACAGGCGGGCAGAATCAGCAACATCCACGCCTCAGCAGCGCTACAGCAGTTGCTTGAGCAGACCGGCGGTCTCCCAGCGCTCTCGCGTGAAGAGATTGAGAACAGGCTGAACAGCACCGAGCACGACATCGACGCCGCAGAGCATGAAGACATC
>QWCK01001686.1_pt1 | contig 31346 bp, 30 predicted proteins | sample 1972571 | NCBI WGS metagenome assembly QWCK01 (sample SAMN09866710, study PRJNA288562) | Human gut metagenome isolate term2_stool, whole genome shotgun sequencing... | isolation source: gut | host: Homo sapiens | place: USA: California | reverse complement strand
TTAAAATTGGAAGAGGGAAAAAAAGATTTAGCTCGAATCGACGATTTGCCCGGCCGCAAGATACTGATTAAGGGAAATCACGATTATTGGTGGTCTTCTCTCAATAAACTTAATGAACTGGGCCTCGAGACCGTAGATTTTTTACACAACACAGGTATGGTCGTCGGCAACGTGGCGATTTGCGGCAGTCGGGGCTGGACCGATATTGATGCAGGAAGCGTGGATGAGCAGGATGAAAAGATTTACAAACGGGAACTCAATCGCCTTAAGTTGAGCATTGACGCCATGGAAAAGGAGGCGGAGGAGAAGGACATTTCCCATCGAATCGCCATGTTGCACTATCCTCCCTTTTCATCGAAAGGAGAGCCCAATGATTTCGCGGATATTTTAAAGGAGGCGAAGATCGATCTTTGTGTCTACGGTCACCTTCACAGTTACGGTCATAAGTTTGTCGTAGAAGGGGAATTTGACGGTGTGAGATATCAATGTGTATCGTCGGATTATATTGGTTTTAAAGTGCAGAAGCTTGAGGTATAGATGGAACGGGAAATTGAAGTTAAAGTTTTAGATATCGACATTAAAGCAATGGAAGAAAAAATTATCAATTCCGGCGGGGAGAAAATAAGCGATGAAATGCAGAGGACCATTGTTATTAACTCCGATCTTCATCCGATCCCGAACGATATCGGCTATCTTCGCCTGCGGGAAGTGGAAAAAGATGGGAAAATTGAAAAAGTCTGCACGTTTAAGGAGAAAATGGCAGATACATCCGTGCGTGTCTATGACGAACACACGGTCGTCATAGACGATATGGATGAAATGCTTAAGGTCTTTAAACTTTTAGGATACGACCGGTCATCCCTCGGGGAAAAGCATCGCGTCAGCTACCGTTTTAAAAATTGCCGACTGGATTTAGATACTTGGGATGAAAAGACTTATCCCGATCCCTATATGGAAATCGAAGGAGAAAGCCGCGAAGCCATCGAAGGGGTGATTCGTGCCCTATCCATAGATCCCGCACAGGTGAGCACTCTCTCAATTCGAGAATTACAAAAATTAAAAAATAAATAGTACAACATAAATAAGCAATGTGCTATAATACTTGCGAGGAGGAATGATATGTCAGGTTTTAAATTTATTCGCTTTTTCCACGAGATCCGTAAAGACGACGTAGACATCGTCGGTGGGAAAGGTGCCAACTTAGGAGAAATGACGAATTTCGGATTGGACGTACCCCCGGGATTCTGCGTTACCTCCGCAGGTTATGACGCTTTTATCGAGTATGCAGGTTTAGAAGAAAAAGTCCGTTTTTTAATGGAAGATTTAGACGTAGATGATGTGGATATGTTGACCGCCGCCAGTGACGACATCCGCAGAAGTATAGAAGAAGGCGGAATCGATCCCAAGATCGAAGAAGAAATCGTATTGGCTTACAAAGAATTCAGCCGCTCCATCGATCTGAAGGATCCCCAAGTGGCCGTGCGTTCTTCTGCAACGGCGGAAGATTTGCCCGATGCATCCTTTGCAGGACAACAAGATACTTACTTACACATTGCAGGGGAAGAAGAGCTCGTTCACCACGTACGCAAGTGCTGGGCCAGCCTCTGGACTCCGAGAGCTATTTACTACCGCGCCAAACAAAACTACGATCACTTCGCAGTTTCCCTCTGTGTCGTTATTCAAAAAATGGTTAACTCTGAAAAATCCGGCGTTATGTTTACAGCCAACCCCATTAATTTCAGCCGCGATGAGATGATGATCAACGCCAGCTACGGTTTAGGGGAAGCTGTTGTGAGCGGTACAGTTACACCGGACGAATACGTTATTAAGAAGAGCGACAAGAGTATTTTAGAAAAAGTCATTGCCGACAAGAAGAAGATGGTCGTTCAAAACGACTCCGGCATCGGTACCCATGAAGCTGATGTAGAAGATATTCTCGGCGCAGGGGCCGTTAAGGAAGAATGCCTATCGAAAGAAGAACTGGCAACCCTTATCGACTCCGGTCTTAAAATCGAAAGCTTATACGGAAGTGTACAAGATATCGAATGGGGAATGGACCGCGACACGAAAGGTCTCTATATTTTACAATCTCGCCCCATTACCACTCTTGGTGAAGAAATTAAACCGGAAGAGGAAAGTGATATGACGAAAGAACCTGAAAAGCTCAATCCCTTAGTACGCGGTCTTGCTGCATCTCCCGGAATCGGACGGGGTAAAGTTAAAAAGATCAAAGACGTGAGCGAAATTAACCTCGTTAAAGAGGGTGATATTCTCGTTACCGCCATGACCAATCCCGACATGGTACCTGCCATGCGTACAGCTGCAGCCGTCGTAACCGATGAAGGCGGTAGAACCTGTCATGCGGCCATCGTAAGCCGCGAACTCGGCATTCCCTGTGTGGTCGGCAGTAATGATGCCACCAGCGTATTAAAAGAAGGTATGGAAATTACCGTCGATGCTACTCGTGGTGTCGTATACGAAGGAAGCGTCCTGCACGATCGCGATAAGAAAAAACCGGAAGCACAAACCGGCGGCGCAGGTCTCGGCATCGAACTCGATGAGCTTAAGAGTATGGTGGCTCCCGTAACCGCAACGAAGATCTACATGAACCTGGGCGAACCGGCGCTTATTGAAAAATATAAGAACCTTCCCTTCGACGGCATCGGTTTAATGCGTACGGAATTTATTTTCACCAATAAAATCGGCGCACACCCCATGTACCTTGCTAAAACCGGCCAAGGTGATCTTCTGATTGAAAAATTAGCTGAAGGTATTGCGGAAGTAGCCGGCGCGATTTACCCGAAACAAGTCGTTGTTCGTATGAGCGACTTCCGTACCAACGAATTCCGCGGTCTCAAGGGCGGGGATGAAGTTGAACCGCACGAAGAAAACCCCATGATCGGATGGCGTGGCGTCAGCCGCTACATTTCTCCGGAATACGAAAAAGGCTTCAGACTTGAATGTCAAGCCATGCGCAAGGTTCGCGAAGATTTCGGTCTCGACAATGTGGTCGCCATGTTACCCTTCGTTCGCACACCGGAAGAGCTTGTAACCGTTAAAGAAATCATGGCGGAAGAAGGCTTGAAGCAATCCAAAAACTTCAAGATCTGGATTATGGCGGAAGTTCCCTCTGTCGTCTTCCAAGCGGAAGAATTTGCTGAACTCGTCGACGGTTTCTCTATCGGTTCCAATGACCTTACCCAACTTACCATGGGTGCCGACCGCGACAGCGGCATCTTAAACCGTATGGGTTACTTCGACGAGCGTAATGAAGCGGTTAAACGCGCCATTAAAACCTTAGTGGATGCGGCCAATAAAAAAGGCATCACCTGCTCCATTTGCGGCCAAGGCCCGAGCCAATACCCGGAATTCGCGGAATTCCTAGTAGAATGTGGCATCACTTCCATGTCCGTCAATCCGGATACAGTGGATTACACCCGCAGACTCGTGGCAAGCGTTGAACAAAAAATGATTCTTCGCAAATTAAGAGAACAATAATAAGCAAAAAAACCGTCGAGGAAACTCGGCGGTTTTTGATTGAAAACTTTCTTGACACGGGATTATGTTTCTCTATATATTCTGTAACGAGAAGGAAAAGTTGCTGTGTTGTGGGGGTGCTTATGAATTTAAAGAGCAGAATATGTTTGTATGTTATCGCTCTGGCATTTATTCTATTGGAATTGGTGAAATTATGGGCGGAGCGATTCAGCGGATCTTCGAGTGGCATTCCCGTGTATTTCATATTGCCTCTTGCGCCTGTCGTTTTGGCTTTGACAATAAGCTTAATAAAGGCGGAGCGAGAAGATTAAAAACGTAGAAAAAAGGTTCGAGCCATGATGGCTCGAACCTTTTTTATTTGAAAGTATAACATTAAAATTCCACGTTAAATAATTTGGCAAAGTCTCTTAAACCCGTTTCGATTTCTTTTGTGGAAAAATCGTGGGCACGGAGCGTCTTTTCCGGTATGTCTAAGAGCATTTGATAGAAGAAAATGCCGGAAGCCAGATCCATATTGCCCGCCTCAGCGTCGTCGTACAGAAGATCTTCGGCGTCGTTATAGCGGCCTTCATCGATTAATTTGACGAGCTCATGAAAGGCGTCGCTTTCTGTAATCATTTTCTTTTTCAAGGCGATATCACCTTGCGGAAAAATCAACCGCAAAAGGAATTGAATATATTCCTGAATCTGCTTTAGTAGAAAGTCATTTTTAAGCATAATGCCCTTCTTTTAATTGCCGGGCGAGCCACTTGGCGTGGTAGGTGATGATCATCTTGGCCCCTGCTCGTTTCATGGCGATCATATTTTCCATAATAATGCTTTCATCGAAGATCCCGCACTCGATGGCTTTTAAGACCATGGCATACTCGCCGCTTACATTGTAGGTAATGAAATTAGTGTTGAAATGATCTTTTGCCCGGGCAAGCACATCTAAATAGGCGAGACCAGGTTTTACGATAATAAAATCCGCCTCTTCATCTAAATCCTCAGCAATTTCCCTAAGAGCTTCATCGCCGTTATGGAAGTCCATTTGATATGATTTTCTGTCGCCGAAAGAGGGACTGCTGCCGGCGGCGTCGCGGAAGGGGCCGTAATACTTAGAGGCAAATTTGGCTGCGTAGCTCATAATAGGAATATTTTCAAAGCCGTTTTCATCTAACGCGTCACGAATTTTTGCCACGTGCAAATCCATCATATCTGAGGGTGCAATGACATCACTTCCGGCTTTGGCCTGAGATACGGCGATCTTTGAAAGATAGTTTAATGTTTTGTCGTTATCTACAAGGCCTGTATCGTCTAAAATGCCGCAGTGGCCGTGATCGGTGTATTCACACATACAGAGATCGGTGATAACTACTAAATCGTCTGTAATCTCTTTAATTTTTCTGCAAGCCTTTTGAATAATGCCGTTGTCGTCGTATGCGCCGGAGCCGCAGCTGTCCTTGTGGTCGACGACGCCGAATAAAATAACGGCAGGAATCTTTAAATCGACAATCTCTTGAATTTCATCTTCCAATCGGTCGACGGAAAAATGATAGACACCCGGGAGGGAAGGAATTTCCTTTTTGATATTTTCCCCTTCAATGATAAATAGAGGGTAGATTAAATCCTTTACATTGAGACTTGTTTCCGCGGTCATGGAACGAAGGATGGGATTGTTTCTAATTCTGCGCATTCGCATAATGTAACTCCTTTAAAACACAGTCGCAAAGAGAGTCGAAAGTGGCTTTCTCTGCCATAAATAGTTTGCTTTCATCGATACCGCAATCTTTGAGCGTCGATTTAGTAGAAGGTCCGATGGCGAAGTAAAGAGCGTCCCTCAAATTTTCATCGCCATAATGGCGGAAGAAATTATTCACGGCGGAAGAAGAGCCGAACATGACGGCGCTCACTTTTTCGGGAAGTTCCGAGCCTTTTCCGGGATCGACGGCATCGTAAACAGGGAGATCTACAAGCTCTCCCAAAGAGCGAAGGATACTTCCTAAGTAAGGATCGCTCTTTACAGAATGGGGATAGAAAATAGCGGGATTCTTTCCGCTGTATTCTTTTTTCAGAAGCTCCGCCAAATGATGGCCATCGTAGATTTCCGGGCGGCCCTTTGAACGAATGCCGTACGCTGCAAGGGCTTCGTCGGTTTTTTCTCCTACGGTATAAAAATCAACGCTTTTCAGATCACGAATATCCCTATTTATTATAAAGCTCTTCATGAAATAATCTACAGCATTTTTCGAGGTCAGAACCACGAGATCGGCAGAAAAATTTTCGATGGCATGAAAAAGTTCATTCTTATTGACGGGCACGATGTCGATCATAGGGCGGCGATGGACGCGATAGCCTTCTCTTTCTAAGATTCGCCTTGCCCGCCCCACTTTATCTTCAAAAGTTAACACCACATTCCCCTTGTGGTAAGGCGCGGGAATTAATTTTTCGTGCAGATCGACCACGTCGCCCACGACGATCAGAGCGGGGCTAACGAGGTATTCGGGAATCCCCTTTTCCGCCACGTCCTTCAATGTAGAATAAAAGGATCGCGTATCATCCGTACCGCCCTTTGAAAGCACGGCCATAGGCGTGTTTTTATCTTTTCCCCCCTCGATTAAGGAGCGGGCGATCGCTCGGCTTCTGCTGAGCCCCATATAGATGACGAGTGTAGAGGGGAGAGTGGCATATGCTTTAAGATCTTCAGGGCCGTCTTTTGAAAAGGCGGTTAAGAAGGTGACGGCCCGGGCAGTATCTCTAAAGGTAACGGGGATTCCCGCCATGGCGGGAACGGCGACACCGGAGGTAATCCCCGGATAGAATGTAAAGGGAATGTCGTGTTCCTTTAAATAGAGAGCCTCTTCGCCTCCGCGGCCGAAGACATAGGGGTCACCGCCTTTTAAGCGAAGGACCCGACTTCCCTCCAGGTGTTTTTCCACTAAGAGGGCGTTGATTTTCTCCTGAGGAATCTTGTGATGATCTTTCTTTTTCCCCGCATCGATTTTTTCCGCATGTGGTGCAAAATCCAGCAGGCGCTGATCCATTAGTCTATCGTAAATGATGCAGTCCGCCGACTGAATCTCCCGCAAGACGCCGAGGCTCACGTGGTTCATATGGCCGATGCCGGCACCGGCGATCACAACAGGGTATTTAAGCATGATTCTTCACCTCATAAACGAGCTTTAAGATGTCGTCTTCCGCTGTTTCAAACGTAGAAGGGACTATAGAGTAGCGGAGTGGCTCCTCTGTATTCTCTGCAAAGCATCCATGTAAGCGGATGGCGGTGTCATTTATTTTTTCAATATAAATTCCGATGGGGGAATGACAGGATGCGTCGAGAGCTCTTTGGTATTTCCGCTCCACCTTCATACGAAAGTTTGCGTAAGAATCGGATGCTTCTTTAAAGATCTGAAGTAGATCTTTCCGTTCTTCGGATATTTCGATGCCGAGCAAGCCCTGGGAGGGAGATGGAATGAAGCGGGTAGGGTCCAAGACTCCGGAAATTAAGTGAGTGAGTTCCGCCCGTTCAAGGCCTGCATAGGCTAAGATCGTGCCGTCGGCATGGGAAGCCATCATTTTCTCGATACGTGTCTGAATATTGCCGCGAATAGGCTCGATGGACACGCCGGGGTAGAAGTGGAGAAGCTCAGAACGTCTGCGATTGCTTCCTGTGGCGATGGTCATGTTCTCTAAATCTTGTTCTCGTTTTAAGGGAGCTTTTCCCACGATCACATCACGCACGTCGGGAGATTTCGGAGGCGGCGCCAAGAGATAACCCTCCGGTAAGTATGAGGGCATGTCTTTTAGGGAATGGACGGCCACATCCACATGTCCCGATGTAAGAGCAGTTTCCAGTTCGCCAACGAAGACACCGTTTTTCCCCACCTTGTCGATGGGAAGGTTCTGGAACTGATCGCCCTTTGTCGATACGGCGACAAGCTCCGTCTCAAGGCCTGCCTGTTCAAGAATCTCTGCGACACTCCTCGCCTGGGTCATAGCCAGCTGGCTTTTTCTCGTTCCTATGCGAATCTTCAAATCGATCCTCCCAAAATTCATTGCTAATTTCCTCTTTCTCCCAAAGCTCTTCCATAAGCTCGGAGATATAAGAACTTTTCTCCTCAACTAAACGTCTGCGTACGTCGTTCATAATCTTCATTTTTTCTTCTGAATACCCGTCGACCATCTTTTCCACATCACGTTTAATGAATCTCGAAAGGCTCGGATTACTCGTTTGAATGGACACGGTTAGAGGCCCCTTGTACGTATTGGCCAGTAGATGAAAATCCGATTCGTCGCTCTTACTAAGGGACAGGACGGGAACAGAAGACAGCTTTGCCCGCTTCGCCAGTCGATGGTTAAGTGTTACATCGTCGGTTGCGAGAATTAGGTAATCGTAGGCGAAAAAACGGAAATCTTCATCGATCTCCATTTCCTTTAAAAAAATGCGATCCTTATTTTCCTCGGCAAGTTTTTGAAGGGATTCGGTAAACTCCAAGGACAGGCAGTAAATTAAAAATTCCGACTTTAAAAGTCCTCTTACCTTTAGATACGCACCGCGGCCGCCGCCGATGACGAGGACTTTTTTATCCCTCGTATCGATGCTTATAGGATAATAACGCATGACGCCTCCTGTATATGGATATTTTCTTTACCATTATAACAAAGTGGATTTGAATTTCTGTAAGATATGATACGAAAACGTAACAGACCTCGTCTTTTACCATGTTATAATGAGGGTAAGTAGAATGTAAAAGGAGGAATGTTATGAAAAACAATAAAATAAAAGCAGTCGCCGTTTTGGCATTGGCAGGTACGATGTTGACTCAACCTATCGCCACCATGGCCGCATCCTATTCCGATGTGCGCACCGGCAGCTGGGCTGAACCTCATATTACTAAGCTCACGAATTTAAAAGTGATCAGCGGCTATAACGACGGCACCTTTAAACCTAAACGTTCCGTTAGTTATCTTGAAATCATGCAGCTTTTAAAAGGTATTCAAAATCCTAGTGCACAAGATATTACAGGGGCTATCAGCCGTTACGGCCACGTATCCGATACCTATAAGGTACCGGGGTGGGCACGCTCGGCCATCTGCGTAGCTCTCGACAACGGCGTCATTACGGAAGAAAATCTGAAGGCAGCTTATAATAAAGGCTTTATCACGAGCCAACCGAAAGAAAATCAATTCCCGAGCCGTGAACTCGTTATGGTTTACTACGCCAAGGCTTTAGGCATCGAGGCGAAAAAAAACACATCAAATATTTCCGTAAAGGATATTAATGCCATCGGCAAGACGCCGAAAGCGCTTATCGGCGATGTAGATGTGAAAGGCCTTTACGCGGGTATTATCGACGCGGGCGTGTTCCACACCACCGGCGACGACGGATACTTCAATCCTCAACAGCCTCTACACCGCGATCAAATGGCGACCATTACCAACTTGAGCTACGACTACAGGAATGCTGCAAAACAAACCACGGATTACGAAGGTGAAGTTTACTTTAACGAAGAAGTAAACGGCACACCGAGTTTCGCCATTAAAGGAAAAGATGATAAAGCTACCGCTTTTGTATTGGGAAGCGACACGAAGATCACCCTTAACGGTAAACCGGGCACGGCAAAAGACATTACCATCGGCTCCAAGGTAAAAGTTTCCGCCTACGCATCCAATGCGGGCGTCGCTTCACTACACGCTCTTAAAGTCGATATCGTATCCAATGATGTAATGGGCACCGGTGTCGTTAAATCTACGGAAAAAGACGGCATGACCGTAGATTACGTGACGAAAAAAGATGCCGTAGTCGATTCGAAATTTAAAGCGGACTACACCACCAAATTTAAATTTGATAAAGACACCAAGGTTAAATCCTTAGGTAAGGAGATTAAGGCGGAGGATATTCGCGCCACGGATATGGTTATCTTTAAGGCCAAAGACGGCGTGTTGAGCGAAGTGGACGTCTATCCTTACGACGGCACCACCTCCGGTGAACTTGTCGATTTTTACTACGGATCCAGTTTTACCAACGATGCCAAGCTTTATCTGAAGCTTTCAGACGGCAAGACCTATACCTTTAATGCGAAAGATTCTAAAATTTCCAATGAACTTTCTGAATTAACTCGCAACTTAAAGAAGGGCTATCCCCTTACGATTAAGACCTCTTACGGCAATGTTGTAGGTGTAAGCGAAACGGAAGAAAACGTCGCAGGACTCTTTGATAATATGGCGGTCTACATCTCCGGCGATCGGAAGATCACCATTAAGACGAATACCGGCGTACGTGAATACATCGTTAAAAAAGAACTTGGTTTCAGAGAATCTCCCGGTAGTGATGCAGTAAAGATGTCTGCCGGACAAGTATCCGATTATATTAACAACTTAAAAGGTTACAAACAAATTGAAGTTGAACTTCACTTAAAGGGCGGCCAAGTGGACGGCATTACTGTAGTTCGTGAGTTAGTAGAGAAAGATGTCGTACTGGAAATCAAAGATTTGAATAAATTGGTAGATGTAGTACCAGGCCATGGCTTTGGTTACAATGCGTTAGATGGTTACTCAGCGTATAGAGCTAAATATAATGAAGATTTAACGAAGTACGCAAATTCAGATCTCCTTCTTAACTTCCAGATTAAGAAAGAGCACGACGACTCAGTCCGCTTTGGCGATCGTTATGGTGATCTTAAGATCAAATTTGATGTTTACAAACGAGGAGATACTTTTTCAGTAGGCAATGTACGCATTGACAGTAAGAATGGAACACAAGATATACCTGTGTTCCCGTCACTTGCGCATATGTCTAGAAGATAACCTTAAAAATGTATATGCTTCTTAGAAAGCCCCGGTGAATTGTATTCGTCGGGGCTTTTTTGTTATAATGAGATGTTAGTAAAGTAGGGGAGGTATGTATGGATCCATTTCTTAGAACACAGTGGTTAATCGGAAAAGAGGCGTTGGAAACGCTGAAAAGCAAGCGGGTCATCGTCTTCGGCATCGGCGGCGTCGGCGGACACTGCGCCGAGGCGCTCCTTCGTTCGGGCATCGGCACCGTGGATATCGTGGACTTCGACCAAGTAGATGTGACCAATATTAACCGCCAGCTCGTGGCTACTATGGAAACCGTGGGCGAACTGAAGGTGGATGCATTAAAGGACAGGCTTTTATCCATACTTCCCGAAAGCCGCGTCAATGCCTATCCCTTGCGCATTAGCGACGAAACCATTCACACATTCGACTTCGCTTCCTACGACTACGCCATCGACGCATTGGATCAGGTAAGTGCCAAATTGCTCTTGGCTCAATCGGCTCAGGAGGCAAACACGCCCTTTATTTCCGCCATGGGAGCGGGCAATAAATTACATCCCGAGCTTTTGGAAATTACGACCCTCTCCAAAACCAGCATGTGTCCTCTGGCAAAAGTGATGCGCAGAGAAACCAAACGCAGAGGTATCGAGGATTACGCCGTGGTCTATTCAAAAGAAGCGCCCCACAAAGAAGAGGGAGAAGGGGAGCGTTCCCCGGCGAGTATTTCCTTTGTGCCGCCTGCATCGGGTTTGCTCATTGCATCGAAAGTAGTACGTGATCTTATTGGAAAGTAGAAATGAGGATAGAGTCCATGTTAAGTCGTTATAATGATCGTCAACGGGAAGCGATTCTCGCAACCGAGGGCCCTTTGCTCGTCTTAGCAGGGGCAGGAAGCGGCAAGACCCGCGTAGTAACCGGAAAGATCGCCTATTTAATTGATCAACTTCGCGTGTCGCCCTACCATATTCTTGCGATTACCTTTACCAATAAAGCGGCAAAGGAAATGAAAGATCGGGTAGCTAAACAATTGGATTACTCGGTGGACGGCATGTGGATCAGCACCTTTCACTCCATGTGCGTGCGCATTTTAAGACGCAATGGCGACGCCATCGGCTATGATTCCAACTTCGCCATTTACGATAGCGCCGATCAGAAGACGCTTATTAAAGATTGCATGAACGAGCTCAATATGAGCAAGGAAATGTTTAAGCCTTTCGGAGTGCTCAGCCAAATTTCCAATTGGAAAAATGAGGGCACGACACCGGATGAAGCGATGAAAATGTATTTCGGCGATTTCCATAAGCGGCAAATGGCGGAGGCCTACCGTCTATACGAGAAGAAGAAGCGGGAAAACAACGCCATGGACTTCGACGACTTGCTCGTAAAAACCGTGGAACTTTTCAAGGAGCACCCGGATGTATTGGCGTTTTACCAACAAAAATTTGCCTACGTCTTTGTGGACGAGTACCAGGATACGAACCACATTCAATATTTACTCGTAAAGATGCTCTCCCAAAAAGCCGTCGGCCTTACGGTAGTAGGGGACAACGATCAGTCCATTTATCGTTGGAGAGGCGCTGATATCGAGAATATTTTTTCTTTTGAGAAAGATTTTCCGGGAGCCCGCACCATTATGCTGGAGCAAAATTACCGCTCCACGACGCCGATTTTAAAAGGCGCCAACACCCTCATCGCCAATAATCCGGCTCTTAAAAAGAAAAATCTCTGGACCGATCGCGAGGGCGGCGATCCCGTTGTATTCAAAGAGTTTTACCATAATAGTGAAGAAGAATCGTCCGTTATTCAAAAGATGATTCACCTCAATTACAAAGGAGCATCTTTCGGCGACATGGCCATCTTATACAGAACCAATGCTCAGTCGCGCGGTTTTGAAGAGGCACTTATGCGGGAGGGGATTCCCTATCGTGTCGTCGGCGGTCTTAGGTTTTACGATCGCATGGAGATTAAAGATGTCATCGGATATCTTCAAGTGATCGACAATCCGAAGGACGATGTGAGCCTTCGCCGCATCGTTAATGTGCCGAAGCGAGGCATCGGCGATACGACGGTGGATCAGCTTCAATCTTACGCCGATGAGAAGGGCTTGGATCTTTTTACGGTGATGGAGACGCTCGAGGATAATGACGAGTTGAAAATTCGCGCACAGAAAAATATTAAACAATTCGTCAATTTGATCCATCTCTTAATGAATAAAAAAGAAGAGTTAAGCTTAAGCGAACTGGTAGAAGCGATTTTGTTCGAGAGCCACTATGCCGAAGACTTAAAAAAAGAAGATACGGTAATGTCTGAAACTCGCCTTGAAAACCTGGACGAGTTCGTGTCCGCGGCAGCTGAATTTCAGCGCGACAATCCCGATTTAACACTTACGGACTTTTTAGGCAATTTAAGCCTGATCTCGGATAAAAATGAATTGGCAGATGAGGATCGTTCCGTACAACTCATGACGATTCACGGCGCAAAGGGATTGGAATTTCCCATTGTCTTTGTCGTGGGGTTGGAGGAAGGATTATTTCCCACTTCCCGTGCCTTTGATATGGAAGAGGAGATGGAGGAAGAGCGTAGGCTGATGTATGTCGCCATGACGCGGGCTGAAGAGAAACTGTTCTTATCCTCCGCGAAATCCCGCACACTTTACGGTAAGCGAAAGCCTGCCGTTAAGAGTCGCTTTATCAAAGAACTTGAAGATGTAATCGAGATCATCGACAACGAACCGGTGAAGAAGAATCAAAAATCCGGCCACGCCATTTTTACGGGAACCACTGTTGCAAGACCTGCAGCGAAGGCGGCCATTCAAGAAAAAGACGATGTGGACTTTGCCGTAGGTGATAAACTGATGCATAAAAAATGGGGCGAGGGCATGGTCGTGCAATTAAAAGGTGATGAAGCGGTCATCGCCTTTGAAGGAAAAGGACTTAAGACCTTAAATGTTAAAATTGCCCCTCTAAGAAAGAAGGAATAACATGGACATGCGTGAGATAGTCGACCAGCTGAATACGTGGGCCCATGCCTATTACACTTTGGATGATCCGATTGTAAGCGATAAAGAATACGACGCTTTATACGATGAGCTTCTGCAACTTGAGAAAGAAACCGGCGAGGTATTATTCGACTCTCCCAGCCGGAGAGTGGGCGGAGATCTGCTGGAAGGTTTTGAAAAATTTCAGCACGAATATCCTCTCTATTCCCTGGATAAGGCGCAAAATTACGAAACCCTGACCGGCTGGATGAACCGCATGGAAAGTGCAGGGGCGTCTGATAAAGGTTATATGGCGGAGCTTAAATTCGACGGCCTTACAATCTCTTTGACATACGATGACGGTAAGCTTACCCGCGCCGTCACGAGAGGCAACGGCACCGTCGGCGAGGTGATCACCGAGCAGGTCCTTACGATTTCCTCGGTTCCGTTGACCATTCCCTTTAAGGGCCATTTAATCGTACAAGGGGAAGGGCTTATGCCTTTTAAATCCCTTGAAGCCTATAATCGCACGGCGTCAGTGCCTTTAAAAAATGCGCGAAACGGCGCGGCGGGTGCTCTCAGAAACTTGGATCCCAAGGAAACGAGACGCCGCCATTTGACGGCTTATCTTTACAATTTAACCTATGCAGAGGATATGACATTTGAAACCGACGAGGGGATTAAATCGTTCTTAAAAGAGCAGGGTTTTCTCGTCCATTCCATGACGCGAAAGCTTGACGATTTCAAAGGTGTCTTGGATTTTATCGAGGAAGTGGAGCGTGTCCGGCCGAATCTCGACGTTATGATCGATGGCGTCGTCATTAAGATCAACGACGTCAACGAGCGAAACCATTTGGGCTACACGGTAAAATTCCCTCGATGGGCTATCGCCTATAAATTCGAAGCGAAAGAAGTGGTTACCACTCTTTTAGACGTGGAATGGGGTGTCGGTCGCACGGGGAAAGTAACCCCTACGGCAATTCTCGACCCGGTAGAAATCGACGGCGTCACCATTTCAAGGGCGACCCTTAATAATTACGACGACATTCGGAGAAAGGGTGTAATGAAAGGCGGAGAAGTGTTACTTCGCCGAAGCAACGATGTGATTCCTGAAATTTTAAAGGGAGTAGGAGACGAGGGGGAAGAAATTCCCATGATCACGACCTGTCCCGCTTGCGGAACAGAGCTCGTTCAAAACGGCGTACACAGTTTTTGCCCGAACACCATCGGCTGTGAGCCTCAGCTTGTGCGGCGCATGGACCACTTCGCCTCTCGGGATGCCATGGATATTCGAGGGCTGAGCGAAAAGACGGCTTCCGCATTGATTGAAGCAGATCTCTTACATGAAATTCCCGATATTTATAATTTAGATATGGATGATCTCTTAAAGCTCGAAGGATTCGGCGAGAAAAAGGCTAGCAATCTCCTTACAGCCATCGACGGCTCTAAGAAGATTCCCTTTCATCGCTTTCTTTATGCCATAGGAATCGGCGGAGTGGGTATAAAGACGGCAAGGGACTTGGCTGCTCATTTTAAAAACTTTAAGGAGTTAAAGAAATCAAGTGAAGCGGAGCTCCAAACCATCGAAGATATCGGACCGGAGACGGCGCGTGAAATACGCGTTTTCTTCGAAGATGATATAATCGGTCACTATGTAGGGGATCTTTTAGATGCCGGTATTGAAATTGAATACGAAGATCTGAGTAGCGGCGGCGATTTGGAAGGACTTACCTTCGTTTTAACAGGAACTCTTTCAAAACCCAGAAAAGAGATTAAAGAATCCCTGGAAAGCCGCGGAGCAAAAGTGACAGGTTCGGTTTCTAAAAAGACAGACGCTGTCCTTGCAGGTGACGATCCCGGGAGTAAAGTGGACAAAGCCAGAAGCTTAGGTATAGAGATCGTAAGTGAAGCAGAATTTAATGAGAAATGGGGAGATCGATGATGAAAAAAGATGAAATAAAACATATAGCGGAAATTTCGAAACTGCACTTCAGCGATGAAGAGTTGGATGGTATTGTAAAAGATTTTTCCGATACAATGGACCTGATCGATACGATTAAAAATGCGAACATCAATTGCGCTCCGACTTTCCACACAAATAAATTACCGAATCGCCTGAGAGACGATGAGATTCGTCCCTCGTTGGACCGCGAGGATGCGACGAAAAATGCTACGTCGACCAAATACGGCTATTTCGAAATTATTAAATTTGTCGATTAAGGAGGGACTATGAATCTGATTCAAAAAACCGGACTGGAAACCAGGGAGTTGTTTTTAAACGGCGACATTACCTGCAGCGAACTGGTCGAGGCTTATTTAGATAAAATAAAACGTGACGATGGTGAGCTCAATGTCTTCATTACCGTAATGGAAGATATGGCACGCGCGAAGGCGAAGGAGCTGGATGAAAAGCGTGAAAACGGAGAACCTTTAGGGAAAATGGCGGGCATCGTCGTGTCGGTTAAAGACAATATCGCCGTAAAAGATGTGCGCATGACCTGCGCATCTAAAATGCTTGACGATTTCGTATCCCCTTACGATGCCATCGTAACTCAAAAGTTAAAGCGCGAAGACGCCATCCTTATCGGCAAGGTTAATATGGATGAATTCGCCATGGGTTCTTCCACGAAGAATTCCTACTACGGTGTTACGAAAAATCCGGTGGATCCCACCCGCGTCTCCGGCGGAAGCTCCGGCGGTAGTTCTGCATCCGTTGCGGCTGAATTTTGCGCCGTAAGTCTCGGCACTGATACAGGGGGATCTGTGCGTCAGCCTGCGGCGTTTTGCGGACTGGTGGGCATGAAGCCTTCCCACGGCAGCATCTCCCGCTACGGTGTTACGTCTATGGCGAACACCTTTGACCAAGTGGGCGTCCTCGCAAAAAGTGTCGACGATGTGGAATACGTCCTCTCTATTTTGGAAGGGTCGGATTTACACGACGCCACCTGTATCGGCAACGAGTCTCTCCACTTAGACGGAGAAAAAGATGCAAAATCCTTGGACGGCTTGAAAGTAGCCATTCCCGATGTGTTTAAAACATTCGAAGTTCAAGATGAAGTTCGGGAAGCCTTTATCCATACTGTTGAATTTATGAAATCTAAAGGTGCGGATGTGGAATTTGTACACATCGAAAGTTTGGATCTTGCCATCGCCATTTATCATATTCTTGTAAACGGCGAAATCGCACCGAATATGAGCCGCTTCGACGGCATTAACTACGGCTACATCACCGACGACTACGAAAACATCGAGGAGCTCTATGTACGCACGCGGAGTGAAGGCTTCGGCATGGAAGTGAAGCGACGCATTATGATCGGCTCCTATATTATGAGCATGGATCACTCCAAGGAATACTGGGAGCAGTCTCTTGAAATGCGCCACACCATGATCGAAGAGTTTAGCGCAGTCTTTGAAAATCACGATATTATCCTCTGTCCCACTTCACCGACGGTGGCCGTGCCCATTGACGACGATATGACGCCGGTGGAAATCTACATGCTGGATTTATTTACGGTACCTGTCAATTTAATCGGCACAGGCGGCATCAGTGTGCCGGCAAAGAAGAAAAATAAACTGCCGGTAGGTATCCAAATCATTCCGAAGAAGGGAAACGATATTCAAGCGATTCAAACGGCAAAAGAACTGGAGGGGAATATCTAATGAGTTATAAGACCATTGTGGGATTGGAAATCCACGTGGAACTTTCCACGAAAACCAAGGCATTTTGCGGTTGTGAAAATGCCTACGGCAGAGAACCCAATACCTGTACCTGCCCCGTCTGCTTGGGCATGCCCGGTGCGACTCCGGTACTCAATAAAGGGGCGGTGGAAAGGGCCATTGAAATTGCGACGGCCTTCCACATGACCATCAATCATAAGAGCACTTTCTATAGAAAAAACTACTTTTATCCCGACCTTACAAAAGGTTATCAAATTACTCAAACCGACGAAGCTGTCGCGAACCACGGCTATATTGAAATCGAAGGGGATGACGGGGAAGCTAAAAAAATCGGCATCCACCAAATTCAAATCGAAGAGGATACCGGCAAGAGTCTGCATACCGAGGAAAATACGACCCTCATGGACTACAATCGCTGTGGCGTGCCCCTAATCGAAATCGTCTCCGATCCTGACATGGCTTCCGGCAGAGAAGCGAGAATCTTCCTGGAAAAGCTTAGAAATACCTTGCGCTATCTCGGCGTTTCCGACGTCAAGATGGAAGAAGGATCTCTCAGATGCGACGTGAATGTCAATATCAAAAATACCGAAACAGGGGAACGTAGCGCCATTAGTGAGGTTAAGAACCTAAACTCTTTCCGCGCCGTAGAAAAGGCCATCGATTATGAAGTCGATCGCCAAATCGCAATGATGGAAAAGGGCGAGAGCGAACTCCGCGCCACTCGTCGTTGGGACGATAGTGTCAATGAAACCATCGTCATGCGGACGAAGTATACGGAAAGTGACTATCGCTTCGCACCGGAAGGGGATCTCGGGCCCTTATTTATCGACGATGAATGGATTGCCGAAGTGCGCTCCAAAATGGCGGAGCTTCCCGATGCAAAAGTAAAACGCTTCATAGAAACTTACGGCCTCAAGGAATACGACGCCAAGGTTATTTGTGCTACTCAAACCGTGGCAGATTTTTACGAAGAAGTTGCGGAGCATTTCAAAGATTATGACATGCTCTCCAATTGGTTTATGACTGAATTTTTGCGCCGTATCGAAGTGACTGACGACGGCGAAATGGACGTTCCCTTTGAAGCGAAAGATTTTGCCTATCTTCTCGAACAAATTAAATCGTCGAAGATCAACAATAACGCGGGCAAAAAGGTATTCCGCAAGATGTGTGAAGAAGGTAAGAAGCCGAAGGATATTATCGAAGAGGAAGGCCTCGTTCAAATCGGCGACGCCTCTGAAATCGAAGCTTTCGTAAAAGAGGTGTTAGAGGAAAATCCCGAGTCCGTGGAACAATACCGAAATGGTAAGGACCGTGTCGTCGGTTTCCTAGTCGGCCAAGTTATGAAGAAAAGCCGCGGAAAGGCAAATCCCCAAATGGCCAATGAATTATTGGTAAAGCATTTAAAAGGATAAGAGAAAGGTAGAAAATTGGAATCTATTATTGTTTCGGCCATTGAATCCTACGGATATTTTGCCGTCTTTTTCTTAATTTTCGTTGAGAATATCTTTCCGCCTATCCCCTCTGAAGTTATTCTGCTTTTAGGAGGATTTTTCGTAGGGCGGGGAAATCTTAATTTTCTGCCTACGGCGCTTTCTGCGACGGCGGGTTCTCTCTTAGGCGCCTATATTCTCTACGGTATCGGCCGCCTCGTCCCTACCGAGAAGATTTACGATTCAGCAGAACGGGGTTGGATGAAAAAGTTGGGATTTAAGCGCAAAGAGATCTTGACCGTTGTCCATCAATTTGAAGATAAGGGAAAGATCTTCGTACTGATCGGCCGTTGCGTACCCATTATTCGAAGCCTGATTTCCATTCCTGCGGGAATGGTTGAGATGCCCTTGCCCCTTTTCTCCGTCCTGACCGCCTTGGGCTCTCTGGTGTGGAACCTTATCTTAACCTTTTTAGGGTATAAGACGGGGGAAAACTGGCATATTATTTTAACCTATCTGGGTTATTATAAATATGTCATTGCGGCGCTCCTCGTCGCACTAGGCATCGCTTATCTGATATGGCACTTTAAACAAAAGGAAGAATAAAATGCATTATGGCAGAATAGGAGAAGCGGTTTTTCTTAACAGGGAAAATCGCTTTATTGCGTATATAGATAAAAACGGGGAAAAGATTCCCGTCCACGTGCCCAATACGGGACGGTGTCTGGAACTCTTTGTACCGGGAAGAACTGTCCTTATTAACGGCGCAGAGCTCGGTTCTAAGCGAAAGACCGCCTACTCTCTTGTTTCAGTAGATAAAGAGGGTATGTGGGTTAATATCGACTCCCAGGCGCCCAATCATTTAGTGGCGGAGTACCTGGCTACTTCGCCTACGCTCAAAGGTTTCGGGAAAATTCACAGCTTTAAGCGGGAAGTTACACACGTCGACAGTCGCTTCGATTTCTATGTCGAAGGAAGTGAGGGGTGCGGTTTTATTGAAGTAAAGGGCGTCACTTTGGAAGAAAACGGCTATGCCCGCTTTCCCGACGCTCCGACGACGAGGGGCACAAAGCATCTACGCGAGCTCGGCGAGCTTGCGGCGGCGGGAGAAAAGGCCGGCGTGTTTTTTGTCGTGCAGATGAAAGGCCCCGTGCTCTTCAGCCCGAATGACAAAACTGATCCGAATTTCGGCGACGAGCTCAGAAATGCTTATATCAAAGGCATGGAGATTTATGTAATGGATACTCTAATCGCAGGGGATCAGATGACCATAGACAGAGAAGTCTCTTTCGATATTAATGAACCTCTCGAGATGGTGGTTGCAGATAAAGAAGATTTTAAAACTGTTCTCTCACTGGTGCACGATGGACGTGAGAAACTAAAGCGAGAAGGCGTAAATCAATGGCAGGGGAAGGACCCGACGGAAGAGACCATATTGGAAGATATTTTAAAAGGTCATACTTTTATCTTTAATGACCATGGTAATATCGTCGGCACGGCCGTTTTAGCCGAGGGGAAGGACTCGACCTACGCCGTCATCGACGGTGCATGGCGCACTGACGGGGAGTACCTTACCATTCATCGCTCCGTCGTATCAGAAAAAAACGTAGGCAAAGGAATGGGGCGCCGCATGATGAATCGCATTAAACTATATGCAGCCTCTCGAAATGTGGATTCTATTCGTGTAGACACTCACGAGGATAATAAGGCTATGAGACAATTGATCGAAGGTTCAGGCTTTTCTTATTGCGGCATCATTACTGTGGCCGACGGAACGAAGCGCGTGGCTTATGAATGGAGTTTAAAATGAAGCGGCTTATGATCTCCGCTCCAAGCTCCGGCGCCGGTAAGACAACCCTTACCATGGGCTTTATTCGCGTCTTGATGCGCCGAGGGTTGAGTGTGTCCACCGGAAAGATTGGACCGGACTATATCGATCCCATGTATCACCGCGCTCTCGGCGGCGACGGTTATAATCTGGATTCTTTTTTAATGGAAGAGGATTATATCCGCGCGCTTTTATATAAAATGGAAAAGAAGGACATCGTGTTAATGGAAGGGGCCATGGGCTATTACGACGGCATCTTCACCACGACGGAAGGGTCCTGCTCGGAAATGAGCGTCTTGACCGATACGCCTACTATATTTGTGACCACCGGAAAGGGGAAGGGTGCTAGTCTCGGGGCGGAGATTAAGGGATTTTTAGATTTCGCTCCCAATCGCATTGCCGGCGTGATATTAAATGAAACGAAGCCTATGCTCCTGTCCTATTACGAAAAGATCATTGAAGATTCTACCGGGCTCCCGCTGCTCGGGTGCATTCCCTCAACGGACATCCAGCTTTCATCTCGTCACTTAGGCCTTCTTCGGCCGCAGGAGGTAGAGAACTTGAAAGATTACGCCGATTATATGGCGGATTTGATTGAAAAGTATGTGGATGTGGAGAAGGTTCTCAATCTTGCCGAGGTAGAGCCGACAGAAGTTGTGAGCCGAGAAAAAATACATATAGGCAAAGTAAAAGTTGGTATTGCAAAAGATGAGGCTTATCAATTTTACTACAGAGATGTTTTAGAAGATTTCGGGGAAGTCGGAGTGGAATGGATTCCCTTTTCGCCTCTTCGCGATCCCTTGCCGAAGGGCATTTCCGGACTTTATTTAGGCGGCGGCTATCCCGAGCTCTACAAAGATGAGATTTCCAACAATGGCGCTCTTAAAGAAGAATTACGAGATTATTTAAATAACGGCCATTTGCTGATCGCCGAATGCGGCGGTTATATAAGTCTTTTAGAATCCATTGACGGCACAAGGACTTGGGATCTTTTGCCGGGTGAAGCGATCATGACAGATTCTTTAAAAAACTTCGGTTATCATTACATGAAAGCAAAGGACGACGGCCTTTTAATGGAAGCGGGGGAGGAGATCGCAGTACACGAATTTCACTACGGAAAGGCGACGGTAGACGGGGAAGGTTTTACTATGAAAAAAGCCGGACGCAATAGGGAGCGCAAGGCCGGTTTTCATGGGGAAAATTTTTATGCAGGCTTTCCCCATCTTCATTTAAGCGGCAATCATAATTTACGGCGACGAATTTTAATGAAATTGAAGGAGGCGAAACCATGGCAGGGATTATCTTATTAGGTACCGCATCCAATGCGGGGAAGAGCGCCATGGTGGCGGCGCTCCTTCGAATCTATAAGCGTCGAGGTTTTAAGGTATGTCCCTTTAAGGCGCAGAACATGGCACTCAACAGTGGCGTTACGAAAAGCGGTGAGGAAATCGGCAGAGCACAACTGATGCAGGCGGAAGCTGCTGGAATCGAAGCAGATCATCGAATGAATCCTATTCTTTTAAAGCCGACGGGAAAGGGCGTAAGCCAGGTCATTGTGAACGGTAGGGTTTTGAAGAATATGAGCACGAAAGAATACTACGCATCGAAGCCCGAGCTTTTTAAAGAGGCCGTGGCCGCCTATGAGTCCCTTGAAAAGGAGTACGAGATTATTATCGCCGAAGGGGCGGGGAGTGCTTCTGAAATCAATTTAAAAGCGGTGGATATGGTGAATATGGGCTTTGCCAAAGCGGTAAACATTCCGGCACTTCTTGTGGCGGATATCGACCGCGGGGGAATGTTCGGTGCCGTCGTGGGGACGCACATTTTGTTCGATGACGAGGAGAGAAAACTCTTTAAGGGAACCGTCGTCAATAAATTTCGGGGCGATGTGTCCATTTTAGAACCGGGACTTGAATTACTTGAAGAGTACACGGAAAAGCCCGTGCTCGGAGTCGTCCCCTTTATAGACGTTGCGTTGGATGCGGAGGATTCGTTGGCTACGCCTTTTTGGGGAAGACAAGACGGCGCCATCGACGTTGCCGTCATAAAATTTCCTCACGTTTCCAATATTACGGATGTGGCACCTTTTTCTCTATACGACGATGTGTCTCTTCGCTATGTAGAGAGAGTAGAGGATTTCGGTAACCCGGATCTTTTAATTTTACCGGGGACAAAAAACACCATGGCGGATTTAAAATGGCTGAAAGAATCCGGACTTTACGCCCGGGTGCTTCGTCATGCAAACAATCAGAAGCCGCTGTTTGCTATTTGCGGAGGTTTTCAAATGCTCGGATCTCGCGTAAAAGACCCTATGGGAATTGAGGAGGGCGGCGAAATAGACGGCCTTCATCTTATGGACGTCTTGACGAAGATCACCTCTATAAAAGAGCAGAGGCAAGTTGAAACGACCATTACTTACGGAGGCGATCTCCTTCGTAATGCAAAAGGATTGAAGGTAAAAGGTTACGAGCTTCATATGGGCCGCACGACCTTTTCAGGAAAGGAGAAGGCCTTAACCGAGTGCGGCGGTGTGGTAATCGAGGATCATATCTTCGGCACCTATCTTCACGGTTTTTTTGATGCGCCGGGTATTGCCGACAGCGTGGTGAACCGATTGCGGGAATCGAAACGACTGGAAAAGCATGAAGGGATCGATTATTTTAAATTTAAAGACATGCAGTACGAGAAATTGGCCGATGCCGTGGAGTCAGCCATCGATATGGAAATGCTGGATAGTATCTTGGGCATTAAAAAAGAGCGGATCTGAAGAGATTCGCTCTTTTTTATTACAGTAATTTGGGGAGAATCGTCGTGGCGAGTCCCAGAAAAATGAAGAAGCCGCAAATATCTGTCGCCGTTGTCAAAAAGATGGGGGAGGATATAGCGGGATCGATTTTCATTTTGTCGAAGACTAAGGGAAGTAAGAAGCCTACTACTCCTGCGATCATCATATTTAAAATCTGGAATATCACTTTGAATCCTACTAATAAGATTGAGGTCATAACCCTCTCGAATATATTTCTTGATTTTTCGTGAACTTAAATCCATGTAAACTCCTTCTAGTACTGGTTAGGCGAACCATTCAGTGAATCATTAAAGTTGTAATATTGAGTCAACAACTCTTCCTTTTTTTCGACGGATACAACTTTAGGGGCAAATCCGTGGCTCGAAGCAATAGTTAGTGTGGTACGTGTATTGGAATCAATTTCAGCCAAAGTATCTCCAAACACCCAAATAAAGAACTCGATATTTTGTTGATTGATCGCAATGACTTGTTGGACGAGGTATTTTGTTTTCAAAATATCTTCTCTTTGTCTAAGTTGATAAACAAGTCTCTCTTTACGTGAAATGGTATCAATGTCATCACCATCATTGATGATCAATTCTGGAGCGTTCTGTTCTTGTTTGACTTCATCTAGCAGACGTAGCAATTCGTTAGATTGACTTGAGACATCTGTTGGCAATTTTGTTGTCTGGATCATCATGTCAAAGGCAGTCCCAGACAGAAAAAGAGTGAATCCTACTTTAATTGCTGCCTGTTCTTCGTTAGACATCGCTTGAATATCTTGCCCAAACACCTCAAAAATCTGTACATATCCTGAATAGCCATTAGCTAATCGTATCGGTTGATTAGGATAGCCATATAGGATAGACTTCACATCAGTTATCGCAACAGTGTCTAAAAAATCTTTACGTTTCTTCTTATTAAGTGGAACATACACAAATTCCTCTCCGGCACGTTCACCAAGGTCGATACTTTCATATTGTGTTTGTTTTTCCTTCTTCTTAGCTTGTTTACTTTTACGTGCCTCTTCTTTTTCTTGTTTCTTAAGTTCTTTATTTCGTTTTCTAAGTTCTTTTTTTGTCAATACTGGTTCTTCAATTAAACCTGGCATATCATTTCCTCCATAAACATTATTCTTCCCTATTCTACAAAACACTATAGGGTGTTCGTAACCCAGTGACACCTATTAGCTACTCATACTTCTCCATGATTTTGACTATTTACTTCTATTTAGGGCTCTCTGTCCTTGTCTAGCTACTTAAAAACTGTTACAATCAAATAAATACAAACGCAATAATCTTTTTTAGGAGGGTTTTAGGATGCTAGACTTTTTACAAGATTTTTATTTTTCACTTTATATAAGCACTTGGACCTCGTTTAAATGGTTACTACTTTCCGTTCTTATTGCCATTGGCTGTTGCCTTGCCACTTTTTTGTTCGAATTCAAAGGCAAAACTGCACAACTGATTTGGTTGAAATTCTCGATGAGTTTAACCGCTATATTTGCCTTATTTTGTCTATTTATGACACTTCATGGCATCATTCGTTCTATAGGCCTCTTTTTAGGAGCTATCTCTAGTTTCTTTTATCCATTGTTTGGCTTATTGATTGTAGGTGGTATTATTCTATTCATCATCAGTCTTTTCAATCCATTGTTCTTATTCTTCATGGCAAAGAACTAATGAGAGGAAACCTATTCAGCCGATGCTATTATGTTAAGAAAATAAAAAAACAAACCACCTTTGAAAAAGTAGTTTGTCTATAATCTAAGAGAGGTAGTCCAAGGCTGCCTCTCTTTTTTATATTGGTCAGACTCCAAACGGCGAGGAAGAAAGTAGCTAGTCAAATAAAACTTTATATTAAATGTCCTATGTAACACATATATTTTTTTAAATCGTAACTGTCATTACTTTTTTTAAAAAGTTTATTGAAATTGATTCAAATTTTCATCATTAAAAGTAAATCTATGAAAATATATGTTAAAATCATACTATAAAATCCAAGGATATAAGATGTTATAGCCATTTCTTAATCAAACAAAATTAGATTGTATTTATTATAGATAGAAAACTGGACATATTTAACCACTTATCAAGCGGTCTTGATTCCATTTTTGAAATAGTAAAAAATGAAAAAATACTATTATGATAGAAATAACAAATATAATCATAAGTGAAGTGATATCTATTTTTTGTTGGTTGAATAGTGTATCTGATACTCTCAAAAACCATGCCCATGGGATTAGAAACCATACCTTATCACCGAGACTCGTTTCACAAAACGCAGCAATAATGACTCCCATCATTGAAATACCTAGTGCCACACCTGTGCTAAATAAATAACTAATAATCTGATTAAGCATATATGCTATATAGGCCAAAATGATATAAAATAAACTAATCAAAATAAGTAATCTTAGAGATACAACTATACCAATAGTTTTCAACAAAAAGATAAATATAGTAATTGAAACTATTAAAACTATACAATAACATAACCACAAAAATACCAATTCAGCAAAAAATGGCTTATAATTCGATTGTGAATACCCCAACAAATATTTAAATTTCCCAGATGATTCCTCCAAATTTTTTAGTTGAATATTCACAATACTAGAAGCAAAAGGAAGAAGTACTCCTACTATTTGAAAGTAAGAAAATAATACCGTCCTGCTTTGTAACCCTCCACGTTGATTCCAATATAGGAACAAAAGTAGTGGAAATAATAATGCGGCTAAAATGTGTACTAGCAAATAAGAAGTGTTTTTTATTTTTAAAAAACTAGAGTATATATATGATTTCATGACTATTTCACCTGTCTTTTGAAAGAGATAGCAGTTAGTTCGACCAATAAAATGAAAAAAGTAATCCCTAAGAAAAATGAAACGAAAATCAGTGAATAATCAGGAATATATTCAGATCCAATAGGTATACCATTTATTCTCATTTTTGTCATTGGTTCAAGCAGCTTCAATGACCAATCATAAGGAAACAAATACCATGTATCTAAGAGAGAAAAACTTGTACCAATAATTAGTGGTGATATTGTATTAATAATCATAGCAAAATACAAATTAGTTTTTCTTGATAGCCATAAAATAAATGGAATTTGCCATAATGTGGTCAACCAAATCAATAAAATAGTTAATAGCATCCTACATATACTAATAAGACTTGGTGTGGGTAAAATTAAACCAATTAAGATAAGTATTAGGCTTAAAATCATACTAATTATTAAATTTAAAAAAGCTACCAATATAATTCTTGCGTATTCTACCTTTTTTAAATTAACATTCCTTGATAAATAAACAGAATACTTATTTGAATCTAATTCCAACTTATTTAACAAAGCGGAATTTACAGCTATAATTACATTAATCCAAATAACCCCCCACTGATTCACGGTGGTTTCTGCAGTTAGACTTAATACTTCCTTACCACCCAATGATGAAAACAATAAAGAAAGAATGACACAAATGAAAGGGAAAATAAAAATTAACCTAAAAATACTCGTATTCTTTATTTTAATTAAATTTGATAAAAAAACTTGTTTCATAATCTCCTCCCTTTTTCATATATAATTTGGTTATTAAATAACTCCTCAAGATTCTCAGAACCATCATATTCCTTCTCCAGTACAATCTTTCCTTCATAAATAAAACCAATAAAATCAGCTAGATGTTCGACCTCTGAAAGAATATGACTTGAAATCATGACTGTCATCCCATCTGATTTAAATGACTCTATAATTTTCCTTAATTCTTGAATTCCAATAGGATCCAACCCGTTGGTAGGCTCGTCCAATATAAGTAACTTAGGGGAATTTATTAAAGCGATAGCTATTCCTAACCTTTGCTTCATCCCTAGAGAAAATTGCTTTACTGGTCTCCTATCAATGTTTCCTAAACCTACTTTATTTAATAGCGGAAGTATTGTACTATTTGAAATACCAAGCATTGTTGTAACTACTTTCATATTATCGTATGCGCTCAAATTCTTGTAAAGTGGTGGTTCTTCAATAATACTTCCAATTTTCTGCAAATCTCGACGTGACCATTCTCTACCTTCAAAAGTGATAGAACCACTGGTTTTATTAATTAAACCAGTCAAAATTTTCATAATAGTTGATTTTCCAGCACCATTTGGACCTATTAAAGCATACACTTTTCCCTTAGGAATATTCATATTGACATTATCTAGTACCGTTCTCTTACCATAAGATTTTCTTAAGTTTTGTATTTTTAACATATTAATTACTCCTATTCTATATACTGTTGGGCATTTAGTGTGTAATAAGCAAAACAATATACCTTCTCTTCAAATTCTCTATTAATCCCATTTAATCGGTTCATTTATTTCCTCTCTTATTTATATGTCCGATATATTTACGATGTCATTATTTCATCTTAAGTTCAGAATCTGTTCAGAAAAAAAGCATTTGGGCAGAAAATTGTAAGAAATTTTCTGTCCAAATGCTTTTAATTATATCTATTTCTTCTTAATGGATAAAATTGCACTTGCTCCCCCTCTTGCTGGGTTTACCAACTGAAGGTGCCCTCCATGCTTAATAGCAACACCATTAACAAAAGCTAATCCAATTCCGTAATGCTTATTTCCTCTACTATTATCTTCTGTGTAAAACAATTTAGCGCCATTTTTCAAAGTACTATCATTAAACTGGGGACCATTGTTCCATACTTCAAAATAAATGAGAGTTTCCGATTCAGATAATATGACCTCTATTTTCTTATTTGAAGAGGGTGTAAATCTAATTGCATTAACTAGAAGATTAGATATTGCCCGTATCAAATTTTCTTCTTCTCCATAAAAAGAACTGCTTACAAGGTGATTCCCAATAGAAAATTCAACATCGTTTATATTCAAAAGATCATCAACCTCAAAATGTAACTCACTTAGCAGTTCTTCAACAACTATCAACTTTGCTCCTCTATCTTCTGAAAGCATCCGAGTATAGGAAATCAATGAGTCGAAATAGCTCTCAAAAACAGAAATACTATTATCCATTGAAAGAACATAACTTTGTTGACTAGTTGTTAAGGACGTTAATTCTAATAACTCAAGGTTCCCTTTTAAAACAGTTAAAGGTGTCTTTATATCATGAGAGAGAGCAGATATTTGAAATGATAAATCTTGTTTCTCTAATTTTTCTCGATCAATCAAATTTTTCAAACCATCTCCCTTTGTATATAGGGTTGCCAGGATATCATCAAATTCCGTTATTTTAGAAAAGTTTTCTTGTTTAGATAATCTTTCTATCCCCATTTTATTTGCTATTTTCTTTATTTCTTTAAAATTCGAAGAAATTTCTTTCACAAACCTTGTTGAAGCAACCACAATACTAGTTATTATTCCTAACCCTAGAAAATAAAAAGTCAACATATTATATGGAACATCCCTAAACTTAGGATTAGAAAATTCTGGCATCTCATTATATCTAATAACAATACTATAATCAACATTGTTATAGAAGTCATAATGCACTGTGTCCAAAATTAAGTTATCTTTTTCTTCTACAACTTTTCTGAATAAAGAAAATTCTTTAGGTATGTATTTCCCCTTAATGATTTTATTTACCTTATTATCTAAAATAACATAATCTAGTCCCAAAGATTCCGCATAGTTTGTCAGTTGTTTTATTGTTTTTTTATCTTCAAAATGATATTCCTCTCCAATATTATGGGACGTCACTATATTTAGCCTTAAGAAAGAAAATGAAATTATATAGATTATTAGAATTGTAATAAAAAAACCAGCACAAACTTCAAAAACTACTAACCAGACTCTTTTTTTTATTGAATATTTTTTAGACATCCCACTTATAACCAATCCCACGTACTGTTTTTATTGGATTAATTCCAAAGCTTGCAAATTTCATTCTAATTTGATAAATATACTCTGAAATGGAGTGAAATAATGCTGACGCCTCCTCGTCATAGACCTGTTCATATATCTCTTCTTTTGTAAATACTTTATGGGGATAACGAGATAATAATTCCAAAATATCATATTCCCTAGAAGTTAAAGTTAAAGGGATCTTATCGATGTATAGCATACGTTCCTCTAGATAAATTTCTAGAGGAGGAAAGCTCCTTTTATCTCTTTCAATCTTTAACCTTGCTCTTTCTTCTCTCTTCAAATGAGAATTAACCTTAGCTATAAATTGTTTCAAACTAAACGGTTTAACAATAAAATCATCTCCTCCTACGGTTAAAGCTTGGATAATTTCATCGTCATGAGATAAGGCACTAACAAAAATAATTGGAGAGCATACCTCTTCACGAATTTTATAACAAAATTCTATTCCATTTATATTAGGCATCAGAATATCTAATAGAATTAAATCATACCCCTTAAATTTATCAAAAACTATTGGTACTTGTATTTCTTGTAAAGTTGTGACTTGATAATTCTCAATCTCTAAAGCTGTCTTTATAAGTTTTAGAATTTCTTCGTCATCATCAATGGCTAAAATCTTATTCATCATTACTCCTATAATACTATAAGTAACACACAAATTAGTGAGTAACAGCAAAAATTCGATATAAAAGATAAAAACGATTTTCTTTTATATTGTACCATAATTACTTTTTTAATACCTTATTTTTAGAATTTTCAATTAAATATTTCTCAATACAGTTATCAAATTTCTATCATAATATTGGTAAAGTTATAATGTCATGAATCTAATGGCTTTTTCTGATTGTCACATGAATCATCAATAATTTATGACCAACCACTTTATCATCATACTTTCAGATAACTATCCAAGAAGGCACATATCTTGTATATAAGAGGACTCTACTATTTAATTAGTGAGCGTTTTTACGATACCAAATTTCTCTCAGTTCCAATTAAACAAGTACAATGTTATAGAATATAACTACTGACTGGAATTAATGAAGGTGCTGTCAAATATTCCCAAGGTTATGCAAGCTTTGTTTTGATGCTATCAATAATTATGTGTAAAAACTCAAGCAGATTGAACTGTATCCCGAAAGTTAGACAGAAAAAATTAATTTTTGAGGGTGTTTTTTATGATGAAAATATCCTATCAACAGTTCAATCAATCATAACTATCTCCATCTTTCATGTAAATATAAAGGGTTTATGGTACAATGATATTGATATACAAGGAGGTATGCCATGACTCTTGATGTAAATGAAGAAGAATTAACAATTTTAGGAATTTCTTTTGATAATTATTCAGATTTTGATACCGTTTGGTATGCTATCGGATCTTCAATGATTGAAAATTATGAGCCTACTGTTCAGGATGTAATTGATTTAAAAACTTATGTCACCAACAGACGAAAGGAATTGAACATTGGTTAAGAATCAATATGAAGGATATAAGTACATTGACCCTAATAACCAATATACCTATCCAGATTCTACTACAGTCTTAGTCAATAAACAAAATATTACAAATATCGAAGAAGCTTACCGAAATGAACACTTATTCGTTACTAGAAGGCTTGCAGACTTGCGTTTAGAGTCCATTCAAGTTTATTCCATGAGCGATATTCTAGCCATTCACAACTATTTATTTCAAGATGTTTACGCTTGGGCTGGACAATATCGTAAGGTAAATATCTCTAAAAGCGGTAATCCTTTTATGCCAATACAGTCATTTAATACAGCTGAAACTCATATGAATCATCTGATTCATTCCTATCATCAAACTGCCAACTCCAAAGATGAAATCATTATGCATTTAACAGAAATTCTTGATAATCTTAATTATTTTCATCCCTTTCGAGAGGGTAATGGACGAACTTAACGAGAGGTTATTCGTGCTTTAGCTCTATCAAAAGGTTACTCTGAACAGATACGAGTGGAACAAGACGATGAAGTTTATAATCTATATATGGACGGGACAGTCCATGAAGACTTAGGAAAGTTAAAAGAATTATTGATCAGAATACTGATTAAATTATGAGTTACTGTACTATCTTTCAGTACTACCTTACCTCTCAAATTAATTCTATATGAACATATGTAATATATTTCTGCCGGAGTTTATTAGTCAGGGCCACCCTTTCTCATGTAGGGCTAAAGTAAAGACAACCATTCTTTTGATGTTTGTTTTTTTGGCTCTTTTCTACCAAAAAACACCACCCTAAAAAGAGAGTGATGTTACAACTCTTAAGCAATGTCCACATAGCGTCTTGCACCACTATAGGTTACATAAGACAACCAAGTATGACCATCAGCTGTTAGGACCTTGTCATAGCGAACGAACATGCCTTTATCATAGTAGGCTAACTCTGGGCTAGCAACACTTGGTTGTGCCTTGATAGAGCTAGGTTTGGTAAAGGTATAGGTGCCAAGTTGCTGCTAGGCTTGGGCT
>QWCK01002317.1_pt1 | contig 31422 bp, 21 predicted proteins | sample 1972571 | NCBI WGS metagenome assembly QWCK01 (sample SAMN09866710, study PRJNA288562) | Human gut metagenome isolate term2_stool, whole genome shotgun sequencing... | isolation source: gut | host: Homo sapiens | place: USA: California | reverse complement strand
GAAAGATGCAACCATTTCTGAACTTTATGATTTAACCCAGACCATTGCCGCAAAAATCTTTGAAGGCAAAACGTATCCATGGGAAGTGCTTCCGCTCATTAAAGATTTTATTCTTGAACTCGGCGAAACACTCGATCCGGCAGAATACGAAAAACGCGGCGAAAATGTCTGGATCGCAAAAGATGCCGTGATCGCACCGACCGCTTCCATCAACGGCCCATGCATCATCGGAAAAGGCGCGGAGATCCGCCAGTGTGCTTTTATCCGCGGAAATGCCATCGTCGGCGAGGGCGCTGTCGTTGGAAACTCCACCGAACTGAAAAATGTCATTCTCTTTAATAAAGTACAGGTTCCGCATTACAACTATGTCGGCGACTCTGTTCTTGGATACAAAGCCCATATGGGTGCCGGTTCCATTACTTCCAATGTAAAATCCGATAAGAAGCTCGTTGTTGTCAAAGGCGCAGATGAACAGATCGAAACCGGACTGAAAAAATTCGGTGCGATGCTCGGCGATGAAGTTGAGGTCGGCTGTAACAGCGTATTGAACCCGGGAACGGTTGTCGGAAGAAATTCCAACATTTATCCACTCTCCTGTGTTCGCGGTGTGATCCCGTCAGGTCATATTTTTAAGAATGCGAAAGAAATTGTCAAAAAAATCTGATAATTAAAAAAATTCTCTTTTATCGAGAGAAAACCAAACCGATTGATTTAAAAGACCGCCGGAAATTTTATCGTTTTCCGGTGGTCTTTGCAATTTTTTATCAAAATATGCTGGACGAATGACCAATTTTGTGAGACAATAACCATAGGTCTGTGAACAGGCTGGAAACAGTCCGTTCGAAAGACAAAAGCTCAAATAAGTACATATTTGAAAGGAGTTTAACAATGACTTATTCACACGAAGTAGAAATGATGTGTCCGGTTGCCCAGGGCGTGCATCACGGTGCAGCTCCGATTCCGGAGGAAGCAAAATGGGTAAAAGCAAAAGAAATCAAAGACATTTCCGGATTCACTCACGGTATTGGCTGGTGCGCACCGCAGCAGGGTACCTGCAAGCTGACTCTGAACGTAAAAGAGGGCGTTATCCAGGAAGCTCTCGTTGAGACCATCGGATGTTCAGGAATGACTCATTCTGCAGCTATGGCATCTGAGATTCTGCCAGGACTTACCATCCTTGAGGCACTGAATACTGACCTTGTGTGTGATGCTATCAATACTGCTATGAGAGAGCTCTTCCTGCAGATCGTTTACGGAAGAAGCCAGAGTGCATTCTCCGAGGACGGACTGGTTGTAGGCGCAGGCCTGGAAGACCTTGGTAAAGGACTTCGTTCCCAGGTTGGTACCATGTACGGAACTCTTGCAAAAGGACCTCGTTATCTGGAGATGACCGACGGTTATGTAACAGGTATCGCTCTGGATGCAGATGATGAGATTATCGGTTACAAATTCATCAACTTCGGAAAGATGATGGACTTCATCAAAGCCGGCGATGATGCAAACACAGCTTTCGAAAAAGCAAGCGGACAGTACGGACGTGTTGCTGATGCTGTTAAGATCGTTGACCCGAGAAAAGAGTAATCAGATAATTTAGGAGGATAGGAAAATGGCTTTATTTGAATCATATGAAAGAAGAGAGAAACAGATTCTGGCTAAGCTTGCTGAGTACGGAATCAACTCCATCGAAGAAGCTGCAGAAGTTACAAAAGCTGCTGGCCTTGATGTATACAAAATGATCGAAGGCATTCAGCCAATCTGCTTCGAGAATGCAAAATGGGCTTACACTGTAGGCGCAGCAATCGCAATCAAAAAAGGATGCCGCAAAGCTTCTGAAGCTGCTGCAGCAATCGGTGAGGGACTTCAGTCCTTCTGTATCCCGGGTTCTGTAGCAGATCAGCGTAAAGTTGGTCTTGGCCATGGTAACCTTGGTAAAATGCTTCTGGAAGAGGACACCGAGTGCTTCGCATTCCTGGCTGGACATGAGTCCTTCGCAGCTGCTGAGGGTGCTATCGGTATCGCTGAAAAAGCAAACAAAGTACGTCAGAAACCTCTGCGTGTTATCCTGAACGGTCTTGGAAAAGACGCTGCTCAGATCATCGCTCGTATCAACGGCTTTACTTATGTAGAGACTGAGTATGACTACTACACCGGAGAACTGAAAGAAGTATTCAGAAAAGCATACTCCGATGGACCGCGTGCGAAAGTTAACTGCTACGGCGCTAACGACGTTCGTGAAGGCGTTGCTATCATGTGGAAAGAGAACGTTGACGTTTCCATCACCGGAAACTCCACCAACCCGACTCGTTTCCAGCATCCAGTTGCAGGTACCTACAAAAAAGAGCGTATCGAAGCTGGTAAAAAATACTTCTCCGTTGCTTCCGGCGGTGGTACAGGACGTACTCTTCACCCGGACAACATGGCAGCAGGTCCTGCTTCCTACGGTATGACCGATACTATGGGACGTATGCATTCTGACGCTCAGTTTATGATGGGTCTGATCGGCGCAGGAAACAACCCGATGGTTGGTATGACTGTTGCTGTTGCTGTAGCTGTTGAAGAGGCAGCAAAAGCTGGCAAATTCTAAGATTAGCCAAACTTTGCGTAAATAAAATTATTTGAGCAAAAAAGAAGCGCCGCGGGAATTTTCCCGTATGGCGCTTCTTTTTTGCTGCTTTCGATATCCTGCAAAGTTGGGCGTGCAGATTGCAGGAACGATGTTTCAAACACATGCTATATTCTTTTGATCCATGCACAAAAAACGCCTCTGAACCCAAAACGTTTCAGAGGCGTTTTTTATATCATTCTAAGCATTATTTTGCAGCGATAAACTTCTTTGCAACCAATGTCTCTGCACAAAGTACTGCTCCGCCTGCTGCGCCGCGGACCGTGTTGTGGGACAGACCTACGAATTTCCAGTCGTAGATGGAATCCTCTCTTAAACGGCCTACGTTGATTCCCATACCGTTCTCGTAGTTGACATCCAGTGTTACCTGCGGACGGTTATCTTCTGTCATGTAACGGATGAACTGTTTCGGTGCGCTTGGCAGATTCAGCTCCTGCGGAAGGCCTTTGAAGTTCTCCAGTTTTTCGATCAGCTGCTCTTTCGTCGGTTTCTTGCGGAATTTTACGAAAACAGCTGCGGTGTGTCCGTTTAATACCGGAACACGGATACACTGACAGGTGATCTTCGGCTCAGTTGCTTTTACGATCACGCCGTTTTCAATTTTACCCCAGATACGAAGCGGCTCCTGCTCGCTCTTCTCTTCTTCTCCGCCGATGAACGGGATGATGTTTCCTTCCATCTCCGGCCAGTCTTTGAAGGTTTTTCCTGCTCCGGAAATTGCCTGGTATGTGGTTGCAACCACTTCATATGGCTCGAACTCTTTCCATGCCGTTAATACCGGTGCATAGCTCTGGATTGAACAGTTCGGTTTTACAGCGATAAAGCCTCTCTTGGTTCCCAGACGTTTTTTCTGAAACTCGATAACATCGAAGTGCTCCGGGTTGATTTCCGGAACTACCATCGGAACATCCGGTGTCCAGCGGTGTGCGCTGTTGTTGGAAACAACCGGTGTCTCGGTCTTTGCATATGCTTCTTCAATCGCTTTGATCTCATCTTTCGACATATCAACAGCGGAAAATACAAAATCTACGGTAGATGCCACATGCTCTACATCATTTACATTCATCACAACGAGCTTTTTCACTGCTTCCGGCATTGGAGTATCCATTTTCCAGCGTCCGCCGACTGCTTCCTCATATGTTTTTCCGGCACTTCTCGGACTTGCTGCCAGGGTCACAACTTCAAACCACGGATGGTTCTCCAGCAGAGAAATAAATCTCTGTCCTACCATACCGGTTGCTCCTAAAATTCCTACTCTCAATTTCTGCTCCATTGGTTTCATCTCCTTGTTCTTCTGTGGCGTACATTTGTGCGTCTCATGTCATACTATACCAATTTTTTCAAAATTGCAACTGTTTTTTCAATTTTCCTGTAAATATTTTTTATTCTGCTCGATGACAGCCTGCATCGCATCTGCTCCCGGCGCACCGATCGTGTTGCGTCGTTCTACGCAGTTCTTCATGCTGATGGCATCATAAATATCATCCTCGAAGACCGGGCTGATCGCTTTGTACTCTTCGAGTTTCATATCATCAAGGGAGATTCCTTTGTCAATGCAGTACAGAACGAGACGGCCGACAATGCCATGTGCATCGCGGAACGGAACGCCTTTTCCAACAAGGTAATCAGCTGCGTCCGTTGCATTCGTGAAACCGTTCTTTGCACTGTTCTCCATGCGGTCTTTTTTGAAGTGCATGGTAGAAAGCATGCCATTGAACAGAGCCAGGCATCCTTTTACGGTGTCAATGGCATCGAAGGTCAGCTCTTTATCCTCCTGCATATCTTTGTTGTACGCCAGCGGGATTCCCTTCATAGTGGTGAGCATTGACATCAGAGCTGCGTAAACGCGGCCTGTTTTTCCTCGAACAAGCTCTGCGATATCCGGATTCTTTTTCTGCGGCATGATACTGCTTCCGGTGCTGTATGCGTCGTCGATGTCCACAAACTGGTACTCATTGGTATTCCAGATGATGATCTCCTCGGAGAAGCGGGAAAGATGCATCATAATCGTAGAAAGAGCACTGAGGAGCTCAATGACATAGTCACGGTCGGATACGGAATCCATGCTGTTTAAGGTCGGGCCGTCAAAGCCGAGCAGCTCTGCTGTGTAAGCGCGGTCCAACGGATACGTCGTTCCAGCCAGCGCACCGGAACCGAGCGGACAGTAATTCATTCTCTTGTAGATGTCTGCAAGGCGGCCTCTGTCGCGGCGGAACATTTCAAAATATGCGCCCATGTGATGTGCCAGTGTGATCGGCTGTGCTTTCTGCAGATGGGTGAATCCCGGCATATAGGTGTGAATGTTCTCTTCCATGATTTTTTCGAGTGTTACCAGCACCTCTTTGACGAGTGCATCAATCTCGGTGATCTCATCGCGGACATAAAGTTTCATATCGAGGGCTACCTGGTCATTGCGGCTTCTTCCGGTGTGCAGCTTCTTTCCGGCATCTCCGATGCGGTCGATCAGGTTTGCCTCCACGAAGCTGTGGATATCCTCATACTCGCTGGTGATTTTCAGTTTTCCGCTCTCTACGTCGGCAAGAATGCCTTCCAGTCCTTCCAGAATCTGATCTCTTTCGTCTTCTGTCAGAATGCCCTGTTTTGCCAGCATCTTTACGTGTGCCATGCTGCCTTTGATGTCCTGTTTATAGAATTTCTGATCAAAGCTGATGGATGCATTAAAATTATACACTAACTTGTCGGTCTCTTTTGTAAACCGTCCGCCCCATAACTGTGCCATTTTCATTCCTCTTTTCCTGTAAGTTTTTTAAATTATCATGTATTATTATACAAGACTCCCCTCTTCCTTTGCAAGTCAAATCACCTACTTTCCCGAATTTCGGCGTTTTGTGTAGTTTTTCTCCAGCCAGCCCAAGATGCCGTACAATCCTGCCGCAACGAGGCAAAGGATCAGGATGGACAGGATTACCCAGTCAAGTCTGAACAGATTTGCCCACCTTTTTGCGGCAGAGACGCTCGTCAGCCGCCCGATTTGCCGCTATCCAGAGCTCTTCAGAGACGATAGCAGGAATTTTCCCCGCATAGACGTACTGCCCGCCCGGCGGTGTAGGGAGCGTTTTTCCGGTGTTAAAATCGTAATGCTTCCTGTTCATGACTACGGTGCCTTTATTCATGGGATTCCGCACCATGCGGATAATGTCTGTTCCAGAGAATGGTTTTCCGGCGCGGCTGCGGACGCCCTCTGCTGCCAGAACCGCCGCAATTTTCCGTCCGCCGAGACCGTCTGCACAGAGTTCGTACATACGGCGCTTCACTGCGGCCTCCTCCGGGATGATCTCAATCGCTCCGTCTGCCGTCCGCCGGTAACCATAACTTTTTGAGGTCAGCACCGGCTTTCCATTATTCTGCTGCCGTTTCTGGTGCGCCAGATTCATCTTCTTGCTCAGCTCCCGGCTGTACTCCTCCGCCAGAATCGCCTTAATGCCGGTCAGAAGCGCGTCTTCCGGCGAATAGAATGTGTTCTCCAGATAAAAATACAGCCGCTTTCCGGCGCAGTTTAAGCGGTCTGCGAACAGATACCAGTCCCGCGTGTTCCGCATCAGGCGGTCCTGCGACTTGATTACGACGACATCAAACCGGTTCTGCTCGAGATCCTCGTACAGGCGGTTATATTCCCTTCTGCCCTTCCGGCTCGTACCGGAGCGGCTCTCCACGTAGGCATCCACAAGCCTCCATCCTCTTGCCCGGATTGCCTCTTCCGCCTCCGCCGCCTGCCTTACCAGCGCATCCTTCTGGTTTTCCTCCTCGGTGCTGCACCTTGCATAATAAACCGCACGCAGCTTCTCCTCTTCCATCTCCTGTCTCACTTTCCAGATGCTTCTCTTTACTATATAGAAAAAAGGACCGGAAAGTTCCGACCCTCTTTTTGTAATTTCTTTTTACGGATTGCACCGTCCGCACGGCTCATAGCCTTCGGCGATCAGGTCCTCGCGCGGTCCCTGATATGTCGCCTTGTTTTCATCCTTAATCGAGCTGACGCTGGAGCATGACGGCAGGTGGAATTTCATGCTGGATGTGTTCATGACATATTCCTGCTGATCCGTCATCGTTCCGCTGCTTTCGCTTAACGTGCTGTCTCCCGTTGCATAATTAATCGAGATGCCCGGCTGATTGTTGTATGCGAAGATATGGAAGGAAATGCCCTCGCCGTCATCTTCCATGGAAAGTGCCTCCATCTCCACACCGTCCGCTACAAGGTCGTCCCCGGTAAAAATTGGTGTAACGCGGTACAGCACATGGTTTCCGGTCTCTTTGACGTAGTCGGCAACCATGTTTTCAAACGGCAGCATGCCCTCGACATTCAGATAACGTGTTCCAGTGATCAGATTCTTCTCGTTTGCATTCTCACCGGTCAGCTGGTATCCGATCAGATGGCAGCGGTTGTACAGATATTTACCTTCCACCTGATCGTATTTTACCGTATGCCAGCCCGTCGGCTTTACCTGGCCGATCGCGCCGCGCTTCTCCGTCGGCATCAGATCCTGGCCGATATTCGCCTCTGCCACGCCGCACCGTCCCAGGCTGTCCAGATCGCTGTAATGCTCGTACGACTCGGTCGTCTTTTCCTCATCGGTAAAATCCGGCTCATTTCCGTTTAAAACGACATACGGTTCACCGGAAAACTCCGGAACATCAAGAACTGAAACAGCCGTCGGTGCCTGATCGGTAATCTGGGATTCCGTCATCGTATAAGCGGCCGTAACCTCCGAACCGGAATCTGCTCTCTCCGTCGAGAGAAGATCCTGCGCCTCACAGCCGGTCAGTATCAGAACAAGAAGCGCCGCCAGCAGCAGAAGCTGTTTTCTTGGTTTTTTCATTTCTCATATACCTCTTTCGTTATTTTCTCATGGGAATAGCCTGCAAACTCCTCCTCGGACACTTTATTCCATTTGGAAAGATCCAGGTCGAATTTCCGGTCAGACGGATAATGCCGGTTCCACCAGAAAACGATGATTTTCTCTATCTTCGCTTCCACAGCCTGCAGTCCCGTATTCTCCACAAAGCAGTATTCTCCTTCGCCTGCCTGCTCCAGAAAATCTGCCGCCGCCTGAAGTGTTACCTTCCCACTCTCCTTCTGCTCCGCGAACAGCTTTTCCGAAGCCGGATTCATCCAGAGCGTTTTCCCCTCACACAGTTCGCAGATTTTTTCCGTTACCACGCGGTCCCGCGAAACGCGTCGTCCGCCAAACTGCATTCCTCTTCGTTCTTCCAGACATACGATTCCAATCATCTGTCATCCTCCCTTCTCTTGCGTGTGCATATCTGAACACCTGACTGCCGTAGATAATCAGATAGCCAAGCCCCTCTCTTGCCCCGATAAACTCTCCGATTACAACACCGACGAGGCACAGGCCGATGTTGACCTTCCACACGGCGAGCAGCCCCGGAAACGACCACGGCAGCACAACGCGGAACAGCATATCCTTCTTCGTTCCGCCGAGTGTTGCAATCAGGCGGAGCATATCCGGCTCCACACTCTGAAAGCTGCTGTAAATGCTGATCACCGAGCCGAATATCGCAACGGAAATGCCGGCCGTGATGATCGTTTTCACGTTTGCCCCCATCCACACAATGAGAAGCGGGGCGAGCGCCGATTTCGGCAGGCTGTTCAGGACTACCAGGTACGGCTCCATCACCGCAGAAAAGCGCGGAAAGAGCCACAAAAGCACAGCGAACGCCATGCCAAGTGCCGAGACGAGCAGAAAGCTGATTCCCGTCTCATACACCGTGATCCCGATATGGCGCAGAAGGTTCTGCTCCGTCAGCAGGGTCACGAACGTTTTTCCCACCCGCACAGGGCTGGAAAAGATAAACGGATCGATCCATCTCAGATCCGCCGCCACCTCCCATAATACCAGAAAACTGACGAGAAGCAAAGCCCGAAACACCCGCACCTGCTCCCGTTCTCTTTTTTTCTGCCGGAGATACGCCCTCTGAAAGCTGCTCTCCGGCGTTTTTGCCTGCTCACGCATTTTCATTCAGCTCCTTCCAGATGGCATTGAAATACGTTTTAAATTCCGGCGCACTGCGCGCTTTCATCGGCGTGCGCTCCTCCATCGCAAACCGGATCGGAATCTTTTTTTTCACATATGCCGGCCGTGCCGCCAGAACAATCACACGGTCCGCCATGCTGATGGCCTCCGAAATATCGTGTGTCACGAGAATTGCTGTCTTTCCCTCTTTTTTGATGATCTTTCCGATATCATCACAGACGTTCAGCCTCGTCTGGTAGTCGAGAGCGGAGAACGGCTCGTCAAGCAGCAGAAGATCCGGCTCCATCGCCAGTGTACGGATCAGTGCCGCCCTCTGCCGCATACCGCCGGAAAGTTCGGACGGACGGGCATTGGAAAAGGATTTCAGGCCGTATGTCTCCATCATCTCCCCGACTTTTTCTTTCCGCTCGGGTGTCAGCGTGCGCGAAATCTCAAGGCCCAGCAGAACGTTGCTGTAGATGGTCCGCCATTCAAACAGGTGGTCTCTCTGCAGCATGTAGCCGATATGGAGATCCGCCTCCGTGATCGGCCGTCCGCGACTCAGCAGAGTTCCCGCCTCCGGCTTTAAAAGACCGGAAATCAAGTTCAGGATCGTGCTCTTTCCGCAGCCGCTCGGTCCGACAAGAGCAACAAATTCCCCCGGGGTTACCGAAAAAGTCAGATCGCACAGCGCCGGTGTTTCTCCTTTCATGGTGTGATAGGACAGTGATATATGCTCTAATGACAGGATTTGATCATCCATTTTTTTGCATCCTCCTCTATCTATAAGATATCATATGCAGCTTGCATCCCAGCCGCGCTGAGGCTATAATAGAAAGGATTGAAAGATACCAGGAGGTTTGAAGATACATTATGGCCAATAAAAGAAATTACCAGAAAGAGCTTGATGCGAAGATTGCAGGACTTCACGGTGAAGTTCCGACCTTGCTGCTGCACAGCTGCTGTGCGCCGTGCAGCAGTTACGTGCTGGAATATCTGTCGCAGTATTTTTCCATTACGCTCTTTTACTATAATCCCAACATCTATCCGCCGACGGAGTACGAGCACCGCGTGGAGGAACAGCAGCGTCTGATCCATTCTCTTCCCGCCGTGCATCCGATTTCCTTCTGCCCCGGCCCGTACGATTCTGACCGGTTCTATAAACTGACACGTGGGATGGAAAATGTGCCAGAGGGCGGCGAGCGCTGTTTTGTCTGCTATGAAATGCGGCTCCGCGAAGCGGCCGAAATGGCAAAGCAGCTCAAACTCGACTATTTTACAACAACCCTCTCCATCAGCCCGCTGAAAAACGCGGAAAAGCTGAATGAAATCGGAGAACGGCTTGCCGCCGAATACGGGATCCCATATCTCAATTCAGATTTCAAGAAACGGGGCGGCTACCAGCGTTCCATCGAACTTTCCCATGAATACGGCCTCTACCGCCAGGACTACTGCGGCTGCGTCTTTTCCCGCCGGGAACGCGACGCACGGGTGGCAGCACAGGAAAATGGCAACAGCTGATGTGCTCTTTGAAGTGCCTGGCCAAAAGCTCCGTCAGGATATGCTGTACGAACTGATTTTCCTGAAACTTGTAACAGCAAACGCCCTTTGCAGCAGATCTTTTTCCTGCAAAGGGCGTTCGTATTTCTGTCATATTTCTCATGATACCAGAAAACCCGCAGAACCTTACGTCCTGCGGGTTTCTAAAGAATAAGCCGAAAATCAGATTCGAACTGACGACCCCTTCATTACGAGTGAAGTGCTCTACCGGCTGAGCTATTTCGGCCTGTGAAATTCATTTCCTGAATGACACAATCATTATTATACCGTATTTTTTTGAAATTGCAAGCATTTTTTTGAAATTTATGAATCTTTTTCTAAAATTTGTTCCGCCCCACTGATTTCCCACCGTTTCCATCCCTGTTGTTTTCACCTCCCTGGCGCAAATTTTATGCATAAACTTTGCCCTTACTTTCAAAAATTAAGGAAAACCATCCCTTTTCCTTATAAAAATTAATGTATTTTGAAAGAAAAGCATTGACAACCGCCAAAAAAGTAAGTATAGTTTTTAACTAAAGGAAGAAAGGGGCTGTTGTCATGACCATGCAATACGATAATCTGGAAGACAAGCTCAGTCAGCTTGTAGAGTATACGAAAGATTCCGGAAAGATTGATTTATCTTTATACACTGAGTACGATGTAAAACGGGGACTGCGTGATTCCACTGGTAAAGGTGTTCTCACCGGCCTGACCGAAATTTCCGATGTTATCGGCTTCGATATTGATGAGCGCACCGGCGAAAAAGTTCCGACCGATGGCCGTCTCTATTTTCAGGGCTATAACGTCGCTGATCTGATCAAAGGTATGGAAGGACGACGCTTCGGTTTTGAAGAGATTACCTATCTTCTTCTGTTCGGTTCTCTTCCGACAGAACCGCAGTTAAATGATTTCAACGAAATTTTAAGTATCTACCGCGAGCTGCCGGACACTTTTGTCCGCGACGTTGTCATGAAGGCAACCAGCAAAAACATGATGAATACTCTGCAGCGCTGTGTGCTGACCCTGTATTCCTACGACGAAAAGCCGGATGACATTTCCATTCCGAACGTCCTCCGCCAGGCTTTGAGTCTGATCGCCAAAATGCCGCTGATCGCCGTTTACGGCTACCATGCATACCGCCACTACCACGAAAACCAGAACCTGATCATCCGAAATCCGAAACCGGAGCTGTCGATGGCTGAAAACATTCTGCAGATGCTTCACCCGGATGGAGAATACACTGCTCTGGAGGCAAAGGTTCTCGATGTTGCGTTAATTCTTCACGCAGACCACGGCGGCGGAAATAACTCAACATTTACGACACACGTTGTCTCCTCCTCCGGAACCGATACCTACTCTGCTGTTGCGGCTTCTTTAAGTTCCTTAAAAGGACCGCGCCACGGCGGTGCCAACTTGAAGGTTATGGAAATGTTTGAAAATATTGAAGAGAATGTTACAAACTGGGAAGACGAAAACGAACTGCGCACCTACCTGACCAAAATGCTTGATCGTGAAGCATTCGATGGAACTGGTCTTGTCTATGGTATGGGCCATGCTGTTTATACCCTGTCCGATCCACGTTGTGTGATTCTGAAAGAATATGCAAAAAAGCTTTCCGCTGAGAAGCACCGCGAGAAAGAATTTGCTCTCTATGAGTCTGTAGAACGCATTGCCGGCGAGTGTATCGCCAAAAAGCGCCGTCTGCTCAAACCAGTCTGTGCAAATGTTGATTTTTACAGCGGTTTCGTCTACGCAATGCTTGGCCTTCCAAAAGAGCTCTACACCCCGATCTTTGCTATCTCCCGTATCTCCGGCTGGTCCGCACACCGGATCGAAGAGCTTGTCAACGAAGGAAAGATCATCCGTCCGGCTTATAAATATGTCGGTCATCATCGTCCGTACGTTGCCATTGAAAGAAGAACCCCAAGAAAGACTTCCCACAGTTTTTCAAATAACTAAAAAATTATGCAAAAAGGACATCTGCCCGTACCGTTCTGGTATCGGGCAGGTGTCCTTTTATTGCCAAGTGATCTCTCGAAAAACCCGCGGAGCGTGCTTCTCATGGTTATAAACAAAACTCTGCGTTATACCCGGATCTTTGTTCCCTTGGTATCTCGTTTTGCCAGCTTAATCTTCGCTGTCAGAGAAATCTCTTTGTCGTGATACGTGATCGTGTAATCCATCCGGCTTGCCAGCAGATACGCATGCTCTACCGCGTCGTCCTCTGCCATACGGATACCACGCACACCAACGGCTGCTTTTTTCTTCTCCGGCACTTCACTCGTAAGGAAGCGCAGGAAGACACCGTTTTTCGTCTGCAGAACCACATACTCCTGCTCCTGGCAGACCTCGGCAAGAATCAGACGGTCCTCCTCGGATGAAAGCTTCGTCGCCGCGATCGTTCGTTTTACGACATCAAACTCGGATCCATCGACAAGCTTTACCATACCGGCCGCGCTGACGAACAGCAGCTTATTGTTCTTGATATTTTCCAGTGCATCGACGTAAATCATCTGCTCCTTCTGGCTGCTGTAATTTCCAAGGTTGTCGATCGGCGTTCCCTTGTCACGGAATCTTCCATACGGGATGTCCATTACTTTGATGCTGTGCATCATTCCAAGATCCGTAAAGACGCAGATCTTATCGGTGTTTTTGCACTGGAACACATATTTGTTCTCGTTGTGCACAGCCTCTTTGTTCCGCTCGTAAGCAGACGTATCGATCGTCTTCGCATAACCGAAGCGGTCCATCAGGAAGACAACATCCATCTCCTCGACCTTCGGCTCCTCAAGAACAATCGCCTCAGCATTCTCAATCGCCGTTTTCCGCTTGTGGCCGTACTCTTTTTTAATCTGCGTCAGATCTTCCATAATAACTTCCGACATCGAGTCGTAATGATTTAAGATATCCTCATACTTCGTAATCTTCGCCACAGTCGCCTCATGATCTTTTAAGAGTGCTTCCACTTCCAGTCCGATCAGTTTCTGCAGACGCATCTCCAGAATCGCCGTTGCCTGGCGTTCCGTAAAGCAGAGCTGTGCTGCCATACGCTCACTTGACTTTGATTTGAAGCGGATACCATCGGTCACACCCATAATCAGACACTCTTTGACCTGCTTCTGTGTCTTGCTTCCGCGCAGGATCTCAATGATCAGATCGATCACATCGCATGCCTTGATCAGACCTTCCTGCACCTCGCGGCGCTCCATCTCTTTGCGGAGAAGGTTCTGGTATTTGCGGGTTGCCACTTCAAACTGGAAATCAACGTGATGCTCGATCACCTGTTTAAGGCTTAACGTCTCCGGTCTTCCATCTGCCACGGCGAGCATGTTGACACCGAACGTATCTTCCAGACGTGTTTTCTTGTACAGCAGATTCGTGATCCGCTCCACATCCGCGCCTTTTTTCAATTCGAGCACGATGCGTGTTCCTTCTTTCGAGGACTGGTTGGAAATGTCGACAATTTCCGGCGCTTTCTTGCTCTCCACAAGCCCCGCCACATCGTTCAGGAACTTTCCGATGTTCGCACCGATCATCGGGTACGGAATTTCGGTGATCACAAGATACTGCTTTCCGTTTCTGCCTTTCTCCACTTCCACTTTTCCGCGGATTTTAATCTTTCCGACACCTTTTTCGTAGATCGACAGCAGGTCATCCTGATTGACGACAATACCGCCGGTCGGGAAATCCGGTCCTTTGATGTATTTCATCAGACCTTTGACGGTGATGTCGTTGTTTTTCATGTAGGCCTTGACCGCATCCACAATCTCACACAGGTTGTGCGGCGGAATGCTTGTTGCCATACCGACAGCGATACCGTCTGCGCCATTCAACAGAAGGTTCGGCACGCGCACCGGCAAAACAGACGGCTCTTTTTCCGTCTCGTCGAAGTTCGGTACGAAATCGACAACGTCTTTGTCGAGATCCTTTAAATAGACCTCCTGTGTAATTTTCTGCAGTCTCGCCTCGGTGTATCGCATTGCAGCGGCACCGTCACCCTCAATCGACCCGAAGTTTCCGTGACCGTCCACAAGCGGCTGCCCTTTTTTGAAATCCTGTGCCATTACGACAAGAGCATCGTAAATGGAACTGTCGCCGTGCGGATGGTATTTACCCATCGTATCGCCGACGATACGCGCGCACTTTCGGAACGGCTTGTCGTACTGGATGCCGAGCTCATACATGTCATACAGAGTACGGCGCTGTACCGGCTTTAAACCGTCCCGCACGTCCGGAAGCGCTCGGGAAATGATGACGCTCATCGCATAATCAATATAAGATTTCTGCATGACCTCAGAATATTCGGTCCGTATAATCTGATCTTCTGATTTTTCTTTCATCTTCCTTTGTCCTTCCTGTTAAATATCCAGCTCTGCATCGGTTGCATGCTCATAAATAAATGCTTTCCGCGGCGGAACCTCGGTTCCCATCAGTACTTCCGTCACATCGGAGGCCATACGGGCATCCTCGATCTCCACACGCTTCAAAAGTCTCGTCTCCGGATTCAGTGTCGTCTCCCAGAGCTGCTCCGGGTCCATCTCGCCAAGACCTTTGTAGCGCTGCAGCGTAAATTTTTCTTTGTGTGTCTTTCTGTATTTTTCCAGTGCTTTGTCGTCGTACAGATACTCTTCTTTTCCGCGGGACGGCATTGCCTTGTAAAGAGGCGGCATCGCGATATAGACATGTCCCTCGTAGATCAGCTCCGGCATGAAACGGTAGAACAGTGTCAGCAGCAGCGTTGAAATATGCGCACCGTCGACATCGGCATCTGCCATGATGATAATTTTATCGTAACGGAGCTTTGTGATATCGAAGTCGTTGCCGTAACCCTCGGAAAAGCCGCAGCCGAATGCATTGATCATGGATTTGATCTCTGCATTTGCCAGAACTTTATCAATAGAAGCCTTCTCTACGTTCAGAATCTTACCGCGGATCGGCAGAATCGCCTGGAAATTACGGTCACGCGCCGTCTTTGCGGAACCGCCCGCAGAATCTCCCTCGACGATAAAGATCTCGCACAGCGACGGATCCTTTTTCTCGCAGTTTGCCAGTTTGCCGTTCGTATCAAACGAATATTTCTGCTTGGTCAGCATATTTGTCTTGGCTTTTTCTTCGCTTCTACGGATTTTGGCAGATCGCTCAGCGCAGGCAAGAACATTTTTCAGCACTTCGAGATTGCGGTCGAAATACAGCGGAATCTCCTCGCCTGTTACTTTTCCGGCGGCCTTTGCCGCATCCGGGTTGTCCAGCTTCGTTTTTGTCTGGCCCTCGAACCGCGGATCCGGGTGCTTGATCGAAATAACAGCGGTCATACCGTTTCGGATATCCGATCCCGTAAAGTTATTGTCTTTTTCTTTTAAGACACCGATCTCTCTGGCATAGCTGTTCATAATCGTCGTAAAGGTCGATTTGAAACCGGAAATATGGGTACCGCCCTCAGCGTTGTAGATATTATTACAGAAGCCGAGCACGTTTTCCTGGAATTCGTTGATATACTGGAACGCACATTCTACGGTAATGCCCTCAGATTCCCCTTTGAAATAAATCGGATCGTGGATTGCCTCTTTGTTCTTATTCAGATCGCGCACAAAACCAACAATGCCGTCCGGCTCGTGATACGTCAGGTGCTCCTCTTTTCCATCGCGCAGATCGGAAAAATAAATGGTAAGCGCCGGGTTCAGATATGCAGTCTCATGGAGACGGCTTTTGACCTCTGTTGCGGAAAAACGTGTTTTCTCAAAGATTTCCGGATCCGGCAGGAAGTTGATGCGGGTTCCGCTGTTCTTCGTTTTTCCGATCTTCGGCAGCAGCCCATCCTCATCGAGTTCCTGTACGGCAACACCTCGTTCGTAGCGGTCGTGGTAAACCCAGCCGCCGAGGCTGACCTGTACGTCAAGATAGGTGGAAAGCGCATTGACAACCGAAGAACCGACACCGTGCAGACCGCCGCTTGTCTTGTACGCATTGTTGTCGAATTTACCGCCGGCGTGCAGGGTTGTAAAAACGAGACGCTCCGCCGGAACGCCTTTTTCATGCATGCCGACCGGGATTCCGCGGCCGTTGTCGGTCACGGTCGCCGAGCCGTCTGCTTCAAGTGTTACGTGAATGGTGTCGCAGTAGCCCGCAAGATGCTCGTCCACCGCATTGTCTACAATTTCATAAATCAGATGATTCAGGCCTTTCCGCGAGGTACTTCCGATATACATACCAGGGCGCTTACGCACTGCTTCGAGACCTTCCAGCACGGAAATACTGCTGGCATCATACGTTTCTTTTTTTGGCATAACTGTTCTATCCTCACTTATGTGTTACTGTCTTTTTCTCTTAAAAATACTTCTGTCTGTCCCATTTTGGGGCACAGTATTTTATTATATCATTTTTCTTCCCGGAATAGCAAGATTTTCTTTAGAAGAAAGAATCTCCTCCGTTCATCAGCTCCTTAAAAGAAGTCACGTAGCGGTCTGCTTCCTGCTCCATCTTTGCGCGGTTTCCTTCCCCGCTTCTGTCATACACGCCCACAGCCGCAAATCCGCCCATTTTGGTGCCGCGGATTCCCGCTAGGATATCTTCATATACCACACACGTTTCCGGCGGAAGAGACAGCTTTTCAGCCGCTTTCTCGTAGATATCCGGAAAGCCCTTGCCGCGCTTTACTTCCGAGACGGTGACAAATGCTTTAAAATACTCATAAATCCCATTTCTCTTTAAGGCCGGCTCATACAGCTCCGGGCTCGATGAGGTAGCAACCGCCATGCGGATTCCTTTTTCTTTTAAATAGCGGAGATATTCTGCTGCCCCGTCTTTTAACTCCACTTCATACGTATAGGCGTCGACCGCCATCTGATGCCACTCCTGAATCAGTTCTTCCGGCGTTTCCGGAAAGCCGAACCGTCTGATCGTGTAGCGGGCAGCCTCCAGAAAGCCGAGCGGTGTAATCGCCTCCTGATAATCCGGCGGAACCTCAAGTCCTCTCTTCTTTAAAAATGCAACATCGATGTCATCCCAGACCCGCATCGAGTCGAGCAGTGTTCCGTCCAGATCAAAAATGGCTCCTTTGTACTGTTTCATTTGTCTTCTCCTTCTCTATTCTAATCTTTTTTCTTTCTTTTTAGAACGTATTTCTGTTTTTTAGAACATTTGTTTGTTTTATCATACCATAACTGGCAAAAAATGCAAGTAAAATGCGAATTTCGCTACTTTTTGAAATTTTTTAAATTTTTTTCAAAAAAACACTTGCATTTTCTCCAGACATCGTGTATTATAAGCGAGTACGGTTCGTTGGTCAAGAGGCTAAGACGTCGCCCTCTCACGGCGAAAACAGGGGTTCGATTCCCCTACGAACTGCTGAAGGTTCGCAGGATGCCTTCTCTCTTAAAAATCCTGTTTTAAGCGACATGGTTCGTTGGTCAAGAGGCTAAGACGTCGCCCTCTCACGGCGAAAACAGGGGTTCGATTCCCCTACGAACTGCTGAAGGTTTTGCAGAATCCCTTCTCTTTAAAAATTCTGTTCTATATCATACGGTTCGTTGGTCAAGAGGCTAAGACGTCGCCCTCTCACGGCGAAAACAGGGGTTCGATTCCCCTACGAACTGTTGAAGGTTTCACAGAGTTCCTTCTCTTTTAAAAATTCTGTTCTATATCATATGGTTCGTTGGTCAAGAGGCTAAGACGTCGCCCTCTCACGGCGAAAACAGGGGTTCGATTCCCCTACGAACTGCTTTTAATCGGAGCCTGCATGGCTCCGTTTTTTGCTGTGCTGATTTTTTTCTTCCTATCATAAACGCCAGCAAAAAAGCCCGGCAGTTTTCTGCCGGACTTTTCCTTTTTTCTGACAACTCTTTTATTCTGCGTAGATCTTAACCAGTTCTTTCAGCATTGCCATCGTCTTTTCCATCCCCTCAACGGTAATGTGCTCATACGGTCCATGGCATGCATATCCGCCGGTTCCGATGTTCGGGCACGGCAGCCCCATGAAGCTTAAGCGTGCGCCGTCTGTGCCGCCGCGGATCGGAAGAACGATCGGCTCCATGCCGGCTCTTCTGGCTGCCTCTTCGGCATTCTCAATCAGATGGTAGCAAGGACGGATCTTCTCAGCCATGTTGCGGTACTGCTCTTTGATCTCCAGTTTTACCGTTCCCTCGCCGTATTTTTCATTCATTGCTTTTTCAATCCGGCGCAGATTCTCTTCTTTTGCTGCAAATTTCTCTGCATCGTGATCACGGATGATGTATTCGGACTCGGCATGTGCCACATCGCCGGACATACTGGTCAGATGATAGAAGCCTTCATATCCTTCGGTATTTCTCGGGGACTCTGCTTCCGGCAGAAGAGACTGGATCTCGCTTGCAACAGCGATTGCATTGATCATCGTGTCTTTTGCTCCGCCTGGGTGGATGTTAAATCCGGTCACCGTGAATTTCGCTCCGGCTGCATTGAAGTTTTCGAATTCGATTTCTCCCTCTGTGCCGCCGTCCACGGTATAGGCAAACTCTGCGTCAAAGCCTGGAACATCAAAAAAGTCAGGGCCTTCACCGATCTCCTCATCCGGTGTAAATCCGATGGAAATCGGACCGTGCGGGATTTCTCCGGCAAGAAGGGCTTCTGCCAGTGTCATAATCTCTGCCACGCCCGCCTTGTCGTCTGCACCGAGCACCGTTGTTCCATCGCTTGTGATCAGCGTTCTGCCGGCCAGGGATGGAAGATGCGGGAATACCGAAACCTCCAGTGTTCTTCCGCTGTCAGCCAGCTTCAGATCCTTTCCGTCATAATTTTCATGTACGATCGGATTTACCGCATGATCTGCAAAATCAGATACCGTATCCATGTGTGCGATAAATCCCAGTTTTGTCTTTCCTTCGTATCCTTTTGTTGCCGGAATTTTTCCATAGACGTAGCATTTATCCTCTACACGGACATCCGATACACCGAGCGCTTTCATTTCTTCTGCAAGCTGGTCTGCCAGAACTCTCTGACACTCGGAAGACGGATGGGTTCCGCTCTTCTCATTGCTCGGTGTCGGCACTTTAACATAATTCAGTAATCTTTCATATGCTTTCATTTTCTTCTTCTCCTTCTTATTTCATCAGCTTCTGGATGGTTTTGCAGAGCTCATCCACGGCGCCTTCTTTTCCCTGCCGGATATCCTCCACAACGCAGGATTTGATGTGGCTGGAAAGCAGTACCTTGTTGAAGCTGTTTAATGCAGACTGGATCGCGGATACCTGGGTCAGGATATCGACGCAGTAGCGGTCGCTCTCCACCATTTCCCGTATTCCGCGCACCTGGCCTTCAATTCTCGAAAGACGGTGGATCAGATCTTTGTATTCTTTTTCGTCCCGCACTTTTTTCCGGTCGCATTCACTGCAGTGTGTACAACATTCACCCATGAGGTTTCCTCCTTGTGTTCCGTCACTCTATATACCCCGTCTGGGTATGAATTTATGATACTCTTTTGCCCAGACTTTGTCAATCTTCGATTTTTGCCGCAAGCGCGCCGTACAGCTTCTGGTTTACCAGACTTGCCGCGCTGCACTCCGCCTCCGGCGCGTTCGCCGACGGCTCTCCGCAGAGATCGACCGCGAGCACCTTTCTCCCCGCAAGACAGTCCTTTGCAAGGGACAGCAGCTCATCCACACGCACATTTCCCTGATCCCAGTTCGTATCAAGCTCCTCCTTTGACAGAATGTCCTTATCGACCGACAGATATACCGGAAATGTTCCCGCATGGGATGCAAAAATCTCTTTGATCTTCGCCGCTCCGCTTCCGTCGTCGAGCTCTTCCTGTGTCACAAACCAGACATGCTCCATCGCTTCTGTCTCCCGCACCGACGCCTCCGGCGGGCCGATCACACAGATTCCTTTGATGTTTTGATACGCCCCGGCAGCATCCCGGATCCAGGAACCGCAGGAGAGCACCGGAAGAAGCGCCGGCGGCTGCATATCGGTATGGTGGTCGAATACGGCTAAAAACAAATCTTCTTTTTCCAGTCCCAGCAGCAATTTGCTCATATAGTGATAATTGCCGGAATCCAGAAGGCGGATCCGCGGCAGCTCTTTCGTTTCTTTTTTTCGGCCAAGTTCCGCTTCCAGAAACTGCTCCGTCTCCGGATCGAGATAACCGTCAGTTCCCCGGAGCTCTCTTAGATCCCAGATCTTTCCCGCCTGCTCCCAGGCATATCCTTCGGACTCATAAATTCCGGAAAGGCTAAAACAAAATGGTTTCATCTTCTCTTTTACTCCTGTTATTTATTTAATGGATTCAGCTTTCTTCCCGCCGTTACAAGAAGAACGGCTGATATCAGAAGCTGCAGAACGGCACTCGCCTCCGGCAGATAATGGATCAGCGGATTCTGTCCGTAATTTCCAAGCAGATAGCAGAGCTGTTCCATCTCTCTTCCATTCCCAAGCTGGCGGCTGATGATCCCCGCAAACGAGGTAAACGGATTGAAAAGAAGAAGGTAAATTACACCTCCTACATCGATCTGCTGATAAGCTGCCGTCATCTCCTGCTGCAGCAGTCCTGCGTAGTAGGCAAGCCCCGTGCAGGCGCATATTCCTACGACCAGAAAAACGACAATGACATAGGAAAGAACGGTCGCCAGTGTGGTCCGCTTAAAAACAACCGAACAGAAAATGCCGATACTGCCGACAAAAATTCCGGTCAGAAGAAGGCCTCCCGCCATCAGAAGCAGTCCGCCAAGGCCGATACCGCCGAACACCACAACAAGGGACAGCACCGGCAGTGCCGAAACCGTCAGTATCAGAACAACGCCAAGCGATGCCTCCAGCTTTCCCGTAATGATTCTCCACGGGTTCAGGTTCGTCGTCAGCAGCACATCCAGCGTTTTTTTCTCACGCTCCAGCGAAATGCTTCCTCCCGCAACCGCCGGAACTGAAAGGACGACGAGAATAAACAGAAGATACGTCATCAGAATATAGCAGTTCATCGGAACGCTGTAACTGACCGGTGCCAGATAGCCAAGCTGGCTGCTCTCCCCGAAATAGCAGACAAACGCAACCACGGCAAGCAGCAGATTGCAGACAAAAATAATCCAGGAAATCCGCGATGACCGCGAGTTCCGCTTCATTTCTTTTTCAAATACAGGATTTAACCGCACGTTTCGTTCCCTCCTTATCCGATCGTGTTTCCGAACGTTTCTGTGTTTCGGCTCTTCTGTTCCGTTTCCCCGGTCAGATGGAAGAACAGGGACTCCAGGCTGTTGTGTTCCCGTGCAAACGAAACCACAAGGATTCCGGCATCCACCAGTTTCTGCAGCAGATACGCCTCCTCCTCCCGGCTTCCCGAAAACCAGGCCGCAATCTTGTTTTCATCCACAGAAAGGCGGCTGACCTGCGGATCCTGCCGCAATAGTTCCAGCGCCTTTGGCACCTGGTTCAGCACAGTGATGCGCAGCGGATTGGAGCTGTCGATCGCAAGCATAATGTTTTCCAGCTTTCCCTGCTGTACCATGACACCTCCGTTGATGACACCGATGCTGGTGCACAGATCTGCTAATTCCGAAAGAATATGGGAGCTGATCAGAATCGTATAATCCTCCCGCGCCAATCGCTGCAGGAGAAGCTGAAAATCCTTTCTCGAACGCGGATCCAGACCGGAATTCGGTTCGTCCAGCACCAGAAGCTTCGGTTTATGGATCATCGCGCGCGCCAGACAGAGCCGCTGCTGTATGCCCCTTGAGAGCGAATCCACCATCTGCTCCTCTTTTCCCGATAGTTCGACCATCTCCAGCACTTCCCGCGCACGGACGGTTCCTGCCCGCCCGTAAATTCCATACGATGCGGCAAAAAATTCCAGATACTCTATCACGTTTAAGTTTTCATAAACGCCAAAGAAATCAGGCACAAAGCCGATCAGGCTTTTCTGCTTCAGAATATTTTTTGTCGTCCGCACGCCGTCCAGCCACAGATCGCCGCCGTCGCTCTTTAAAAGCCCTGAAATAATGCGCAGCGTCGTTGTTTTTCCCGCACCGTTCGGTCCGACAAAGCCGTAAATATCGCCTTTTTTTACTTCCATATCAAGACCGTTCAGGGCATATGTTTTTCCGTATTTTTTGGTCAGTTTCTCAATTTTCAGTATCGACATTTGGCTCCTCCGCTAACAGGTTCTCCAGATATTGCTCCGGTGGGATCTCTTTCGCCTTTACGATCAGATTCGGTGCTTCATAGTATCCATAATTTTCATGATACTCTTCTCCCTTTTCCTCTTCGGAAAGACGGTACCGCACACGGATCTGGTTGTCCACATTCACATACTGCGCCTCCAGCGCCGGATCACTCGCAAAATCGATCTCCCAGTCGGAAATTTCATCATACGTTCCCGTCTGAAAATTGTACAGCTCAATGATTCCATTGAAATTCCGGATCTTGGTCCCATCCTCCGTGCGGGCTTTCTCGAAAGCAAGCGAAAGAATGGTTCCCCGTTTTCCTCCCCCGCCGGTTTCTGCCGCCTGGATCTTATCTTCTAACGCCGTCATCGCATACGGCCAGAATGCAGGATCATAGATTCCCTCGGAATCCGGCTGCATCACGCCTTTAGCATACATTCCATACAGACACCAGATGTTGTTGTTTTCAAAGACACCGTTCAGATAATACGTTACTTCTGTTTCCTCTTCCGAGATTCCGCCGGAATTCGGTCCCATTTCAAAGCTTACCGTGTTTCCGCCGTCCCATCCGCTGTACTCCTGCGCATACGGACAGTACACAACGCCGGCCTCTTTCATGTCCACAGACACTTCCTGATAGTAATACGAGATTCCATACGCTTCGTATCCGCTGTCAAGCTGGAACGTATCGTCATTGCCTGCCAGCTTTCCAAAGAAAAGGCAGTTGTCACTCCGGTTCGGCATGTGATTATAGATGACGCCGTCCAGATAATTTTTCTCTATCTCCGGCAGATCTTCTGCCGCACTCCAATTTCCGAACTCCCGCACGCTGTCCGCTTCTATTCCATCCAGCGTGATCGTCTCCCCGTTTTTGATGTCTCCAATGAGGGCACAGTAACCTGGAACGGCGATCACACAGCTCTCCAGATCATAGCCTGTCTTATTTTCCACGGTTCCGCTGATCTTCTGATCCCAGAAATGAAACGTGCCTTTCAGTCCTTTGCCTTCGTCCAGCGTTTCCATCCGCTGCATGCCGAACTCATTCAGGGCAAATGCAGCCTGATTGGAAATTTCTGCCCTGTTTTTCTGTTCTCCGAAACTGATCTCCGTCTTTTCATATTCCGCATCCTCCGTTTCCGGCTGTGCCGTGCTGTTGGACATATAGTCCATACGGTTGTACGTCACCAGATCGTAGGACGGATCCAGATACAGCTCATAGGAAGCATTGTACGGCGCCTGTGCACAGAAATTAATGTAATCTTTCTGGTATGTATCGTACTGCCAGATTTCTCTTACATACGTCAGCACCGGGGCCTTAAGCCTCGTGCTCTGGCCAAACAGACTGATCAGCATAACAAAGACGGCCGAGCAGGCACAGATCGCCCCCCAGAGATACTGACGTTTTCCTGTTTTTTTCAAAAAGAAATACAATCCCGGCCCTGCCAGAACCAGATAGACCAGAATCAGGCCGCCGTACAGCACCGTATTCGGACGGTTCCGGATCTTAGTGTTTTCCAGAAGATCGGAAATCGTATAGTATTTCTGATAATTCGTATTTCGTTTTGCCAGAAGGCGGCTGGTGGTCTCTTCGTCCAGAATATTTTTCAGAAAATCTACCGGCGCTTCTTTAAACGCACTGCGCTGGCTTTCCGCAAATGTCTCGTTTCCCGAAAAGGTAATCAGAAGACCTCCCTCTGCCTGCCAGAGATCAATTTCTTTCTGGAGTGTCTCATCCAGTTCTTCTTTGGACTGCTCCAGAAGGATCAGCACATCCGGCGAATACGACTCCGCAAGCCCGACAAGCTCCTCTGCCCGGACAGATGCAGCTTCCACCTCATAAATCCCGTCGTTCAGCGTAACTCCATTCAGCTGCTGCCCGTAATTAGTTTCTTCTTCCACAACGCAGACTTCCACCTTGGACTGGAAGAAGCCTTCACTCGAAATCGTTTCTTCCCGACTGTACACCGTGTCCCTCTGGCTGTTCTCCAGGCGCAGGACACAAAAAGACGTATTTTCCACCAGAAGCCCTGCCGAAAAAGTCTTTGTAACGGTTCCGTTCGCCGGAATATAGATTGGAAAACGGTACGTAAAAAGGCTGTTTCTTCCATCGCCCGACCGCTTGCCCCCCGGAAACAGTTTTGAGAGAATGCCTTCTCCACTGTTTCCGCGGTAAATCGATTCCGCGGCGTTTTTTATCTGAAAAACAAAGTATCCTTCAAATTCAACAGCGCTCTCATTTGTGATTGTCACACGAATCGGTACGTGATTCCCATCCTGATAGTTTCCTTCGAATCCATAAGAAAAATCAATCTGGTATTCCCCTGCGTAGCTGTTGGCAAGAAGCTGCTTTTCTTTCCCGCCGCTTCTTCCGCCATCCGACGGCGTGTTCTGATAAAGTTCTGTCCGCGTTGTCATCGCAGACACCCTCTGAACTCCCGCCAGAAGCAGAATCAGCAGCAAAATACCGGACAGACAGCAGATTTTGCTTCTTCTTTTCCTGTTCATCGCTTTTCGTCCTCTTTCTTCCCCTTTGGCATTCCGACCGGCAGTTCCACCTCAAAGACGGTTCCCTGCAGATCACTTTTTACCCGCACCTGTCCGTGATGCAGTTCCGCAATCTGCTGTACAATCGCAAGTCCAAGTCCCGTCCCGCCGGTATCGCGGCTCCTCGACTGCTCTGTCCGGTAAAATTTCTGGAAAATATGATCCAGTTCCTGTTTTGGAATGATCCGTCCGTAGTTAATGACACGCGTGACCACATATTCGCCCTCTTTTTCCATTGAGACGCGGATCTGTTTTCCCTCTTTTCCGTATTTGACAGCATTGTTCAGCAGATTTCCAAAGAGCCGTGCCAGCAGCTCACCGTCCGCCTCGAGAAAAATCGCATGTTCCGCATGCAGAAATTCCACCTGAAGCTCATTTTTCACAAAAGACGGCGTCATCTCGTCGAGCATCTGCTCCATCAGCTGCACCAGATCAAGTTTTCCGAGATGCAGCTGCATCTCTTTGTGCTCCAGCTTGACGAATCCAAACAGTTCGTTCGTGAGCTGCTCCAGACGGAGTGCTTTCTGATAGGCAATATCGATATAATGATTTCTCGTCTCCTCATCCAGATCCGTCCGCGTGCGCACCCAGCCGAGATAGCCGATAATCGAAGTCAGCGGCGTACGGAGGTCATGTGCCACGGATGAGACGAGATCGTTTTTCGTATGCTCCGCGATCCGTTCCCGTTCCATAATTTCCTTGATATTCTGCTGCATCGTATTTAAGTTCTCCGCCATCACAGAAAACTCGTCATTTCCCTTTACCTCGATCGGATGATCAAAATCCCCTGCTGATATCTCCTTTACCTTTTCCAGAATCTTCCCAATGTATCGGATGGTTTCGCGCATCAGGAAATAAAAGGTCAGGCAGAACGAAAGCAGCGCAGCCGCCGTCAGAATCATCGTCCGCACCGATGGGCGGAGGCCTCCCGGTCCGATCCAGGCGCTCCGGTAACCGATGTTCATCAGTCCATTGCCGAAAAAGGTCAGAATCCCGTCGGTAAGCGTCACTACAAGCACCGTGATAAGTGCACTTACAATCAGATCAAAGACCATCCTCTGGCTGAAGTTTTTTATAAAATCAGGCTTCAATTTTGTATCCCACTCCCCAGACTGTTGTAATAATCTTATCTTCTCTTGTGTCGTCTTTCATTTTTCCGCGCAGACGGCGGATATGTACCATAACCGTGTTGTTCGCCTCATAGAATTTTTCATGCCAGACGCGCTCGAAAATTTCGTCTGTACCGAACACACGGCCCGGGTTGGAGGCCAGCAGATACAGAATATCAAATTCAATCGGTGTCAACTTGATGCTTTCTCCGTAGCAGACAACCTGATGGGTTACCTTGTTGATTTCCAGACGCTTTAAGGAAATCACTTCCTGGCGCTCGTGCGGCTTCGACGGATTCAGTTCGCGGTAGCGGCGGAGCTGGGATTTTACACGCGCCATCAGCTCCAGCGGATTGAACGGTTTTGCCACGTAATCGTCTGCTCCCGTTGACAGACCGACGATCTTGTCGATATCCTGCGTTTTGGCACTTACCATGATGATCGGAATGTTGTTCGTCTCCCGGATGCGGCGGCACATCGCAATACCGTCCATATCCGGCATCATCACATCGAGCAGCACCAGGTCGATTTTTTTCTCCTCCAGAATGCGGAGTCCCTCTTTTGCACTGTACGCTTTTAATACCTGAAATCCATCGCTGATCAGATAAATTTCCAGCAGATCCGCGATTTCTTTTTCATCATCCACAACTAAAATATTTGTTTCTTCCACGTCGTTTCCATCCTCTCTGTTTTTAACTACCGTAATGGTACCATGAATATTCAAAAAAATCTTTACTTAATTCTTACGTCTGTATTATCTATTATAAAAAGAAAAGCCGCCTTCCACAAGAGGCCGCTTTTCTTTTCTTCTTATATTTTTTATCTTCGTACTGCGCGGCGGTATACCACAAGAGAAACCGCTGCGGAAATGACCTCTGTGATCCAGAAGGCGTGCCATACGAAAACGCCGCCTCCCCTTTTCCGAGTCCCTCCAGCGCACCGGAGGATGTGATGGAAACTGCCGAAATCAAAAAGCCCGCGCTGATGCGTGTCAGTGCCTGTCCGCCAAGACGGATGGTCTCCGGATTGCTGCTGAACAGTCCGATCAGCTGTTCCGGAATGGCAAGGCAGATGCCGGTTCCAATAAGCATGATCACCGCACACATAATCAGGGTGATCTCATAAATCTTCCGCACACGCTTATGCTCGCCTGCGCCGTAGTTGAAGCCGATAATCGGGCGCATGCCCTGTACAATGCCGTTTGCTGTCAGATAGATGAACGTCTGCAGCTTGTAGTAAATGCCGAGCACGACAACGTAGCTCTGGGAATACACGGCCAGGATTCCATTCAGTGCGGAAATCAGAAGAGACGGCAGCGCCAGGTTCAGGATCGCCGGGACGCCGATCGCATACAGTCTTCCGACCAGATTTTTTCCTTCTTTTAAATATTCCGGATGGATTTTGACCGAAATCGGGCGGATCTTGTAAATGATCCAGTAAATCACGACCGGTGTCACCTGACCGATGCCGGTTGCAAGTGCCGCACCCTCAATTCCAAGACGCGGGAACGGTCCGATTCCGAAAATAATCAGCGGATCCAGAATGATGTTGACAATACAGCCGATCATCATACCGGTCATCGTCACTTTCATCCGGCCGACTGCCTGAAAAACCTTTTCAAAGTAAAGGTTTGCCATGATTGCTATGGTAAACAGAAAGATAATCCGTGAATACCGGACACCAAGATCGATGACAGTTTCGGAAGAAGAAAACATCCGCAGGAAACGCTCGATGACCAGAAGGCTTCCGATCGTTAAAATAACCGCATGCAGCATGGTAAGGGCAAGGCCCTGTGTTGCAGCACAGCCGGCTGCCTTTTTGTCACCCGCTCCCAGATAATACGAAATCACCGCATTCAGTCCGATTCCAAAACCGATGGCAACGGCATTTACAAAATTCTGTACCGGATAAACCAGGGAGAGCGCCGTCATGGCATCTTCGCTGATCTGTGCGACAAAGAAGCTGTCCACAATGTTATATAAGGAATTGACCAGCATCGAGATTACCATTGGAAGCGCCATCGAAACCAGCAGTGGAAATACTGGCTTTTCTTTCATAAAGTTTTCGTTCATTATTACCTCCATTTGTGATCTTTTCTGTTGGTGGGCTTACGTGCAGGCACGGACTTTGCTCCATTGCCACAAAAAAAGCCACGCAATTATCTGCTTTCGATAATTGCGTGGCGAAAAGAACTTTATTACAAGTTGAAAAATCCACACCAAGTTTGAGAGCAATATACCACACTTTGCCCGGGCTTGTCAAGATTTCTCCTGTAACTTTTTTTATTCTACATTTTTCAGTGCCTCGTCCATCGGAATCTTTTGGATGTGGCGGAACTGCAGCACAGCGATAACAGCATACGCCGCAAGGCCCATCAGATACATTTTTCCGTAAATTGCCGGATCAATATAGTATGTCAGCCAGCCGCTGTACTCGGAAAGCATAATGACATAAATCTGGCGGATCAGCGCGGAGGCAATGATCAGGCTGGCACCGATTGAGACGATCACAACCCAGGTTGTCGCCGTCAAATACAGACTCAAAATTTCCCTGTTCTCGTAGCCGAGAATCTTTACCATCGAAATCGAAGTCGTATTCTTCTCGATGATCAGCTTCGTCAGCAGATAAATCAGCAGCATGAACAGTACAATCGAGAAAACATTGATCAGCTGGAACATTTCTCCCATCGACACATTGAGCTGCCGTGAAATCTTTGTCATATCATCTTCCGTAATTTTCGTCGCGATATACGATTCCTCCAGGTCCGTGATCGGCTCATTGGAGAAATAGCCGTTAAAGTAGTCCTCTGGATGATCGAATTCCTCGCAGAAGACATCCATCGGCAGAAATACCGCAAGGGCTCCCGGGTAGGCATAAATGCTTTTTACTTCAAAGCTGTACGTTTTGTCCTCATACGGCTCTTTCAGTTCCAGTGTATCGCCGACTTTCATTCCATATTTTGGCGTCAGAAGTTTCTGCACAATTCCCATCAGCGTGTACTCATCATCCTCATCGATCGGATCCGGGACATTTAAAATATACTGGTAATCTGCCAGCATATTTTCCACCGCCTCCGTCTGGTAATGTGACAGCAGCGGTTTCATCATCATACCGAACAGCAACAGAATATTGGCAAATACGATACCGAGAAACAGGGTAAAGTAACTCGATTTGTTCTGCAGCAGGATCCGCAGACGAAACCGCGAGAAGAACCGGAAGTTCGGAAGACGCACCGCATGGCTTTTTCCTTTCTTTGCAAAATCGTGGCGCAGAAAACGCAGCGGTGACAGACGCAGACGGCCGGAAATCAGCACCGCGTTGATCACAAACATCAGAATTGCCGGAATTACGGTCGTGAGCAGAAATGCATTGGCATTCCACCGCGTCTGATACGTCGGCAGACTGTAGCTTCCATAATACATACCGGCGCAGATATCTTTAAACACGGTGTATCCCAGAATATTTCCAATCACCGCCGACAAAATCGTAATCAGTACCGGCAGGGACAGATAATGCAGCAGAAGTTCCCGTCTCGTATAGCCGGATGCGCGCAGCGTTCCGATCACCGACGCTTCTTTTACAATCGTATTGTTTGTCGTAACTGCAAAAATGAACGCCATGATGGCAATCAGGATGTACAGCAGTACCTCCACCATCGCCTTGTCACCGCCCATATCGTCGCCGGTAAATTTGATTGCCTGATTGCCGTAGCGCGGCAGATAACCCGTCAGCGAGGAATGAGCCGCCAGAACCTCGACGAAATTATCGGACCATTCTTTTTCCTCGTTTTCATCTTTCGGTTCCGTATCGTATTTCCAGGAATAGCAGTATTTGATATGGTCATCGGTAATGGCATCATACCCTTCTTCGGTCATGATTCCCACACCGAATTTAACCGCATCGAACATCATGTCACTCGAATTGCTGAACAGCGCACTGTAATCCGAAAGTGCCACAAGACCGGTAACCGTCAGTTCTTTTTTATCAACCGAGATCACATCACCGACCTGCAGGTCATTATTGTCCGCATACATACGGTCAATTGCAATTTCATCCTTCTGCTGCGGCATTTCGCCTTTCATCAGGCAGACCAGATTGACCTCTGTTCTGTTTTTAAAAAGACGGATCGTGCTCTCTGGTTCCGAATCCAGATCCGTGTCGACATCTTCGTCTTTATAGAAATTCTCGTAAATCGTTACCTTCTCTTTTTCCAGCCGTGTTCTCTGGTCGTCGGTGAGCTTCTGTTCTGTTGTAAAATTTCCGTTTTCCACGTTGTATTTTTCAAAGCTTTCATCGTAAGCATACAGCATGCTCTCATCCGCAACGAGAAAACCGGACACAAAGCCAATCGTCGCCGTCATAAACAGAAAAATAACGAGATATTTTCCAATATCGTTCTTCAGTTCCCGCAGCAGGCGTTTTCGTAATGGATTTTTCATACTTCCACCCCGCTTTACCAGTCCAGATCGCCGGCGGCGATTTTGGTCTCATTGACGTAGTTTTTACGGATCTGGCCGTCGCGCAGACGAATCACGCGGTCCGCCATGTTTTTGATCGCATCATTGTGTGTTACCATAATGACGGTGTTGCCGTACTTCTGATTGACGTCCTCGATCAGCTTCAAAATTTCTTTTGAAGTATGGTAATCGAGTGCACCTGTCGGCTCATCACAGAGCAGAATGCTTGGATTTTTGATGATAGCTCTTCCGATTGAAGTACGCTGCTGCTGACCGCCAGAGAGCTGGTTCGGCAGCTTGTCGCGGTGGTCATAGAGCCCCAGTGTCTTTAACAGATTGTTGATGTCGAGCGGATGATTGCTTAAGTATGCGCCGACTTCCATATTTTCTTTCACCGTCAGGTTTGGAATCAGATTGTACATCTGGAAAACGTATCCTAAATGTTTTCGTCTGTACCGTGTCAGCGTTTTTTCATTCATATCCTCAATTTTTTCGCCTTCAATCACGATCGAACCGCTGTCCGCCTCGTCGATTCCGCCGATAATATTCAACAGTGTCGATTTACCGGAACCGGATGGACCTAGGAGAACACAGATTTCACCTTTTTCCACAGAAAACTGGATTCCCTTTAAGACCTCCACACGGCTTTCACCGGTTCCAAAACTCTTCTTCAGGTTATTAATCTCAAGAAACATAACTTTCCTCCCTGCATCTTTTTTCCTGAGTGTGTAAGAGTCTGTTTTGTGTTAGACTCTTCTAACCCCATAATACTGCTTTTTCTGTGAAATGAAAAGCGCTGTTAATGAGTATTTTTTCTCATTAGCAGCGCTCTTTCTTTTATTTTTTAACAGTAAAAAACCATCGGATCTCTCCGATGGTTTTTCCGATATACCTTCAAAACCGCATACACTACACATCTATCATTCCATTTTTTGTGAACACAACCATTCAGGTCAAGCCCTCGACCGATTAGTAACAGTCAGCTCCATGCCTTACGGCACTTCCACCCCTGCCCTATCTACCTCGTCGTCT
>QWCK01005008.1_pt1 | contig 31573 bp, 29 predicted proteins | sample 1972571 | NCBI WGS metagenome assembly QWCK01 (sample SAMN09866710, study PRJNA288562) | Human gut metagenome isolate term2_stool, whole genome shotgun sequencing... | isolation source: gut | host: Homo sapiens | place: USA: California | reverse complement strand
ATTTGTTGCACCACCCGCATAGCAGGTGGTTTATTGTTTCGCACATCTCCATTTCTCCGTTGGGAGAAACTCCGATGCACTCAACAGGCTAAAGCCCATGAATCAGAATCGGCGAGCCCTTTGGGATCGTCGATTTTGGTATATAAAGAGAAGGGGAGAACAATGCATGTATAAGGTATTGCTGGTAGATGATGAGCCGATCATTGTGGAGGGACTTTCAAGAAGTATTCCGTGGGAGCGCTGGAACTGCCGTGTTGTTGCGACCGCAAATGATGGAACGGAAGGAAAGAATCTGATTGAAAAAGAAAGACCTGATATTGTTTTTATGGATATCTGTATGCCGGAGATGAATGGTCTGCAGATGATTGCAGCATTAAATTCACAGTTTCCGGATCTTGAAGTGAGCGTGCTTACCGGGTATCGCGATTTTGAATATGCCAAGGAAGCGATACGGCTTGGTGTGACGCGTTTTTTGCTGAAGCCGTCGAATATGGACGAGTTAGAAGAGGCGATCGAGTGCATGTGCGCCAACCTGAATCTGGCGCATTTTTCGCGCGTGTTCAAAAAACAGGTTGGGGTATCGGCGAACGAATACCGCAATCAGGTGCTTGGAAAATAGATCAAAAAGTACTATAATTAGAAAGAAATATGACAGTGCGGAGGAAAAATGTGAAAAAAAATATGCCATATATATTGATAGCAGGGATTGCTTTCGGTTCTGATTTCTGGATCAAACGTCACATGGACAGGAAATATGCCAGGTACGTGGTGCATCCGGGACGTCGGAATAAGATTCTGATCGAAAAATATTATAACCGTGGAGCAGCACTTAATTTTCTTGCTAAAAAACCGCGTGTGATGCGCGCACTTCATACAGTGATTATGTTTTTTGTCGGAATTTTATATTATTTCCTGCTCCGTATGCCGGGACACCGTCTTAGTAAAACAGGCGCATCTCTATTGGTTGGCGGTGGATTAAATAATCTGCTCGACCGCTATACAAAAGGATATGTGGTCGATTATGTGAAATTTAACTTTGGACCGAAATGGCTGAGAGGGATTATATTTAATATTTCAGATTTTTGTATTTTTATAGGTGCATTTTTATCCGTTGTGGGAAGTGAGGCCTCATCATGACACGGGAGACTTACCGGAAGATGACCGGGTATTTTTTACAGGATGAAAAAAAAGTCCGCAGGATTATTCTGGCAAACCGGCTGCTTACCGGAATTGTTTTTGTGAGCTATCCGCTTTATCTGATCTCGCTGCTGCTTAAGAGAGATACGTTACTGCCGCAGGCAGTGCTTGTTCCTGCAGTTTCATTTGTGGTCGTGACATTGTTCCGCAAGATCGTCAATGAACCGCGCCCGTATGAGAAATATGATCTACCGCCGGTGATCGATAAAGACGCGGGAGGAAAATCATTTCCAAGCCGTCATGTTTTTTCTGTATTTGTGATCGCCGTCACGGTATTTGTGCGCAATCCAGTGGCGGGCTGTATTTTAGCAATGATCGGAATTATGATTGCCGTGATCCGTGTGATCGGGGGCGTGCATACCGTATGGGATGTCACTGCAGGAGCTGCTGTCGGGATTTTAAGCGGTGTGATCGGATACTATATGCTGCCATATCGGGGATTTTGAGTGGTGTGATCGGATACTATATGCTGCCGTATCAGGGATTTTGAGCGAATATTACCGTATATTTTTGAAAAAATAAAAGCAACGAATTATAAAATTAAGATAACGTTTTTGTAGATTACAGAATTGGAGAAGAATATGGACCCTATAATGAATAGTTTTTCAAGAGAACAGATGGAATATATCGTGGAATTGTTTAATCCGTGTATGGATGATTATCTGTATGTGTTTGATCTGCAGAAAGACTGCTATAAGATCTCAAAACATGCGACAGAGCGTTTCCTTTTACCGGGGGATAATTTTGATGATGCGGCAAAAGCACATCATACATTTGTATATTCGGAAGACCAGTCGCGCCTGGATGATGAATTCCGGCGTATTATGAGCGGGGAGATCGTTTTTCATAACATGCATTACCGGTGGTTAGACCGCGCTGGGAAACCGGTGTGGATCAACTGCAGGGGGCGTGTATTAAATGATGCTGACGGGAAACCGCATTTTTTAGTCGGATGCATCAATGAGATCGGTCAGAAACAGAAGGCAGACAATGTCAGCGGACTGCTTGGCGAATCAAGTCTTTCCGCTTATGTAGAACAGTTTGAGGATGGACTGCCGGATGGATTTTTCCTCCGCATCGGAATCGATGATTTTCGTGATATCAACGGTGACTTCGGAATGGAGTACGGAGATTATATCTTAAAGAGTACAGCAGACTGTATCGCAGAAAATATCAAACCGTCGCAGAGGCTGTACCGGATATTAGCGGATGAATTTATGGTGGTCGATTTTTCGGGCGGAGATATGGAAGCAGCAACGGAACTTTATAAAAATATTCGCAAGAGTTTGGATACATTTATCGAGGAAAACGGTTATAAATCTGTGTTTACCATATCTGCGGGTGCAGTCGATACTGCAAAAACATCCGGGACCTATGAAAATATCATGAAATTGTCAGAGTATGCATTAAATACAGCAAAAGATCAGGGAAAGAACCGCTGTTATATATATATGCAGGAAGATTATGACGTTTTTTTGCGCAAAAAGCAGATCACACGGCAGCTGCATCATGCGGTAAACCATGGGTTTGAAGGGTTTGAGACTTATTATCAGCCGATCGTGGACACAAAGACACGCCGGCTGGTTGGTGCGGAGGCACTGATGCGTTTTTCCATGCCGGAGAGATGTGAGGATGGAGAAACGAAAAAAGAAGCGGTATGTGTGGGTGAGGATGGTCATGATGCAGATGAGAAAGTGCACTGGGAGCGTATTTCACCGGTTGAGTTTATTCCTCTGTTAGAGGAGACCGGTCTGATCATTCCGGCAGGAAAATGGATGCTGCATCAGGCAATCTCGACCTGCAGCAGGTGGCAGAAATACATTCCGAATTTCCGCATCAATATCAATCTTTCCTATGTGCAGGTCATGAAGAGCCGTGTCCTGACGGAGATACTGACAGCGCTGCGCCTGTATGGATTAGAGCCTTCCGCGGTGGGAATTGAGCTGACAGAGAGCGGTTATCTGGATACCAATACACATTTTCAGAAATTGTGGGACGGATTAAAGAAAAACGGAGTGCTTGTCATTTTAGATGATTTTGGAACCGGTTATTCGAATCTGCACTGTCTTGGCGATTTAAGACCGAATTATATCAAGATTGACCGGTCGTTCACATTAAAAGCACTGAATAATCAGTATGAACATGATCTGATGACACAGATCATCACAATGACACACAAACTTGATCTGACGATCTGTGTTGAGGGAATTGAGACAGAGGATGAGTTTGCAAAAATTTCAGAATTAGACCCGGATTATATCCAGGGATTTTTGTTCGGCAAACCACAGCCGGCGGAAGAATTCTATGAGAATCTCATCAAGCCGGCGATTGCCGCCTGCGGTACTCACGAGGTGTCTGCCCAAAGCGTTTCTTAAAAATACGGTTAAAATAAGAAAGATTTTCAAAACCGACTTCCGATGCGATTGCAAGTATCGAGGAGTCGGAGGAGATCAGAAGTCTTGATGCCATGGTGAGCCTGTATTCGTTGAGATAATCGACGAAAGAGGTTCCCATGGTATTTTTAAAATATTTCATAAAATGGGACTGGCTCAGTCCTACTTCATTTGCGATATCTTCGATCGTGATCTTTTCCATATAATTGTTTTCCACATATTTTAAGATCAATTTCATTTTTTCTAAGGACTTGCTGCGGTCTTTTCCGGATGGTTCCTTTGTGCTGCATTTGTGAAACAAAATATAAAACAGCAGAAATAACTGCCCTTTGATAAAGAGCTGATAACCGGACGGATAAGTTTTACAGATTTCATCGTTCGCGTCGATGCAGGCAGAAATCTCCGCATAGTGCGGACTATCCGGGGTATATAAAAGCGGCAGGGAGACATTGCCGGACAGCAGAGGAACCAGATAGTCCGTGTTGCAGGTGTCTGTTTTCTTGGAGATCAGCATGTTTGGATGAAAAATGATATTTTCGTACTCCATGGATTCGGATTCAAACTGACCGATTGAGTGAAGCTGTCCCGGAAGGATCAGTGCGATATCCCCTGCAGATACCGTGTGCTGGGCAAAATCGACCGTGATCGTGCCTTTTCCCTTTTTTATATAGATAATTTCCATCTCATCGTGCCAGTGCATCGGCACATACCCAAAATCCAGCGGAATCGAGCAGAGATAGGTAATATAAGGAAACAAAGGATCACCATGTAAAATTTTTTCCTGGTAGTTTTCATATTCTAAAATATTCATGATGATAGGATTGTACCACTTTTTGAGTCAATATTACAAGAAAAAAATGATTGCGGAAACTATAATAACATCATAAATAATGATTTTGCGAAAAAAAGCGAAATCAGGACAACAGGAACAAGCATAAACATTGATTGGGGAACATAATGAAAACAGCGCCGGGGGGCGCGGAACATGGAGGAAAACATGAAATTACAGGAAATCGTATCAAACAGATGTGGCAAAGAAATTTCACAGTGCACAAATGAGGAACTTTACTATGCACTGCTTGAGATGACAAAAGGAATGGCAGAAGAAAAAGTCAGCAATCAGGGAAAACGTAAATTATATTACATTTCCGCTGAATTTCTGATCGGTAAATTATTATCCAACAACCTGATCAACCTTGGCATCTATGAGGATGTGAAAAAACTTTTAGCAGACAACGGCAAGAGCCTTGCAGAGATCGAGGAGGTTGAGCCGGAGCCGTCATTAGGAAACGGCGGACTTGGACGTCTTGCAGCATGCTTCCTTGATTCTATCGCAAGCCTTGGTTTAAACGGTGACGGTGTTGGTTTAAATTACCATTACGGATTGTTCAAACAGGTATTCAAAAATAACCTGCAGAATGAGACACCAAATCCATGGATCGAAAAAGAAAGCTGGCTGACAAAAACAGACGTTACTTACCCGATTCAGTTCGGCGGTTTTACGTTACAGTCCAGATTATATGATATCGATGTGATCGGTTATGAGAACCGTACCACAAAACTTCATCTGTTCGATGTTGAGACAGTAGATGAGAGTCTGGTTGGAGACGGCATCGATTTTGACAAAGAGGATATTGCAAAGAATTTGACATTATTCTTATATCCGGATGATTCCGATGATAAGGGAAGAATCCTACGTGTATACCAGCAGTACTTCATGGTCAGCAATGCAGCGCGCCTGATCATTGATGAGACACTTGCAAGAGGCGGAGATCTTCACAAATTAAACGAGTATGCAGTGATCCAGATCAACGATACACACCCAAGTATGGTGATTCCGGAAATGATCCGTCTGTTGATGGAGCGCGGCATCTTAATGGATGAGGCGATCGACATTGTATCTAAGACCTGTGCTTACACAAACCACACGATCTTAGCCGAAGCACTTGAAAAATGGCCGATCCATTTCTTAGAGAAAGCTGTTCCACAGTTACTGCCGATTATTTATGAGTTAAACAGCCGTGTTGTAAAGAAATATGATGACAAATCCGTAGCGATCATTGATGATGAGAAACGCGTTCATATGGCACATATGGATATTCATTACGGATACAGTGTCAACGGTGTTGCTTACCTGCATACAGAGATTTTAAAGAATACAGAGTTAAATAACTTCTACAGGATTTATCCGGAGAAGTTTAATAATAAGACAAACGGTATCACATTCCGCCGCTGGTTATTACACTGTGATCCGGAGATGACCGAATTTATCACATCCTTAATCGGACCTGGATTTAAGAAAAATGCAGAAGAGTTAGAGAAACTCGGCGCATATGTAAATGATGAGGAAGTATTAAAGAAACTTCTTGCAGTAAAAGGTACAAGAAAGACAGAGTTAAAGAATTATCTTGCAAAAACACAGGGCATCGAGTTAGATGACAACTCCATCTACGATATCCAGATCAAGAGATTACACGAGTACAAGAGACAGCAGATGAATGCTCTCTATGTGATCCACAAATATTTCGAGATCAAAGCAGGAAAGAAACCGGCACGTCCGATCACCGTTATTTTTGGTGCAAAAGCTGCTCCGGCATATATCATTGCAAAGGACATCATTCATCTGATCCTCTGCTTACAGGAACTGATCGCAAATGATCCGGAAGTCGCACCATACTTAAAAGTAGTAATGGTAGAAAACTACAACGTAACATTAGCTGAGAAACTGATCCCGGCAGCAGATATCCATGAGCAGATCTCTTTAGCTTCCAAAGAGGCAAGTGGAACATCCAACATGAAATTCATGTTAAACGGTGCCGTTGCAATCGGAACCATGGACGGAGCAAATGTTGAGATGCATCAGTTCGTTGGCGATGATAACATTTATATCTTCGGTGAGTCTTCTGAGGAAGTTATCAAACACTACGAGAAAGCAGATTACGTTTCCAGAAGCTACTACGAGAATGATGCAAACATCAAACGTGCGATCGACTTTATCGTAAGCGATCAGATGAAAGCAGTTGGATGTACAGAGAACTTAGAGCGTCTTTACAACGAGCTGTTAAACAAAGACTGGTTCATGACTCTCCCGGATTTCGAGGAGTACGTTGCAACCAAAGAACGTATCTACGCAGATTACGAAGACCGTATGGCATGGGCTAAGAAAATGCTTGTCAACATCAGCAAGGCAGGATTCTTCTCATCAGACCGTACCATTGCACAGTACAATGAGGATATCTGGCATCTGTAAGATGCCATGCATCTCGTAAGATGCCATGCATCTTGTAGATGTTGTGTATCTAAAAAATTGAATTACGAATTCTTCCTAAGGGGGACTGCAAACCTGAGAACGGTTTTGCAGTCCCTTTTCTCTGTCAAAGAGTATCTAAAATCAGTCAATGCGATTCAAAACAGAATCGTGTCGTGGTGTATCACCGTTTATCACAGCAAATAAAATATGTGCGGAATGGCTTGAACAAGCTTTGGAGGTTTTATATAATAAAGAAAAGCATTCAAAAGCCATTTCATGTAACAAGGAGAAAGGATTTTTGAATGGCAAAAGAAAACAAAAAAGTAAAGAACAGCGTATTAATTGATTTATTTTATGAGGATGGCTTGCGGACCGGGGAGAGGTCTGGAGAGAAAAAAGGAATACAAAAGGGAATGCAGGAGAAAGAAATTGCACTCATAGTGAAGAAGGTGCGTCGTGGAAAGAATTTACAAACGATTGCAGACGAACTGGAAGAACCGGTTGACGAAGTCAGGAAGATTTATGAGGCTGTAATGAAAGCAGCACCGGATTATGATATAAAAATGATCCGTGAAAGTCTTGCATAAAATAAATAAAAACCAGGAGCAGCCATGACACTTCAACAGTTAAAATATGTGGTAACAGTCGCTGAAACCGGCACGATCACAAACGCGGCAAAAAAATTATATATTTCCCAGCCCAGCCTTACCAACGCGATCCACGAACTTGAAAAAGAAATGAATATCGTTATTTTTCAGAGAACCAACAAGGGTATCGTCCTGTCACGGGAAGGTGAGGATTTTTTAGGATATGCCAGACAGGTGTTAGAACAGGCTGCGATTTTAGAGGATAAATACAAGGGACAGGATGGAGGGAGAACACAATTCTTTTTACTTTTCCGAGGAGATTTTTTCACCTTCGGAGAGAAAGAAAAATATCCGTGTGAGAGACAGGGCAACGCTGTTTAATCTGCTGATCGGGTTAAATGGATATACGGTATGGAGTGGTGTGATCGATAAGAAGTTAAATGGAAAGGATATTATCGCCGTTCCGTTAGCGGACGAGAGTGAGATGCGGATCGGTTACATTATGCATCGAAAGGGAATGACGAGCAGGATCGGAACGGCTTATCTGAATGTGTTAAAAAAATATATGGAACCGGGAATAGGATGATCCTGGTTTCAAAATAATGAAATTGTAAATAAATGATTATAATAGGTTGTCTATAGTTTTAAGCTATGGACAACCTATTCCGGCGTTTCGTCTGACACGCAGCGGTGTAAAACCGGAAACGGATGCGAGCCTTAGAAATATGGTGGAGGCAGCGAAAAAACTGAGGGCAGAACAGGCATAGAAATGGAGTACAGATATGAAAATTTCCGAGATATATACTAAGAAAAAGAAAAGTCTGTCATTTGAAATTTTTCCGGTTTGTAGATGACTGCAGGATTGCGGAAATAAATGTTCCGGTCATTCCGGGAATCATGCCGGTGATCAATGCGGCTCAGATCAGACGGATGGTAACGATGTGTGGAGCTTCTTTTCCGGTACGGTTTCAGAAAATTATTCATAAATATGAGGATAATAAAGAAGCGCTTTTTGATGCAGGAATGTCTTACGCATTAAGTCAGATCATAGATCTGCTTGTGAGTGATATCGATGGAATACATTTATATACTATGAATAATCCACTGGTTGCGAGAAAAATCTGTGAGGGAATCCGGCATATTATATAGGAAAATGGCTGAAATGGCTTTGAATATGCTGTGAGTGGAACATGATTTTATAATATTAGAAAGCTGTGGGCGAAATCAGAAAAACAGAGTCTGGTTTCGCCCGATTTTTTTTTGAAGTTAGTTTACATAATATTAAAAAATGGGTGAATTATAAAAAAATGACGTTAATTCGCCCGTGATTTCCATAATCTTTGGGAGATTAATATTCAAAAATGTGTTTTTTCGCCCAATCGGCAGGTTTAAAGGCAGATAGAGAGAATATTTTGGGTGAAAATCTTAAAATATATGAGAGATTCATCCATTTCTATAAAAATCCATAAGAAATCTCTACAATAAAAAGCAAAGAATGTCTTGACATATATAGACTATCTATATAATATATATGCATAGACAGTCTATATATAGTAAAGCGAACAAAAATAAAGCGGGAAAACGAGGGAGGATTCATATGTTAAATAAATCACTGATCCAGGGCAGCCTTTCCATGCTGATCCTGCGTCTTTTAGATGAAAAAGACATGTACGGGTATGAGATGATCGAGACACTGCGCAGCAGATCGGAAAATGTATTTGAGTTAAAGGCAGGGTCACTTTACCCACTTTTACATACGTTAGAGGCAAATAATCTGGTCACTGCCTACGAGGATGATGCAAGCGGAAAAACACGCAAATATTACCACATTACCAGAGAAGGCAGACGCATTTTAAAAGAGAAAAAAGAAGAGTGGAACACTTATGCCGCAGCAGTCACCAATGTGCTCTCCTGCAGGGGAGCGGAGGCGTGTGTCTGAAAACCAGAGAAAACTGTATTTGGATTATATAAAAATATTGGAATAACACAGAAAGATATTGAGGCAGCAAGATGTTGGAATGATGCATAAAAATATTGGGGCAATAAAATTTTGGAACAACGCAGGAAAATGTTGAAAAAATACATAAAAAATACGAGAACAAACGAAATGCGAAAAAAGGGAAAGGAAACATATTCATGGAATACACAGAATATATGGAAACTCTGAAAGAGCAGATCCAGAATAAACGTGCAAGATCGCTTGTGGCAGAAGAGATCCGGGGACACATCGAGGAACAGGCAAAAGAGTATCAGGCGGAGGGCATGAGTAAAGAGGATGCAGAGAGAGAGGCCGTGCGGCAGATGGGCGATCCGGTGGAGACCGGCTGTGCCTTAAACCGGATCCACAGACCGGCGTTTCCGTGGAAATTATTTGTGCTGGCGGTATTTCTGACCGGGGCATCCATGCTGATATCGTTGACTATTGACGCGAAAATCAATGAGGGCGGAGTACAGGCGGCGCAGGTCGGTTCGCTGTTTATGGTCAATGCAGTCAGTTTTGCAATGATCTTTGTGATCATGTATTTCGATTACACATGGCTGTTTTTGCATATCCGTGCGGTATATGCTTTGTATATGATCTGCCTGTGTCTGGTGTGGTCGGGTGGCATCCTTGGAAACTATCAGACAGCGCTGCTGGCAAGTTATAGTGTACAGGTGCTGCTGCCAGTGATCTTTGCGGGAATTATTTATCAGTACCGGGGACAGGGATTTCGGGGAATTTTAAAATCAGCCGGCTGGATCATTATCCCGTTTATGGTATTAGCAGCAGGGCTCATTTCACTGCCGAAGAGTAATGGGGCGGTTGTGGAAAATGCCGTGGTCTGTCTGTTCCTGCTGGTGGCATCTGTGCTTCGTGGAATATTTGGAAACGAAAAGAAAAAATACCTTGTAGAGCTGGCATTGCTTGTGGCTGGTATTCTGGGGGTTGGTGTGGCTTTTTTTTATAAGTATACGTTCCTGCCAAGCGGCTATGTGCTCGCCAGGCTTACGCATACAGGTGAATTTGGATATCAGAACAGAATGATAAAAGATGCGGTTGCTCGATACAGCCTGTTTGGAAACCGGACATTTCTGATGCAGGGGACAGGATCGGACGGCGAATATCTGCTGGGAAATATATTTTGTTATTTTGGGATCATAGCAGGTGTTCTTGTCGTTGCAGCATTTGTGTGGTTTTTGATCCATGCGCTGCGTCAGTCTCTACTACAGGGCAACCGGATGGGCTTTCTGTTGGGGATGGCGTGCAGTATCGGGTTGATCGTGCGTGTGATGGTAATTTATATTATGGTAAATTTTGGATATGGCGTAATTTATACAGTGGCAGTTCCTTTTTTTTCCACAAATGTGATCTTAGCGGCAGTCAACGGGATTTACGTCGGGTTGCTATTTTGTGTGCTGCGGAATAAAATGATATTAAAAGAACCGCGCAGCGAAAAGAAAAATGCGACGGTTTAAAGATCAGAAAGAAATGGTATATCCGACATGAATTACATCGATATGCATTGCGATACGTTAGCGAAGGCAGCCGCACAGCAAAAAAAGACGGCAGGGGAACTAAGAAACACGATGGTGGATGCGAAAAGACTGCACCAGTGTGGCGCAAAGGCACAGTTTTTTGCCATGTTTTTACAGCAGAAAAGAGAAGAAAACTGGAGTGATCCGGGACTGGCATATACGGAAAAAAATAATCTCTGGTATACCGATGCAGAGATCCGGAAACAGATGCAGGATATGTACGAAGTATACCAAAATACCATGGAAACCTGTTCGGACATTATTGCACCGGCTTATAACTACGAAGGATTACAGTGCAACTGGCGGCAGGGAAAAGTTTCTGCCTTTCTGACTGTTGAAAACGGATGTATTGTGGATGGAAAAATGGAACGGATCGATAAGCTTTATCAGATGGGAGTCCGGCTGATTACGCTGACCTGGAATGATGATAACTGTTTCGGTCATCCGCATGCAAAAGAGGCAGAACGGATGCAGCTTGGACTGACACCGTTTGGCAGGAAAGCTGTTACATATATGGCAGAGCGTGGAATCCTTGTGGATGTGTCCCATTTGTCCGATGGTGGTTTTTATGATGTGGCAGAACTTGTGAGGGGCCCGTTTGTGGCATCACACTCAAACTGCAGGGAACTTGCTCCTGCAACGAGAAATCTGACGGATGATATGATACGGGTATTAGCGGAACATGGTGGTGTGGCGGGGCTTAATTTTTATCCACCGTTTTTAAATACAGATCCTGTGGATAAAGTGAGCCGGATCGAAACAATGTGTGAACATGTAAAGCGTCTGGTCAATGTTGGCGGGATTGAGTGTGTCGGAATCGGGACGGATTTTGATGGGATTGAGGGAAAATTTGAGATCGCTGACTGCACGGATATGAAAAAATTATTTGATGCACTGCAGAAAACAGGGTTCAGTGAGGATGCACTCGAAAAGATCGCATACAAAAATGTGGAGCGTGTGATCCGTGAAGTGATGTGAGAAAATGTAAAGATGTTGACACCAAATAGTGCATACAAACTTCAACATCTTGTAATGAAAAAAAACCGGAATATCCAGGGAAAACTGATATGGATATTCCGATTTTTTAATTCACGACAATAGAATGTTCATAGAGCGTGCATTCTATCGGTTCATCTCCGAATGATACCCCGTATTTTTGTGTTCTGCGATAATGCTGTCGATCTCTTCAAGGTCGGTCGTTATCATATCACCGATGACACTGTGCTTGATCGCTGCCATGGCATTTCCATATTCTAATGCTTTTCTGCAGTCCTTGTGTTTTAAGTAGCCGTAGAGAGCACCGGAAACATAGGCGTCACCGCTTCCGATACGGTCGACCACATCAATGTTGTTGTATGGTTCCTCGCGGTAGTAAGAATCATTTTTTGCAGAATAGATAATTAAAATTGTGTTTCTTTGGAGTGATGACCGTGCGCTCTGTGGAGGCAACCACAGAGATAGGATATTCCTCGCAGAAAGACTTCTGGATTTCCTCGATCGAGCCTGTTTTGCCAAAGGTCAGGCGGGCGGTATCTTCAGAACAGAAAAAGATATCTACAAAGGGAAGAATCTGTTCGATGCAGGCTCTTGCCTCCTCACCAGTCCAGAGATTGGCACGGTAGTTGACATCAAAAGAGATCAAAGTGCCCTGCTCTTTGAATTTGCGGATACGCGGTTTGCGCGGATAGGAACCATATTCGTAATAGTAAACACCGATGCGGCTGTCATCTGCTGTGTCGGAGATCAGGTAATTTTCACTGACGCGGGAAGCGTTCATCTGGTTTTTGATGAATGCGGCGAGCAGATTGTTAGGAATCTTAGAGATCATTGCTGTCTTTAAGCCGAGTTGTCCGATCTCGGAAGCGATATTTAACTCGGCACCTCCTAAATGTTTCATTAAAGTATCGCCCTGTGCAAGACGTCCGTTGATCGGGGTGGAAAGACGAAGCAGAATCTCTCCTAATGTGATGACATCATATTTGCGGTCCATGGAAAACCCTCCTTAAAAATAGATAGTGTGATATATATGTATGCCTGATTTACGGCAAAACATTTTGGAAAACATAAATCAGTGTTATCATATCCAATAGTTTCATATTACAAAACTAAGTTCTATATTATGAACCAATACATATGTATTATATAACATATTTCAAAAATAAAAAAGAGATAATTGCAAATATTTCACAATTTTTTTGAACAAAAATAACAGAACCTATAAAAAATGCATTAAAGTAAAAACATGTTTGACATTCTGTTTTTCGGTGTTATAATAAAAATATAAATTTTGAAACGACGTTTCACAATGTGAAACATTATTTTTAGGAGGATTAAAATCATGGCAAAGAAAGTTGTTACATTTGGTGAGATCATGCTTCGTCTTGCACCGGAAGGATATTATCGTTTTGTACAGGCTACATCCTACGGCGCAACATACGGCGGAGGAGAGGCTAACGTTGCAGTTTCCTTAGCAAACTATGGTATGGATGCAAGCTTTGTTACAAAGCTTCCGGCACATGAGATCGGACAGGCTGGAGTGAATGCGTTAAGACAGTATGGTGTTGACACATCTGACATCGTTCGCGGTGGTGACCGTGTTGGTATCTACTTCTTGGAGAAGGGCGCAAGCCAGAGACCATCCAAAGTTGTATATGATCGTGCAGGTTCTTCCATTGCAACAGCTACAACAGCTGATTTTGACTGGAATAAAATTTTTGACGGTGCAGACTGGTTCCACTTTACCGGAATTACACCGGCACTTGGCGATAATGTGGCAGCAATCTGCTTAGAGGCATGTAAAGCTGCAAAAGCAAAAGGAATCACTGTAAGCTGCGACTTAAACTACCGTAATAAATTATGGTCCAAAGAAAAAGCAGGCCAGGTTATGGGTGAACTTTGCAAATATGTAGACGTATGTATCTCCAACGAGGAAGATGCAAACGACGTATTCGGTATCAAGTCTGAAGGTACAGAGGTAACTGCAGGCGAGTTAAATAAAGAAGGATACAAAGAGGTTGCACAGAAATTAACAGACCGTTTCGGATTCAAGAAAGTTGCAATCACATTAAGAACATCTATCTCTGCAAATGATAACCGTTGGGCAGCAATGCTTTACGAGGATGGACAGAGCTACTTCTCCAAAGAGTATTTAATGCACATTGTTGACCGTGTTGGTGGCGGTGATTCTTTCGGCGGCGGATTAATTTACGCATGCTTAAACGATTATGCTCCACAGGATACCATCGAGTTCGCAGTAGCAGCAAGCTGTCTGAAACATTCCGTAGAAGGTGACTTCAACATGGTAAGCGTTGACGAAGTTAAGAAATTAGCTGGCGGAGATGCTTCCGGACGTGTTCAGAGATAATAAAATTACGACAAAATCATTTTGTTAATTCCTTTCCCTAATTTAATATAACACCTGTGACAAGCAGGTAATGCGTGGTCTTTTTACCCATTTAGACTGTGCAGACAATGACGGACTGCCGTTTCATGAAGCCAACATGAAACGGCAGTTTTTTTGTTATTTTCCTCTGTATGATAATTTTATATTTTGTGGAAAAACTATTAGGAAAATGGAGGTAGTCATATGAAACAGTTTGAAGGGTATGAAGAATATTTAAAGCAGAGTGAACTTTCGAAACAGACCAGGCAGGTGTATCTGAGGGAGGCGGAAAAATTTGTCCGGTATTTAAATGGAAAGGAAATTACAAAAGATCGGACGATGCTTTACAGAGAAAAATTACGGGAGGAGGACCTTTCTCCTGCGACGATCAATCTTTATGTTATAGCGGTAAATCGATATTTAAGATATTTAGAATGCGGGCAGGCATCTATAAAGACATTAAAAGTGCAGAAAAAATGCAGTGTGGAAAATGTCATTAGCCGGAAAGAGTATCAGGAATTGTTAAATTATGCAAAAAGCAGTGGCAGGAAAAAATATTATTATATTATGAGGACATTGGCACTTACCGGAATACGTGTCAGTGAGCTCCAATATATTACAGTTGAAACATTAGAGACCGGAAGAGTGCAGGTTTATAATAAAGGGAAAATCAGAGACGTTTATTTACCGGATGTTCTGATCCGTGAATTAAAAAAATTTTGCAGAGAGGAAAAAGAAAATGATGGAATCATATTTCGGGGAAGAGGAGGAGATCCGATCAACCGTATCACTGTTTATAAAATGATCGCATATCTTGGGGATATGGTTGGGATTAAAAAAGAAAAGGTTCATCCCCATAGTTTTCGGCATTTTTTCGCAATCAGCTATATGGAGCGCTATGGAAACCTAACAGATCTGTTAGGGCATACGAGCATTGAAACGACCCGTATCTATACAACGTCTACTGTAGAAGAAAAACGTAGAAAGCTCAATAATCTTGGATTATAGATGCAACAAAATACAATAGTATGTTGCATTTGGCAAGTATCTTTTTTACATAATTTTCAGGAAAACTTCACATAAATTTAGGAAAAACAGACAAAGTTCTGAAGGAGGAAAGAACAGAAATGCCTTTATATAAGGAAAGTTTATGAAACATAATATTGTATTATAGTTCTAAGTTCATATGAGGGAGAAGAGGGCATGTATATTGCCTGGACATTCTCGAACACCACACACAACATATGAAAAGCACAAACATGAAAGAGAGAAAAAAAAATGAGGGCAAAACAAGTAACAGCCTTAATGATGGCTGCAACATTAGCAGTAACCAGCAATGGCGTTACAGCTTTGGCAGCACCGGCAGCCGATGCTGCTACAGAGAGTGCGGCAGTTGCTGAGGTAACAGAGGAGGAAGTGGAAGAAACAGAGGACGTTGTAAAGAGCACGGTTGATGAAACAGGCGAAGATGTCGAAGTGACAGCAACACCTAGCAAAACAGAGGCAACTTATGGTGAGAAAGTTACCATCACCACAAAATTAGATAAAATGTCGGATAAACTGACAGTAGACCAGTATGTATTATATGCTGACGGTGACGTGGTAGAAAGCAATCAGACAGGTACATTTGAGATCACTCCGGTTAAAACTGTAAAACAGGCAACCAAGAAAGTTGTATTAAAAGTAGGCAAGAAGGTTGTAACAGGTAAGACCTATACCTTAAAGGAAGGTAAGAAAGCAACTGTAAAAGCAACTGTAACAGATGCAAAGGGCAAGAAAGTTACTTCCGGAAACCAGAAGATCAAATGGACTACTTCAAATAAGAAAGTAGCAACCATCAGCAAGAGCGGTAAGATCACAGCTAAGAAAGCAGGAACTGTAAAGATCACAGCTAAGACAGCAGATGGTAAGAAAGTAACATTCAAAGTAAAAGTTAAATAATTGAAAACCTGAAACATACGGACACATGACCTGAGATGCGATAATCCTCTGGTATCGGCATTGAGGGAAAAATCAGGGATCACGAACGGGCGGCATAAAGTTTTGTGCCGCCCGTTTTGTGTAAAATATGTCTAATATGGTACAGCCGGATGTGTTGCAGTTTTCACAAAAATAATTTGAAAACGCTTATTTTGCTGACTTTTTGGGGAAAATAATGATATAGTAAAAATACTGGGTGGAGAATTACCTGTATGTTATCGTTTAAAATGGAAACTGGAGAAAGGAGAATCAGAAGAATGTTTGAAATCGGAGAATATGTTGTGTGTGGTGCGAAAGGTGTCTGTCAGATCAGGGATATTACCCATATTGATATGTCGGGAGCAGACAAAGAGAAGCTGTATTACGTTTTAGCCCCGGTCGGAGATAAGAATGGGACTATTTATGTTCCGACGGACAGTGAAAAGATTATAATGCGCAGAACGATTTCAAAAGAAGAGGCAGAGAGGCTGATTGACGAATTACCGCAGATTGAACTTCTGTGGGTGCCGGATGACAAACAGCGTGAGGAAACATACAAAGAGGCACTCCGTACCTGTGATTATCATGCATGGGTGAGCATTGTAAAGACTTTGTATCAGCGGAAAAAAGAGCGGTTGGCACAGGGAAAGAAAGCAACTGCAGTGGATGAACGCTATATGAAAGCGGCCGAAAATGGACTGTATGGTGAGTTGTCGCTGACGCTTGGAGTACCGAGGGAAAAGATGGAAGATTATATCAGAGAGAGACTTTCGTAAGGAAGGGATTTGACCGGATAGTGAGTGTACAGACAGACGGGTCGTCAGAAAAAAAGGTGGGCAGCTGGCAGAAATTTGATCCTGGGATCAATTCTGGAAGCTGTCCACATTTTTTAGAAGGGATTGTTATGTAACTGTCAGATCGTCGTGTTCACGCCGTTAACGGCAGCATGTTCATCCTCGTCCATCGGGATGACAAGGCATTTCCTGCCATCGATGACCTGGGAGTGGATCTGGTCGACTTTTTCCGGTTTGACACGCAGAATGACGTCGTAGGTCTTGACTGCCGGGACGTCATCCCCGTCAGATTCTTCTACCGGAAGAGTGCGTGTTTCTTCTAACTGCTGTTTCAAATTTTCAACCTGCTGTACCAACTCTAATTTTTCTTTGCGTCTGGCATTTGCCTCCACCAGTTTCGGATCTACTAAATGTTCTGCGACCGGGACTTCTTCTCCAAATACATTTTCATAGGTCTGTTCGATCACAGCTGCCTGTTCTTCGGTCACACCGCTCTCTGCGAGTACGGAAGAGATTGTGCTCTTTGTGACAGGAACCGGTTCCGGTTCTGGTTCATCTTCTAAAGCAACCGGGATCAGGTCATTTAAGTTGTCCTGGATATCCATGAAAATGGCATCGCTTTCGTCGTCATCTTCCCCGATGACTTCTTTTACAATGCTCTGGAACGTAAGTTTCTGTTCGGTAGCTGTAAATTTAGAGCCACAGCCAAGACCGGATTCCATAAATTCGGAGTGTGGAGTCTTGGTGTCTCTGGTGTAAAACATGACAGAGTGGATATCCGTGCTCCGGTCGGTAAAAGCAGGAAATACAAATCCGGTGTCCGGAGCGCCAACGACCCAGTCGCGGATACGCGGTCCGATGCGGTTTTCATCCTCACGGTAGCCAAGTCCCGGTTTGGTCAGGTTGACCGGGCAGATCGCGCAGAGCAGATACTCGTAGACTTCCTCGGACTCGTCTAATTTATTATTATCAGAAGTTTTTGTCATAACGTCGTAGGCATCGTGGAATACAAGGATCAGATAGTTTCCGACATAGTCGTAGCTGTCAATAACAAGATCATAAAATGCTTCCATCAGATCGTCATTTTTCAAGGCACTCTCGCGCAGTCCCATCAAAAACTGCTGTCTGCCGCCGGCAGCTTCCTCCGCAGTCGGAAATTCCAGCTCTAAAAGGTTATTTCCAATCGTACCGGACATTACTTTTTTTGCAATCTCTAAGTATTTGTAAAATTCCTCATCTTCCAGATTTAAAAATGTCTCCCCGAAAGAAGTTACCTTATTGTGGTCGGCATCCACATAGCAGCCGCACAGTCTTGTAAAAGTGCAGGCATCTTTCTTAAAACGCCGTTTTAATTCTAAAATATCTTTTTTGTTCATAAATCTATATCTCCGTTTCTGAGGGGATGCCATACAAAAGATAGCGCAGGCTGTTTCATGTCCCCGTAATCTGCAGGAAATATTATAACGAAATTTTAAAACCGGTGCAAGGGGTTATGATTTCCCGTCACGGGCAACGGCGTGCTCCATTAACCAGTCACACCATACTGCGTAGTATTTTCCGAGGGGATGCGCATTATCATTGCTGTACTGTGTGCCGAGATTGCCGTTTGCATCGTCAAAAAGTTCATTGATGTCCAGATAATAAATGGTCCGTTGATCGGCTAATGTCGAAATTTTTTGATTAAAGGCGTTGATATTGGCATTATTGAATGTCTTATCCGAGTCTGAGCGCTGTGCAGTCACATGAAGATTTGCTTCCACATAAATGATCGCATCCGGCTGCATGGTTTGCAGAAAATTTACAAACGACGCATATTTTTCAAATGTCTGTGTGACATCGTAGCCAAGTTCATTAATGCCGAGCATCAGATATATTTTATGATAGGTATGGCTGGCTAAAAGATCAGAGATACTGACCTTTCCGATACCGTCCACCATAATTTTTTTGTTTTCCAGATCATAGATACTGAGACCCGAATCACAATAAAAGGTGGCATTGCCCAACGTACCATATTCTTTTAATCCGACAGTGCGGGAATCACCGATCATTAAAGCGTCATCGAAATAATCTGCATCAACAGTGGTCATTTCTGTCATCGGAACTTCTGTGTCCGGGATATCCTGCCGGTCTGTATTGTCAGATGGCGCACCGGAAGTGTCCGATGGTGTCGTGGTGTCCTGTTTTTGTGCGGCGGAGACAGAAGACACGGACAAGGAAGTATTTTTGGCTGCATTTATGTTTAACGTTACATATAAGTAAATGAGTGGAATCAGAAGGCAGCTTATCAAAAAGAAAAAATAAAACAATATGGCAGATATTTTTTTTCGCATAGTGTTCCTTCGTTAAAATCTGAAATATAAAAATGGGTCATTAGAGCCAACGTAAATACAGTAAACAGAAGCCCAGAAAATTGCCAGATAGACAAAAATTTCTGGCACAGAGCCCCTGATTTTTTTTAAAAAGCGGACCGGAAGCCTTGTAGAAAAAAGGAAGCCGGCAGGGATGATAAAGCGGAAATCATTTAAATTTTTCCAGAAATCATTCACATAAATAATGGCATCATCGGCGGAAAAAAATGGAAATAATTTCCGGGTGTAGACTTCGATACTGCCGGGATCACTGATTCCAAAGAGCATCCACGACAATGGGATCAGAACTGCCATATAAAGATGTCCGGCCAGCGCGTATCGGTCCGTCAATTTTTTCAACAGCAGTTTTTCTGTCAATACAATGACGAACAGGGAAAATCCCCACAGAATAAAATGAAATTCTGTGCCATGCCAGATTCCGGTAAGTATCCACACGACAAGCAGGTTGCGGATCCATTTGCAGGTACCTGTGCGGTTGCCGCCAAGTGGAATATAGATGTAGGTCTGAAACCATTGTCCAAGTGTAATATGCCAGCGCCGCCAGAATTCTGTCATGCTTGTGGAGAGATAGGGGTGCATAAAGTTTATGGGAAGCTTAAAACCAAGCATTCTGCCCAGACCTGCTGCCATCAGGGAATAACCATAAAAATCAAAGTAAATCTGGAAAGAATATGCATAGATTCCAAGCCATGCAAGCGGCGTGGAGATACTTTCATATCCGATCGTGCCAACATTTGCCCACAGACTGCCAAACTGATTCGCCAGAATCGCTTTTAAGCCAAGTCCCCGGATAAAAAGTTTCATACCCTCCGCCAGATTTTCGGGCAGAAAGCGTCTTGCACTGTGAAGCTGCCTGCGCAGCATCTCATACGGGGTAATTGGTCCGGAAATTAATTTTGGGAACATGCTGATGTAAGTGCCGAATGTCACAAAATCCCGTTCCGGTAAAATACGTCCGTAATAGATATCAAAAAGATATGCAGTCAGCTGGAACGTATAAAAACTGATTCCGAGCGGCAGAGATAAATGTCTGGAATATTTAAACAAAAACAACCATAAAAAATCGAAAAAAATAACTTTTGTCAAAAAGAGTCTCTTTTTTCTTGGATTGTGTATCTGATAAAGGCGGATTCCGAACACATAATTGAGATAGGTCAGAACCATTAACAGAAACAGTGCATATGGCTGTTTGATCACTCCGACTGCATAAAACAGGATGCTCCCTGCAAAGAGCGTACTGTTTCTGAAAGCAGCAGGTGTGACATAATAGGCAAACAGAAATAATGGCAAAAAAATAAAAATAAAGTTGAGACTGCTAAATACCATGCCAGGATCCTTTACTGCATAGACATTTCTTATTTTAAAATATCGGCGATCACATCGTGCGGGATCGTAAATTCCAAAACACCCATAGACATCGGACCGACATCGCCCTCGTTGAAGCTGATGACGAGATTTCCGTCAGCATTAATATAGAAGGAAGTGTCATCGTTAATGGAGGTAAAGTTCCATTCAGGAACTTCCGTATCATCCAGCCAGTAGGAGACATTTTCATCGGCATCCATCTGCTCGCGCATCTGGGATTTGATGTTTTCACTGATCGGAGTGATATAGTCAGATCCCTCTTTAAAAAGATCTTTTAACGCAAGGCGTTCCCCGGTCTTTAAATCAATCGTGTAATAATAATCCATCTCATAACCGCTTCCGGCAGCCTGATAACACATCAGTTTTAAGGTAAAATAGTCGTCAGTTGTGTTGATGACCTCATGTTTGATCATGATATCCTGATAACCTTCGTTGTTCATGTTCTGTTTGAACTCTGCGATCAGGCTGTCGCTGATCTTTTCAATCTCCGCATTGATCTCATCGGTTGATTTTTTTAAATTTTCCCCAACCGGGTCTTCCGTTGTTTTTTCAGTGGAAGCGACAGTTTCCGGTACCAGTTTTGGAACATTGACATCGGCGTTGTTTCTGTCGCTGCTGTACTGGTAATCGCGGAATGTGACGACCTCGATCAAATTTCCAAGCAGTGGGATCTGTTCCATCGCATAGGCGACACTCGGTGAAGTATTTGGCAGGATGACAAACGCTGCGATCGCTGCGGCAGCGCCAACCCAGATTCTTGTGATAATGGTTTTATTGTGTTTGTTCTTCTTCTCGGCTTTCGCCTGATTCATTTTTTCTTTCATTTTTATGACCTCCTTTTCAGGCATTTGCGAGGTGTCATAGGATTTTTTTAATTCATAAAAATCATTGGTGTTCATTCGGTTACCTCCATTTTCAGTTTTAACTTCTGCATACTGCGGTACAGACGGCTTTTTATGGTATTGACATTTTCATTTAAGACGCGGGCGATATCTTCGATTTTTAAGTCCTCGAAATACCGAAGTTCCACGATCGCCTTATCCTCCGGGGACAAAGAATCGAGCGCAGTTCTAAGATCTAAGTCCTGATACTGGTCCGGTTTTCCCTCTGCGATCAGTGAATCCTCGTAAGAAATGGTATCCGGCCGCTTTAAATGATGAAAAATCTCATTTAACATGATGCGGTAAATCCAGGTCGCCGCATATTCCGGCTGCCTTAGGGAAGCACTGTTTTTGATCGCCAGATAGGCTCCGTTTTGTACAATGTCACTGGCATCGTCGGGATTATGTACATAGCTGTATGCAAGATGATAGTAGCGGTTGTAATTCTCAAGCAGCAATCGTTCGATGAGATCATCATTAGATTCTGCTGTATGTTTTTTTTCTTTTCCGGAAAAGAATTTCAAGATCAAATCCTCCTTTGCAAATATTTGATTCATTCGAATCATCTGACTATTAGATATAGCATAGACACAAAAAGTTTCAAAATCAATGCAAAACATCAAAAAGGTATGGTATAATGTTTGTTTGCTTCGTTGATAGGGCGAAAGCCCGTCAGTCCGGAAAATCTCTGATTTTTCGGACGTGCACTGCGGACTGGAGTGCAGCCAAATGATAAAAAATGACTGCTTGCAGGCACTTTTTTATTGTTTGCTTCGTTGATAGGGCGAAAGCCCGTCAGTCCGGAAAATCTCTGATTTTACGGACGTGCACTGCGGACTGAAGTGCAGCAAGAATTAAAAATGGAGACAAAAACAATGGACATAAGATTTGCAACAATAAATGATATAGATGCGGTCACAGAGTTGGAAAGACAGTGTTTTCCACCGGAAGAAGCAGCAGAAAAGGATTCTTTTGAAAAACGCCTGACCGTATTCCCGAATCATTTCTGGTTACTGGAGGATTCTGGGAAACTGGCAAGCATGATCAATGGAATGACGACAGATATTCCAATCCTGCGGGATGAGATGTTTGAGGATGCCACAATGCACCGTGAAGAGGGACAGTGGCAGATGATCTTTGGAGTGGCAACGCTGCCGGAGTATCAGAAAATGGGATGTGCGTCGAAACTCATGGAGCGCGTGATCGCGGATGTCAGAGAGCAGGAACGAAAAGGGATCGTTTTAACGTGTAAAGAGAGTCTTATTCCATTTTATGAGAGATTTGGTTTTGTAAATGAAGGAAAGTCCATGTCAAAGCACGGGGGAGCCGTGTGGTATGATATGCGGCTGGTATTTGAAGAATTGTAGGGAAAAGGAATTATTATAATATGAAGAAACACAGATTGCCATACATGGTTGCAGGGGCAGTATTGTTTGCTGCACTTTTTACCGGATGTACCAATGAGCGCTTAGAAGATGAACTGGATTTCCGCAAGATTGGGATTAACAGTATGCAGTCCGGTGATTATGAAGGTGCAGTGGCTGCTTTTAACAGCGCACTATCCCAGTGTGTGGGGAAGATTACAGATACAGAACTCGACATCTGCTATTATAAGGCGGCAGCACAGTATGCCGGTGGAGATATAGAGGGAGCTCTTGCTACTTATCAGGCGATGATCGATTATGATGAGGAAAACGGCAACGCATATTATCTGCATGGATGTCTGAGTCTAAAGCAGCAGGATACGGATACGGCAAAAAAAGATTTTGCCAATGCTGTCAAATATAACCCGGATGATTATGAACTGTATGTTGGGATTTATGAGAACCTTGCCGGTAATAATATGACTGAGGAAGGGGAAGAGTATTTAAACAAAGCGTTTGATATCAAGGGAAATTCCGCAGAAAATCTTACCTGGCGCGGCAGGATTTATTATCTGCTCGGACAATATGATAATGCAGTCAAAGAGTTAGAAGGAGCAGTCAAAAAGGACAGTGCCAAAGCAAACCTTTACCTTGCACAGGTCTATGAAGCGGAAGAAGATTCTGCAAATGCGGAAAAATATTATCAGGCATATGTCGACAGTGGTACAGCGGACTCTGTGGCAATGAATGCGCTTGCCGAGATCCAGATGGAAAAAGGCAACTATGAAGCGGCGTTAGAGGATATCAGACAGGGACTTGCGATGGATAATGTCACAAATCAGCAGGAGCTTTTGTCAAATCAGATCATTGCTTATGAGTACAGCGGTGATTTTTCATCTGCGTGGGATGTCGTTCAGCAGTACGTTTCCCTTTATCCGGATGATGAGGCGGCGCAGAGAGAATATATCTTTTTAAAGAACCGCCAGAATACGGATGCGGGCAGCGATACAGAAAGTACGGATTCTTCAGATGAAGGGCAAAACTCTACGGGAAATAGTTCCACAGACGATAGCTCTGCACAAAGTGATACCACGAATGATAGTTCTACAGGAGACAGTTCTGCGGAGAATCGTTCAGCACAGAGTGATTCGACAGGGGATAATACTGCGGGAGACAGTTCTTCACAGGATACAGGAAATTAGAATTAGAGACAGCAAGGGAGGAACACATGCCAGAACCCATTAAAATAGAAGAAGTAAAAGAGCGTGTCATTTTAGTCGGTGTCAGCGAACAGGATGGTGACGATGCGGAAGATTCCGTCGCAGAATTAGCAGAACTTGTAAAGACAGCAGGAGCAGTTACCGTCGGCACGCTGATCCAGAAACGTGAACTGATCCATCCGGGCACCTATGTTGGAACCGGAAAAGTACAGGAAATCGCCGACATGATCGCGGAACTAGGTGCGACCGGTATCGTCTGTGATGATGAGTTATCGCCGGCACAGCTCAAAAACTTAGAGCAGATGTTAGATACAAAAGTCATGGACCGGACGCTTATTATCCTCGATATTTTTGCAGCGCGGGCAACGACAAGCGAGGGAAAGATCCAGGTCGAGCTGGCGCAGTTAAAATACAGACTAAGCCGTCTGACCGGTCTCGGGCGTTCCATGTCAAGACTTGGCGGTGGTATCGGAACCAGAGGCCCCGGTGAGAAAAAGTTGGAGATGGACAGGCGTCTGATCAAAGACCGTATTGCGCAGTTGAACCGTGAATTAAAAGAAGTGAGGAAACACCGTGAGATCACGCGCGCCCAGAGGGAAAAGAAACAGATTCCTGTGGCTGCGATCGTCGGATACACCAATGCGGGAAAATCAACACTTTTAAATCACTTAACGGGAGCGGGAGTGTTAGAGGAAGATAAGCTGTTTGCAACTTTAGATCCGACAACGCGTGTCTTAGAACTGCCGGGCAGACAGGAAATTCTTCTGACGGACACGGTCGGTTTTATCCGGAAACTGCCGCATCATCTGATCGAAGCATTTAAGAGTACCTTAGAGGAAGCCAAATATGCGGACTATATTCTGCATGTGGTAGATGCTTCCAATCCACAGCGGGACAAGCAGATGCACATAGTGTATGATACACTCTACCAGCTTGATATCAGGGAAAAAACGGTTATTACCTTATTTAATAAGCAGGATCAGGTCACAGATGAGGAGCCGATCCGTGATTTTAAGGCAGATCACACACTGGCAATCTCTGCAAAAAAGGGAACAGGATTAGAGGAGTTGAAAGAACTTTTCTGTACGCTGCTGCGGGATAATAAAATATTAGTGGAGCGTACGATCGCTTATCAGGATGCGGGAATTTTACAGCAGATCAGAAAGAGTGGAGAACTTTTAGAGGAAGAGTACCGGCCGGAGGGCATTTTTATCCGCGCCTATGTCACGCCGGAAATCTATGGCAGTTTATAGAGGCTTTGTGTTTACGAAGATTTTTGCATATGGTACACTGATATAAAATTTGACAGAATACAGACAAAATTTTGCACAGAAGCGATGAAAGCGTGCTTCGGAATGGAGAAATTATGACAATATTAATTCAAAATGGACAGGTGATCAATCCTGCCACAGGGATGAATGAAGTTGCAGATGTATTGGTGGAAAATGGTGTTGTTTCTAAGATCGAAAAAGGGATCAAAGAGAAAGCAGACCGGAAGATCAATGCGAAGGGATGTTTTGTCATGCCGGGATTTATTGACATGCATGTGCATCTGCGTGATCCGGGATTTGAGGAAAAAGAAACGATCGAAACAGGCTGCCGCGCAGCAGCACACGGTGGATATACAACGATTCTTGCAATGCCGAACACCAAACCGGTTGTTGACAATCCGGATGTTGTAAATTATGTGCATAATAAGGCAAAAACGGTCGGACTTGTAAATGTATTACAGGTGGGTGCCGTGACGAAAAATCAGGAAGGAAAAGAACTTGCGGATATTGAGGGAATGGTAAAGGCTGGAATCCCTGCAATCAGTGAGGACGGAAAATCCGTCATGAATGCCCAGTTATACCGCGAGGCGATGGAAAAAGCTGCAAAATTGGGCATTGTGGTACTTGCACATTGTGAGGATAAAAATCTTGTCAATGGCGGTGTCATGAATGAGGATGAGCATGCAAGAGAACTTGGATTAAAGGGAATCACCAATTCCGTAGAAGATATCATTGTTGCAAGAGATATCATGCTAAGCCACGACACCGGGGCAAAACTTCATTTATGTCATTGCTCGACGGAAGATTCCGTCATGATGGTCGATCTTGCAAAGCAGAAGAATGTAAAAGTTACCGCAGAAGTATGTCCGCATCATTTTACACTGACTTCGGATGATATACGCAAGATCGCACCGGAAATGGATGTGGAAAAGAATGTGATTGCTGCGGATGCGGATGCAGATACCAATTTTAAGATGAACCCGCCGCTTCGTACTAAAAAAGACGTGGAGGCACTAAGAGTGGGACTTCGTGACAATATTATGGATGTGATTTCTACCGATCATGCACCGCATACATTTGCAGATAAAAATACCTCCATGAAGAATGCGCCGTTTGGAATCGTCGGACTTGAAACCGCAGCATGCTTAACCTATACAGAACTGGTACTTGGCGGTTATCTGACACCGATGCAGATGGCAGAAAAAATGAGTTATAATCCGGCGAAGATCGTCGGACTTGACAAGGGCGATATCGCTCCTGGAAAGACAGCAGATATCGTGATCTTTGATCCGAATGAAACTTATAAGATCGATAAAAACAAATTTGCAAGCAAGGGAAGAAATACCCCGTTTGACGGAAGAACGGTGACCGGAAAAGTAAAAATGACGATCGTTGGCGGTCATATCGTATATGAGGAATAAAAAAGCGGGTAGATAAAAGGAGAAAATTCATGCAGACAAAGGGCACAAAATTTGAGGAAACTGCGATCATCATCCGGCAGGAAGAAATCGCGGACGATATTTACAGTATGTGGCTGCGCACAGAGCACATCGCAGCACATGCAAAAGCAGGACAGTTTGTTTCTGTCTACTGCAATGAGGGAAGCAGACTGCTTCCAAGACCGATCAGTATCTGTGAGATCGACAGAAAGGACGGTGCGATCCGTCTGGTATACCGTGTGGCAGGAAAGGGAACCGCAGAATTTTCCGGCATGCGCACCGGTATGCAGTTAAAAGTGGTAGGACCGCTTGGAAATGGATTCCCACAGAAAAACAAAAAGGCATTTCTGATCGGTGGAGGAATCGGAATCCCGCCAATGTTAGAACTTGCCAAAGAGTTAGACTGCGAGAAACAGATCGTGCTTGGATTCCGGGATGAGCTTTTCCTGCTGGAAGATTTCCGTAACCGCGGACAGATCTATATTGCAACGGAGGATGGCAGTGCCGGAACAGAGGGAAATGTACTTGATGCGATCCGTGAGAACGGACTGGATGCAGACATCATTTATGCCTGTGGACCAACCCCGATGCTGCGTGCAATCAAAGAATATGCCGCAGAGCAGAACATCGAGTGCTGGATTTCCATGGAAGAGCGCATGGCATGCGGTATCGGAGCCTGTCTTGCCTGCGTGTGCAAGTCAAAAGAAAAAGATGCACACAGCAATGTAAAAAATAAGAGAATCTGTAAAGAGGGACCGGTATTTCTTGCACAGGAGGTAGAATTCTGATGAACATGAAAGTAGATTTATGTGGAGTGACATTAAATAATCCGGTCATGACTGCGTCCGGAACGTTTGGCGCCGGGGAAGAATATTCGGAGTTTGTGGATTTAAACCGTCTTGGTGCTGTTGTGACAAAGGGTGTTGCCAATGTACCGTGGGAAGGAAATCCGACACCGCGTGTGGCTGAGGTATACGGGGGCATGTTAAATGCGATCGGACTTCAGAATCCGGGTATTGATCTTTTCATTGAGCGCGATATTCCTTTCTTAAAGAAATATGATACCAGAATTGTGGTCAATGTATGTGGACATACAACGTCGGAATACATAGAAGTTGTGGACAGACTTGCAGACCAGCCGGTCGATCTTTTAGAGATCAATATTTCCTGTCCGAATGTAAAAGAGGGCGGAATTGCCTTTGGACAGAATCCAAAGATGGTTGAAGATATCACAAGAGAGATCAAGGCGCATGCAAAACAGCCTGTCATCATGAAACTTTCACCGAATGTAACAGACATCACGGAGATGGCGCGTGCGGCAGAAGCCGGCGGTGCGGACGGTTTATCGTTGATCAACACGCTGACAGGAATGAAGATCGATATCCACAGACGCACGTTTGCACTGGCAAACAGAACGGGCGGCATGTCAGGTCCTGCCGTGCATCCGGTTGCAGTGCGCATGGTATATCAGACCGCACAGGCGGTAAATATCCCGATCGTTGGTATGGGCGGGATCATGAATGCAGATGATGCGATCGAGATGATCCTTGCGGGAGCAACGGCAGTGTCTGTCGGAACAGCAAACTTTACCAATCCACAGGTAACCATGGAGATTGTTGACGGAATCCGCGATTATATGGAGCGTTATCAGGTAAAAGATATCAAAGAACTCGTAGGCGCAGTACACGATAGATAAATCACAGGGGAATGTAAGTTATGAAAATATTAAAAAAAATCATTTGTATCTGTCTCGTTGCAATCCTGGCAGCAGGGCTTTTTCCCGGTGCACAGACAGAGGTTTATGCAGCTGGAAAACCGGTACAGTTAGTATCCTGTAAAGTAAATTCAGTTGGAAGCAAGGTAACGGTAAAAGCAAAAGTTGCCGGAATACAGAAAGGAATGGGAAAAAAACTTTACCTGTTTTCGGTAGATGCCAATGTAAAAGAAAATGCAAAACTTGCCGGAAAACCGGTGGCTTCCGCTAACTTTAAAAAAGGTACTGTCACATTTTCTGTAAAATATAAGAGCAGCATGCTTTGCCAGAAATTTGTGGCTGCATACAAAAAAGGAAAAAAATATATAGCAGTCAGTGGTGCACAGTACATTACCAATCCGGAAGTATTAGCATCCTACACCGGAACCGGCGTAAAGACTACCTCTAAAAAGGGACTGCAGCCGGACTGGGCAGACCATACATCCGTAAAAAAGCTTCGTACACAGCATGTTGTCTTAAACTGGTCAATTGAAGAAATTTTAAACAAAGACTGCGGAAATAAAGAGGTGTATAAATACCGCGGGAAAAAATATACATTTGACAGGGATCGTGTAAACTGGCTGCAGGATCAGGTGCGTCAGTATATTGACGATGGATCCAAAGTATATGTGATCCTGCTTCTTGGCAAAGACGCAAAAGGCCAGGCGGGCAAAATGAGTTATGGCGGTGGAAAAATATTCTCTTCCATTAAGACAACATCAGCAGCAGGATGCCGTACCTGGGAAGCATTTATGAGTTACATGGCAGAGAAATTTGGCAATGAACAGCATTTGGTGTCCGGATGGATCTTAGGAAATGAGGTTGACAGCCCTTATGACTGGAACTATGCGGGCGGAAAAAGTTTAAGTGCGTATATGGATGATTATGCGCGGGCATTCCGCATTGCATATAATGCCACAAAGAGTGTCAGCAGCCATTCAAAGGTATATATCAGCCTTGATTATAACTGGAATCAGGATGTCGATGGAGGCGGAAACAGCTTTTTCTCGACGAAGAATACACTGGACACATTTTATTCGAAACTGAAAGCGCAGGGTAAGATCTGTCCAAACATTGCATATCATGCATATTCACAGGGACTTGTGGAGCCAAAATTCTGGGATGACTCTTTAGCAGGCAGTGGTGTGGATTCCAGGATCATTACCATGAAAAATATTTCTGTCCTGACGGAATATGTAAAAAAGAAGATCGGCAAAGATGCAACGATCATGCTTGCAGAGCAGGCGTTCAATTCGACACAGGGAGAAGAACTGCAGGCAGCAACATATGCGTATGCTTACTATATCAGCGAAGGCAATAAGATGATCGAATCCTTTATCTATGCGAGAGATACCGAACCGCAGTCGGATGTGGATCAGGGCTTTTACTGGGGACTTCGCGATATCAATGGCAGAGAGCGTAAAATATATAATACATTTAAAGTGATCGATTCAAAGGAGTCTTTGGATAAGACGAAGAATCTTCTCTCCTATACAGACTTAAGTTCATGGACACAGATTCCTGGAATTAAAAAGTCTACTTTTAAAAATAACCGTTCCATCAAAAACAAATGGCCGCTAGTACAGTCAACCAGCCTGTATGTGTGTCTTGCGGATGATAACTGGCAGAGAGAGACAACTTATGTCTACGACGGAAAGAAACATAAACCTGCAGTAACGGTAAAACGTAATTATACCGGAAAGACGGTTCCGAAAAAGAATTATTCCGTAAAATATCTGACAGACTGCAGGAGTATCGGAGTGCATCGTATTCAGATTAAATTAAAAGGTGATTTCCGCGGAACGATCATCCGGGAGTTTACGATCGCACCGCAGAATGCAATGCTGAATGATCTGGTGATGACGTCAAATTCTGCTACGGTAAGCTGGAATGTACCAAAGAAGACCAAAGAGCAGATTACCGGTTATATGATCCAGTATACGGATGGAGAAGGTGGTTTTTATTCGACACCGGAAAAAGATATCCATCTGATCAAGATCAAAAACAGCAATAAATTAAAATATACGATCAAGGGACTTACCAAGGGCAAACGCTATTTTGTAAGAATAACGACCTATAAAACAGTTATGGTAGATGGCAAACCAAAAGATATCATTGCCGGATGGGGATATGATGATATCAAATATGATTATGCCACAGATCCGGTCGTGCCGGAACCGGATACAGAAGAGGATACCTTAGAATAAGCGATTGAGGTAATGTGAAATACGATGCCGGAATTAAGATTTATAATAGCAGACAGACTCCCGGAGCGGGAACTGGATTATTTAAAACAGAATATCAGACTGGAACCGGATCTGAAACTGGTGGTAACAGGGAAAAATAATGCCAATCGCAGAGCAGAGTTTTCTCTGTTCCCACCAGAAGAAAGTGTGCTCATCTCTACAGATGGGCACATTATTTCTAATATGGATCAGCTTGGAATGGCAACGCTGGGATATATCGGACCGGGCGGAGCAGAGAATGAGAGCACAGGAGAAGTACCGGACGATGTGATTACAGAAATTGGTAGTCAGAACGTGAATTGTAATGACAGCACAGATGAAGTGACGGAGGGAATCGAAGAACAGGGAATGCAGGCTGCGGTTATGTTAATCGAAGGTCTTGAGGAAGTGGATGAAACGTTTCTGCTTCGTGCGTATGAACGTAAACATGGTATTCCGTGGACGATCGTCACGACAGAACGCTGCATCGTGCGGGAGATCACGCTGGATGATTTAGACGGCCTGTTTGCACTGTATGCCGGGGAGGGAATGACGGAATATTTAGACCCGCTGTATGAATACGAAAAGGAAAAAGAGTATCAGCGGTC
>QWCK01001664.1_pt1 | contig 31616 bp, 20 predicted proteins | sample 1972571 | NCBI WGS metagenome assembly QWCK01 (sample SAMN09866710, study PRJNA288562) | Human gut metagenome isolate term2_stool, whole genome shotgun sequencing... | isolation source: gut | host: Homo sapiens | place: USA: California | reverse complement strand
TATCCCGCACCAGACCCAGGAGGTTACTTAACTAATGACTGCAGAGTTTATTCCCGCCGCAAAACCCATTATTGGCGATAAAGAACGCGCCGCGGTAGACGCGGTTCTTAAATCCGGCATGGTGGCGCAAGGCCGGCGGGTTGCAGAATTCGAAGAAAAGTTCACTGCTCAAATGGCCAGTGGCGATGGTCAACAGTCTGTAATGGTTAACTCGGGCACTTCCGCTTTGCATGTCGGCCAGCTGGCTGCCGGGATTAAACCTGGTGATGAAGTAATTGTTCCCTCCTTTACTTTCGCGGCGACCGGGAACTCGGTAGCGATTATCGGCGCTACCCCGGTTTTTGCCGATATTGAGGATGACTATTTCTGCCTGGATCCCGAGTCGATTGAAGCCTCCATTACCCCGAAGACCCGCGCTATCTTGCCGGTTCACCTTTACGGACACCCGGCAAACATGACCGCCATTATGGATATTGCTAAGCGGCATAACCTCCTAGTTTTCGAGGACGCCTGCCAAGCGCATGGCGCTACTTGGAACGGGCAGCAGGTAGGCACCTTCGGGGCTTTCGGGGCTTTCAGCTTCTACCCCACCAAGAACATGACCGCCGGTGAAGGCGGGGCTATCACCACCGGGGACAGCGAACTAGCTCGTGAAGCCCGGATGATTCGTAACCAGGGCATGGAAAAGCGCTATGCGAACGAACTGGTGGGTCTGAACAACCGGATGACTGATATTAACGCCGCTATCGGCCTGGCGCAGCTGTCTCAGGTTTCCGATTGGATGGAAAAGCGTCGCGCCAACGCGAAGTTCTTAAACGAGAATCTGCAGGGAGTTAAGGTTCCGCCAGTAGCGCCAGAGGCTGAGCACGTTTACCACCAGTACACTATCCGGATTAGCGAAGACCGCGACGGTTTTGCGGCTGCTCTTAAGGATGAGTACCAGGTTGGTTCCGGCGTGTACTACCCGATTCCTAACCACCGCTTGCCCTCTCTCGCTCCCTACGCCAAGGGTTTGGAATTGCCGCACACCGAAAAGGCAGCGAAAGAATGCCTATCCCTACCGGTGCACCCCTCCCTCTCGCAAGGCGATTTGGAGCGGATTGTGGAAGCAGTCAACAAACTAGCCAAGGCGGGTGCATAAAGCATGGCGAATCTGCGTTACGGAATTATCGGTATCGGCTCGATGGGCCGGCACCATGTACGTAATATCCGCGAACTGCCGGGTGTTGACCTGGTAGCGATGGCGGATCCGGCTGGAGACAAGTTTGGGGTTTCCAAGGGGATGGAAGTCCTCCCCGATATTGATGCCCTGATTGCGCAAGGGCTGGATGCTTGCGTAGTAGCAGTCCCGACCGTTTTCCACGAGGAAACCGCGTTGAAACTGGCAGAAGCCGGGGTACATACCCTGGTAGAAAAGCCGCTTTCTACCGACGCGGAATCCGGAGAACGGATTGTGAAAGCGTTCGCGGAAGCCTCTTTAATCGGAGCCGTCGGGTATGTGGAGCGCTGCAACCCCGCCCTCCTGGAAATGAAGAAACGGATCTCTGCGGGACAATTGGGTGAGGTTTACCAGATTTCCACCCGTCGCCAGTCTCCGTTCCCGGCCCGGATTTCGGATGTGGGGGTAGTCAAGGATTTAGCTACCCACGATGTGGATTTAACCGCTTGGGTGGCCGGGTCGAACTATGCGTCAGTTTCGGCGGTAACTGCTTACCGGTCAGGCCGCGAAAATGAGGACATGGTCAATGTGGTTGGCAAACTGGAAAACGGAGTGCTGGTAAACAACTTGGTGAACTGGATGTGCCCCTTCAAAGATCGCAAGACCATTGTGATTGGCGAAAAGGGCGCGCTGGTCGCTGATACCCTCATGGGTGACCTTACGTTTTACCGCAACGGCTCCATACCGGTGGAGTGGACCCAGGTCGCTAACTTCCGGGGAGTCTCCGAGGGCGAAGTGACCCGCTACGAGATCCCCAAGCGCGAACCGCTGCGAGTAGAGCACGAACACTTCCGGGACGCTATTTTAGGCAAAGGCAACGAGCACGTCTCTATGTCGGAAGCGCTGCAAGCCCTGAAAGTAGTGGAAGAAATCTTGGATTCTGCGAAGTAAAGCTTGAATTCTGTAATGCCGGTGGGGTGGGAATTTGCTTCCCGCCCCACCGGCTTTTGGAATTAGATACCGTCAACCGCGAATGCTAATTATCGGCAGCTTTATTTAGCGATATCCACTATGACCAGCGGCCATCTACGGTCAAGCGCCATGCTTCGGACTGATACCTCGTATTAATAAATGTAATCACAGGTATTAGCGCAACTGACCAAGTCCTGCAGGTAGGGTTTTCAGTACTGCATTTGTTCCAAAGCCACCCCTAGCAGCGCCGTAGTAAACCCTTATTGCACCAGGAGCTTGAGCAATTACGTCTGGGCGGCCGTCATTATTGATGTCTGTTCCACCAATAACCGAGCGGAAATTCTGCCAGCCATGACCGATTCGGCGTAAGGAACGTGAACTCCGGTCAAGCGCCATGAAGTCCCCGTTAGGCTTAATAAAACCAACAGTAGGCTGAGATTGTCCCAGGAAATCGGCTAAATAAACCAGTTGTTTCATTCCCGGGTAGTAATCGATTACATCTGAAGAAGTGAAACGTCCATTTTGATCGGCTTTGTAATAAAGAAGTTCCCCATCACTGCGCCGATAGGTAAGTAAATACGGCAGCTCGTCTAGGTTCCAGGAGGGAGCAACCACGATTTCGTCAAAACCAGACCACCCGCTACCAATTTGTAGTGCTGTGGCATTGCCATTTGCGTGGAGCATCAGGTTTCCATCAGTGCTGCGGGTGATCACATCGGTTGATGAATCCGCATCCCAGTTACCTGCGGGGATAGTCATCGTGGAGGCCAGGTGCGGTGACTTGGTTACCGGGTCTTTAAAAAACTTGGCGGGATAAGCTTTGATCTCTCCATTACTAGAAATCCCAAAAAGAGTAGTTCCAGAGCTAGAAGTACCATTGGCATCTAAAACAGTCGAGAAAGCACTCCAACCAGTACCAATATCTTGGGTGCGCCCAAAACGGCCACGCCCATTTCCTGGGTAGACGGCGAGTGTTCCATCATTCTTGACTGCTAGCAGGTCTCCGACTCTATCGGCTGTCCAATCTTTAGCGCCAATTAGAGTGTGGATGGAGCCCCAGTTCCAACCCGACTGAAATATCTCGGCGAATCTTCCTCTGCCGTTACCGGCATAGGTGAACAATCCTCCCTGTTTGTTTTGTGCCAGAATGGCTGGGCGGCCGTGCATAAATTTACTGACCCCTACCAGCCTGGTAAATCCATGCCATCCGTGTCCGATTTGTCGTGCCCTCTTGAATGTGCCTTTGCCATTACCGGGATACAGAATTAGCCTTCCATCTCTGGCTACCCGGCCAATCACATCCTTATTTCCGTCTCCGTCCCAATCTAGCCCGGTAACCACGGAATTAATAGTGTTCCAACCATGCCCAATTCTCCGTTTACCAGCAAATCCCTTGTCGGTTCCCGAATGTATCCACATGTCACCATCTTTGCTAATGGAAATCAGGTCTGGTTTCCGATTTCCATCCCAATCGCCAGTCGCAAAAACCCGCGATCCCGGCTCAACTATTTTTCCTAGTGATTTCGGTTGTCCAATAGAAATTTGTTTTTTTGCTTTTGAAAGGGAAACCGCGTTCCCCGAATCATCAAAAAGTAATGTCTCACCATTGAAAGTACGGTTTACCCGTGAGGACTTTCCAGAGGCCCATCCGGCTGCCAAGGTGGCAGCCCGTTGCCTTATTGCACCGAGCTGCCGATAAAATGCATTTCCCGGGCAAGCAGTATTATTACCTGTTCCTAACACGACAAAGTCGCGATGTCCTGAAATGCGGTTGAAAGTATGTCCCCGGAAGGTGAAAGTTCCTAAGGGGTTGAGACCGCGCAATTTCAGCTGGGCAGCAGCTAAGCGGGTGACGGTGTCTTGCGCTGCCCAGGGCGGTGCCTGCGTCTCATAAGTTCCTAATACCGAGATACCGAAGGTCACCCCGTTCACGCTGCGGGCGTGCGCTCCTTCACTGGGGTTCTGGAAGGTTCCTCTGCGTCCTTGCCAGGCTCTGCCGTACTTATCTACCAGGACGTTGTAGCCGATATCTCCCCAGTTTCGAGTCACCGCATGAAAATAATAAATTCCTCGCAAAATTCCCGGAACCTGGGCGGCAGAATAATTACTAGTACCAGCGGTGTGGTGAATAGCCACCCCCTGCGGTTTAATCGACTTTGGAGACCAAGTCATTAGTTTCTCGTCTGCGCCCCAATCTGAACGGGAATGAATAGCTACCCCGCGTGCGTCCTCTACCGATCTAAGCCCCGCCAAGTTCTTATTCGGATTAGCCTGGCTATCTCCGGCTCCCACTCCGGGATTGATTACCGTCATTTTCAACCCCTCGGGAGTGGAACCATTCGGCACAGTAGCCTTGACCTGAACCCGAGAAGTCTCAGTGACCACGAACGGCTCAGTTCCCGAAGCATGTTGCTCCCCCTCCCCTTTTTCGGCATCAATCTCCTGCCACGGACTCCAAGCCTGATCTTTCCCCAAGGTGCGATACTTTATCTGCGGAGTTTCTGACACGGTTTTTGACCAGGTAACGCCGACAATAGCCAGGTCGAAACTAATCTCAGCAGATACCAGGTTTTCTACTTCCCCTTCAGTGGCACGGGGGGTTTCTTCTGTCGCGGAAACTTTAACTGGAGTTTGCTGAGGAATCTGATCGACCACTGCAACCTGATCTTTTTCTTCCGTCTCTTTTGCGGAGGCGAGCGCGGACGTAGGGAGCACCAACCCCAGGCCTAAAACCATAGCAACTAGAACTGTGAGCGTTTTCTTCTTGGCCACTGTCGTTCTCCTTGGTGTTTCCGGAGCGTCTTTCAAATGTTCTTCTGGGGGAAATATGATTCTACCCTATGTAATTTCCGGCTACTACCGGCAGAAACAAGCAATTTATATACATACTTTTTATCTAGAAGGTTGACTCGGCGGTGCGGATCCTTCCTGTTTTTCTACTTGGTATGGAAATACTATTTATACAAAGCCTGATTGCCAGCTTTTTTCTGATCCAAGAAAATCCCCGTCTCTTAGCTTTCCGGTTATCCATCGAGTCGTTCGCGCAGGTATGATGCCTATATGCGTTCGAATCCAAATATACTGGTTATTTCGTTTTCTGATATACGTCGTGATGCCCGTCTTTTGCGGCAGCTCAGCGTGGTGAAAGACTTCGGACACGTAACTACTTTAGGTTATGGCACTCAGCCGGAAGGCAGCGATGAACACCTACAAGTTCCCAGCGAGCTACCATCGCTACCGCAAACCGTTCCGGGGGTACTCAAGCTGGCTTTGCATTTACACGGAGCTAGCGAGTTTGCTGCACCTGCTTTGAGGCGTGCTCGTGAGCTATTACGTGGCCGCCAGTTCGACCTGGTTATCTCTAATGATGCTAGAGCATTGCCAGTGGCTTTCTATGCCGCTGGTGAGTCTACCCCCGTGTGGGCAGATCTACATGAGTGGGCACCTGAAGAACGCACTCACATCACTTCTTGGCGGATTTTAGTTGCGCCCTATATCCGCTATATCTGTAAGAAATATCTTCCTCGCACCAGCGCTCAAACTACGGTTGCCGGCAGGATTGCGCATTTGTATCAGGAAACTTTTGGCGTCCAACCCCAGATAATGCGAAACTCCTGTCCCCTGCAAGATCTAGAACCAAGCAAAACCAACAGCGAACAGATTCGCTTAGTTCATTCCGGGGGTGCCGTTCCCGGCCGGGCTTTAGAAACCACCATCAAAGCTGTTGTAGCTGCGGGAGAGCGCTTTACCCTCGACTTGTATCTGGTTCCAGCAAATGATGGAGGCAAGTACCTACGCGAACTAAAATCCCTGGCTGAGGGATCACCTCGTATCGTGTTCCACGATCCGGTAAAACCGGCAGAACTACCGAAAACTCTAAATCAATACGACGTAGGAGTATTTTGGATTCCCCCCTTTAACACTAATGCTCGCCTAACCCTGCCAAACAAGCTATTCGACTTTGTGCAAGCTCGCTTAGCTATAGCAGTCGGCCCCACGGTGGAGATGGTTGATGTAGTAAAGCAATACAATCTAGGGATCGTTTCGAAAGGGTTCTCGGTAGAAGAAATTGTAGCTTCATTGAATACCTTAGACACCGAAAGCATTGAAAAATATAAACAGGCAGTGGATCGTGCCGCCACCGATCTTTGCTTTGAAAAAGACGCAACTGTTGCCCGGAAGATTTTAACTGATTTACTTCATAAAAACCGATAGATTATCACTAAACTAGCGGCTTAGTAATACCAGGCTACGAGGGTAGTCCTTATCTTGAAGTCAGTAAAACACCTGGGACAAAGATTCAGTTTTAGCAGGATAGTAGGGTTAATTTCTTTTATCAAGCAACAACATACAATAGAAGCTATGAAAGTTCTTTCAGTGGTAGGGGCACGTCCTCAGTTCGTTAAACTCGCTCCCATTGCAAAAGCGATGGAAAAGCAAGGGATAGACCATATTATCGTCCACACCGGCCAGCATTATGACCCGATGCTTTCGGACGTATTTTTCCGCGACCTGGGCATCCCTTCTCCAGACGAGCATTTGGGAATCGGCAGCGGCAGCCACGGCGAGCAAACCGGTCGCATGCTCATCGCCATTGAACCGGTCTTGCAGAAATACGAACCGGATTGGGTTTTAGTTTACGGAGACACGAACTCGACCTTGGCCGCTGCCGTAGCAGCGGTAAAGCTGCATCTCCCGCTCGCTCATTTAGAGGCCGGACTACGATCTTTTAATCGCCGCATGCCCGAGGAACACAACCGAGTTTTAACTGATCATGCTGCCGACCTACTGCTGGCTCCTACTGCGGTTGCGGCGAAGCATCTAAGTAACGAAGGACTAGCGAAGCGAACCGTAGTAGTCGGTGACGTAATGACCGACGTGGTTTTACAGGTAAAAGAGCAGGTAAAGAATAAACCCTCCCCAATTATGGAAGAGTTTGGTTTTCACGAGGGCGCGTATCGGCTCGCCACTATTCACCGCCCCGATAACACCGATAATAAAGATCGGCTTGAACAGATTCTTGATTCTCTTGCCCACCTGGATTTACCGACAGTGATTTTGGCTCATCCGCGGCTGGTGGCTAAATGTAAGGAACATGGCATTGAGCTTGGACGCGGGAACCTGCTAGCGCATCGACCTCTCGCCTATCCAGAACTGGTGGCCTCTACCCTGCATTCCGCAGGGGTAATAACTGATTCTGGCGGTTTACAAAAGGAAGCCTTCTTGCTTGACACTATGTGCACCACCGTACGTCCGGAAACCGAATGGGTAGAGACGGTAAAACTGGGATGGAACCAACTAGTAGAGCCGGGAGATGCCCTGGTTAAATCTGCCCAACGTCCTCAAGCAAAAGCCACAAACGAAACCCCTTATGGAGATGGATATGCAGCTATAGCTGTGGCACAGGCACTGCAGGATTGGAAAAACTAAAGCCTATTACATATAGCTAAAAGCGATCTAAACCTAACTAAAGTTGGGATAATTCGGTTATTCCTCATGATGGATTAAAATGGTGGAGATGCTTAGACGCATACGGGATTTAATCAGAAAAAGCCCTACGGCAAAGCACGTATCTACGCTGCTATCAGGAACCGTAATTGCGCAACTGCTGGCGCTTATTACAGCACCTTTAATTTCTAGACTGTATTCGCCAACAGAAATTGGAGTGTACACGCTTTTTACCTCGGTCGTAGCCACTGTCGTGGCAGTTGCCGGCCTCAGATATGATTTGGGAATAGTATTACCAAAATCGCATGGTAACGCTCGTTTGTTACGTAATACTGTCACTGTAATAATTTTCGTGGTAAGCATATGCGTTACCCTTTTTATGATCCCATTTGCGGGTGCTCTAGCGAAGTGGTTAGGTAATCCCGACCTCGCACCTTGGCTAATATACTCAGGCCTAGCGGTATTTACTCTGTCTCAAGTCAACTCGTTTAATTACTGGTTTACCCGAACCCTCCAGTACCGGGTTATCTCCATAAACCGAGTGCAAATGTCCGGTTCAATTGCTATCTCTCAGATTATTTTTTCACTTTGTCACCTAGGGGGTGTAGCCGGTCTCGTCATCGGCCACATTTTAGGCCAGTCACTTGCTGCTGGAACATTAATGTGGAAAGGGAGGAAACAGGTTGAAGGCGAAACCGCGCCCTCGCTGACTCGCATACAACTACTCAAGCGTTACAAAAAGATGCCACTAATTAATGGCCCAAATGCTTTAGTCGATGCGATCAGATTGAACGGGATCATGATGATGATCGGCGCTCTATTCTCTACTGATGCCGTGGGTCAGTTTGGGCAAGCATGGCGCCTGATGCAGGCTCCAGTTAGCCTGATAACGGGAGCGATCTCGCAAGTTTTTTATCAAAAATTTGCGGCAACCGAAAAAGGTAACATGACCGCTCTGGTGAAAACATCCGTAAAACTATCTTTAATTGCCGGGTTTCTTCCCTTCGCAGTAATTGCAATAATTGCCCCCTGGCTATTTCCTTGGTTTTTGGGCTCGCAATGGAATGATTCTGGACTTATTGGACAAGCGCTGGTGCCATGGTTATACCTAAATGTTGCTACTTCTCCAATTTCAACGGTTTTCTTAACCATTGATCGTCAGCAGGTACTTTTTGGATTTGCAGTTAGTTATATGGCCGTGGGACTGGGCACTGTCTACATTGGCACGTTACTAGGATGGTCTTTGATAGCCACCACCTGGTTATTATCAATCTGCATGGCTATTTGCCTAGCACTAATGATTGTCCTAGCCTTTTGGAGCGCGAAAAAATACGATGCCGAGATGTAAAAAACTCACTACGCGCTACCACTTCTCCCCTGTAGGGCAGGCATTATTATCCTCGGCAGGAGTATTATCACTTCCGCTAATGAAATCAGATACGCAAAGTCTTAGACTAATTCAAATCTAAGAGCTGTTGAGTAAATTTCTGATAATTGGCTCTTGCATCAGCCATATTTTCCCAGGCCTTATAGCTACCCAGCGAGAGAGCTGAATATTCTGGCTCACTGCAGTTCACCGCTTTTATCAGCATTTTTACCAGTGATTTTTCTGTAGGGTCGTAACTGTCGACAAATCCGTTAACTTGATCTTTTACCAGTTCGCCTATTCCTCCCACGTCACCTGCAATAACCGGCAGATAGCACGAAAAGGCTTCCATGATAGTCACTGGAACACCCTCGGATGCCGAATAGTTAACTAAAAACGAGTATTTTTGGTCTTCCATTTCAGCGATTACTTCCGAGTTACCCAAGCGTCCCATATTGGTGAACACTTCCGACAATCCGGCATCGCGTACCATTTCATCTAGTCTTTCTCCCGATCCCTTTCCGGAGTCACCAATATGGGTCCACCGAAAACTTTTGCCCTGCTGTTTATATAACTCCTTCATGGCAGCCACAATGAGGGGAAGGCGCTTTACTGCTACAAGCGATGAACAGGTCAGAAAATGACAGATATCGGGTCTAGAACGGGGGGCATTTACGGCAGATGCTTTTACTCCTAGTCGAGACACGGTACTGCAGATAGGCGCAGCAGTCTTAATCTTATGAATCTCGCGATTTGCCGATTCAGATATGGGGAAAAGCATATCTATCTTCGAGGCAATGAAAGGACGCGCAGGAAGATGACCAGCAATATAACGCTGAGGGTATACATCAGATCCATGCGCACGTGATACCGCCTTAGCATTTCCGGAAAAATACTTATCGCGCAGCATGATAGCCACAGCTGCTTCCTTGAACATCCAGTAGCTATAAATTACTGTACTAGTCGAACTCTCAGCCACAATATTGTGCTCTTTTAGAACCTGCTTCACTTGCGAATACAGACTCAAAACACTAGTGGAAAACCATAGATCAATCAGCGTTTCTTTCCAGCCATAAAAATTGACCATCCCGGTAGTAAATGCCGGAATCGCATATGGCACTTGTAGGATTTTTTTACGTTGAACTACCGGAAATACCTTACAGTTTTCTGGAACAGTACGCGTTATTTTTTCGGTTCCACTTAGATGAGTGGGAAGAATAATTATTTCGTCAAACTTGCTAGCAACATAGGAGATCTCACTTTCAATGAATTCTTCCCCGTGCCCGTAAGGATAATATCCATCTAGCAAGATTAAGCGCTTCTTTTTCATTACTCATCCATTCTTATTCTTTGCACCTCTATTGTAGGTTTTCCCAGCTGATATAAGTAGTTGCTCTTAAAATAGTGTCTCATACCCGGATACGTATCTAGCGACATCCAGTAATCTCATAAAGTGATGCCGTTCCCCCGGAATCAATTTTGCGCAACGAAGACCAATTAATACCTTGGTAAAACCCAGGTGCTTTTTGGTTAACATCCGCTGTGACATCGAACCGATCTGAATCATAGTAAAAATAGGTGATACGGTATTTCTGTAAAATGCTACAAACTTTAGAATCCTTACCGATTTTCGCGAAATTATCTTTTAGATAGTTTTCATCCTCATTCTCATCTCGATAATACATTTGTGGTAAAACTACCTCTTTACCACTAACTGCCTGCGCTAAAGCGGATCCATTCATCGGATCGCCAAGAATCATCCCCTTGTCCAGGTCAGACTCTCGCAAACGCTCCAGCATTGACAGTTCCGCAGGAGAAGCCACAATAGTAGGAAAGTTGGAGTTTGGGTCATAAACTATCCGGTAGTAGGTCGACTTAGATATTATCCCTAAGGGAATAGTTGCCGCGAAAGCTAAGCTACTCACCACAGTGACTACCCGTTTAATTCTATGAGGCGACCATTTAGAATAAGAGCCTATAATCATCGACAACTTTGAAAAAATAGCAGCAGCACCCAGAGCCATAACTATTATCTGCGGAACAGCAAGAGCAGACAAGACTCGATGGGGGCTCATATACCAAAACCCGGCGATAATCGTTAGTGGGAAGATACGCCACATAGTTCCCAATGCGACCAAAGCTAAAGGAATGCATGCCCATATTAAGGCTATTGCAGGTCTCCCAAATTGACGGGCGAAAAAAACGCCAAAAACTGTGAGTATCATGCAGGCAAACGCTAACAGATTTTGGCTGCGGCTCGCGCTAGCGGCAACTTCGGTGGGGTACCAAGAAGCCAACGAAAGAATTTTGGCGAAAGACAATAAGTTTACCCGGGGGCTAGTATCGTATGCTTTTGCCATTCGATAAAAGGTAGTACGCACGTAGCTGCTAGAGGTCGCGACTACTATCACCAGTGTTAATAGAGCTAAAACCATAGAAGTAGCGATTAGCAGAATTCGCTTCCGTGCTTCAGCTGGAATCTGTCGGATCCTATACCAGAGTAGATAAAGAAGCGGTCCAATCCCTAATAGGACGGAGTTAAAGATAAAAGAGGGATGAACTAAGCAAATCGATAAAACTACACAGACCAATATCCCTAGGAAAAGTACCCGCTGATACCGACTTACTTGGTTCGGAGGACACAGTATGCAGAAGAAAGCGGCTCCTGCCACTGGTAAACAAGCCACAGCCAAACTGTTGGGAAAAATAGGGTACACAGTTTGCATATAAGTGGGGAATTCATTTACGAGGACAGAGCACCCCTGAGCCAACAATACTATTCCTGGTCTGTCGGGGAACAAGCAATGTGCCAGTATGGTTATCCCCAAAACCCAAAGTACACAAATCATTACGTGAACGGCATTTACACCGGTAGCTACGGTGTCCTTGGTAGTAAATAGGGACACAAAATCATGCCAGCCACTTGGGTAAATGGTCTTGGTTGTCTCTAGACCATACATCCTGGTGGCTCCGCCGAATGTTGAGCCATTTCCAGAATCGAGGATGTTCCAAACCAAATTCATATGAAAGGTCGAATCAATCTGTTGAATTGGGTTACGGACAGAGCTTACGAAATAAAAGGGAACGGTATGTAACAAGCAGGCTGCAATACCTGTAGGCAAAAGCCATCGGGGCGGGGAGGATACCTGTAACGGCCGAAATTTTCTTGACAGGAGGAAAGCCACCGTTAGAAAAACAGCGGCCATTAGCAGGAAGCTGCCTATGCCCCAGCGAATTCCTACTAGATTAGCTAATACCGCTCCTAACGCGCTGATAGATAGACTAATTAACGGAGCGAAAGCCCAGGCAATAATCCCTTTTATGCGTAAAACCCAAGAAACAGCTAGACCAGGGATGAAAAGTAACAGCAAAGAACAAGTTACTTGCAGCAGATAGACCTTTAACACAGACTAGTTCTCCCAGCTTTTCTAACGGATGGATATTATTTTTCCGTCGCTAATCGTTGTTTTTCAAACGTTAGACATGAGAACCTTAGCCACTGCCGCCGAAGAGGCTTCCAAGGAACGACAGGCAACTACCCATTGCCGCCTGGCACTACTATCCACAAGCCCCGTTTTTTCCTCAATGATCCTGGTAAAGGAAGTACCAACACTACTCGCAGAGTACTCGGCACAAACTCCTAAACGGTTTTCAACTATATCTTCACCTGCCGGACCCGGCCCCGCATATATCACCGGTGTTCCACAGGCTAAAGTGGATAGCACTTTTGTGGGATACGCATGGTCATATCCTGCTCCGGCTTTTATAGAAACCAGCCCGGCGTCCGCGCCCGCTATCCAGCGGGCAGTTTCATCTGGTGGGAGTGTTTCCATGACGTGCACTCGCCCCTTCAGTTCCGGTTTCGCTGCCTGTTCTTTAAGTAAATCCCAGTCACTGCCTTTACCGAGGAACACCAGGTGGTGAGGAATTTTGTCTATTACCTGAGCCAGACCAGAGATAAAGATACTGGCACCTTGCCATTCGGAAGCGGTACCGGTGTAAATAAAATAGGGCGCATCTGCTAAGCCAACTTCTTCTCTCTCACCCCGGGATAGTGGCTCAACTTCGTTAGTAAAGGTATCAGTATCTATTCCGTTCGGAATCAGATGCACCGATTTTGCACCCATTGACCGCGCAGTCTCAGCGATTTCTTCATTAACTGCGATGACAGCCGCTGCGCCCCGAACCGCAAAAGCCTCTAAAGCCTTTACCGCTTTGACTACTATTTTAGGAGCGAAGGAGGCGCTGGCTGCCCCCCACAGATCTGGCAGGTAATACACGTACGGAACCCCTAGGAGCTTGTTGGCTATCCGCATAAAAAATCCCGTAGTAGGAGGGGGCTCCACTAAGGTCACGGCAGCGCGAGGGGAAAATAAAACCCGGAAAAACGCGGGAATATCGAAACTCAGGTACTGCAGGTACCCGCGTACATATCCTTCTCTATCTCGCAGTACCGGGAAACGCCGCACGCGATCTTGATCGTTGACTTGTGCGTCCGGTGGGGCTGTGGTGGTCACTACCTCAACTTCTATGTCTTTTCCCCGTAGCGCCTTGGCCACTCCCGCCAAACGAAACGAGGCCGCTGCAGCCTCTGGAACATAAATTCGGGACACTATCCTAACGAAACCACGCCGTTTACCCACCGTAAATACCTCGCCTAGATTTCCTCTAACTTATTCTCAGAGATTTGACGGAATCGTTTACCGGACTTTGGGCACTCAAATATATCCTCTTCACCCGATATTGGTTGCAGTTTTACTCCCGCTGGCCCTACCCAGCCAATCCTACGAGCTGGAACTCCCGCAACCAGGGCGTATTCGGGTACGTCTTTGGTAACGACTGATCCGGCCGCTACTAGTGCCCAGGCGCCGATAGTTACCGGCGCTACGCACACCGAGCGGGCACCAATCGCCGCTCCTCGCTTAATGGTGACCCCCACCTGTTCCCAGTCGGAGGCAGACTTAATTGAACCGTCCTCGTTAATCGCCCGGGGGAAATGATCATTGGTTAGTACCACTGCTGGTCCAATAAACACTCCGTCTTCTAGGGAAGCCGGTTCATAAACCAGGGCATAGTTTTGCACTTTACAGTTATCGCCCATGTGCACACCCTCGCCGATATAAGCGCCGCGCCCGATAATACAGTTCTTTCCCAGCTGGGCGTGTTCGCGCACCTGTGCTAAATGCCAAACGCTGGATCCTTCCCCAATCTGCGCTTCGGGGGAAACATCTGCACTATCAACTATGCGGGTCATTCCGGTACCTTTCATTGGTTTTTTACAGGTAGTTTATCTACAACAGTAAGCCACCACGAAACTTGCTATCCGTAGATAACTGGCCAAGTAGGCATACACCAGCTGACTTGATCTAACAGTTTATCTAGTTGCTCTGATTTCTTAACGTATTCTGGGTTTTGCTTCGGAGTTTTTCCTTCCTCAAGCTCGCGTTGCGCGGCCTGCCCATCGGTATATTCGGGAATCTTCCCCGAAATCAGCTGCGGTTCCAAGGCGACAATCTCGGACATATTTTTTATTGCCTGGTTGGCTGCTTCGTCTTCCCCGGCAGCGTTTTCGAATTCGGGGTAGTACTTCGGAAGAACTTGCAAAAACTTCGACCACTCCTGAGCGGCATTTTCGGTTCCAGAGCCAGGATCACTTTGTTGAGCTTGAATCTGTGCTACGCGTCCCGTGAATGCTTTACCTTGGGGGGTTTGCTCGAGGAGGTTACTCAAAACCTTATCCATAGCAGCGCACCCTTGGGAACCAGCCTGCACCTCCGGCAAGTTAGCATTAGGGCCAACAGATGTTTTCACCTGCGGTCCGGTCGCCTGAGGAAGGGTGTTTTGCCTGGAATGATGCCAGTAATACCAAGATGGTGCGCCAATGGCTGCCACCAGTAACCCTACTACAAAGATTCCAATCCAACGGGCTCTGCTATTTTTTGTCTTCAATAGCAACCTCTGTGTTATTAGTTATTCGACCAGATCTACCGCGCCAACGGACGCACAACGTAAGGCGCAATACTTCCCCAGTTATACAGTCCCCGTTGCCGCGTATGCCCATAGTTAGACTCGATTATTTGGTTGGAACCCACATAGATAGCTACGTGGTAGATTCCGCCCCGTCCTTGCCAAAACACCAAGTCTCCTGGCTGACGAGAAGCAAACCTAACTTTTTGCAATTTCGGATGGGCATAGAGCTGCTTAGAACTGCGGTAAGTCGGAGCCGCGTGAGCAATGACGTTTATAGGTTGCGGATCGATTCCGGCAACATACAAAGCCTGCAGAGCCAGCCCGGAGCAATCATATCCATCACGATAGCCTCCGGCGCCACCCCAAGTGTAGGGCGTGCCGATTTGACGGCGAGCAAAAGAAATCATGGCATTAACCCGCTGAGTGCGGTTTGCGCTTAGACTGACTGGACGCATTTGGAAATTATCCATCGTCCAGGAACGCCGGGTCAGTTTTTGCCAAGTCCGGCGATCATCAACACCGGTAGCTCTAACCCTAGCTCGACTCTGAAAACGCTTAACCGCATTTTCAGTGCGTCCGTCAAAAGTCATTCCGGAATTTAGAGGCACCCCCACGCCTAGACGAGCACGAACTTCCCTAACCTTGGTGCCATTCCAGCCACGACGCGGGACTACAGTAGTTCCGGGTGCGCGCACTCGGCTGACTGCTTGCAGATAGCGGCCTGGGGCACGCCAACCACGTTTAGATGCGGGGGCGGGGAGTTTCACCGTGTAATAGAGAAGTGCTCCCTTACTGTCCACTGCCATTATCCCCCCACCTAGTGACACATCGATAGGTAGAATTTGAGAAATTCCATTCCACCCGTGACCCACCTGAGCTGGCGTGAAGGCATTCCCGGCCGAGTTGGCACGATAAAGATACAAATAGCCTGACGAATCAGTTGCTAAGAAATCTGACTTCCCGTTACGGTCTGCATCGCCAACGCGCATTACTCTGGTGAATTTACTCCAGCCATACCCCAACTTGACCGAGCGCGCAAAGCTTCCTCTGCGGTTAGCAAAAGGATATATATGCATACGTCCCTCAGAATCCACTGCTAGAACCCCAGCTTTGTTCCCAATGGTACGAGGCATAAAGGTCAGTGAACGCATACCGGTCCAGCCGTGACCAACTTTGACCCCTGGTTTAAAATAGTATGAACCCTTGCGGGCTTCGTAATAAATTAGATCACCATTAGTTTTCCTGCCTAAAAGATCAGTTTTCCCATCCCGATTAACGTCTCCGGCCATAACCAAATCAAAGTCATTCCAGCCATGACCGATGTCACCCACAGTGTAAACTCTGCCACCTGAGGCTCCCCGGTAGAGACGAATAAAAACGTCATTTCCGCGCTTATCAAAAAATAGTAGGTCTGGATACTTTGTTCCGAGATACCGGTTCAACATTAGTACCCCATCTGAACGCCATCCGTGACCAATCTGCTTTGAGTACGCCACGCGAAATCCCGGGTATGAGGACTTAGTCAGGGGCGCTCCATTACTTGGGGCTAATGATCCCGGTGAAACTGTTGATCCGGTGTAGGGAACTTGAACAGAATCCCCTGCAGTTTGAGGAGTGGAGCTGTCTGAGCCGGACTCTCGGATTTCCAAGGAATCATTAGAGCTACTCTCAGCCTCTTCATCTGAGCTGTCGGTGGCAGGTAAGGAAGAATCCTGGGGCTCTTCACTACCCGGAATAGCATTTTCCGCTGCTGTAGGAGACTGCGGGGCAACAGGACTGGGAACTTCAGCTCCGTATGCCGGTACCGTGGCCAGCACTAAACTGGCAGCTGCTGTAAAACAGGTTAACGTCCGAATTATTTTGGTCTTACCAGCCATAATTAACCCTTCAAACTGTTATTGATGACACCGTAATCCGACGGGATTTAGTATACATTAAGCAACTAACATTATCAGAAAAAATTTGGTTATACCTCTCAGCAACTCGTCCTGGCTAAATTGGCACCGCAGCAAAGCTCAGGGAAGCCCCAGGCAGCTTTAAGCAGAGACAGAAAAGATAAACTAAGAATCCTAAATGCCGAGTAGACTGGATCCAGGATCTATCGAATCGTTAAATATATCGAAGGAGCTTTGATGCGCGTAGCAGTTGTAGCAATGGGAAAAATCGGCTTGCCCCTGGCAGTACAGTTTGCCTCCAGCGGACAGGACGTGATCGGGGTCGATGTTAACGAAAAGACCGTTGACTTAATTAACCAGGCTAAAGAGCCTTTCCCGGGGGAAGCTCACCTGCAAGAAAAACTCTCTGAGCTGGTGCCTGCGGGGAAGCTGCGCGCCACCACCAACTACGCAGACGCTATCCCCGATGCAGACGCCATCGTCCTCGTAGTTCCGCTATTTGTCAACGATGAAACCTGGCAGCCAGATTTCGGGTGGATGGATCAAGCCACCCGTTCCTTGGCGGAGCATCTAACCCCCGGAACCTTAATTTCCTACGAAACCACCCTGCCAGTGGGCACTACCCGAAACCGCTGGAAGCCACTGATTGAAGAGATTTCTGGTTTGAAAGAGGGCGAAGATTTCCACCTGGTGTTCTCTCCTGAGCGGGTACTAACTGGGCGGGTATTCCAGGATTTGCGCCGCTATCCCAAGCTGGTCGGGGGACTAACTGAGGCGGGTACCCAGGCAGCAATCAAGTTCTATGAAAGCGTTTTGCAATTTGATGAGCGCCCTGACCTGCCGCGTGAAAACGGGGTTTGGGACATGGGTAACGCCGAGGCTGCCGAGATGGCAAAATTGGCGGAAACTACCTACCGGGACGTTAATATTGGGCTGGCTAACCAATTTGCGGTCTACGCGGACAAAGTCGGTATTGACGTGCAAAAAGTCATCGATGCGTGTAACTCTCAGCCCTACTCTCACATTCATCGCCCCGGGATTGCGGTTGGCGGACACTGTATTCCGGTTTACCCGCGCCTGTACCTATCCACCGACCCTGATGCCTCCGTGGTTCGGACTGCGCGTACCTATAACGCCGGGATGCCTGAATACGTAGTTTCTCGCGTAGAGGAAGTGCTGGGCGATTTGAAAGATGTCAAGGTGGCGGTACTGGGAGCTTCCTACCGGGGGGCAGTTAAAGAAACCGCGTTCTCCGGTGTGTTCGCTACCGTTGACTCCTTACGCAAGCGGGGGGCAAAGGTGCTGGTTCATGACCCCATGTTTAGCGACGAGGAACTAGCGGGCTTCGGTTGGGACGCCTACCACCTAGGCGAAGAAGTTACCGCTGCTATCGTGCAGGCTGACCACGCCGAATACAAAACCATCAGCGCGAAGGATTTGCCCGGCATCAAGTTGCTATTTGATGGCCGCCGGGTAACCGATCCGCAGCTGTGGAAAGGTACCCCCCGCATGGTTATCGGGGATCAGGCCTCCCGCTAGGGTTTTCTCCAAGACATCCTAGGTACTTTAACAGGTGTGCCTCTCCAACCGATTTGACCGGAACTAGCAAGGGAGTATTCGTAGAGTCGAATGACGGGTATCTCTTTTGGATACCCGTCTTCCCCTCGGCTCCCGAATAGTGGTTTCGGAAGTCCAATACGTATATGTTTTTGGTGCCTAGGAAAGAGCACACCTGTTTTCTCTGTTCAGGTTGATACAGCTTGTTCGCTAAGAACGCTCTATCTGGCATCGGAGTGCTTGCATATCGTAAGGTCGGGAAAATCGTTCGTCGTTGCCCCAATGACCAAGCAAAAGCAGCTCCTTCCCATGGATTCCCTAGAATCACACTGTTAGGGGGCGTAAGACGGGGAAGTTCCAGTAGTAAGTCAAGCTCGTCCTCGTCTACTAAACCAAGAGTCTTATCTGTGGGGCTGCGAATAGAGAAAACATCACCGATCCAATACCAGGAATTCTTCAAACGAGTCGGGTCTACAGTTATTCCCACCGGCAGTACTAGACAGACAGATAAAATAATAGCTTCAGTTTTCCGAGTTACCTTTGGTGAAATCCACTTTTTAAGTTGGTAAATCAACCATCCCAAACCAGCAGCGGCAATGGGAATAGAAAACATTACGACTGGCACAAAGAGCCGGGGTGAATCTGCATACCAAACCCCTACAAAATACTGACGTAACTGCAGATTCTGCAGCGAGTGCCCCACTAGAGTAAGACTGGAAAAAACTAGCCAGCAAAGAAGCAACCAGGTTTTTTTGCGACTAATGACCAACACCAGCAAACCGATTATTAATAGAGCAGATAGCGGCAGCATATTTAGACACTGATAAACCATAAAATCAGCGTTTGGTTTGCCTCCGGTCAAAGACAGAATCTGCTTAATTCCTGACCAGTAAGATCCCTGTGGAAACCAGTCGGGAGTTTTGGTACGTAGTCCCCTGATAAGTGAGATCTGGAAAGTTCCCCATTCCCACAGGCAGTAGACGGCCAGGCATAGCGCAGTCCAGCCCGCCAACAGTGCACGTCTAACCCCCTTGCGCCCTCGATACCTCTCGGAATCATGACTTATCCGGCTTACTCCAAAACACCAGATAACAATCATGGCCACAATGACGAATGTAAACACATTATTAGGTTGACTAGCTCCCACACTTACCAACCCCCAGGCGGTGGCTAATAGTCCTGGGACAAGAGCCGGGAAGCCGCCAGAAAGACATTTAACAAAGAGGGCAATAACCATCGGTAGTAGCGACGAACTGAGCAAATTCGGGTAGAGAGGACCCCAACTGAAGAGAGCGAATGGGAATTGCGGCAACGCTAAGGAGAACGCTAGCGAGATCACTTGAACCAGGCGTGAAGCAAAAATTGCAGAAGACAAACAGAAGATTCCCAGAGGCCAAATAATGAAAGCGACTATCAGTGCCACAGCGTTGGTAGCAGTGGTTACAGCTCCTGAACAGGTACTGGCCACCAAGGCAACTACCTGGTGCCAGGCAGCCGGATAGAATCCGGCTCTTCCGGGATCCCAGAGATCAACCTTGAACGGTGAAGCATCTCCGCGCTGGAGAAACATCATAACTACATTAGAGTGAAAAACATTATCCCAAATTTGGGCAAATGCTCCGGGGCGTTTCACTGCCGTAGCGAACCGAGCCGTCTCATATACGAACATGGAGAGCAGCAATATTGGTGGTAAGTATGCCCACTTTCTACTACCCCGATCCACCTTAGGAAAACTGCTAATTCCCGTTTCGATATTTTTTGACTTGTAGAAACGGGTATAGAGAAAAGAAAGTAGCCAGCAAATAAAAGTTGCGAAGATACAGAAGATTAGTAAGACTGAAAATCCCCAGGTAAACCCTGACTTGGAAGCTATCACGGCTGCTGCAACGACTATCCCCACTGAACCGACAGGTGCCCATCCCCAGAGCCAGCGTCCCCGCAAACCCAAAGCATATCCAGATGCCAAACCAGGCAAGAACAGCACCACGAAGGAAACAGCCAGGGGAATCAAGAACAGCAACCATGAGTTAAAAAAGTCCGCGTTTGAGGCTACTCCCACGACATCCATTTAACTCTCCTATTTGAGTACTGGCGTTCTGATTCATCTCTACTGGCTAATGCAAATATCCTCAAGGCTATCCGCAGCTGACGTATTCATAACTACAATTCATACGCCTGAGCAAACTGCGCCATAGGGATCCAAGTCGGTTACTGCCTGAGCAATGTCCATTCGGCAATTAGACGATTATAGGACTGCGCATCTTCTACTGCGGCGGCTGTAGTGTAGCCTACCCCTGCAATCCACCAATATTGCATTAAACTGCTAGCCGGAAAAATTCGTCTATAAATGGCTGAAAGTATTCGCAGCGGGGTCAGTTTTCCGAGTTTTTCCATAGCCATCTGGGAACTAAGTACGGGATCTTGCATACCTTCCAGTACCATCACCACAAGGTTACGGGGGTATCTGAGAGGATTTTCAGGATGCTCCAAATTGCGCAATGCTAAAGCGGTGGCAGTGTCCAGATCACCGTCATGAGGATTCCCAAAATACTTGAATATCAATTTTCGTACGCTTTGAAGTGCCTCTTCAGAGCTATCTGTGTGGAAAGCATCGTAAGAAATAAAATCAATAAACCAATACAGCAGCCCCGCCCTATACCGTTCAAACAAGCCTGCTGCTTTCCAACGTGAAAATACCCGGTCAGCCAAGTTCAAGTGCTGCTTTACCCGCTTGTCATCATCTTTATGCTGACTAGACATTGCGGATCCGAGACGATTGGCTCGATAGAAATAAAGGGGTTTCGGAGAAGTTACTATCAGATTTGCCCTAACATAGGCTTCTAAGTAAAACAGTTGATCTTCACCAACTGCGAGCCCCTCTTCAAAACGCACAGCGTTAGTTTCCAGGAAATCACGAGAAAAAGCCGATAACCAGATATAGGGCCTTTCTTTCGCTTTTTTAAAGAGGTCCCCGCCTAGACCTCGAATAACCTCTTTCTTGGGAGAAAGAGCATTTAGTAACCAGGGTGACGGCTTCCCATAGGAAATAGTCTTGCCCCCGAAGGTAAAAATATCTGGTTTATCTTTTGAGAAAGTTTCTGCTACCGCCTTGCATGCTCCCGGAGCTAAGAAGTCGTCACCGTCGACAAACATTATTATTTCTCCGGAAGCAACGTCCAGACCCCGATTGCGTGCGGCAGAAACCCCACGGTTATCTTGATTGATCACTAGGATGCGTGGATCAAGTTCAGAGGCAATGGTTAGTAATCTGGGGGAAGTATCAGTAGAACCATCATTAATGCAGATGATTTCTAGATCTAAAAAATCTTGTTTGCGAATCGATTCCAGGCAATGAGCTAAATATTTCTCAACATTGTAAACGGGTACGATTACAGATATCGTCGGCACGATTTGACCAGACCTTTCCCTTTGTTTACCGCCTTTACGGCACCGGCTCGGGCAAACCCGCTAAAGCCTCGCTCTTGAATTACTCTACCAACGCGCTGGTTTAATGATTCCCCTTGACTTCGATCGTGATGATATTTTTCCGGTGAGAGCATTATCGTCCTCATGTCCAGCAGTTTCCAGGGTTCAAATAAACGAATGTCCACGTTTCCCTGCGTAAAATCATCCAGGAACATTCCGCGTCCTTTACGCAACACCTCCACCTTGTGTTCCGCGGCGACTCTTTCGTAGTTCCAGATCAACGCATCGTAAAGCATTTTTACTTTTACGGGTGAAAACGTCTTCTGCTTTTCGGGATTGGCCGCCAACCAACGGCTAATCTCCCGGTACTCATTGAACAGAGCGTCTACTTTTCCGGGAGAGTTTACTGAAGAATTTTCGTTATCTTGCCGATAGTGCACAAATGCATCATGTAAATAATAGACTTTATGGGTGGAAGCCCAAACCTTAAAAGTGAAGCTGGTGTCTTGGAAAGAAGCACCTGGAGTTTCCAAAAAAGAAATTTCTTCTTTATCGAGGAAAGACTTTCGATAGATTGCAGACCAAATCGAAGGCTTGGTATAAAAAATAAATGGATCGCTGGCGGGATCAGCTATTTTTTCGCTCTTTCTCCCCGGTATTGCCTCAAAAAAGTCGTTACGCTTTGTGGGGATAGACCAATACATCCAGAAGTTAGCTTTAACCACATCTGCTCCGGTGCTGCTAATGGCATGGTGTAGTTTGCTAAGCGTATCTGCTTCCATGAAATCATCGGATTCTAAAATCGCTACATAATCGCCCTGTGCTGCCTCCAGGCCCCGGTTCATGGAGGCGCCGTATCCAGAGTTTTCCTTGTCAATGACTTTAAAACGTGAATCCTTCTTCAAGAAATGCTCGATTATGTCACGCGAACCATCTGTTGATCCATCATTAATGCAGATAAACTCAGCTTGTTTGAAGTCCTGCGCCTCCAAACTTCCCAGACATTCCGGCAAGTATTTCTCTACGTTATATATAGGAACCAATACTGATACCAGCGGTTTCATAAAAACTCCCTGTAGTCCTACCCATCTTCTATGTACCACAACGAAATAGTAAAGCCTATTATTTCAACACCTATACCAGTGATATCATTCCTTCTGCTACCCGTAAACAGACGAAATAGCCACTTGGAAGCTGGTACTTCGATAGTTCGATAGTCATTCTAGCCGCCTTGCCAGTTTTTCATCTGCTCTAGCACTAAAGGCTATGTTCCTCCATCTATAAGCTGCGCATGTTGATTCACACATCGTTTGGATCTACTTGCAATAATTTCGGTAAATCGTCAACAGAATCCAGAGACGTTAGAGCCTTCCTTTCTTTTATTAGATCGGCGCTTTAGTTTACGATATCTGTCTAACACCATCGGAGATACCGTAAGGTGTGCTACACACTTTTGTTATTCCTTACTTCCATTCCTTGAATAGGGAAAATCGCTCACAATTTTATGTATGAGAAGCGTAGTTCGAGTAAATCTTGCTACCTGTCCTTGGAAATCTATAATAACAGTTAATGGTGACTTGGCTAGTGGACGAGAACCGTTGCTGATCGGCTGTAGGATAACCTTCTTTCAAGGATGGATATGAAGAAAATAGTTGTTAATTTTATTCCGTTACTTGCTGCTGTCCTAACGTTTTCCTACTTGCCACAAGCGGTAGCTTCTCCATCTACGGATACTGATACTTCACCTATGGCACCCACAACAGGTCTAGCAGCGGAAAGCAACCAGGATCCTGAGCGCGGTCCTTTATCTAATTTGGAGGTTGCTCCACAGAAATCTCCAAAAGCGGTAACCTCAGATAACGCTTTGCGTGGGCACCAGGGATTACGCTCCACGCAACTGCCTTCGAAATTGGGGCGAGAGACCATTTACCCAGACGCCCTTTTAACTTCCGCCCTAACCGCCGGTAAGAGTGACGAAAATGGGACATGGGTGGCCTCCCGCTTGGGGCAACCCGGTAGGCTTCTTCACGTAACACCTGACATGAGTCGAATTGACCGAGTAGTACCCCTGCCGGGCGCAGGGGCATGGGATCTGCAAGTAGTAGGATCCAAAGTTATTGTAGGTGCCAACACCCCAGGTAAACTGCTATTTTATAATTCCTCTACGGGGGCTACAGAAAAAACTGTGAGCCTTGAAGGCCCAGAAATAGTTATGACATCAGCTCAAAAGACTTCCAGTATCTTATGGCTGGGAACTTATAACCCGAAGGGAGCTCGTCTACTAGAAGTTAATCTAAACTCAAAAAACGTTAAAGAAGTTTATCGTTTCTCAAGCAAGCTCTACATCAGATCGATGGCTAAAGTGAATAATGCGTTAGTGATCGGGCTGGGAACACCGACAAAAATTGCTATCTATGAAAATGGCCGTATCCGATACCACAATGATCCAGAAATACAGTCAGAGTCGTTTGCTTATTCTATGGCTTTCGGTAATGGGACGCTGGTCTTAGGTAGCGAACCCACGGGTAATATTTATCTTTACAAGCCAGTTACAGCTAAAGGTGCTCTAGCACTAAAACGACAAGCGAAGATTAAAGTTCCTGGGGCTAAGAGTATTGAGAGCATGGCGATTCATAATTCAAAGCTCTATTTTTCCGCACGTTCTGAGGGAACTCTTTATTCCCTGGATTTACGATCTCCCGTCCCTACTCCGATTCCCCTTGGTACTCCGCTACCCGGGGAGGAATATCGGAAAATAGATATTGTTGGAGATAAAGATCTTAAAGCGGTCGGTGGTTCTGGTACCCTCGTATCTTTGAAGAATGCTATTGATAGCGATTCCGACCGTACAGCTGAGTTTTCGGTAGCAAAGATTGCAGATTTGCCACACCCTAAAAATACTGCCGTTCTCAGTCACGAAGTAGTAGGGTTTGGTGCTACTGTGTGGAACAATCGACTCTACTCGTTCGGGCATTGGCAAGTTTCGAGCAGCAACTTAGAAAACGGAAAAACCATTTATCATCGAATACCAGGAGAAATAAAGACCTGGACTAAATCAGATGATGCTCTCTACCTGGCCATCTATCCCTCTGCGCAGATTTATAAGATTCCCAAAGGCGGCGATGAACCGGTATTATTTGGAAAGATACCAGGGACACAAATGCGTCCGCGCGCTATCGCCGTAGACAAACAGAACCACCGGCTCTACGTCTCTACCCGACCAGCTTATGGTTTCATGGGTGGAAATATTACTGTTTTCGACACGGATTCCGGAAAGCTAATCAAATCGATTCCCCGCCCCTTCGGTGATGACACTGCTGTTGCCCTAGCAGCATCAGGCGGCACCCTCTACGCTTCAACCGAAAACTATGGGGAAGCACTTCCGGCCTCGACTGTACGAGGGCGCAGCGCAGCGGTTTACAAGATAGATACTAAAGGCGACCAGTTCACGAAAATCTGGAGAAGCACACCCGTGAAGGGAGATCATGAGATCACGGGGGTACTGCTACTGCAACATAAACATTCAACATTTGTTTTGGGATGTTCCTCCACTGGTTGGTTCTTCACCCTAGATCCGACTTCTGGAAGAAGTATGGCCAATAAGCGACTAGGTAACCAAGCACAATCCCTGGTTTCCGATGGAAATATTGCTTTTGCGCGGATAAACATGATGCCCTTTGAAATATCTGCAACTGAACATTCGGTTGCAGGGATTAACCTATCTGAAGGCAGGATACGCGCGATTGATCCGCCCGATCCAGAAAACAACTTACTAGGAGTTGTCAGATTTGCTGATGGTTATAGCCAAGCCTCTACCTATCGCCCCTACCCCGGACTATCTGTATTTCGTAATGGCGGTAGCGACCGATTTAAGGTTGCAATTGTTACCGCAAAAACAAATTATGAAAACCCAAAGGAAGCGATAATAACAAACTACCAAACATACGCTGATCAAGCTGTAGCTTTACCGTTATGTCAGCAAGTAAATGGTCCTTTATTGTTCTCATATCCAAATCGGTTAGAGAGCTCTACTAAACGCTATTTGATACAGGCTCAGATTAAAAAAGTGACCTTAGTCGGAGGAACCGGGGTTCTCACCCAAGCTTTAGTGAGAGAACTGAATTCAATTGGGGTCACGGTCACTCAGCTGGGCGGGAAAGATAGATATGAATCTGCGGCGTTGGTAGCTCAAAGACTCTTCAAATATAATGGCGCCTCCCACAACGTAGTTTTAGCCCCGGGAGTAGCATATTCCGACGTAGCAGTCGCTGCATCACTAGCGGGCGCTTTGAGAGCTCCGCTTCTTCTAAGCTGTGATGAGGCTATCCCCGGATCGATAATCTCAGAGGTAAATCGACACCCTGGAGCAAGAATTCATGCGGTAGGGGGTGCTGCGGTTCGCGCCACCGAAAAGAAGCGCATTCCGTCTATAAAGTACTTAGGAAAAGATAGATTTGATGCCGCAGCAAAAGTTGCGAGGGCAAATTTCCCGAACGCCTCAAAAGTATTCTTAGCTAATGGGTACTCTTACCCTGATGTTATGGTCGCTTCAGCAGGTTCTAACGCTAATCGCAGCCCAGTTCTAGTGACGCAGCATAACACTCTTCCAAATCCCACCCTCAGCTATCTCGATTATGTCAAGAGTAACCGAGCCAGCGTAGAGATAACTGGAGGATGGGCAGTAGTCAGCCCACAAGTATTCGCTCAGATTCGCAGTCTGGTTACCCGTCAGTAGATTTTTAATAGTCGAAATAACCGATACCACCGCCAAGTCATAGCTAAGGCCAGCTATATAAACGATCATCCCGTTATAATCCAGTTGTATTTCTTCGCTTTTGAACAGCGCGCAGATGCTGCTAGGCATTAAGAATCTAGTATCATGTCAATTGACAGTACAATGACTTTGGGAGGAGATAATGTACCAGGTTAAGGGCACGGAACTTTCAGTTTTTGAACTGGCTTTAGGTGCGAATACTTTCGGTTGGACTAGCGATAAGGATGATTCCTTTGCGGTGATAGATGCGTACCGGGAAGCAGGCGGGAACTTCATTGATACTGCCGATGTTTATTCTGCCTGGGGCGAAGGGCTAAAAGGCGGAGAATCCGAGACCGTAATTGGGGAATGGCTGCGCGAGCGCAAAGCACGTGACCAGGTTGTTATCGCTACTAAGGTTAGCCAACACCCCGATTTTCCCGGTCTGTCCCCCGAAAATATTCAGGCTGCCTGCGAGGCTTCCCTCAAACGGCTACAGACCGACTACATCGACCTGTATTACGCACATTTCGATGACAATAAGACCCCTATCTCCGAGATGGCAAGAGCCTTCGATGCGCTAGTAAAAGCGGGCAAGATCCGTTACGTGGCCATGTCGAACTTTTCCCCTGCCCGGATGCGCGAATGGTTCCAGGTTGCTAAAGAGGAGAACCTGTCAGCACCGGTCGCGATCCAAAATCAATACAACCTGCTCTACCGTAAAGAGTTTGAAGAAAACTACCGGCCTATTTGCAGTGAGTTTGGGGTTGCCGAGTTCACTTACTTCTCGCTGGCTTCTGGGTTCCTCACCGGAAAATACCGTAAAGCAGAAGACCTGACCGGCAAAGACCGCAGCGATTTCTTATCGGAATACAATCACCCCGAATCTTTTGCACTGGTAGATACCCTGGTGAAGGTGGCTGAGGAACTCGGTTCTACCCCCACTGCAGTATCTCTCGCTTGGCTGCGCGCCAAGGGCGTGGCCGCCCCGATTGCATCGGCACGTAATCCCCAGCAGCTAAAGGATCTGGTGGCTTCCGCCAGCCTGAGCCTACCGGCAGCAGCGATTGCAACCCTAGACGAAAAATCACAGCCTTTCGCCTAAATATATAAAAGTAAATAATTAAACTACCGGCTTGGGTGGGGATACACCTCACCCAAGCCGTTTTTATGTGACAGTAGATTGCATATATTTCGCGTGCTGCAATAGCATCCTTAAGAAGCTACCTACCGAAAGAACACCGCAATGAGCTCCCCACTAGTCACGACTTCCCCTAAAAAGCGGCGCTTCCGCCCCGAAATTCAAGGATTGCGCGCCCTCTGCGCCTTGCAAATCATAGTGTTCCACGCCTGGCAGGTAGGCTCCCCCATCGGGGTGGATGTATTCATTATGGTCTCTGCTTTCCTGTTAGCAGATTCCTTTATCCGCGGATCCGATGCTGGCAAGAGCTACTCTATAATCAAACGCTGGATTCAAACTTTCCGCCGCCTGCTTCCTCCCTTGGTGGTCACCATCCTCTTAGCGATTGCGTTAACCATCAAATATCTACCAAAGACTAGATGGACCGAGATTATCAACCAGTCCTGGCCATCCTTGTTTTACTACCAAAACTGGTATTTACAGTCAGAGTTAGTCGACTATTTTGCTGCCGACCATTCCCTGTCTTCTCCGCTCATGCATATGTGGTGCATCGCAGTCCAAGGACAAATTTTCTTAATCTTCCCGGTAGTTTTCGCGGTAACTGCACTGCTTTGTCGCAAATTAAAAATCTCCGTCCGCAAAGGGATTTTCACTGTTTTTTCTCTCACCGCCCTGATCTCATTTGTCTGGTTACTAGTAAAGTTTTTCGACGGTACCGCTTCGCAATACTATTTCGACACTCGCATTCGATTTTGGGAGTTCGCGATCGGAGTTTTAGCGGCTCTCGCTATGAACAGGGTTAAAGCCGGATCCAAATGGCACGACGCCCTGGGGTGGATTTCCATCGCAATCATCGTGGTTTTCGGTCTGCTCTCCGTGGGCACCTACCCCGGTCCCATCTGCATTCTGCCCATAGTCGCAGCATGCCTAGTAATGCTATTTGTTCGCAGCGATTCGAAGTCCACCTCGGCACGGCTGTTGTCTTGCCGTCCTTTGGTATATATCGGAGATAATTCCTACGCCCTTTACCTGGTACACTGGCCAATCTTCGCGGTTTATATGGGTACGCGTCAACAAGCTAACCTTTCGCTTTTCGAGGGCGGATTCCTATTCCTAGTTTCCTTGGGTCTAGCAGTCCTACTAACCGAGCTGGTTGATAACCCGGTACGTTCGCTGAAACTATTCAATAAGAGCTGGTTGCATAAAGTCAGCGTTATTATCTTGGCTTTGGCGGTAGGTGCAGGTGGCATTGTTACCGCCTCTTGGCAGATAAACAAGCGAATCTCTCCCGCCAAGCACGTCACTATTTCTAGTCACCCCGGCGCGCGAATCCTCCTACAGAAGAATCCTCCCAGCAGTTTTAAGGAAGATCCCTTGCCCGCTCCCGGGGAATTAAGTAAGCAATGGGCGGGACTTCCCTATTCCTGTATCGGAGCCTTTGCCGGAGCGCCAGATTTTGGTGAGGCAGCCGGTCATAACAACTCTTGCCGTCAGCTTCACCGACAAGCAACTGGTGGCCCTAATGTCCTGGTATTCGGTGATTCCCATGCCGAGCAGTATCTGCCCGCTATCCAAAAAACGGCAGAGAAACGCAACTGGAATTTAGCTGCGTTGCTCATGGGAGGCTGCAAGATCTCGCGTGACTTCAACGGCCATGACGATACCTGCAAAAAATGGGTACAAGCCGGATTGGATTGGGCGTTAAATAAGGCAAAACCAGATGCGGTAATTATGGTCTCCACGCTTACGCAACCCGGTAGTCCCGATCAGGTATTACCCGGTCATCCGGATGTGATTTCCGAGTTCTTGGCGAAGGGAGTAAAGGTAATCGGGATGCGCGACACCCCCAATTTTTCTCAAAATATCTATGAGTGCGCTGTGTCAGTCCCTAATCCCCAATCCTGTGGCGTCCCCTATGGACAGGTATATTCGAAGACTCTTAACGGTCTACCTGTAGAAAACCCTGGTTTCCATTTCGTGGATTTATCGCCCCAGATATGTCCCAACGATGCGTGCAGCCCCCTGGTAGGTAATCTTTACGTCTATATGGATCACGACCACCTAACTAAGTATTACTCCCAGACCTTAGAAGATTTCTTCGCTCAGCAGACCAAGGGGATCCTGGAACCCTAGCGCTGCGAAAAGTACATCTATAGGCAGACTGAACTCGATAAATAGATACCAGTCCCGATAGGGGCTATAAACCCTCTCCATAATAAAAACTCCCGGGGCGGGGATTTATTTCCCCGCCCCGGAACTTTTTCGGGCGTTAGCCCGACTCATTCACTATTAGATTTGCCAGAGAGTATTGGCTACTGCTTCCAGTAGTGACGCTGATCCACCAGCGCTTCCTCGTATTCTTTACGAGCCTGCTGCGTGGATTCGATGCGAGAAACTTCCGGCACCGCCACGTCCCAGTAAGAACAGTTCGGCGGGTTCGGACCAAACAGGTTAGTCTCGATATGAATCATCACTGCCTGTTCAGATTTCTCTGCCTGGCGATAGGCATCCCGGAACTCTTCGATAGTGTGCACTTTCAGCACTTTAATTCCCCAAGATTCCGCGTTCTTGGCAATATCTACTGGCAGCAGCTCCCCGTCCTCGTTATGGGGATTGCCATCACCCATCCGGTAGCGAGTACCGAAACGCTGAGAGCCGCGTGACTCCGAAAGCGAACCGATCGAAGAGAACCCGTAGTTTTGCAACAAAACATAGATAACCTTGATGTTTTCCTGCACCACGGTGGCCAGTTCCATCGGTAACATCTGGTAGGTGCCGTCACCGACAATCGCGACCACTTCCGAATCCGGCAACGCCATCTTGACCCCCATAGCTGCCGGGATCTCGTATCCCATGCAGCTAAAGGCATACTCTACGTGGTATTGTACCGGGGTCTTTGCCTGCCATAGGCACTGCAAATCGCCCGGCATCGACCCGGCGGCGTTAATCACCACATCGTTGTCGCCCATCATGTCGTTAAGCGCCCCGAATACCTCGGTTTGCGCCGGCAACTCTTGATCATGGGCACCGTAGCATTCGGCGGTCTTTTCAAACCAGTCTTCGCGCTCGCTGGCGATTTCCTTGCTGTAGGCCTCGTCAACCCGGTAATCCCCAAGTGCCTCTTTCAAAGCAGCCAGCGCCAACTTGGCGTCAGCCACCACCATTTCACCCGCGTGTTTAGCCGCATCGAAGGCTTTCACGTTGATGTTTACAAAGCGCACATCCGGGTTCTTGAACTGGGTGTGGGAAGCAGTAGTGAAGTCCGAGTAGCGAGTACCCACCCCGATCACCACATCCGCTTTATCTGCCAAATGGTTTGCGCTATTGGCGCCGGTAGAGCCGACGCCCCCGACGGCGCATTCATGGTCAAAGTTGATGGCACCTTTACCTGCCTGGGTATCGGATACCGGAATCCCGGTAGCGCTCGCTAAATCGCGTAGCTCCTGGGAGGCTTCCGCGTAGATCGTGCCGCCACCGGAAACAATCAGAGGACGCTTCGCTGACTTAATAATCGCAGCCGCCCGCTCCATCTCGGTTTCAGACACTGCGGGACGACGCACATGCCAAACCCGCTTTTCAAACATTTCTACCGGCCAATCGAAGGCTTCGGCCTGTACGTCTTGCGGCATTGCCAGCACTACCGCTCCGGTTTCGGCCGGATCAGTCAGTACCCGCATCGCGTTCATCAAGGACGGCATCAGCTGTTCGGGACGGTTGATCCGGTCAAAGAAACGCGACACACAGCGGAAAGCATCATTAACGGTTACGTCCAAAGAACGCGGATCCTCCAACTGCTGCAGCACCGGATCCGGGTAGCGGGTAGCGAACTGGTCAGAAGGCAGCAGCAATACCGGCACCCGGTTAGTGGTGGCCAGCGCGGCGCCAGTCACCATATTCAAGGCACCCGGTCCAATCGAAGTGGTAACCGC
>QWCK01004534.1_pt1 | contig 31633 bp, 24 predicted proteins | sample 1972571 | NCBI WGS metagenome assembly QWCK01 (sample SAMN09866710, study PRJNA288562) | Human gut metagenome isolate term2_stool, whole genome shotgun sequencing... | isolation source: gut | host: Homo sapiens | place: USA: California | reverse complement strand
GCATTTTTCAAACATACTCTGGAAAAATTATACTGCTGAAAGTGAGAGAAGACAATATTAAAAAATGAAATAAAAAAATGCTCAGGCTTTTTCTAACCAACCGTGAGCAAAAAAAGAAAATAAAAAATGCTCAGGCTTTTTCTAACCAGCCGTGAGCAAAAAAAGAAAATAAAAAATGCCCAGGCTTTTTCTAACCAGCCGTGAGCAAAAAAGAAAATAAAAAATGCCCAGAGCCGGAATCGAACCAGCGACACGAGGATTTTCAGTCCTCTGCTCTACCAACTGAGCTATCTGGGCATTTGGTCTGTGAACTGTTGTGTATCACAGACCTTATCATAGCATATTGATTGTTTGAATGCAAGTAATTTTTATGATTTTTGCGAAAAAAGAGAAAATTATAACAAAAATTTATTTTATCTTGCCATAAGGTAGATTTTTTCCATATCTCTCATATTGAGCTGTTTAAAGACTCCAATGGTGCGAGTGTCCTCAAAACTGCATTTGAATGCAAGATCATGAATTTGCTGATCTGTGAGATCCAGACCCAGTTCATGTAAACTGGTGGGCATTTCTACAGACCGGAAGAAATTTTCCATTGCTTCAATTCCTGCAAGGGCTGTTTCTTTATAATCAGTTCCACATGGAATGTCAAATACATTGGTGGCAAACTGAGCAAAACGTTCAGGGTTCACCTCGTAGACGTATCGTGCCCAGCTTCCCCAGATAGCTGCCAGACCTGCTCCGTGAGTTACATTGTAGACACCTCCCAGTTCATGTTCAAGCTGGTGGCATGCCCAGTCACCACCGCCTGTACCGCATCCGGTCAGACCGTTGTGGGAAAGGCTTCCTGCCCACATAATTTCTGCCCTGGCGCTGTAATTGTCTGGTTCTTTCATAAGAATACGGGCATTGTAAATGACTGTCTGCATCAGAGCTTCGCTGATGCTGTCTGTAATCTCCATAGTTTCAATATTTACAAAATATCGCTCCATGGTGTGCATGAGGATATCTACACATCCGCTTTCTGTCTGATACTGCGGGAGTGTGTAGGTGAGACGTGGATTTAAGATGGCAAATTTCGGCCTGCAGTAATCTGTCTTTGCACATCCACGTTTTTCTTTTGTTTCTTCATTTGTGATAACACTGGAACTGCTCATTTCACTTCCGGAAGCCGCAATTGTAAGGATGACACCAATGGGCAGACAGCCGGTTGGAACAGCTTTTTTCAGACAGAAATCCCAGACATCATTGTTCGGATTGGCAACGCCATAGCCGATGGCTTTGGAAGAGTCAATAACACTTCCTCCTCCTACAGCAAGGATAAAGTCTACATGTTCTTTTTGGCATAATTCGATTCCCTCGCGGACTTTGGAAAGAAGTGGATTAGGAATGACACCACCCAGGGTGATGTATTCAAGACCTTCTTCTTTCAGATTAGAAGTGATCTCATCAATCAGTCCGGAACGGACAGCACTCTGACCTCCATAATGGATCAGAACTTTTTTTGCTCCATACTTCTTCAGCAGGGAACCTGCCTGAAGGTGGGTATCTTTGCCAAAGAGAACCTGTGTTGGTGTATAATATTCAAAATTTCTCATAATATGTAAACGACCTCCTATAGATTGAAAGGTTAACTGAATCAGGTAAGTCCTCTGCTTTAATTGTAAAATGTAATGAGCAGTAGGTGGGACTTCCTTTTTATATTAAAGCAAATAATGGAAAAATAGTCAAAAAATAATAAAAAAATTAAAATTTGAAAGTAATTTTTGCTGGTTCTCAGAAGACATTTTTGGAAAGATTCCAGTACAGATATCTATAATTTTCTGCACACAGAAAACGGAAAGACAGAAATTTATAGATTTTGGACAGAATATTTTATGGGCATTATGTGAATGGAATGCTATGATAAATACACTTGAATATACAAAGTGAATAAAAAAGGAGGAAACAAGAAATGAAAAAAAGAATGTACAAGATTATGGCACTTGCCATGACAGCAGCTATGGTGGTACCGATGGCAGCGCAGACAACTGCATTTGCAGCTGACGACAAAGAAATTACTTACTGGAATATCGCGGTAGAGAGCCCGGACAAAGATATTGTTACTGCAGCAGTAGACAAGTTTAACAAAGAAACAGAGTCAGGCTATACTGTAAATCAGGTAGCTATCCAGAACGATACATACAAGGAAAAACTTGTTATCGCGATGAGCTCCGGTGAGTGTCCTGATATGTACTCAAGCTGGTCCGGTGGTCCGATGTATGAATATATTGATTCCGGATTTGCTCAGCCGATTGATGATCTTCTTGATCAGTCCGATGTTAAAGATAAACTTCTGGATGCAGCTATTGAACAGGGAAGCTACAACGGACATGTATATGCAATCCCATATCTGAATGTTTCTCTGGCAGGTATCTTCTACAACAAAGATATGTTTAAACAGTACGGACTTGAAGAACCGAAGACATTAGCTGATCTGGAAAATATCTGTGCAACATTAAAAGAAAACGGAATTACACCTTTTGCACTTGCTAATGCTTCCAAATGGACAGGTTCCATGTACTTCATGTCTCTGGCAGCACGTTATGGCGGACTGGAACCATTCCAGAATGCAGTTGCAGGAAGCGGCAAATTCACAGATGACTGCTTCATCAAAGCAGGTGAGAAGATTCAGGAGTGGGTTAAAAACGGATACTTCCCGGATGGCGTAAACTCCTTAAGCGAAGATGACGGACAGGCAAAACAGTTAATGTATCAGGAGACAGCAGGTATGCTTCTCTGTGGCTCATGGTATGCAGGAACATTCCAGACTGACAGTGAGGAATTCTATCAGAAGATCGGCTGGTTCCCATTCCCTGCAATTGATGATTCCGATGCTGATCCTACAATCCAGATCGGTACTGTAGGTGATCAGTTCATTTGCTTCAACTGTGAAGGTGATAAACTTGCAGCAGCATTTGAATGTGCAACAGATCATTTATCTGATGAAGTTGCAGACATTACATATTCTAACAACAAGATTGTTCCTGTAAAAGATGCAGGAGACCACATCAAAGACCCTGTTGTAAAGGAAATTTTTGATGCAGCTCAGGAAGCATCTTCTATCCAGTTGTGGTATGACCAGTATCTGCCAACATCTGTTGCATCTGCACATCTTGATGGCTTACAGGAAGTATTTGGTCTGACAAAGACTCCTCAGGAAGCACAGGAAGAAATGCAGAAAGCAATGGACGAATATTTAAGTACCAAATCTGATTCCGGCGCAGCAGATGATACTGCAGAAGAAGCTACAGATGATGCAGCAGCAGATGATGCTGAATAATCTTTAAAGGAAAGCAGGCATTCATTCTGACCTGAGTAAGGGTAGAAAAGAAGGGTTCTGCACATGCCGAAAGTGCAGAACCCTTTATCTTGAAAAACAATATGTGAGTACACAGAGCGTGCTTGAAAAATCATTTCAATGTCAAATTACGTATCAGACAGCATGTCAGAAAATATATAAAAACCATCTCAGAAATATATCTCTAACATATTCCGAAAGCATTTTTCAAACATACTCTGGCATACGTTAGGTCAGATGATCAAATCTCAGAAAGTATTAAAAAGGAGGCACCAAAATGAATGAAAAAGGGATATCTCTGGTTCAGTTAAGACAGAGAAAAACACGTCAGACAGCAGCACTTTTTCTGGCACCTGTTATCATTTTATTAGTAGTATTTATCGCGTATCCGATTATTGATACATTTATTACAAGCGGATACCAGTGGAATGGTATTTCCGCAGACAAGAAGATGGTAGGACTTGCAAACTGGGCAAAACTGATCAAAGATACAAAATTCTGGATAGCATTTAAGAACAACGTTATTATCATGATCCTATCTATCATTATCCAGATTCCGTTAGGACTTGCAATGGCAACATTCCTTGACTTTGGCGGTAAGAAACTTACAATTTTCAAGGTTATCTGGTTTATTCCAATGCTTATGTCTTCTGTTGCAATTGGTTTCCTTTTCACATACGCACTTGCAACAAACGGAGGTATTGTCAGCACAATTTCCGGATGGTTCGGAGGGGGCAACATTGACCTTCTTGGTAATCCGAAATTAGCATTGCTCACAGTTATTCTTATCATTGCATGGCAGTTTACACCATTCTACATGGTTTACTTTATGGCTGGTTATACAAACATCCCATATGATGTATTTGAAGCAGCAAGAATCGATGGTGCTACAAGAGGACAGTATTTCTGGAAGATTGCACTTCCACTTCTTATTCCGTCAATTAAGAGTGCAGCTATCCTTTCAATGGTTGGATCTCTGAAATACTTCGATCTGATTTATGTTATGACAGGTGGCGGTCCTGGTACATCTACAGAGCTGATGGCAACCTATATGTACAAAGAATCATTCAAGAACTTTAACATGGGTTATGGCTCAGCCATTGCAGGAGGTATGTTTATCCTGATTACAATGGTATCTATGATTACTATGAAACTTATAAACGGAAAACAGGAGGATTAAGGGATGGACAGCTATAAGAAAAGTAGAAGAAAAAGCATCATAGCCTGGATCATTGCTTTTGTTCTTGCTATCGGTGCAGCAATTGTATCATTTACACCTTTTATATTCATGGTGCTGAACTCATTCAAAGAGAAATTTGAGATGCTTACCAAGGGTGTATTCCAGCTTCCTGATCAACTGAACTGGTCCAATTACACTGAGGTACTTACAGGAGGGTTTGCAAATTACTTCAAGAACAGTGTGATCGTTCTTGCAATCTCCCTGATCCTGCTGCTGTTTATTTCAGCATGCGCTTCTTATCCTCTGGCAAGATTTAAGTTTAAAATGGCACAGCCGATTTATGCGATCATTGTAGCCTGTATGTCTATTCCTGTACATATTACATTGATCCCTGTATTCAAAATGTCAAAGTCAACAGGACTTTATGATACAATCTGGTCACTGGTCGGACCGTATGTCGCATTCGCAGTTCCGATTTCCGTATTTATCCTGACCAGCTTTATGAAAGAGATTCCGAGAGAAATCGAAGAATCTGCTGAAATTGACGGATGTGGAAAGATTCAGATGTTCTTCTCCATGATCCTGCCGCTTTCCAAACCCGGAATGGCGACACTGGCAATTTACAATGGTGTAAATATGTGGAATGAATTCTCATTTGTAAATACACTGACACAGTCTGCCCAGAATCGTACCCTGCCGTTGGCAATCTGGGAATTTCAGGGACAGTATTCTATGAATACACCAATGATCATGGCGGTTCTTACATTAACACTTTTACCAATGGTTATCATGTTTATTATTTTCCAGGATAAACTGGTAAAAGGTATGACTGCAGGTGCTGTAAAGGGTTGATTCTTTCTGCGAAATCTGTTGTATCCATTTACCATTGAACATGGTATGATATTGGGGAGATAAAATCACCCCTGATCATGTGGGTATATGTGAAATTATGTGACAGATGAGGAAAGACAACATGAACAAATGGAAAACAAAATTCAGCTACTGGAAATTTGATAAAAAAATACTTTTACTTGTGACCGTCAGTATTCTTATTGTAACGCTGACGGTTGCAGGTGTTTCTCTGACTTTTTCTATAGCATCGATGAAAGAGCAGTCTGTAGAACTTCTGCAGATGCAGAATAATACAGTTGCGGAATCTTTTAAGGGATCAATGGATTCATATAAAGAAATCGTATTGGGTACGATCATGGATGATTCTGTGCAGAATTACTGCAGGCAGGTGCAGAAAAATGAGCTGAAGACAGCAGACATTGATGCAGTTTACAGCAAGCTGGAGAATCTGAATAATATGTATGAGAGTCTGAACTTTGCTGCCATTGTCAGTTCGGATTATAAAAGTTACTACTACAGAGGAAAGGGCTCTTTATCAGTTACGCAGTTTGAAGAAGTGTATCCCCAGGCATATGAGAGAAGCAAATATGCGCAGAAAGGAACGCTGAAAGTTTCCTATAATAACGATTATTATAACGATTATTATAAAGGGAACAGATATACATTGAGTCTGTATTATCCATTATATGATACCAGAAAAGTATCTGATGCAAGAGGGCTTCTGTGCATGAATTTCGATGATCCGGCAGTACAGAGGATGCTGGCTGTAGGAGATTCTTCAGCAGAAACAAGAGTAGTTGACACAGGTGGAATGATACTGCTTTCGAATGATAAAGAGGAGACAGGCCGTTACGTAAATTATATAGATGAGATGGAAAAAGGGATACAGATATTTACAAAGAATGGGAATATGTATGTATGCCAGAAGATTAAGAACTGGAATTATTATGTAGTCAGTTCGATTTCTTTTTATAAACTGATGGAATCAGGATTCCATATAATGGTTGTTGTGATTCTGGTTCTGATCATAGTGCTGATCATAGTAAGCATTATTATAAGAGCACTGGTCAGGAAAATGTATCAGCCCCTTAATAAGGTAGTATCTAATATGGATTATGTTGCAACAGGTTCCCTGAGAACAAGAATCAATGTTGACAATATGGGCGAGGATTTTGCCAAGCTTGCAATTGGTTTTAACTCTATGATGGATGAAATCGAGGTGTTGATGGAACAGGTAAAACTGGAACAGCATCAGCTGGAGCAGATCCGTTTTAATGCCCTTCAGTCGCAGATCCAGCCACATTTTCTTTATAATACACTGGAATGTATCCACTGGCAGGCGATTGCCGAAGGAAATAAAGAGATTTCCACAATGGTAAAGGCGCTGGCGAAATATTACAGGATCTGTCTCAGCAAAGGACATGACGTGATCACGATCAGAGAAGAAGTAGAGCATATCAGGAATTATATGATTATCCAGAACATGAGATACGACAACATTATCGGAAGTGAGATTGTTGTAGAATCTCAGGTGGAAGAAAGCCTGATACCGAAGCTGACCCTGCAGCCACTGGTAGAGAATTCCATTTATCATGGAATGAAAGTAAAAGAGGGAAAAACAGGTACACTTTATCTTACAGCATATAAAAATGAGGATGAAGTTATCATAAAGGTATCAGATACAGGCACAGGAATGAGTCAGGAACAGATAGATGAAATGAATGAACAGCTCTCCAGATACGAGGATTCCTTTGGATATGGAGTGCGAAACGTAAACAAGAGGATTGAACTTCTTTTTGGGGAGGGATATGGTCTTAATTACCAGAAGAATGATTCGGGTGGAGTAACTGTCGTGATCCATCTGCCATATCAGACAGAAATCAAAAAGAACACAGCAGGAGGCGAGCGGACGTGTGTATAGAGTACTGATTGTTGATGACGAAAAGATGATACGCATGGGTATGAAAAATGCAATAGACTGGAAGAAACTGGGAGTAGATGACGTATTTACTGCTGCGTCAGGAAACGAGGCTTTGAAGATTCTTAAAGAAGAAGGTCCTGAAATTATGGTTACAGATATCCAGATGACAGAAATGACAGGACTGGAACTGATTAAAGCGGCCAGAGAATCAGTACCTGAACTGCGTGTGATCGTGCTTACAGGCTTTGATAATTTTGAGTATGCAAGAGAGAGCCTGCGGCTTCAGGTGCAGGATTTCTTCCTGAAACCGATTGATGAAGATGATCTTTTCAATGCGATAGAAAAGCAGATAAAAGAACTGAAAGAGCAGGAAAACAAAGAGCAGAATCAGGCCAGAGTGTGGCGCTCTCAAGGCTCTGTAGTGCAGATGAGACTGGAGCAGTGCATGAGGAATTTGGTGCATACAAAAGCAGATAAAGAGATGCAGTTGTATATTCTCCAGAAAGATTTTCAGTTTGATATTAAGCAGAAAATGAGCCTGATTCTTCTGGAACAGGGAATGTATACAGAACAGCAGAATGACGGGAAATTCCGTGCAATGACTGTTAAAAATGTCTGCATGAGCATGGTGGATTCCCAAAACAGAGGAATCACATTTGTAGATGATGACGGTACGATTGCGATTGTCTGTTTTGAAAAGGATGATGACGACAGCGTTCTGGAACAGATTGAAGAATTGTCGGATGTACTGAAGGATGAATTTGAATATAAACCAAAGATTACGGTTGGAAGTGCTGTGCAAGGATTTGAAAATCTGGCAATTTCCTACAATGATGCCAGATATCTTCTGGAACATGAAAAAAAGAATATTCAGGACATTATACAGACGATGGGGGCTCAGAACAAGAAGAAAATCTTCTGGGAAACCTATGCAGAACTGCGAAATATCATGATTTCCAATATAGGAACTCCAGATTATGTACTAAAGGCATTTAATACCTTTACTAAGGCAACGGAATCCTATAATCTTTCTCCTTCTGCTGTGCGCAGATGTTGTTTCGAGATTGCCTCCTCTTTGATTTTTTCCTACATGGAAGAATCGTGTGAGGTGGAAGAAGGAAAGTTGGATGCACTCTCCAAGAGTCTGTCATCAGCAGGAAAAGAAGAGGCCTGTGAGATTACGAGAATGTTTATTGAGCAGCTTATTGAAAATGATGAAGAGGATGTACATTATACCATTTCCAATGCCAGACACTATATAGATGAGCATCTTGCAGAGGATATTTCGGTTTCCAGCATTGCGGAAAGTCTCTATATCACACCGAATTATTTCTCCAGATTATTTAAGCGGATTACAGGTGAAGGATGTAATGAATACATTGTCAGAAAGAGGATTGAGAAGGCGAAGAGCCTTCTGGAAACTACCAGCATCAAGACTGGAAAGATTGCTATGATGGTAGGATACAGAGATACGAATTATTTCTCACTGGCATTTAAGAAACATACAGGAAAATCTCCGACGAAATACAGAGAAGAAATGCAGAATACATAATGCAGGAGTAGCGGGCTGCGCTGAGGCTTTGTTAATACCTGCTGAATAATTATCAAATTATATAAACAGGAGGATCTGAAATGAAAGATCACAGAAAAGAAAGAGCAGAAGCAAGAAAAAAAGCAGAAAAACTGGTATCACAGATGACGCTTCTGGAGAAGGCTTCCCAGTTAAAATACGATGCTGCTCCCGTGAAAAGACTGGGTGTTCCGGCATATAATTACTGGAATGAAGCACTGCATGGAGTAGCCAGAGCAGGTGTGGCAACCATGTTCCCGCAGGCAATTGCGATGGCTGCAGTATTTGACGATGAAGAGATGAAAAAAGTTGGCGACATCATTGCAACTGAGGGAAGAGCAAAATACAATGCATATTCTGCAAAAGAAGACAGAGACATTTACAAGGGTCTTACTTTCTGGTCCCCCAATGTAAACATTTTCAGAGATCCGAGATGGGGCAGAGGGCATGAAACCTATGGTGAGGATCCATATCTGACGTCCAGACTTGGCGTGAAATTCGTAGAAGGAATCCAGGGTGACGGACCTGTAATGAAAGCGGCAGCATGTGCAAAGCATTATGCAGTGCACAGCGGTCCGGAATCGCTCAGACATGAATTTGATGCACAGGCAAGCATGAAGGATATGTGGGAAACATATCTTCCGGCTTTTGAAGCGCTTGTAACAGAAGCGGATGTTGAGGCTGTAATGGGTGCTTATAACAGGACAAACGGAGAACCCTGCTGTGCACATAAATATCTTATGGAAGATGTCCTGAGAGGAAAATGGAAATTCGAAGGTCATTATACTTCTGACTGTTGGGCAATCCGTGACTTTCATGAACATCACATGGTAACTTCCACACCAAGACAGTCCGCTGCTATGGCATTAAATGCAGGCTGTGACCTGAACTGTGGAAATACCTATCTTCATATGATGGGAGCTTATCAGGATGGACTGGTAACAGAAGAAAAAATCACAGAATCCGCAGTAAGACTGCTGACAACCAGATATCTGCTGGGCCTGTTTGACGGAAGTGAATATGATAAGATACCGTATAGTGTGGTAGAGTGCAAAGAGCACATTGATGAAGCTCTTAAGATGGCAAGAAAGAGCTGCGTACTTCTGAAGAATGATGGAGTTCTTCCGATTGATAAAACAAAAGTAAATACTATTGGTGTCATCGGCCCGAATGCAGACAGCCGTGCAGCTCTTATTGGAAATTATCATGGAACATCTTCAGAATATATTACTGTTCTTGAAGGAATCCGTGAAGAAGCAGGTGACGATGTAAGGATCCTTTACTCTCAGGGATGTGATTTATATAAAGACAAAGTTGAAAATCTGGCATGGGATCAGGACAGAATTTCTGAGGCAGTAATTACAGCGGAAAACAGCGATGTAGTCATACTCTGCGTAGGTCTTAATGAGACTCTGGAGGGAGAAGAAGGAGATACCGGAAACAGTGATGCATCCGGGGACAAAGTTGATCTTCATCTTCCGAAAGTACAGGAAGAACTGATCGAGAAAGTAACAGCAGTAGGAAAACCTACCATCGTAGTTCTGATGGCAGGAAGTGCGATTGACCTGAATTATGCGCAGGATAACTGTAATGGAATCCTTCTTGCATGGTATCCGGGAGCAAGAGGTGGACGTGCAATAGCAGATCTTCTCTTCGGAAAAGAATCTCCATCAGGAAAACTTCCGATAACCTTCTATAAAGACCTGGAAGGAATGCCGGAATTTACAGATTACTCTATGAAGAACAGAACTTACCGTTATATGGAAAAAGAGGCACTTTATCCATTTGGATACGGACTTACATACAGTGATACCTGTGTAACAGAAGCAGAGGTTGTCGGTGAAGTATCAGCAGAGTCCGATATCGTGTTAAAAGCAACTGTTAAGAACAATGGAACAGTAGATACAGATGAAGTTGTTCAGGTGTATATCAAAGACCTTGATTCTCCGCTTGCAGTTCGTAACTACAGTCTCTGCGGATTTAAGAGAGTATCTCTGAAAGCGGGAGAAGAGAAATCTGTAGAATTTACAATTTCTAATAAAGCAATGAATATAGTTGATGAAGATGGAAATCGTTACATCGCAGGAAAACATTTCCGTTTATTTGCAGGAGTATCCCAGCCGGATACAAGAAGTGCAGAACTGACAGGACATAAGCCTGCTGAGGTAGAAATTGCACTTTAACCGAACGGAGTAAGTATTCTGTTTCAATTGCGAAAAGTAACATAAAATAAAAACCATATTATATATGGACAGGAGGAACACAGACATGAAAAACAAAATTAAAAAAATATTACTTCTTGGAATGACAGCCATGTTTACTGCCGGTGCAGCAGGCACAGCAGTTATATCCTGTCCTGTATGGGCAGATGAAGCAGAACAAAACTCTGAGACTGCAGAAGAGCCAAAAGCAGAAGATGCAGCTGTGGAAGAAAAAATTGCTGATCAGACAGATGATAAAACAGAAAATACAGATTTAAAAACTGTAGAACATCCAAGAATGTCTGCCTATTCCATTCGCAGATTTTCCATTGTAAAGGACGGCGAAGAAGTATTTCAGATCAAACAGGAACCGGCAGATTATAAGATGGATTTCGACTACTGGGAAATTACCAATCCGTATGATGAGACTGCAACAGTAAACACAGAGAATATGTATGAAATGTTTGGAGTGCTGGCTGCTTTTGATCTCAGCAACGGCGTCGATGCAGCAAATACAGATACCGGACTGGATAATACAAAGACATATTTTACAGTAGATTTTGTAAATACAGTTAACGATGACACAGCAAAAGAAACACAGGATGCAGATGCAACAGCAACGATCCTTATCGGAAATACAGATGAGAATGGTGACTATTATGCATGCGTAAAAGGATACGAAGAGGCTGTTTATCTGCTTTCAAAAGAGTCAGTGAACAGTCTTCTGGAACTGAAACCATTTAATTTGATCCTGAAGATTCCGGCATTGGTAAATATTGATACACTTGACAGTGTGGATATAAGCATTGGAAAGAAAACCTATACCATGAAGCTGGATGGCAGCGATTATAAATTCGGAAAGAAAACTGTAAAGAAGGAGAAATTTACTGAATTGTATCAGGCGCTTCAAAGTATAATGCTTGATTCGGAAGTTGAAGAAACAAAAGATGCAGCAGATAAGGAAGAAGTGCTGACTGTAACATTCCACAGAAACACAGAAGAAGCTCCGGAAGTAACTTTGAAATATTATACATATGATGATACTTATGATAGTCTGGAAATCAATGGAACCGAGAGATTTCTTGTGAAAGCGGAAGATGTGGATGAACTGGTAAAACAGATAAAAAAAGCGTTTTGATGGAATCGAATCTGTTATTTGCTACAGAGCTCAGCAGAGAAACATAATATGTAGTATCCTAATTTATATCATAAAATATCTTGGTATGCGGACAAATGTCTTTTGGTGATTGACATGATGGATAGAATTGGTTATAATCGGAATAATTACTGAGCGTATAACAAAGGAGGAGCACGAAGATGTATTCAATCGACGACGTAGCAAAGACAGACAAGGATATCGCAGATCTGATCGAGGCGGAGCTTGCACGCCAGAATTCCCACATTGAGCTGATCGCTTCAGAGAACTGGGTAAGTAAAGCAGTTATGGCAGCAATGGGAAGCCCTCTTACTAATAAATATGCGGAAGGATATCCGGGGAAGAGATTTTACGGCGGATGTTCCTGCGTGGATGAGGTGGAAGCTCTTGCAATCGAACGTGCGAAAGAATTATTCGGATGTGAATATGCAAATGTACAGCCACACTCCGGAGCACAGGCAAATATGGCAGTCTTTTTTGCAATGCTGCAGCCGGGAGATACTGTAATGGGTATGAATCTGGATCATGGTGGACATCTGACACATGGAAGTCCTGCAAATATGTCCGGAACCTACTTCAAGCCGGTATATTATGGAGTAAATGATGACGGCGTGATCGATTATGAAGAAGTCAGAAGAATTGCAATTGAGAATAAACCAAAGCTGATCGTAGCAGGTGCAAGTGCCTATGCCAGAGTTATTGATTTTAAGAAATTCCGTGAGATTGCAGATGAAGTTGGGGCTTATCTGATGGTGGATATGGCGCATATCGCCGGTCTGGTAGCAGGTGGACAGCATCCAAGCCCGATTCCTTATGCAGACGTTGTGACTACAACCACACACAAAACTCTGCGTGGACCAAGAGGCGGCCTGATCTTAAGCAGCGCAGAGAATGCAAAGAAATTTAACTTTAATAAAGCAGTATTTCCGGGAATCCAGGGTGGTCCTCTGATGCACGTGATCGCTGCCAAGGCAGTATGTTTCAAAGAAGCGCTTCAGCCGGAATTTAAGGATTATGCAAAGATGATCGTTGAGAATGCGCAGGCACTTTGCAAAGGGCTTCAGAAACGAGGAATTGATATCGTTTCCGGTGGTACAGACAATCATCTGATGCTTGTAGACCTCAGAAGCGGAACAGCAGCAGTTACTTCACGAGGCATGAAACCGGAAGATATGGACAAGATTGCAGAAGCAATTGCTATGACCTTAAAAGAAGAAGGCAGCCAGGAAAAGGCAAAGGCAATCGTCAAAGAACTTACAGACAAATATCCTCTGGTTGGATAAATAAATCATACAAAATAATGTATAAAAGCGAAATGCATGGTTCATGAGTGAACAGCACTTCGCTTTTATTTATTATGTCGCTGAAGCGCGAAATTTATTTAACCGAATTAAGTAAGTCCCCTGCGGAGGTTGCAAAAAGCAATAAGCAGTGGGTGGGAACTTTGACCAAATTATACCAAAATTATCCAAATAAAATCATGGATTTTTTTTAGAAAACGTAGTATAGTAACAATAGCTGATGATTATACTGAAAAAGCAGAACAGGTTAATGACAGTTGATGATTTATTGGAATAGATCGTAGTAATTAATTGCTGTATTCAGTATCTATCACAGTGTATTGAGAACAATCACAGAGAGCAGGTGACAGAATTTGGAAAAAGTGATAATCATAGGTGCCGGACCTGCAGGAATTTCCGCTGCGCTTTATGCAGTTCGTGGAAATCTGGATCCCCTGGTGATCAATAATGGGATCGGTGCTTTGGAAAAAGCAGAGAAAATAGAAAACTATTACGGACTGGAACATCCGCTGTCCGGTCAGGAATTATATGATACAGGAATCGCTCAGGCGAAAGCACTGGGCGTACGAATATTGGATGCACAGGTTCTGGGAGTCGGCGGGTTTGATACTTTTGTGGTAAAAACTACAGAAGGTGAATTCGAGACTCAGAGTCTGATTCTTGCAACAGGAAGTAAGCGCGCTGCACCGAAGATCCCGGGTGTTAAAGAATTTGAGGGAAAAGGTGTCAGTTACTGTGCAATCTGCGATGCTTTCTTTTACAGAGGCAAGGATGTAGCAGTTCTTGGAAACGGTGATTTCGCCATGCATGAAGCAAAGGAATTGTCTAATACTGCTTCTACAGTAACCATTTATACAAACGGTGAAGAACCGGAATTTACACCTGAAGAAAATATCAGTGTAAACACAATGAAGATCCAGTCTGTAGAGGGCGATGATCTGGTATCCGGAATCCGTCTTGAACCCGATGTGCAGGCAGAGGAAATAAAGGCAGAAGCAGGTCAGCAGGCAAATGATTTCTGTCCTGCAGAGGGTGTATTTATTGCAATGGGAACTGCAGGCAGTACTGAGATTGCCCGCCAGATGGGAGCTGAACTTACGGAAAAAGGCAACATTAAAGTTAACGAAAATATGGAAACAACCATCCCGGGACTCTATGCGGCAGGTGACTGTACAGGCGGACTTCTTCAGGTGGCGAAAGCTGTGTATGAGGGAGCACAGGCAGGTATTAATGCAGGGAAGTATGTAAGATCTTTAAAATAAAAGAATAAGCAAAGGAGATATAAATCATGGCAAAAGAGATTACAACAGCAAACTTCGAAACAGAAGTATTAAAATCTGAGAAACCGGTTCTTATAGATTTCTGGGCAACATGGTGTGGACCATGTATGCGTCAGGGTCCGGTTGTAGAAGAACTGGCAGAAGAGGGATACGCAGTAGGAAAAGTAGACGTAGATCAGAATATGGCACTTGCACAGCAGTTTCGTGTAGTCAGCATTCCGACACTGATCCTGTTCAAAGACGGTGCGGAAGTGAAACGCTTCGTAGGTCTTACTTCCAAAGAAGAGCTGAAGAGTGCACTGGAAGGCTAAAGATTTATGAAGATTTTATTAGTGGCATGCAATGCAAAATATATTCATTCTAATCTTGCTGTTTATGATCTGCAGGCATATGCATCTGATTACGCAGATCATATTGTATTAAAGGAATATACCATCAACCAGCAGAAAGATGATATCATGCGTGATATTTACCTGGAGCATCCTGATGTGGTATGCGTGTCCTGTTATATCTGGAACCTTTCTTTTGTAAAAGAACTGATGGCAGATCTGATAAAGATTCTTCCGGGCGCCGACTTCTGGGCCGGCGGTCCGGAAGTTTCTTATGATGCGGAGAAATTCCTGACAGAAAACTCAGAATTTAAAGGTGTTATGGTCGGGGAAGGTGAAGAAACATTTAAAGAACTTGCCGGACATTATGTGGAAAAAAATCCGCAGAATCTGAAAAATATGACAGGAATCTGTTACAGAGACGGAGATCAGATCATACATAATGGATGGCGCCAGATTATGGACTTAAGCAGTATTCCGTTCATTTACAAAGATTTGTCCGAGTTTAAGAACAGGATCATTTATTATGAAAGCAGCAGAGGATGTCCGTTCTCCTGTAGTTACTGTCTTTCTTCCATTGATAAAAAACTGCGTTTCAGAGATACAGAGACAGTAAAGAAAGAGCTGCAGTTTTTTATAGACAATAAGGTTCCGCAGGTAAAGTTTGTAGACCGTACCTTTAACTGTAAACACGATCATGCAATGGCAATCTGGAAGTATATTAATGAACACGATAATGGTGTGACAAACTTCCATTTTGAGATTTCAGCAGATTTGTTAAGAGAAGAGGAACTGCAGGAAATGTCCACCATGCGCCCGGGTCTGATTCAGCTGGAGATTGGAGTACAGTCAACAAATCCGGACACGATTAAGGCAATTCACAGGACTATGGACTTTGAAAAACTGAAAGGAATCGTTGACAGGATCCACAGCTTTGGAAATATCCATCAGCATCTGGACCTGATCGCAGGACTTCCCTATGAAGATTACGACAGCTTCCGGCATTCTTTTAATGATGTTTATGCACTGAAACCACAGCAGCTTCAGCTGGGATTTTTGAAGGTGTTAAAGGGTTCCCATATGATGGAGATGTGCAGGGAATATGGTATTGTATACAAAACACAGGAGCCTTATGAGGTACTTTCCACGAAATGGCTGGATTATGACCACGTTTTGAAGCTGAAAACTGTGGAAAATATGGTGGAAGTGTATTATAATAGTGGACAATTCCAGAATACACTTGAATATCTGGAAAAATTTTTCCCGGATGCTTTCTCGATTTACGAGAGACTGGGCAGCTTTTACATGGAAAAGGGCTATGGTGATGTTTCTCACACAAGAATGAGAAGATATGAGATCCTGCTGGAATTTCTTGAGGATGTGCCGGAGATTTCCATGGATCAGGTAAAAGACCAGATGGTATATGATCTCTATCTGAGAGAAAACCTGAAAAGCCGTCCTGGCTTTGCCAGAGATCAGAAGCCTTTTGAGAGACAGATATGGGACTTCAGAAAACGGGAAAAAGTGGCAAAGAATGCACATGTGGAAGTATTTGCAGATGGAACAGTGCTGCTGTTTAACTATGCAGACCGTGATCCGCTGACTAACAATGCTCATGTGACAGATGTGACGAAAGATGTGTTTGAGAACCTGAACAGAGATTAAAGAGGTGAAGAGAAATGGGAATGTTTAATCCAAAGAACCGTAAAGTGATCACAGCAATTATTGCAATCATTCTGGTACTGGCAATGGTAGTGCCGACAGTTTTGTCTCTGATCGTATAATAAATTTTCGGAGGAAAAGAATGAGACTGGGACAGGCGGCAATGGAGGCTCTGAGGGCAGAAATAACCGGATGCCTGAAACCGGGAGATGAACTGGTAGTGGCATGCCCGGTGGCTTTGAAAGGAACCTCTGTAATAGCAAAAAATAAAAAGGATAAACTGGCAGAGAGATTCTCTGCCGGTTTTATTCAGAATTGCGTTTCACTTTGGGATGCTTATAGAGCCGGCAGTATTGTCTGGAAAATTGCGCAGGAGGCAGATGCCAGCGCATTATATGCTATGGGTGAGGGCGGCTTTTTAAGTGCGCTCTGGAAGATGGCAGAAGCTTCAGAAGTAGGACTGGAAGCAGACTTCCGTAAGGTACCGATTCGTCAGGAGACCATAGAAGTGTGCGAGATTTTTGACCTGAATCCATATAAGCTTCAGGCAGATGGAGCAGTATTGATTGGAATCCGCGGAGGTGAAGCACTGGTACAGAGACTTCGCAATGAGGGATTTATGGCAGAGGTCATCGGTCAGACAAACAGCGGCAATGACCGGCTTCTCTACAGTGGCGGCAGTGCCCGATATCTGGAACGTCCGGCAGAGGATGAACTGCAGCAACTTCTCAAAGAGTAACTGCAGGAAACTTAAGAGACAATTTTCTAAGAAAAGACAGACGATTAATAACAAGAGGAATAAAAACAAAATGGCAAAATTAAATATTGTACTTCATGAGCCGGAGATTCCTGCAAACACAGGAAATATCGGCCGTACTTGTGTGGCAACAGGAACCAGACTCCATCTTATCGAGCCTCTGGGATTTTCCTTAAGTGAGAAAGCCTTAAAGAGAGCAGGAATGGATTACTGGAAAGATCTGGATGTAACTACATATCTGGACTTTGAGGACTTTCTGGAGAAGAATCCCGGGGCAAAAATTTACTATGCAACAACAAAAGCACCTCAGACTTATACTGATGTTCATTATGAAGAAGACTGCTACATTATGTTTGGAAAAGAGAGCGCAGGAATCCCGGAGGACATTCTGGTCAATAATCAGGAAACCTGTGTAAGAATCCCTATGATCGGAGATATCCGTTCTCTGAACCTGAGCAATTCTGTAGCAATTGTTCTGTACGAGGCACTGCGCCAGAATAATTTTGACCACATGAATCTGGAAGGACACCTGAGAAACTACGACTGGAAATAATCACAGTAAGCAGACAGGAGGAGTTATATGCCAAATACCACAAAAGTAGCTCTGGAAGAATCCCTGAAACGGCTTCTTCTGAAGAAACCTCTGGACAAGATCACGATAACAGATATTACCACAGACTGTGGAATAAGCCGCATGGCTTTTTATTATCATTTCAAGGATATTTATGATCTGGTTGAATGGTCCTGTGTGGAAGATGGGACAAAAGCCCTTCAGGGCAAAAAGACTTCTGAGTCCTGGACAGAAGGGCTGACCCAGATATTTGAGGCAGTGCTGGAAAACAAACCGTTTATTATGAATGTTTACAGAAATGTGGACAGGGAGCGGATAGAAAATTATCTTTTTAAATTAACCTATGATCTGATCGTGGGTGTGGTGGAAGAAAAAAGCAAGGGTCTGAATATCACAGAAGAGGATAAAAAATTTATTGCAGACTTCTATAAATATGGTTTTGTGGGAATCATGCTTGAGTGGATCAGGGAAGGAATGAAAGAAAATATTGAAGATCTGGTAAGAATGATGGATCTGACGCTTCACGATACAGTGACTACATCCATTCATAACTTTCAGAAAAATAATATGGAAAAATAATCATATAAAAATTCTTTACAAAAGCCGCAGGGTGATAAAAAACTTATCATTCGGCGGCTTTTGTAAATTGTAGAATCATATTTTAACTGTTAATATACAGCCATAGCAACAAACAAATCATTCAGACGGATGAAATGCTTATGATATGGGAAACATACAGATAAGAATGTAAAAGTCATGAAGATGTCTTGCCGGGAAATGGGTAAAGCAGAGAGAACGAAAAGCATTTAAAATCACAGAGCTGAAAGAACTTCTAAAGAAGAATTGAAGAAAGGTGGATGTGTATTATGAGTAAAAATAAAGGTTTAGGACTTGTATCCGCATTGGCAGTTGGAGCAGGCGTGGCAGCAGTGGCAGCAGGAAAGAAGTATAAAACAGCTGAGACAAAGAAAAAAGAAGATTATGACGCACTTCATAATACAAGTGAATATCGCAATACAGAACGTGGAAAATATGAGAAAAACAGTAAGGGAATTTATTATACAAACGGTAACTATGAAGCATTTGCACGTCCAAGAAAGCCGGAAGGCGTAGATGACAAACATGCTTATATTGTAGGAAGCGGACTGGCTTCTCTTGCAGCAGCCTGTTTCCTTGTACGTGACGGACAGATGCCAGGAAAGAATATCCACATTCTGGAAGCAATGGATATTGCAGGCGGTGCATGTGACGGTATCTTTGATCCGAGCCGCGGATATGTGATGCGTGGGGGACGTGAGATGGAAAACCATTTCGAGTGCTTATGGGATCTTTTCAGAAGTATTCCATCCATTGAAACACCTGGTGTATCTGTACTTGACGAATATTACTGGCTGAATAAGGAAGACCCCAACTATTCTCTCTGTCGTGCAACAAAAGAGAGAGGCAAGGATGCTCATACAGACGGTAAATTCAATCTGAGCCAGAAGGGCTGCATGGAGATTATGAAGCTGTTCATGACAAAGCGCATTTGAGAACTGGCACAGTGCACTGGAAATGAAACTGTACTTCCAGAGATTTATCCATCACATTTCCGGACTTCCGGATTTCAGCGCCCTGAAATTTACTAAATACAATCAGTATGAATCCCTGATTCTGCCAATGCAGAAATATCTGGAAGAAGCAGGCGTTGAATTCCAGTTCAATACAGAGGTTACAAACGTACTCTTTGAGTTTGAAGGCAATAAGAAGATTGCAAAAGCAATCGAGTGTAAGGTGAATGGCGTAGAAAAGGGAATTGTTCTTACAGAAAACGACTTTGTATTTGTGACAAACGGAAGCTGTACAGAGGGAACTTCGGACATCCTGAGAAATTCTGTTCTGATATTGCTAAGACAAATTGGGAGTCAGCAACAGTGACTACTCTGGATGATAAGATCATTCCTTATATTACAGATATCTGCAAACGTGATCCGAGAACAGGCAAGGTTGTTACAGGCGGTATTGTAAGCTGTCAGGATTCCAGCTGGTTATTAAGCTGGACGATCAACAGACAGGGACAGTTCAAGGATCAGGATAAAGACAAGGTTTGTGTATGGGTATATGGTCTGTTTACAGATGTACCTGGTGATTATATCAAGAAGCCTATGAAGGAGTGTACAGGTAAGGAGATCACAGAAGAATGGCTGTATCATCTTGGCGTTCCGGTTGACCAGATTGAAGACATGGCTGAGAACAGTGCAGTTTGTGTACCGACCATGATGCCTTATATTACAGCATTCTTTATGCCGAGAACAAAGGGTGACAGACCTGATGTTATTCCGGATGGCTGTGTAAACTTCGCATTCCTCGGACAGTTTGCCGATACACCAAGAGATACTGTATTTACTACTGAATATTCCGTAAGAACTGCTATGGAGGCTGTATATGGACTTCTTGGTGTTGACAGAGGTGTGCCGGAAGTATGGGGCAGTGTTTATGATATCAGAGAATTACTGGATAGCAGTGTGAAGCTGATGGATGGAAAATCTCCACTGGAGATCGAACTTCCGGGACCACTGGATATGCTGAAGAAACCGCTTTTGAAAGTTGTTAAGGGAACTGTGGTCGAGAAAGTACTCAGAGATCATGATGTGATCAAAGATTATATGATGTAAATATAGAGATGTAAGTGATATGAAAAGGCTGCAGGAGATATCCGGCAGCCTTTTTGTAAAGCCGTTAAAAGTTGATGGAAAGTTGCTTTGGTAAAGAAAAAACAGGTTGCAAATTAAAAAGACAGATGATAATATATAATGAAATATATAGAAAAAATTGATTAGGACAATAAAAAGTCTGAAAAAACAAGCAAATATGATAATATATTGGAAGCTTTGCTGTAATAATGAATATGTAGCGCAGGAGGGCTTTCAAGGGAGTGAAGGGAGGTTTTTTTATGGAACTTGAGATGTATCGCAGGTATTCGCAGATGGCAAGAGGTATTGAGAAGGCTGAGCTGGTGTTTAAAAATGGGCGTGTGTTCAGCTCTGGTACAGGAGAATTTATTGATGGTGATGTGGCTGTTGCAGATGGAATTGTGATCGGAGTCGGTACATACGAAGGAGAGACAGAGATTGATCTGGAAGGAAAAGTAATCTGTCCGGGATTTATCGACAGTCATCTGCATCTGGAATCTACTCTGGTGACGCCGGGTGAGCTGGTCCGGCAGGCTGCACAGTGTGGAACTACAACATTTATTGTAGATCCTCATGAGTCTGCAAATGTATCCGGTACGGATGGAATTGATTATATCCTGGATCAGACAGAAGATGCACCGGCGAATGTATATGTGATGATGCCTTCCTGTGTTCCGGCGACCCATGTGGATGATAACGGGTGTATTCTTACAGCAGGAAAGATGAAGGGATATCTGGAACATCCGAGGATTCTGGGACTTGGTGAAGTGATGGATGCGCCTTCTGTGATTAACGGAAGTGTTGCCATGCATGAAAAGCTCCAGCTGTTTCAGGACAGAGTGAAGGATGGCCATGCACCGTTTCTGGCACCTGGGGATTTGGCTGCATATGTACTTGGCGGAATTGATACAGATCATGAGTGTGTGGATTATGAGTATGCAATGGCTGAGGCAAGAAATGGAATGCAGGTACTGATACGTGAGGGAAGTGCAGCGAGAAATCTGGATGCTATTGTGAAGGGGATTGTGGAACACCATACAGATACTTCCAGTTTCTGCTTCTGTACGGATGATAAGCATATCGAAGAAATCCGTAAAGAGGGGCATATCAATTATAATGTGAAGCGGGCTGTACAGCTTGGACTTCCGGTTGAGAAAGCACTGCAGATGGCAACGATCCAGCCTGCAAGATGCTATGGTTTATACAGACTTGGAATGATCGCACCCGGAAGACAGGCAGATTTTGTCATTCTGGATAATGTGGCAGATCTGAATGTTGTAGATGTATATCATTGTGGTAAGAAGATCATTAAAGATGAGAAAGCAGAATTGAAACCATGTCCTCCATATCTGAAAAATACAGTTCATGTATCTGGGTTCAGTGAAGAACGTCTGAAACTGAAACATCCGGGAACAAAGGCAAGAGTGATTCAGATGCTTGAGAAACAGATTGTGACAAGGGATGTTCTGGAAGAGGTTCCATGGATAGAATCGGATGGTGAGAAATATTTTGCTCCGGACGGGGAATATCAGAAGATTGCAGTGATCGAGCGTCATAAGAATACGGGCAAGATGGGAGTGGGCATTGTAAAAGGCTATGGAATCCACGGCGGAGCTATTGCTTCCAGTGTTTCCCATGATTCCCACAATATTATTGTAGTAGGAGATAATGATCGTGATATGGCTATTGCTGTAAAAGAAATGATGCGGACGCAAGGTGGTTATACTCTGGTATGCAATGGAGAGATTTATGGAACCTTACCACTTCCTGTCATGGGACTGATGAGCGATGCCGGCTACGAGAGTGTAAACGGAGCACTTGCAAAAATGATTCCGAAGGCCCATGAGATGGGAGTGAAAGAAGGATTTGATCCGTTTATCACCCTGTCATTTATGGCACTGCCTGTGATTCCTGAAATCAGGATCACACCGAGAGGAATCTATCTCGTAAATGAAGACAGAATGCTGAGAACACCGTTTAGTTAAGGTGGGTGAAATGTCCTAAATGCATTATTTACGAGGATTGCCATAGAATAAAAAAATACCGTAATAAAAGTAAATGATATATACTTTTGTTACGGTATTTTTTATAGCAGTCCTCTCAGACACGCTCCAGGTAAGATGGTTGTTACAGGTATATTTAAGACAATATTTTTCAAGTGAAAGAAATTTATTTCGTTTTCTCCAGAGTAAAGATAAATTCGGTTCCCACACCTTCTGTACTGATCACATCAATATTCTGGTTATGTGCATTGATGATCTCTTTGACTATAGAAAGTCCAAGTCCGGTGCCTTTACGGTCTTTTCCGCGGGAAGCATCAATTTTGTAGAAACGATCCCAGATTTTGCCCAGACTTTCTTTGGGAATGCCGGTTCCGTAATCTTTTACAGAAACAAAGACCTTACCACTTTTTACAGTTGTTTCAATCTGAACAGAAGAATTATCATTGCTGAATTTAATGGCATTATCAAGAAGGTTGTAAAGGACCTGCTGAATCTGTTCCATATCAGCTCTGACATAAAGTTCATGTCCGGAGAGAAGCAGCTCCAGACGGATCTGGCGGCTGGTGCAGATGCCTTCAAATGTAGCTGCTGTGTTTTTGATGGTATCATTGATATCAAAACGCTGAATGTGCATCATCCGTTTTTTCATATCCAGTTCATTCAGAGTCAGAAGACTGCGGGTGAGTTTTTCAAGACGTTCAGATTCAAAAGCGATGATCTTCAGATACCGTTCCTGCATCTCATAGGGGATGGTACCGTCCAGTATGGCATTGACATATCCCTTGATGGAGGTAAGAGGAGAACGGAAATCATGAGAGACATTTGCAATGAATTTACGCTGATATTCTCCGTTTTTGTTCAGTTCATCGGACATATAATTCAGAGTTTTGGCAAGATATCCCATTTCATCATCAGAAGTAACGTCTATTTTATATGCAAGATTACCTCCTGCATATTCACTGGCACCTTTCATGATCCTGGCCAGGGGCTTACGTATGTAGTGGCTGTAAGCCCAGAGCAGAAGACTGGTGGCTGCATAGCACAGGAGAAAGATTACCTGCATGATAAAAAGAATACTGCTTCGGCTCTGATAAAGGTTTGTCATCGAATAATGGATTGCCACGTAACCTTTGGTTTCCATATCAGAGGTGATCGGGGCAATAACACTCAAATGATCTGTTTTAAAGAAACCATAAAACTTTCCAATCTGATAATAGTTGCTTCCCCATTTGGAAGCATCGAATTCTTCCAGTGGGATTGGATCCCGGACATCAATATTTTTCTGTGTACTTACAATGATTTCACCGTTACTGTTGATGATCCACAATACAGCATCCTGAAAATCGGAAATTGCACATAAGTGTTCCTGAAGAGTATCTACTGTACTGGAAGAGATATTGCTTTTAACTGCTTCGTTAGATGCGATATTGTGCGCTTCTGTATAAAGTGCGGCACTTAAAGAGTGTTCCAGATGCTTTTCCACCATATAAGAACCGCCGAGGGTTATGAGGAAAAATCCTAAAATCCCGATGAGAATATAAAATCTCAGGAATTTTGTGGAAAGATGATGCTGTTTCATGGATTTTTTACCTCAAATTTGTATCCGATTCCCCATACGGTGGCAATGGACCAGTGAGGATTGTCTTTGATCTTTTCACGAAGACGTTTGATATGAACGTCTACAGTACGGGTATCACCGATGTATTCGTAACCCCAGATATGATCCAGAAGCTGCTCGCGGGTAAATACCTGGTTTGGTGATGCTGCAAGGAAATAGAGAAGTTCCAGTTCCTTTGGCGGCATATCAACCTGACGACCCATGTATGTGACTGAATAGTTTGTCAGATTAACGGTCAGATCCGGGTAAGTAACACATTTTTCACTGGAAGAAGGCGATGGCTGCTTAACCTGGAAACGGCGCAGGACAGCACGTACACGGGCAACCAGTTCCTTGGAATCAAAGGGTTTGATCATATAGTCATCTGCACCCAGTTCAAGTCCGAGAACCTTGTCAAAGGTTTCGCCTTTTGCGGAAAGCATAATGATGGGAACATCAGAGGTATGTCGGATTTCACGACATACCTGATAACCGTCAATTCCCGGAAGCATCAGATCCAGAATGATCAGATCCGGGTGGAAGGAGGCAAATTCCCTTAACGCTTCTTCTCCGTCATTTACGATTTTTGTCTCGAAGCATTCTTTGGTAAGATACAGGGCAATAAGCTCTGCGATATTGTTATCATCATCAACAATAAGGATTTTCTGTTTGGAAACCATGGCGGTCCCTCCTATTTCTTAAATTCTACAATAGTAACACCTGCATCTCCTTCGCCGAATTCTCCAAGGCGGAAGGATTCCACATGCTTCTGGCGCTTCAGATAATTGTGTACACCTTTTCTTAGAGCACCGGTTCCTTTACCATGAACAATACGGACAGATTTCAGATGAGCGATATAAGCATCATCCAGATATTTGTCAAGCTCTGCAACTGCTTCATCTACCGTTTTGCCAAGCAGGTTGATTTCTGTGGATACATGGGCTGCTTTTGACATGCGGATTTTACCTGCACCTGTACGCTGCATGGTTGGTGTGGTGATCTCTGCTTCATCGATCAGTTCCAGATCAGAGATGTGAACCTTGGAACGGATGATACCCATCTGAACGAAGAGGAAACCTTTGTTGTCTGGACGGCTGCTGACAGTACCTTTCAGATTCATGCTGAGAACCTTAACTGCATCTCCGAGGGAGATATCTTTGGCTGTGAGTTCCTTCTTCGGTTTCTTTGCAGCAGTTTTCTGAGTCATGCCTTTCTCTGCTTTATTCATATGTTTGCGCAGATTCTGGCGTTCTTTTTCCACAGCAGAGAGATCCACATGGTCTTTCTGGAATTTGTGGAACATCTTCATAGTCTGGTCTGCATATTCCTTGGCTTCGCGGAGAACTGCATGAGCTTCCTCATTGGCCTGACGGATGATGCGGTCTCGCTGCTCGTTCAACTTCTCCTGTTTGGATTCCATTTCGGATTTCAGAGAGGCAATTTCCTGTTTATACTGTTCAATCTCGCGGCGTTCATTTTCAATAGTTATACGGCTGCTTTCCAGGGAACTGAGAACATCTTCGAAAGATTCATCCTGTTCACTGATCTGTTCTTTGGCCTTATCGATGATATAGTCCGGAAGTCCAAGCTTGGAAGAAATGGCGAATGCATTACTTTTCCCGGGAACACCGATCAGCAGGCGGTAGGTCGGGCGGAGCGTTTCCACGTCAAATTCGCAGCAGGCATTTTCTACACCTGAGGTGGAGAGTGCATATACCTTCAGCTCACTGTAATGGGTGGTTGCCATAGTGCGGATTCCCTGTTCATGAAGATGGGAAAGGATCGCAATGGCAAGGGCAGCACCCTCTGTCGGATCTGTACCTGCACCAAGCTCATCGAAAAGGACAAGAGAGTGACGGTTGGCTTTTTTCAGGAAAGAAACCACGTTGGTCATATGTGAGGAGAATGTACTTAATGACTGTTCAATACTTTGTTCATCACCGATATCAGCATAAACTTCTTCAAACAGTGCAAGCTCTGAGCGGTCCAGTGTGGGAATATGAAGACCGGACTGGCCCATGAGAGTGAGAAGTCCGACAGTCTTTAAAGATACAGTTTTACCACCGGTGTTCGGACCGGTGATAACAAGCAAGTCGAAATCATCGCCGAGACGGATATCAATGGGAACAGCTTTCTTCTTATCAATGAGAGGGTGGCGTGCCTGTTTCAGACGGATGCGTCCTTCATCATTGAAGATTGGTTCTGTTGCATTCATATCCATGGCAAGGGATGCTCTGGCAAAAATGACGTCAAGCTGTACCATGATATTAAGATCTGCGCGGATAGAGTCGGTCTGTTCTGCAGTTTGCTGGCTCAGGGTGGAAAGGATCACTTCAATCTCTTTTTGTTCTTCCAGTTCCAGCTCGCGGATGTCATTATTTAGTTTTACGATTGCCATAGGTTCGATAAATAAAGTAGAACCTGTGGAGGACTGATCGTGTACCATACCCGGAACCTGTCCTTTGTATTCTGCCTTGACCGGAATGCAGTAGCGTCCGTTTCTCATGGTAATAACGGAATCCTGCAGATAATTGCGGGCACTTCCATTTACAAGAGAGGAGAGCTGTGTATGGATCCTGTCTCCGGTAATCTTCATGTTTCTTCGAATCTGGCGGAGGTTGCTGCTTGCATCATCACTGATCTCATCTTCTGAGAGGATGCATCTGCGGATCTCTGTTGTAAGAGGAGTCAGTGGTTCCAGTGCCTCGAACATCCCGTCCAGAGAGTCCGGGAGAGAATCACCGCGCTCACTTCTGGAATAAGCTTTGACACGATTGGTGTTCTCAAGAAGGCTGCAGATGGCAAGAAGTTCACCAATCCCCAGAGAACTTCCGATTTCCAGACGTTTCAGAGAACCACGCACATCTTTGACGCTGCCAAAGGAAATATTTCCTTTCTGGAAAAGACGGGTAAGTGCATCTCTGGTCTGAGTCTGCATATGTCGGATTTCATCAATATCTGTGGATGGCTCCAGCTTCCGGCAGATTTCTTTTCCCATGGAAGAGGAAGCCTTGTCTGTCAGCATATTGATGATTTTATAATATTCAAGTGCTTTATATGCTTTCTGATTCATTGTCTGTTTAAATCTCCTGATAGATATCTTTATAATTTGCTGTAAAAAAAATTCAAAAAAGCTATTGACAGTTTATATAGTTTTTGGTATAGTACCAATTGTCGCAACAATAAGTAAAACTTATAACAGAAATGCGATATGCGGAAGTGTCGGAACTGGCAGACGAGCAAGACTAAGGATCTTGTGAGCATTGCGCTCGTGTGGGTTCAAGTCCCATCTTCCGCATAGGAAACGGTTTGAATGCTATTATATGTGCATTTAAGCCGTTTTTTTGTGTCATCATAATAACCTGAGCTGCAGTGTTTCGCTGATACGATAAGTGTTTCAGTAGGAGCTTCTTTTTTGTACTGTGGGAAATTACTTATAGTATATTCATAAAAAATTCATATCTTTTTGTTAAAATAATGTGTAGATTGTTACGATATAATTTGTTTGAATACAAGCGATATTGAACCTGAATGGTAACTGTTTGGCAGATTGCTGTTTTGTATGACACTGGGCAGTTATCCTGAATGGAGTGCGGCAGGAGAATCAGGTATGAAAAAAAACAAAATGGACACACAGGAATATCAGTTTATAAAAGAAACGGTAAAAAAACAGCCAAAAGAGAATGGCAGTCTGTTGCGCAGGCTGCTTATGATAGCAGGATGTGGCGTTTTGTTTGGAGGCTGCGCAGCCGTAACCTTTGCCAGTGTGTTTCCGGTTATGGCGGACAGAGAAGAGAATACACAGCAGAAAATCGAACTGACAGGATCGGATGTAGCGGAGACGATATCTGAAGAACAGGCAACAGAGAGGAAATCTGTCGCTTCAGTTTCTGAACAAGAGGAGAAGAGTCTTCTGGCAATGCGTCAGGAGATGTATAGGGAAGTGCTGAAGGTTTCCCAAAAATCCCGAAAATCTCTTGTAAACGTGAGAGGAATTTCAAAGGATGAGGATTTGCTGAATAATTCTTATTTTCAGCAGGAAGATACGGAAGGTCTTGTCTTTCTTGAAACAGAGACGCAATTTTATATCCTGACCTATGAGGAAGAACTGGAAAATCTGCAGGAACTGCAGGTGACTTTTGCAGATGGTTCGACAGTGCAGGGAGAGATATGCAGGGGAGATGCAGATTCCGGATTTGCAGTTGCAACTGTGAGAAAAAATCTTCTCAATGACAGTACAAGAGAAGGTATCGTGGTATCTGATCTGACAGACACAAAGAAACTGGGGCAGAGCGATATAGTAATTGCTATCGGAAGTCCTGCCGGTGACAGTGATGCGGTGGTTTATGGAATGATCACTTCTGTTTCTGAAAAACTATCGGTAGCGGATACGGAGTATAATGTGTTGGCTACAGATGTGCAGGGGAATGAAGATGGAAGTGGTGTGCTGCTTGATTCTGACGGAAATGTGGCAGGTATGATACTGAAGAAGAATGAAAACGACGGAGATAATATTCATGCAGTTTCCATTTCGCAGATTCTTCCGTTGATAGAACATCTGGCTAACAAAGAGACAATCAGATATACAGGTATTTATGGAACAGAGATAACTCAGGCACAATGTAGAAAACTGGGAATTGATCAGGGACTTTACGTGGAGCGTACACAAGAAGAATCTCCTGCGATGAAGGCAGGGATACAGTGTGGAGATATTATAAGTAAGATTGATGGAACTCCCACAGAGAGTATGCAGTCTTACTATACATATCTTCAGACAAAAAAGCAGGGAGAAAATCTTACCATAACGGTTCTTCGCAAAAATTCCGATGGTGAGTATGCGGAGAAAGATTATAAGGTAACAGTTGGAGAGAGATAGTGACAGGCGGAGAATCCTACAAGCGGGATTCTTTCTTGTGGAATTGTTATAATACTAAAAATAAAGGATAGAGAGGCAGGCTTTATGCGTTTTTTAAATGAGTTACATGAGGGAGACAGAATTAATGGGATTTATCTGTGCAAGCAGAAACAGTCTGCGGTAACGAAGAATGGAAAACCCTATGAGAATATTATCCTACAGGATAAAACCGGAATCATGGATGGAAAGATCTGGGATCCGAATTCTCTTGGAATTGATGATTTTGATGCACTGGATTATATAGATGTTGTGGGAGATGTGACCAGTTTTGCAGGGGCTATGCAGCTGAATATCAAGCGTGTGCGCAAGGCTGCTGAAGATGAATATGATCCTGCAGATTATCTTCCTGTAAGTGAGAACAGCACAGATGATATGTACAGCCAGCTGAGAGCATTTATTGACAGTGTGGAGAATACTTATCTGTCTGCACTTCTGAAGAAATTATTTGTGGAAGATGAAGCTTTTGTGAAAGCGTTTGAAGGACATTCTGCAGCGAAGACAGTACATCACGGATTTATCGGCGGTCTGATGGAGCATACTCTGGGAGTGACCAGACTCTGCGATTATATGTCAAAGGCATACCCGGTCATCAACAGGGATTTACTGATCACAGCATCACTTCTTCATGATATCGGAAAGACAAAAGAATTATCTGCATTTCCGTTAAATGATTATACAGATGAAGGCCAGCTTCTGGGACATATTTATATGGGAGCGCAGATGATCAATGATCTTGCGCGCCAGATACCGGAATTTCCGGAGGTGCTTAAGAATGAACTGATCCATTGTATCCTGTCCCACCATGGAGAACTGGAATATGGTTCCCCGAAAAAACCTGCATTGGTGGAGGCCGTAGCCCTCAATCTTGCAGATAATACAGATGCAAGAATGGAAACCATCACAGAGATTTTTGCAGCAAACAAGAGTAAAAAAGAGTGGCTTGGATATAATAAATTGTTTGAATCCAACTTAAGAAGAACAGATGAGGTGTAATCTTTATGGAATTTCGTAAGAACGATCTTGTTACGTTAGAGATAGAAGATTGCGGAATTGACGGTGAAGGTATCGGAAAAGCCGATGGCTTCACCGTTTTTGTCAAGGACGCAGTGATCGGTGATACAGTAACAGCCAAAATTATCAAGGCAAAGAAAAATTATGGTTACGGCCGTCTTATGGAGGTGCTGAAGCCATCTCCGTACAGAGTTGAGCCCAAGTGCGAATTTGCCCGTCAGTGTGGCGGATGCCAGCTTCAGGCACTTTCCTATGACCAGCAGCTTGTATTTAAGACAAATAAGGTGAAGGGACATCTGGAACGTATCGGTGGCTTTACAGATATCCCCATGGAGCCGATCATTGGCATGGATGAACTTTTTCATTACAGAAATAAGGCACAGTTTCCTGTAGGCAGAAATAAAGAGGGAAAAATCGTTACAGGTTTCTATGCGGGAAGAACCCACAATATTATCGAAAACCGTGACTGTGCACTTGGTGTAGCTGAGAATAAAGAGGTTCTGGACCGTGTGATCGCACATATGGAGAAATACGGGATTGAACCATATAATGAAGCAACAGGCAAAGGGCTGGTGCGCCATGTCCTGATCCGTTACGGATACTTCACAAAAGAAGTGATGGTCTGTCTGATTCTGAACGGAAATAAGATTCCGAAAGAGGAACAGCTTGTAAAATCTCTGTGTGAGATTCCGGGAATGACAAGCATCACCATCAATGTAAATAAGAAACACAGTAATGTAATCCTTGGTGAGGAAATCCGTCTGCTCTGGGGTCAGGAATATATCACAGACAGGATCGGAGATATTTCCTATCAGATTTCTCCTCTGTCTTTCTATCAGGTAAATCCTATGCAGACCCAGAAGCTTTATGCAAAGGCACTGGAATACGCAGATCTTCATGGGGAAGAGACAGTATGGGATCTCTACTGTGGGATCGGAACAATTTCCCTGTTCTTGGCACAGAAAGCAAAATTTGTCCGCGGTGTGGAAATTGTTCCGGCAGCTATAGAGAATGCGAAAGAAAATGCGAAACTTAATGGCCTGGAGAATACAGAGTTCTTTGTGGGAAAAGCAGAAGAAGTGCTGCCAAGAGAGTATAAGAAAAATGGCGTTTATGCAGATGTCATCGTCGTAGATCCGCCAAGAAAAGGCTGTGATGAAACCCTGCTGGAGACCATGGTCGAGATGAACCCGGATAGGATTGTGTATGTAAGTTGCGACAGTGCGACGTTGGCAAGGGATCTGAAGTATCTGTGTGAGAGGGGATATGAGCTTAGAAAAGTATGCCCGGTTGATCAATTTGGGATGACTGTTCA